>OLGM01000371.1_pt1 | contig 30247 bp, 32 predicted proteins | sample 1606001 | NCBI WGS metagenome assembly OLGM01 (sample SAMN03283294) | human gut metagenome | biome: human-associated habitat; material: feces | host: Homo sapiens | place: Peru | collected 2012
GAGATTTGATGTTAGGCATTCGTTCCACCTCCTTGGCTACCTATAACAGCGCACCCTATGATACCATATTTCGCGTACCAGCGCAAGCGTTTTTTTGATTTTTGTTTGGAAAAGTTTTGTTTTTCCCATACTTTCCGGCAAGAAAGCGGGCTTTTGCCCCCAAAAGGAACGGAGAGTGTGGAAAATGCGTACTACGGATATGGCCGACGAGCTGTTTTGCGGGTCGGCGCAGCCGCTGCCCGCAGGGGTGCGGCTGGCTACCGCCCGCCACGGCGGAGTGACGGTGACAAGGGTGGAGATTGCCCGCGAGGGGCTCAGCCGCCCCCGGGGTAGGTATGTCACGCTGGAAATGCCCAGCGTCAGCGTGCTGGACGAGCGGGACGCCGCCGTTATCGAGGTATGCGCCCGGGAGCTGCGCGCCCTGCTGCCGCCGGAAGGCCCGGTGCTGGTGCTGGGGGTGGGCAACCGCCGCATCACCGCCGATGCCCTTGGCCCGCGCACGGTGCAGCGCATCCTTGTCACCATGGGCGCGGGCGCTGCCCCGCCGGTGCGGGGCTTGCGCCCGGTGGCAGCTGTTGCGCCCGGGGTGGCGGCAGCCACCGGGCTTTCGCTTCAGCAGCTGGCGGCGGCGCTGGTGGGGCAGCTGCGTCCGGCGGCGGTGGTCTGCGTGGACAGTCTTTGCTCTGCCGAGGGGCAGCGGCTGGGGCGCACGGTGCAGTTTTCGGACACCGGGCTCTACCCGGCGCAGGCCGACCACACCCGCCACCTGACCCGGGACACCTTAGGCGTGCCAGTGGTGGCGGCGGGCATCCCCACCCTGATGCAGGCGCAGGAGGGGGCAGACCTTGTGGTCACGCCCCGGGCGCTGGACAGCGTCATCGCCCACGGTGCGGCTCTGCTGGCGGGCAGCGTCAACCGCGCCTTGCAGCCCCGCCTTACCGTGCAGCAGCTCTGCTGGCTGACGGGGTGAAGAAAGGAGGTCTTGCCATGCGCAGCAGAGAGCCTTGGCGTCTGCCTGCGGGGCAGAGCAGGGCAGTGCCCTTTTTGCAGGCTGCGGTGCTGTTTGCGGCGCTGTGCATCTTTGTCCGCAGCGCCGCGCTGGTGCTGGCGGCCTTTCTGGCAGCGCCGGTGCCCGCCGCGCAGACTTTGCTGCATCTGGGACAGCAGGCGGTGGAGAGCCGGGCAGCGGCGGCGTCTGCGGAAAGCGTGCTGGAAGCCACGTCCGCGCCGGAAACGGAGCAGGAAGCTGCCGCCCCGGTGCAGACCGGAGTGGAGCAGTATTTTGTGGCTTTGCAGCCGGACGAAGCCCGCCCCGCCGATGCGGGCACGGTGACAGAGCAGCAGTTCGGGCAGGGCAGCGGCGAAAAGTACATCCCGTGCGGCGCGGGCAGCATCAAGAATAACACCCGGCAGACGGCGGCAGAGATCGCTGCCGAGGCGGCGCAGCCCCTGCCCTTTGCCATCGAAAAAGACAGCGCCGCGCCGCAGGTGCTCATCATGCACACCCACGCCACCGAGGACTACCGTCTTTCTGCCGGGCTGTGGTTCACCCCCGGGGACGGTGCCCGCAGCACCGACCGCAGCATCAATATGTGCGCGGTGGGGCGGGTGATGGCCGATACCCTCAACGCGGCAGGAATCTGCACCCTGCACGACGAGACCCTGAACGACTACCCCAGCTACACCGGCAGCTACGCCAACAGCCGGGCGGTGGTGCAGCAGTATCTGGCGCAGTACCCCAGCATCAAGGTGGTGCTGGACGTCCACCGTGACGCCATCGAGCGGGAAAACGGTACCCGCTGCGCCCCGGTGTGCACCATAGACGGGCGGCAGGCGGCGCAGGTGATGATCATCTGCGGGTGCGACAACGGCACCAGCGTGCAGCTGCCCGCATGGCGGCAGAACCTGCGCTTTGCCGCCGCGTGGGAGCGCAGCATGGAGGCAAAATACCCCGGCTTTACCCGTCCGGTGCTGTTCAGCTACCGGTTCTATAATCAGGACCTGACCACCGGCAGTCTGCTGATCGAGATCGGCGGGCACGGCAACAATTTAAATGAGGCCCTGTACGCCGGATATCTGGCAGCACAGGGCCTCGTGGATGCACTATTAGGTTGAATCAGCCGCCAAGGCTGGAAATCATATCTCTTTTGGCAGACTGATAGTAGCTCCATGCCTGATCGGCCACGGTCTCGGGTTGGTTGTACTCCCGCAGAACGCTGCGCATCTCGCTGACCACAGAAGAAACTGCACTGTCATAGGTGCTCTCTACAGCGGAAAGGTGCTTGTAGGCAATGCTGAGCTTATTGGTAAGGGTCCGCTGGGAGGCAGGCAGGGCGTGGTATTCACTCCGCGCAGCATCAATGGCAGAACTGACATCTGCCCGTGCCGAGGCCTCCAGCGAGTACAGCTCGCTCATCAGTGAGGAGATCTTGGCGTCGCACTCCGGGTTGGGCGGGTCGTACTCGTGGTCAGGATCAGCAGTGCTGCTGTCCGAGGAGCCGGACTGGGATGTGTTTCCGTAGGAGGGGAACCAGTCGCCGAACATAAATTCGTTGTATCCGGCAATGAACTCCTCTTTGGTGCAGCCGCTCAGCAGGGCTGCCAGTGCGCAGCTGACCACGGTGAGGGTCAGCAGACGGATAACGCGGTGTGCGTGCTTCATAGTCGCCTCCAGAAAATGCTTTTGCGGAATACCGCTTTTTCCCATTTTACCAGAGAAAGCGCGTTCTGACAAGGAAGAACGCAGATTTTTACCCGATTCCGTGTGGTAAGGTTGACAAAATGCCGCCAACGTGCTATTTTAAAACAACAAATGCAAGGAACGGGAAAAGTAGCGCGGGCCGTCCGGCCCAGAGAGTGCGGCACAGCTGAGAGCCGCGCCCGTGCGCCGCGTGAACGAACACCCGGGAGCAGCAAGCTGAACACGGCAGTGTGTCTGCCGCTAAGTAGGTGCGCCGCAGGTTCAGCGTTACAGGGACAGCGCTTAAACAAAGAGCGCGTGAGCGACCGGACACTTCCGGTAATTCAGGTGGCACCGCGGACATTACAAGACAGCTTGTTCGCCCTGAACTTTCAGGGCAAAAGCTGTCTTTTTTCTTTATAAAGGAGAACTACTATGGAACGTACCGAGATCCTTTCACTGTTCAAGAGCACCCCGGCGGACGGCACCGAGATCACCGTCTGCGGCTGGGCAAAGAACATCCGTGACTCCAAGAACATCGGCTTCATCGCCCTGTCGGACGGCGGCTGCTTCAAGACTTTGCAGGTCGTGCTGGAAGCCGGCAAGCTGGCAAACTACGATGAAGTCATCCACACCGGTCTGTACAGCAGCCTGCGCATCAAGGGCAAGCTGGTGCTCACCCCGCAGGCAAAGCAGCCCTTTGAGCTGAACGCCGAGAGCGTGGAGATCTTGGGCGACTGCCCCGCCGACGAGTACCCCCTGCAGAAAAAGAAGATGAGCATGGAGTATCTGCGTACCATGCCCACCCTGCGCCCCCGCACCAACACCTTCAACGCCGCTTTCCGCGTGCGCAGCGTGGCAGCTTATGCCATCCACAAGTTCTTTCAGGAGAACGGCTTCGTCTACGCCCACTCTCCGCTGATCACCTCCTCCGACTGCGAGGGTGCAGGTGAGATGTTCCGCGTGACCACGCTGGATCTGGACAATGTGCCCAAGACCGAGGACGGCGCCGTGGATTACAGCAAGGACTTCTTTGAAAAGCCGGTCAACCTGACCGTTTCCGGCCAGCTGGAAGCCGAGGCCATGGCCATGGCGTTTGGCAAGGTGTACACCTTTGGCCCCACCTTCCGCGCCGAGAAGAGCTTTACCACCCGTCACGCCGCCGAGTTCTGGATGATCGAGCCGGAGATGGCTTTCTGCGACCTGAACGGCTACATGGACAACGCCGAGGCTATGATCAAGTACGTCATCCGCTATGTGCTGGACAACTGCCCGGACGAGATGGCTTTCTTCAACCAGTTCATCGACAAGGGCCTTGTCGAGCGTCTGGAACTGGTGGCAAACAGCGAGTTCGGCCGCATCAGCTACACCGAGGCCATTGAAATTCTGGAAAAGAACAACAAGAAGTTCCAGTACCCCGTGGAGTGGGGCGTGGATATCCAGACTGAGCACGAGCGCTACCTGACCGAGGTTGTGTTCAAGAAGCCGGTCTTTGTCACCGACTATCCCAAGGAGATCAAGAGCTTCTACATGAAGCAGAACGCCGACGGCAAGACTGTGGCCGCAGCGGATATGCTGGTGCCCGGCATCGGCGAGCTGATCGGCGGCAGCCAGCGTGAAGAGGACTACGGCAAGCTGTCTGCCCGCATGGACGAGCTGGGTATGGACAAGACCAACTACGAGTGGTACCTGAACCTGCGCAAGTTCGGCGGCGTGGAGCACGCAGGCTACGGCTTGGGCTTTGAGCGCATGATCATGTACCTCACCGGCATCCAGAACATCCGTGACGTGCTGCCCTTCCCCCGCACCGCATACGGCTTCTGAGAAGCGTGCATACTTTTACCGGGCTGCTGCATTCCGCAGCGGCCCGTTTTTGGTTGAGAGGGAGACGACCCCCTCAGGCACGGCTTCGCCGTGCCAGCTCCCCCAAGGGGACGCCTTATAGCAACGCCGGAAACGCTCTCATCGCACTTGATACTTTAACAACAGGGGCAACAGCGTGCGCCCTCTCCGTCATCGCTGCGCGATGCCACCTCTCCCAAAGGGAGAGGCAAGAGCACTGCCGGAAACTTTCTCATTGCGCCTAATACTTTAGCAACGAACGTAATGGCTTGGCTCTCCCTTTGGGAGAGCTGGCGCGGGAGCGCCTGAGAGGGCGCTCTATCATCTTTTCAACAAGGAGCACAAAACAAGTGGAAAACATTTCGCCCGCCCTCTTAGAGTGGTTTTACAAAAACCGCCGCAGTCTGCCCTTCCGGGAGGACCCCACCCCCTACCATGTGTGGCTCAGCGAGGTGATGCTGCAGCAGACCCGGGTGTCGGCGGTGCTGCCGTATTACTACCGCTTTCTGGAGGAGCTGCCGGATATCCCCGCGCTTGCCGCCTGCGAGGAAGAAAAGCTGCATAAGCTGTGGGAAGGGCTGGGCTATTACAGCCGGGTGCGCAACCTGCAAAAGGCCGCAAAGCTCGTCTGTGCGCAGTACGGCGGGCAGCTGCCCGCCGACTACGCCGCCCTGCGTGCGCTGCCCGGCATCGGGGAGTACACCGCCGGTGCCATTGCGTCCATCAGCTTCGGGCTGCCCGTGCCCGCCGTGGACGGCAATGTGCTGCGGGTGTTTTCCCGCCTGTATAATGACCCGGGTGTTATTACAGAACCGCCGGTAAAAAAGGCCTTTACCGCCCGGGTCATGGAGCATCAGCCGCCGGAAAAGGCCGGGGATTACAATCAGGCGCTGATGGAGCTGGGCGCGCTGGTCTGCGTGCCCAACGGTGCGCCTTTGTGCGGGCAGTGCCCGCTGGCGGCGCTCTGCCGCGCCCGGGCGGCAGGCACCACCGCCCAGCTGCCCCAGAAGGCAAAGCCCAAGCCCCGCAAGCTTGTGCCGGTAACGCTGGCGCTGGTGGAAAGCCCGGCAGGCTTTCTGGTACAGCAGCGGCCGGAAAAAGGGCTGCTGGCCGGGCTGTGGCAGCCGGTATTGTGGGAGGACGAGCATCTTTTGCAGGCCGAGGTGCTGGCGCGGCTGGCGGCGCTGGGACTGGACACCGGTACGGCAGCTCCCGCCGCCCTGCCCGCCGCAAAGCATATCTTTACCCACATCGAGTGGCTCATGTCCGGTGTGCAGCTGCACGTTGCAGCACAGCCTGCCCCGGCGGGCTATGTCTGGGCAAGCCGGGAGCAGCTGCGCACCACCTACACCCTGCCCGGGGCGTTCCGGGCGTACAAGCCGCTCCTGCTCTGACTTTGGCAATTTGCTGTAATGAACCGCGCCAAAACCGGCACACTGCCCAAAGTGTGCCCCGCAGCACCTTTGGGGCGTGAAAATTGGGGCGCAACGGTTGTAATTTTGGACGGGAACGGGTATAATAAAAGCTACAAGGCGGCGCTGACTGCCGCTTGAACCAAGATCTTTTTGCGGGACGCCCGCTGGAAAAATCAAGCTGAAACAACGTTTCAACTGCAAAAAGGAGTGTACTGAATCTATGAAAAAATCTTGCTTGGTCGCTGTGATCGCTGTTCTGGCTGCTGTGGCTGGTGCGCTGGCTGCTGTGGCACTTTACCTGAACCGCCGCGAGAAGGAGCTGGACGAATACGAGCGTCTGCTGTTCGGCGAGGATGATGCAGAAACCGTAGAGCCGGAGGAAGCTGCTGCTGAGGACGAGGCAGAATAATTTCCCTAAAATACCGGAAACTGCCGGGAAGATAAGCGCATCGGGGCGCACGGAGCAGTCTGTCTGAACGGACTGCCCCGGTGCGCCCTTTTTGTACATAAGGAGAAGGAACATGAAGCGTTTTTTGCTCTGGCTCATCAGTGTGGCGCTGGGTGTGGTGGTGCTGCTGGCGGCTGTGATGGGGGTAAGCTATGCCTTTACCACCGAGGGCGGCTGCCCGGACGGGGCGGCGCAGTTCGGTGGGCAGGCGCTGGAGCCGAACGGCTCCTGCTGGCAGGTGCCGCTGCTGGGCGGGCAGCTGGATAAGGTCTTTGCCAGCCCCGCCACCCTGAGCGTGCAGAAGCTGGGGGTGCTGTACACCGCCCACCCGGAGCTGACGTTGCCGGACTGGACGGGCTACACCGCCCTGACCATCCAGAATGCGGCGGGGGATGTGCTGTTTGCGGGCAGCGCGGGGGAGTACCAGAACTTCCTCTTCCCCGCGAACGGCGAGTATAAGGCGGAACTGACCGCGTGGCGCGTGCCCAAGGGCGGGGTCATCACCCAGTTCGAGGGCGGCAGCACCGGGCAGCTGCGCAAAAACTTAGGTCTGGAGCGCCCCGCAAAGCCTACCGGCTGGTACCGGTACAGCTTCCGCTTTACCCTGCAGGCCAGCGCGGAGGTGGAACTTTCCGCCGAGCGGGTGGAGCAGGGCGGCACGGTGGGCGTGCGCATCTCCGGCATGACCGGGGACGCCGTGCCCACTATCGAGACTGACCTTGGCAGCGTGCAGTGCGTGCGCGCCGCCGAGGGCTGGCGCGCCTATATCCCGGCAGCCTATAACGCCTCCTCCGGCGGGCACGAGGTGAACATTACGGTGAACGGCGAGACCATCACCCGCACCCTGACCGTGCTGCCGAAGGACTTCGGCACGGTGGAGGTGGAAGCCGAGGAACCGGCTGCGGAGAGCGCCAACGCCCAGTTCCGCAGCGCCATCTGGCCGCTGTACGAAGCTGCCGCCACCGCCAAGCAGTGGCAGGGCGGCTTTGTGCCCCCGGCCGAGGACTCTATGACCTTGGTGGACTACGGACAGATCAAGGTAACGGACGGCCAGCAGGGCAGCCGCTCCAACTCCACAAAGCTGTACACCATCCCCGGTGCGCCCTGCCGCGCCGCAGCCAACGGCACGGTGGTGTTTGCGGGCGATCTTGCGCTTACCGGCAACACGGTGGTCATCGACCACGGCTGCGGGCTGCGCAGCTACCTGTACGGTTTGCAGGAGCTTTCGGTCAGCAAGGGACAGACCGTGGAAAAAGGTCAGGCTGTGGGCGCACTGGGCGAAGAGCTGACCATGGATTTCAAGCTGGGCAGCAGGAGCGTGAACCCCCGCCTGCTGTTCCAGACCTCCGGCGGGCTGTTCTGGAAAGAAAACTGAACAAACTCCCTCAGCCTTCGCTTCTGCGTGGCTGGGGGAGTTTTTTGAAAAAGCTGTAACGTTTTTCCTCTTTGTGCGTTATTGGGGTGAAAGGGCACAATAAAGCCCACAAAGGAGGAAATGACCATGAAACTGGAATGTGACGTGATCCGCGATTTACTGCCCCTGTACGCCGAAAAGCTTGCAAGCCCCGCCAGCAGCGCGCTGGTGGAGCAGCACCTTGCAGCGTGTCCCGCCTGCCGTGCAGAGCTGGAACGGATGGAAAAGCCGGTGCCGGTGCAGCCGGAGCCCCAGCCGGATGCACCGCTGAAAAACATCCGCAGCAGCCTGAACCGCCGCCGTCTGCGTACCATGCTGTGCAGCTTTGCGGCAGCGCTGGCGCTGGCGGCGGTGTGCGGCTTTGGCTGGTACGGCTACACCGCCTGTGACCGGGTATCCTTTTTTGATGCACGATTGCAGGCTTACTACCAGCAGGCAGAAAACGGTGCCGACGGCTGGGTGCTGGAGACCCGCGCCGAGGACGTATACCTGAAGCCGACCCATGCCGACGAGCACTACGAGGCCATCCGCTACCGCATCCCGTGGGTGCACGATGCCCTTGACAAGCTGCTGCAAAGGGACACCGACCTTCTCCGCTGCACCGGATGGATGCGCACCAACCGTTCGGCGGTGGTGGAGACAGCGGACATGACGGTGGCGTTCAACGGTCAGGACGGCACATGGTATGCGGTGGGCAGCGAGCCCGCGGCATGGGATGAGGTCGAATGGCCGGAGTGATGCCTATGGACATTGAAACCATCTACCGGCTCTACTTCCGGGACGTCTGCCTGTTTTTGCAGGGGCTTACCCGCAGCGAGACGCTGGCGGAGGAGCTGACACAGGAGACCTTTTTCCGGGCGCTGGACGGCCTGAAAGATTATGACGGCAAGCAGGATGTGCGGGCGTGGCTGTTCACGGTGGCGCGCAATGCCTACTACGACCACTGCCGCCGCGCAAAGCACGCCGCCCCGCTGGAAGATGCCGAAACAAAAGCCGCCGACAGCCCGGACATCGCGCAGCTGCTGGTGGACAAGGACGCCGCCTTTACGGTGCACCAATGTCTGCACGCGCTGGAAGAGCCTTATAAGGAAGTTTTCAGCCTGCGGGTGTTCGGTGAACTGCCCTTTGACCGCATCGGGGCCATCTTCGGCCACAATGCCGCATGGGCGCGGGTGACCTATTACCGCGCCAAGACCCGCCTCCAGACCATGCTGGAACAGCAGAAATGATAAAAAACAACACCGGAGCGTCCGAAGATGCTCCGGTGTTGTTCTGTTTATCCTCAGGAGATCGCGTCCACGTCCCACTTCATGCGGACGGCGTCGGCACCGTCCAGCTTGATGTGCATGGCACCGGCGTTGTCCAGCACCTGCTCCGGCTTGCGGGCACCGCACAGAACGTGCAGCCCGGGGATCATGCGGGCGGTCAGGGCAATGACCAGCTGTGCCATGGTGCAGTCGTACTTCTCGGTCAAATCGCTCCACTTTGCCAGCAGTTCCAGCGCCTGTGCCCGGCGGGTGGGCTGGAAGCAAGGGTTCGTGTTGCGGGTGCTGCCCTCCGGGTAGGTGGTGTCCATGGTCACCTTGCCGGTCAGCAGCCCCTGCTCCAGCGGAGAGTAAGCCTGTACCGAGACACCCAGCTCCTTGCAGGTGGGCAGCAGCTGCTTTTCAATGCGGCGGGTCAGCAGACTGTACTTTTCCTGAATGACGTCCAGCTGACCGTACTGGCAGTAGCCCCGGATGATATCAGAGGTGACGTTGGAAGCACCGATGGCACGGATCTTGCCCTGCTCCTTCAGCTTCATCATGGCTTCCATGGTCTCTTCCAGCGGGTACACGCCGAAGTCCGGGCTCTGCCAGTGGGTGTACAGCACGTCCAGATGGTCGGTGTGCAGACGGCGCAGGCTGTCCTCCACGTCCTCAATGATGCCCTTGGCGGAGAGGTCGCGGTACACCTGCACGCCGTCCACTACCTTGTGCAGGATGGGGGCTTCGTGCCGCCACTCCAAGCCGCACTTGGTGGAAAGCACCACCTTGTCGCGGTCGATGTGCTTCATGGCTTCGCCTACCACTTCTTCGCTGTGGAACAGCCCGTAGATGGGCGCAGTGTCGATCCACTGGATGCCCTGTTCCACGGCGGTCTGGATGGCCTTTACCGACAGTGCATCGTCGTTATCGCCCCACCATGCACCGCCGCCGATGGCCCATGTACCCATGCCCAGAAACGGCACGGAAATGCCGCTTTTGCCAATGTTGATGTTCTGCATATACTTTACCCTCCATGCCAGCAGTGTTCCCCGCAATGGGAACCCTCATTCTAGTCTAGCATACTTTGTTGTGTTTTTTATTCTATAAAAAAGAACTGCGGAGCGCAGGTGCACTCCGCAGCGCTCTTTTATCAGATGTTGCCGAACTCGCTCAGCTGCAAGCTCTCGTTGTGGGTCTCTGCCCAGCGCACCGCCCAGTCGGAGGTGAACAGCAGCAGACGGTTGCCCTTCATGTCCTCCACAGCCTTGGTGTCGCTGGTCAGGTCCAGCTCCCGCAGGTTGTAGGCGTCGGGGTCGTTCTGCACCCAGCGCAGCTGCTCAAAGGGCAGCTGCTGCATCCGAATTTCCACGTTGTACTCGGTGTTCAGGCGGTACTCCAGCACTTCCAGCTGCAGCACGCCGACCACGCCGACCACCACTTCTTCCATGCCGCCGCCCACTTCGCGGAAGATCTGGATGGCGCCTTCCTGCGCGATCTGCTCCATACCCTTCACAAACTGCTTGCGCTTCATGGTGTCCTTCTGCTCAATGCGGGCAAAGTGCTCCGGGGAGAAGGTGGGGATGCCCGCGAACTGCACCTTCTTTTTGCCGGTGCACAACGTGTCGCCGATGGAGAAGATGCCCGGGTCGAACAGGCCGATGATGTCACCGGCGTAAGCTTCGTCCACGATGGCGCGATCCTGCGCCATCAGCTGAGTGCCGGTGGCCAGCTTGATGTTCTTGCCCTCCTGCACATGGTAGGCTTCCATGCCGCGCTCGAACTTGCCGGAGCAGATACGCATAAAGGCAATGCGGTCGCGGTGTGCCTTGTTCATGTTGGCCTGAATTTTAAAGATAAAGGCGGAGAACTCGTCCCGGCAGGGGTCCACCGGCTCGCCGGTCAGGCTGTCCACGCGGGCCAGCGGGGCGGAGGTGAGCCGCAGGAAGTTTTCAAGGAAGGGCTCCACGCCGAAGTTGGTCAGAGCAGAACCGAAGAACACGGGGCTTAATTCGCCGCGCAGCACCTTTTCCAGATCAAACTCCTCGGCAGCGCCGTCCAGCAGCTCGATCTCGTCCACCAGCTGCTGGTGCAGGTAGGGGGTCAGCAGATCGTCCAGTGCGGGGTCGCCCAGCTCGGCCTCGGTCTCGCTGACCTTCTTCACGCCGTTGGCGCGGCCATCGCTGGAAAAAGCCAGCACCTTGCGTGCGTTGCGGTCGAACACGCCCTTGAACTCCTTGCCGCAGCCGATAGGCCAGTTCATGGGGTAGGTCTTGATGCCCAGAATCTCCTCAATGTTCTCCATCAGCTCAAAGGGGTCGCGGGCTTCGCGGTCCATCTTGTTGATGAAGGTAAAAATGGGGATATGGCGCAGGGTGCAAACCTTGAACAGTTTGATGGTCTGCGCCTCAACGCCCTTTGCGGCGTCGATGACCATGACGGCAGAGTCTGCCGCCATCAGGGTGCGGTAGGTATCCTCCGAGAAGTCCTGATGGCCGGGGGTGTCCAGAATGTTCACGCACTTGCCGGCGTAGTTGAACTGCAGCACCGAAGAGGTGACCGAGATACCACGCTGCTTTTCAATGTCCATCCAGTCGGACACGGCGTGCTTTGCGCTCTGCTTGCCCTTGACGGAACCAGCCTGATTGATGGCTCCACCGTACAGCAGCAGCTTTTCGGTAAGGGTGGTCTTACCGGCGTCGGGGTGGCTGATGATGGCGAACGTCCTGCGGCGTTCGATCTCTTCACGATTTGTCATAGATCGTAGTTTCTCCTATAAAAATTGCCTTTGCAAGGCAGAGAATGAATGGCAGACAGATGGTGTCTTACATGGGAGCCTCCATCCTGCTTTCTGAGAAAAAACCTCTCCGGCATGATGTCAGCCGTGACGGAGAGGGTTCTTGTTTTTACACATACGCACCTTATTCTATACGAAAACGCGTGATAATGCAAGGGTTTTCGTTATTTTTTCAGGATCAGGCAGGGCAGAGGGGCAGTTTCGGCCCAATTGGCAAAATCACACACCAGAACGGTGAAACTTTTGAGCGGAAGTTCCTGAAGAAAGCGCAGCACCGCCTGTTTTTCGTCCGAGCCGATGACCGCCCCACTGTACAGGATGGCGCTCACGATGCCGCCGGGGCGCACCGCCTGCAATGCCGCCTGCAAGGCGGGGATGCTGCTCTGTGCGGTGGAAAACACCCCGTGGTCTGCCCCCGGCAGCCAGCCGAAGTTGAACATGACTGCATCGGCGGTGCCGGGCTGCACATACTGTAACAGGTCGGCATGGCTGCCGCAGATAAGCTCGTACCGGTCGGCGGGCACGCCTGCCTGTTCCAGCCGGGCGCGGGTGGAGCGGATGGCTTCGGGCTGCACGTCAAAGGCCAGCACCCGCCCGGCGGGGGCGGTCAGATGGCACAGAAAGGCGGTGTCGCCGCCGTTGCCGCAGGTAGCGTCCACGCACAGCTGCGGGTGCACCAGCCGGGCGGCTAAAAAGTCCTGCACGAACTTGACCGCCGTCAAGTCCGGGGTGCGGCGGCGCACCAGCTGCCCGCCCTCGGCGGCAAAGCCGAATTTGCCCCAGAAGGCAAGCTCGGCGGCGTTTTCCGGCAGTGGGGCGGTAAACACAGTGGCAGCTTCCCGGTCATAGCCGCCAAAGCTGCGCAATACTTCTTTTAACAGGTAGGAGCCGTAGCCCTTGCGCCGCCACCGGGGCAGGATGCACAGGGCGGCAAGCTGTGCGCCCTTGGGGGCGGGGGAGAGGGTGCACTCTCCGATGCAGTCCTTTTCTTTATACAGGGCAAACCCCTGTTCGGTGCGGCGCAGTTCCATAAAAAGCTCCTCCTTGACGGGCCGATGTTCTTCCCTTACAATAGCAAGCGGAAACGCTGCTGTCAAGGGCAGAAAAGCAGGACCGCATTTCACATATTCTTCACGGCGCAAGCGATTCATTTTCACATTTGACGGTTACAATAGGGACAGTTCAAAGGAACAGATGTCCCTGAGGACCGGCCTTTGAGGGAAGGATGTAGTAACATGGAAAACGAGAACAAGTGGGAATACGATTATTCCGCTTCCAATAACGAGACCGGCTACCCCAACGTGGGCAGCAGCGGCATGAACACGGCAAACCAGTATAACGAGCCGGAGGCGCAGCCTGTGCGCCCGGCGTATACCGCTCCGGCAGACGGCGGCAGCGTGCCGCCCACCCCGCCGGAGCAGCCGCAGTACAGCGCCCCCGCGCAGCCGGAAAAGCCCCGCCGCAAAAAGAAGTTCAACGGCGGAAAGCTGGTGCGCAGCGCCGTGGCACTGGTGCTGGCAGCAGCCATGGGCTTTGCAGGCGGCTTTGTGGGCGCAAAATACGGCGGCGGCAGCAAGGTGGTCATCCAGCAGGTGGAGCGCCCTGCCAACTCTGACAGCAGCACCGACAGCACCGGCAATTCCATCAGCGCCACCAGCGGCACCGGCCTGACCACCGCACAGGTGGCTGAGATGGTCAGCCCCAGCGTGGTGGTCATCACCACCGAGCAGGTGGTCTACTCCCAGTGGTCCTGGTACGGCCAGAGTCAGGTGGAGAGCGGCGCGGGCAGCGGCGTCATCATCAGCTCGGACGGTTATATCCTTACCTGCGCCCATGTGGTGAGCGGTGCATCCAACATCACCGTGAGCATCGGCGACAAGGATTACCCCGCTACGCTGGTGGGTGAGGATACCACCAGTGATATCGCCGTGGTCAAGATCGATGCCACCGGCCTGACCCCCGCCACCGTGGGCGACAGCGACAATCTGAAGGTGGGCGAGAGCGTCATGGCTGTGGGCAACCCCTTGGGCGAGCTGGGCGGCACCGTGACCAGCGGCATCGTCAGCGCCCTGAACCGCAGCGTCAGCATTCAGGGCTCGAACTCTGTCAACACCATGTCCCTGATTCAGATGGATGCCTCCGTCAGCCCCGGCAACTCCGGCGGCGGCCTGTTCAACATGAACGGCGAGCTGGTGGGCATCGTCAATGCAAAGTCCTCCGACAGCGATGCCGAGGGTCTGGGCTTTGCCATCCCGGTAAATGACGCCGTCAAGGTGGCGCAGGAACTGCTGGAAAACGGCTATGTGACCGGCCGTCCCTATCTGGGCATCAGCTACTATGCTGTGACCGACGCCCAGACTGCCGCCCAGCTGGGCGTGAACGCCTACGGTGTCTACATCGTGGAAGTGGTCAAGGGCGGCCCTGCCGACAAGGCAGGCCTGCAGGCCGGTGACCGCATCGTGAGCATAGACGGCAGCGAGGTCGCCAGCCAGAGCGACCTTGGCACCCTGATGCAGAACCACAAGGCCGGCGACACCATTGAGATCACCGTCGCACGCGGCGGTCAGATGCAGACCGTTACCGTCACCCTTGGCGAAAAGGGCGCAAATAATAGCTAAAAAACAGCATAAAAAAGCGAGAGCCGGTAGCTTGTAAGCCGCCGGCTCTCGTTCTGGTTTAGGGATATAAAAAAGAGAATGTCAAAAACAGAGGAGTGATTCAGAAGTAATACTCGCTAGAACCGCTGAAAGGCACGCGATCCCAGTTCTCGTCCTGCAGCACGCCCTGCACGGTCAGGACGAAACAGGCAGGTTTGGTGTTCGATTCATAAACCGTGCATTGTGCCTGCTCTACATACCACTTGGGAACAGCTTCCTGCTGTGCGGCCGGAAGGGTGGCGTTGCGGTTCGGCTTTGCCTGAACGTTGAACCAATCCGCTGTGGTTTCGTACTGCGTACTGCCATCTGGCAGCTTTTTCAGTATGATCGGCAGATGGGCTTCAAAAGAAGCATTTTCGACTTCAAAGGAAAACGCCAGCGTGCCATACTGCCTCTGTGTGCCATCCGCAGCGATCTCGGTGCGGGATTCGATAAACTGTGCAGTTTGCACACCAAAGGACACCGTGGCAGAGGAAGGGTTTGCGTTTTGCGGTTCTTTTGCAGCAAAAGCATAAACGGAAAACGATGCCAGCAAAACTGCTGTGCACAGGAGCGCACCAACGGCCCGCTTTAACATAGAATTGCACATTGTTTTTCCTCCATTGCAGAACAGAAAAATTATAAATATAGCAGTTTGTAACAATGTCCGCCAGAAACCGGAAGTTTTTATTGATAGCCATGACAGATGGTGCTGGAACCAATCAGGATATCATATTCCTCTCCATGCCAAGGGTTCTCTGCATCCGTGCACGATAAGCAAGCATCATACACGCGGAGGCTCAGCGGGTAAATATAATCTTCCCCATAGAGATAATGGATACACTTCTGTGCACGCATACTCCCTTTTTGTACCTCAGAACTCGCAAGGGTTACTTCCATATTGGTTCCGCCGCAAATGGGACACTGTGAGGTCTGCGGCATCGGAGCCAGTTTTTCCAGTTCTTCCTGCGGGGTGAGGACAGAGCTCTTTGTTACGGTTTTTTGCGTTGTCTGGACAGTTTCTGGTGCAGAACTGGCGGAGGCATCGCTGCTGGTTTCCGACCGGTTACAACCACACAGAAGCAACATAAAAGAAACAAGCAAACATACAAATATTTGTATGTTTAGCGCAGCAAAAACTCGTTTCATGGTTAAGCCTCCTTGTTTTTTGAACAGAATATAAAGGCTGGTCGACCTGTCCTGTATTAAAAATAGCAGGGCAGGGTGTATTTGTCAAGTATATTATTTGACGAATAGTATTTACAACAAATAACTTTGTAGATATAATCAAAATACCAATACCGGAATTGGAGAAAATGCCATGGGGGTCTCTGAAAATTTAAAGCGCGGCGTGACCGAGATCGTTCTGCTTGCCCTTTTGAGCCAACAGGATATGTATGGCTATGAGATGGCGCAGGCGATGCGGGAGCGGAGCCACGAAAAGTTCACACTGCTGGAAACCTCGATGTATCCGACCCTGTACCGATTGCAGGATAACGGGTATATTTCAGCTCGGGAAGAACTGGTGGGCAAGCGCCGCAAGCGCACTTACTACCATCTGGAGCCTGCCGGGCGGACGTATTTCCAAAAAATCTTTGCGGAGTATATGACAGTCCAGCAGGGCGTGCAGGAAATTCTGGCCAGCTGCCAGAAAGAGGTGACGGACATTGAACAGTGAGAAAGAGCGGGAAAAGCAGAAGCTTTGCCGCCGATACTGCCGAGAACTGCACCGTGCTCTGGCCTGTGTGCCGGAGCTGCGGGAGCGAACGCTTGCACAGCTGGCGGAATCCATTGAGGAGTATCTGGACGAGCATCCCACAGCGGATTATCAGGAGCTTGTGCGGGTATTTGGCACACCTGCGCAGGCCGCTGAAAATGTGCTGAACGAGATGGATGCAAAGCAGGTGCAGCAGCTCCTGAAAAAGTATCAGTGGCGCAGGGTGCTGGCGATCGTTCTGGCAGGTGTTTTGATCGCCTGTGCAGTGCTCTGGTTTGCCCAGGGGCTGTTTTTCTGGCTTCAGGAACTGATTCAGCCATCCTATTATGTAATTGGACCAGCAATCGAAACAAGCGGCTCTCTTCCACCAACCATGGCAAAATAAAACGGAGGGGATCCCTCGGGAAGCGCCCTCGCCGCAAAAATAACCCCCGCCGAGCACGCAGGCTTGGCGGGGGTTAAAAGCAACCAAAATTTACCTTATCAGGCACCCACGATCAGGCGCACGGCACCGTAGATGCCGGCGTCGTTGCCAAGGCTGGCGGCCTTGATGGGGGTCTCCTTGCAGGACTGGAAGGCGTACTCCTTGTAGTGGCGCACCAGCGGATTGAACAGAACCTCTCCGGCGCGGGCTACGCCGCCGCCGATCATGAACATCTCGGGGTCGGTGGTGGCGGCAATGTTGGCCAGTGCCATGCCCAGCGTAGAAGCCATCTCGTCCACCTCGCGGGCGGCCAGTGCATCCCCGGCGCGGGCGGCGTCAAACACGTCCTTGGCTTCAAAGTCCTTGCCGCGCAGGGTGCAGGCGGTGTCCGGGTTCTCGTCCAGCAGCTTCTTCATGCAGCGCACAACGCCGGTGGCGCTGGAATACTGCTCAAGGCAGCCGCGCTTGCCGCAGCCGCAGACAGCGGTCTCGTGGGGGTTGACGGTGATGTGGCCAATCTCGCCGCCGGCACCGTGCGCGCCGTCGATGACCTTGCCGTTTACGATGACACCGCCGCCCACGCCGGTGCCCAGCGTGACCATAACAGCGCTGCGGCAGCCCTGTGCCGTGCCCATCCAGATCTCGCCCAAAGCAGCCACGTTGGCGTCGTTGCCCACCAGCACCCGGATGCCGCCCAGCAGCTCGCTGAGCTCAATGGAAGCGTTGCGGTTGCCCCAGCCGCCAAGGTTTGCACACACGATGGGCACGATGCTGGAATCCAGCACCGGGCCGGGCACGCCCAGACCGACACCCTCGACCTCGTCTGCGGACAGACCCTTTTCCTGCATCTTCTGCTGCACGGCAGCAGCCAGATTTTCCAGAATGTGAGCACCGTGATTGGAAGTATCGGTGCTTACCTCCCACTTTTCCAGCAGCTTGCCGCTGGTGGTGAACAGGCCGACCTTGGCAGTGGTGCCGCCCAGATCGATGCCAAATGCATATTCCTTCATGTCATTTACCCCTTTGATGCGGATGCGCCGCATTTTTTATCAGTATTCCATAGTATACCATATTTTTCCGCAAAAGAGCAGTGCTGCGGCGGCATTTCGTGCAATCGGACTGAAATCCATGTAAAATTTTGGGCAGTTCCACAAGGGAATTCAGCGCACGGTGTTGGTCAGCGTGCCGATTCCTTCGATCTCGCACTGCACAGTGTCGCCCGGGTGCAAAAATTGCGGCGGGTCCATGCCCATGCCCACCCCGGCAGGGGTGCCGGTGGCAATGATGGTACCGGCCTTCAGGGTCATGCCCTGCGAAAGCTCGTGGATGACATGGTCGATATCAAAAATTTGCAGCTTGGTATTGGAATCCTGCCGCAGCTCGCCGTTCACCCGGCTGCGGATGGGCAGCGCGGGCGGGTAGGTGTCAAATTCGTCCGCAGTGACGATGCAGGGGCCCATGGGGGTGAAGCCGTCCAGACTTTTGCCGAAGTACCACTGCTTGTGGGCGGTCTGCACGTCCCGGGCGGAGACGTCGTTCAGGATGGTGTAGCCGAACACATAGTCCTTGGTCTGCCCGGCGGGCACGTCCTTGGCGTCCTTGCCCAGCACCACGGCCAGTTCACACTCGTAGTCCAGCTTCTGCACAAGGTCGGTGTGCGCCTCGATGAAGCCGCCGTCCGGTACTGCCCGGCTGACCCGCTTGGAGAAGTAGATGGCGTCCTGATGCTGGGTGGAAAAGGCGTCCGCAGAGTACTTTTCGGCTTCGTCCGAGTGTGCCATGTAGTTGATGCCCAGACAGACCACGTCCTGTGCGGGGCAGGGGATGGGGCTTTGCAGGGTGACGGCCTCCACCGGCAGCGCGGGGATGCCGCTGATGGCAAGCTGCAAACCGAACCGCACCTGCGGGGTGAGGAAGGGGATGGCATCGGACAGGGTCTCGTAGGAGAGCCCCAGCCAGCTCAGCGGCCAGACCTGTGTGCCGTCCTGCGAGAGAATGGCGGGATCCTCCACGCCGTCCGGCAGGCGGCAGGTGACAAAACGCATACAGTCCCCCTCCTCTCAGTGCCGGTAGGCGATGGCGTTGCGGATGCGCTCGGCTTCAGCTTCTCCCGCCAGCTGGCGCACCAGCTCCAGCGCAAAGGGGATGGCACCGCCCAGACCGTAGCTGGTGGTGATGTTGCCGTCCACGACCACCTCGGTGTCCAGCACATGGGCACCGGCCAGCTGATCCTGAAATGCAGCGTGGGCGGTGGCGTTTTTGCCCTCCAGCAGCCCCAGTGCCGCCAGCACGCTGGGTGCGGCGCAGATGGCGGCTACCTTTTTGCCCGCCTTTGCAAAGGCAGCGCAGGTGTCCGTCACCGTCTTGTTGGCGGCAAGATTCGGCGTGCCGGGAATGCCGCCGGGCAGCACCACCAGATCCACGTCGGAATAATCGACTTCCTCCGCCAGCGCATCGGCGGTGATATGCACCTTATGGCTGCTCAGGATCTCCCGGCTGCCGGAAGCGCTGGCAACCAGCACCTCCACCTTGGCGCGGCGGAGCAGGTCCACCACCAGCAGAGCCTCGCACTCCTCGGTGCCCTCCGCAAAAAATACAACAGCTTTTGCCATAAGAATAACCTCCTGTTCAGATCTTAAAAAGAAAAGCCGCGTGCCGCAGCTTTGGGCGGTACGCGGCTTTTGTATCAGTCAGCAGACTTTTTTTCAGCTTCCAGCAGCGCACGCAGCACACTGTCGTCCGCGCTCAGCACCCGGCTGACCCGGCTGATGATGGCGCTGGACGCACCGGTCTTGTCCATGATCTCGGTGTAGATGCATTTGTCGGCCAGCAGCTCAGCGATATTGTAGCGCTGCTCCATTGCGCTGAGCTCCGAATAGCTGCACACGTCCTGCAGAAAACGATAGCATTCCTCCGGGGTCTTGAGCTGCAGAAAAGCCCGGTACAGGCCGGAGTTGCCGGTGGGATGATCTTTCGCCATGATAGTCTCCTTTTTTGCACAGAATGCCCGCAGACAGCGGCTTTATTACACTACATCAGTGTAGTACAAACGCGGAAAAATTTCAATGGCTATTTTGTGATTTTTCGGAAATCAGCTCAGGGTATGCTCATACACCAGCTCGTTGCGGGGCACGGTGCCGGTTTCCTGCTCGGCGGGGCGCAGCTCGCGGTAGCGCAGCGCCTTGAAAAACTGCTGCACCGGCAGCGCCTTGGCGTGGATGGTGCACCACACCCGGCCCTTGCCCTCGCCCTTGGCCAGCCGCTCACAGGTCTGCACGATATCCCGGCCGATGGCCTTGCCGCGGTACTCCGGCTTGAGGTACAGGTGCATCAGGTGCAGGGCGGTGTTCTCCATCTTCCACGCGAAGTAGCCGATGAGCTTGCCCCCCAGAAACACCAGAAAATAGTTCACATCGTTGTCGATGTCCGCTTCAATGGCGTCGGCGCTTTGCAGCTCCTCCACAAGAGTGTCCAGCTGCTTTGCGGGGTAGTAGCGCTTGTAGACCTCGTGCCACAGCTCGCTGGCAAGGTCGGCGGTGTTGTGGATGTATTTGGCCTTTGCGACCAGCTTGTAATCAGGCTTCATAAAACTCCTTATACTCTTACGATGTAATCCGGTTTGCGGGGCGCGGCGGGCTTGGGTTCAGCAGCGGGGTAGCCCAGAATGCAGTGGCCTACGCCGATCCAGTCGCCCTCGATGCCCCACTTTTTCAGCAGTGCCTTGCCCTCGGCGGAGTCAAACTCCTCCCGGGCGCGGTTGATCCAGCAGCTGCCCAGCCCCAGCGATGCGGCGGCCAGCATCAGGTTGCCCATGACAAGGCTGCCGTCCTGCACGGCGCAGTTTGCGTGGGCATCGGCCAGCACCACCAGAATGGTGGGTGCGCCGTACATGGGGTCGCTGTCGGCACCCATGACGGCGGCGTTCATCCGGGTCAGCTGGGCGCGGGTAGCGGCATCCTGCACGACCACGATCTTAGCGCTCTGGCGTCCCATGGCGCTGGCGGCGTAGGTGCCGGCCTCCAGCACGGCGTCAAGCTCTGCATCCGTGATCTGCTGGGGCTTGTAGGCGCGGCAGCTGCGGCGGCTGTAAATGGTTTGTAAAGTCTCGTTGGTCATGAAAGATCCCCTCCTTAATAGTGGATAGCTTTATTGTACCACAACCTGCGCCGGAGTGCAAAGTGCCCGCCGGTAAAAATCATTGCTGGCTTCCGAAAACGTTTGCGCTGCAAAAACACGACAGAATGCACAAAAAACAAAAGAAAGATTATGGAAAAGCATTCTTGTTGCCAGCGGGCAAATCGGGTATAATAGGGCTACCATAGCGGAAAGGAGTTGTGCTCTATGGCAAAGGCATCGCAGGTCGTCATTATGGAGGGGGAATACTACATTATCAAGGCCCCCAACGGGAAGGTACTGGAAGTAAAGGATTTCAACACGGAGAACGGCGCCGGTATCCAGCTGTGGAGCTATGCGGGTCACCCGTGGCAGCAGTGGCAGTTTGTGGACGCGGGCGAGGGACGCTGGCGCATCCAGAACCGCTTTACCGGCAAGATGATCGATCTGGCGCTTGGCGGCGTGGTGGAGGGCACATGGCTGCACCAGTGGAGCCGCACCAGCGGGCTGAGCCAGTGCTGGGCGCTGGAACCTACCCGCAGCGGACGCACCCGCATCCGCAATGTGCTGTCGGATAAATACATCGACCTTGTGGGCATGAACACTGCCAACGGCGCACAGGCGCAGATCTGGAACTACGTGGCGGGCGGCAATCAGGAGTGGACGCTGGAACGCATCGACCCTGACGTTGCCCAGACCGGCAAGCGTGCCGGGGAAGCCAAAGACCCCCAGCCCACGCCCAGCCAGCGCAAGCACCAGAACGACCTTGTGCGCAAGCTGAACAGCGCAGGCAAGGGACGCACCGGACGCAAGGCATAAATCGAAAATCTCTTCCGCTGCTTTGTGGGCATCCGCAGCGGGGACACTTCCCAAAGGGCTGCTGCACAGCGTTTCATGCAGCAGCCCTTTCTTATGAGAAGAGATACGGTCGGCGTCCCCGCCCTCTCCGTCACCTGCGGTGACACACTTCCCCTTTTGTCGCTGCGCGACATCTTCCCCCGGAGCGGGGGAAGTCTTTCCTCAAAGGGAGAGGCGAGAGCACTGCCGGAAACCTTCTCATTGAACCTAAAGCTTCAGCAACAAGCCTTAAACCTTGGCTCTCCCTTTGGGAGAGCTGGCGCGGGAGCGCCTGAGAGGGCGAGCACGCTGACAAAAAACAAAAAAAGGAGAACACCCCATGAACTTAGGCGCATTTATGGACCCGGAATTTCCCATCTTCAGCACCACCCTTTGCTATCTGGAGCGGGAGGATGCTTATCTGATGCTGCACCGCATCAAAAAGCAGGACGACTACAACCACGACAAATGGGTGGGCGTGGGCGGCAAATTTGAGCGCTTTGAAAGCCCGGAGGACTGCCTTGTGCGGGAGGTGCGGGAGGAGACCGGCCTTACCCTGACACGCTACCGCGCCCGGGGACTGCTGACCTTTGTGTGGGGCAACATGACTGAGTTCATCCACCTGTACACCGCCGACCGGTGGGAGGGCGAGATGATAAGGGGCGATGCCTGCGCCGAGGGGGAATTGCAGTGGGTACAAAAGACCGAGGTGCAAAAACTGCCCATCTGGGAAGGGGACAAGCTCTTTTTCCGTCTGCTGGAGGAACAGCACCCCTACTTTTCCCTCAAGCTGGTGTATGACGGCGACACCCTCAAGCAGGCCGTGCTGGACGGAAAGCGCATCGTCTGAGCAAGCCGCAAAAAGAGCAAAAAGCATCGACCCCCTCCGTTTCTGAACCTCAGAAAACCAGCGGAGTCTGCCGATGCTTTTTTCGTTTGTATGCGGTTATCCGCGCACGGCGTCCTTCATGCGCTTGACGTAGGCACCGATCTGCTCCGGTGCGGCAGTGCCGTACTGCTCCAGCAGCTTGATGATGGCCGAGCCGACAATCGCGCCATCGGCGATGCCTGCCATTTTTGCAGCCTGCTCTGGGGTGGAGATGCCAAAGCCGATGGCACAGGGCGTTTTGGTGTTCTCCCGCACCACCTTTACAATGGCGGCAAGGTCGGTTTTGATTTCGCTGCGGGTGCCGGTGACGCCAAGGCTGGACACGATATACAAAAAGCCTTCCGCTTCCTTGGCGATCATGGCAATGCGGTTTTCCGAGGTGGGCGCGATCATGGAGATAAGGTCTACGCCGTACTGGCGGCAGAGGGGCGCAAACTCGTCCTTTTCCTCATAGGGCAAATCGGGCAGGATCAGCCCGTCGATGCTGATGGCTACGCAGGTGGAGAGGAACCGCTCGGCTCCGTAGGAGAACACGACATTGGCGTAGGTCATGAACACCATAGGGATGGTCACATCCCGGCGCACCTCCCGCACAAGGTCAAAGACCTTATCCGTGGTGGTGCCTGCCTGCAGGGCGCGGAGGTTCGCGCCCTGAATCACCGGCCCCTCGGCGGTAGGGTCGGAGAAGGGGATGCCCAGCTCAATGAGGTCGGCACCGTTTGCAGCCATGGCGCGGATGGCGGCGGCGGTGGTTTTTAAGTCGGGGTCGCCGCAGGTGATGAACGGAATAAACGCCTTGCCGTCTGCAAAGGCCTTGGCAATGTTACTCATGAAGATCCTCCCCTCTGTAGCGGGCAATGGCGGCGCAGTCCTTATCGCCGCGGCCGGAAATGGTGATGACGATGATCTTGTCCTTGTCCATGGCGGGTGCAAGCTTGATGGCCTGTGCCACGGCGTGGGCAGACTCGATGGCCGGGATGATGCCCTCGGTGCGTGCCAGATACTCAAAGGCGTTCACGGCTTCATCGTCGGTAACAGCTACATATTCGGCGCGGCCGATGTCGTGCAGCCATGCGTGCTCCGGGCCGATGCCCGGGTAATCCAGACCGGCGGAAATGGAATACACCGGCGCGATCTGGCCGTATTCGTCCTGACAGAAATAGGACTTCATGCCGTGGAAGATGCCCAGACGCCCCGTGTTGATGGTGGCGGCAGTCTCAAAGGTATCAATGCCGCGGCCTGCGGCTTCGCAGCCGATCAGGCGCACGCTCTTATCGTTGATAAAGTTGTAGAAGCTGCCGATGGCGTTGGAGCCGCCGCCCACACAGGCAATGACGGCATCCGGCAGACGGCCTTCCTTTTCCAGCAGCTGCTCCTTGATCTCCTTGGAGATGACCGCCTGAAAATCGCGCACGATGGTGGGGAACGGGTGCGGCCCCATCACCGAGCCAAGGCAGTAGTGGGTGTCGCTGATACGGCTGGTCCACTCGCGCATGGCTTCGGACACGGCATCCTTCAGCGTGCCGGTGCCGCTGGTAACGGGGATGACCTTTGCGCCCAAAAGACGCATCCGGTAGACGTTCAGCGCCTGACGCTTGGTGTCCTCCTCGCCCATGAACACCACGCACTCCATGCCCATCAGGGCGGCGGCGGTAGCGGTGGCTACGCCGTGCTGGCCTGCGCCGGTCTCGGCGATAAGGCGGGTCTTGCCCATCTTTTTGGCAAGCAGTGCCTGCCCGAGGACGTTGTTGATCTTATGTGCGCCGGTGTGGTTCAGATCCTCGCGCTTGAGGTAGATCTTTGCGCCGCCGAGATCCTCGGTCATCTTTTTTGCGTAGTACAGGCGGCTGGGGCGGCCTGCGTACTCGTTGAGCAGTTCGGTGAGTTCCCGGTTGAACTCCGGGTCGTCCTTATAATGGTTGTAGGCTTCCTCCAGTTCAATCACGGCATTCATCAGCGTTTCGGGGATATACTGCCCGCCGTGGATGCCAAAGCGTCCGTTGGGGTTCGTCATGGTCGTTCATTCCTTTCCTTCGTTGTCCTGCCCGCGTACAGCGGCTGCAAAAGCCGCCATCTTTGCGGGGTCCTTCTTCCCCGCGGTTTCAATGCCGGAGCTTACATCCACCGCGTAAGGATGCAGCAGGGTCACGGCATCTGCTGCATTGTCTGCATCCAGCCCGCCGGCCAGAATGTAAGGCCGTGGAAAACCCTGCAGCAGCTTCCAGTTGAACACCGTACCGGTGCCGCCTGCGCCGGAATCCAGCAGTACCATGTCTGCCGTGCTTCGGGCGGCTGCGGCTAAGCCTGCGGCACTTTCCGCCCGAAAGGCCTGCCAGAGCGGCTTTGCGGTCAGGCTGCGCAGCCGGGCAAGGTAAGCGGCATCCTCCTGCCCGTGCAGCTGGGCGATGTCGAGGATATTTTCGTTCAGCAGCCGGGCGACCGCTTCCGGCGGTTCGTTCACGAACACGCCCACCGCCTTGATGGCGGGGCTCAGCTGTGCCCGGAGCAGCGCCGCCTGCTGCGGGGATACATACCGCTTGCTTTTGGGGGCGAACACAAAGCCGATGTATTCCGGCTTCAGCGCGTTTGCTGCGGCGATATCCTCCGCACGGGTCAGGCCGCAGAATTTGATCTTGGTCATATCACAGCAGCCCTTTCAGTTCCCGCAGCTTTGCGGTCTTGTCCGGTGCACGCATGAGTGTTTCGCCAATAAGCACGGCGTCTGCCCCGATGGCGGCAAGTCCGGCAACATCCTCGGCGGTTTTTACGCCGCTTTCCGAAACAAACAGCACGTCCTGCGGGATACGCGCCCGCAGGCGGCGGCTGTTTTCGGTGTCCACCGTGAAGGTTTTCAGGTTGCGGTTGTTCACGCCAAGGATGCGTGCCCCGGTGGCAAGCGCCCGGTCCACCTCGACATCGTCGTGGGTTTCCACCAGAGCGGAAAGCCCCAAGTCCTCACAGATGGCAAGATATTCCCGCAGCTGTGCATCGTCCAGAATGGCACAGATGAGCAGCACTGCCGATGCACCGAGAAGCTTTGCTTCGTAGAGCATGTAGTCATCCACTGTAAAATCCTTGCGCAGGCAGGGCGTGGAAACGGCAGAGGCGATCTCTTTTAAATAGCTGTCGCTGCCCAAGAACCACTTCGGCTCGGTCAGCACCGAAATGGCATCTGCCCCGGCGGCCTCGTATTCCCTGGCGATCTGCAGGTACGGAAAATCCGGTGCGATCAGCCCCTTGGAGGGCGACGCCTTTTTGCACTCGCAGATGAAGGAAAGCCCCGGCTTTGCCAGTGCTTTTTCAAAGCGGAGATCGCCCTTCGGCAGCGCCAGCGCCTGCCGCTTTCTCTCGGCAAGCGGGGTCTGCTGTTTGGCTTCTTCCACCCGCTGCCGGGCGGCTTCGGCCAGCTTGTCTAAAATGTTCATGCGTTCTCCTCCGGGCGGTTGCTCACGGCGATGAACTTTTCCAGCACAGCCGCCGCCTTGCCGCTGTCGATCAGCTGCGCCGCCAGCGCGATACCATCTGCCATAGTCTCAGCCTTGCCGCCGATGTAAAGGGAAGCGCCCGCGTTCAGCAGCACGGCGTCCCGCTTGGGGCCTTTTTCCCCGGCAAGGATCGCCCGGGTGATGGCGGCGTTTTCAGCCGGGGTGCCGCCCACAAGGTCGGCCTTTTCGCAGCGGGTCAGCCCGAACTGCTCCGGCGTGATGGTGTAGCACTTGTACCAGCCGTCCTTGATCTCGCAGACTTTTGTGGGAGCGCTGAGAGAGATCTCGTCCAGCTTATCCTTGCCGTAGACCACCATGCCGCGCCGGACGCCCAGACTGACAAGCACCTGCGCCAGCGGCTCGACCAGATATTCATCGTAGACGCCCAGCAGCTGCATTTTGGGGGAGCCGGGGTTGGTGAGGGGGCCAAGAATGTTGAACACGGTGCGGAAGCCCAGTTCCCTGCGGATGGGGCCCACATATTTCATGGAGGTGTGGTACTTCTGCGCAAAGAAGAAGCAGATGCCCGCTTCCTGCAGCAGTTCCACGCAGCGGGCGGGGCTTTGCTGGATGTTCACGCCCAGCGCCTCCAGACAGTCGGCGGTGCCACACTGGGAGGATGCCGCCCGGTTGCCGTGCTTTGCTACCTTCATGCCGCCTGCCGCCGCCACCAGCGCCGAGGTGGTGGAGATGTTAAAGCTGTGGGCGTTGTCGCCGCCGGTGCCCACAATCTCAAAGATGTCCATGCCGGTCTCCACCTTGGTGGCGTGGTCGCGCATGGCGGCGGCACAGCCTGCAATTTCATCGGTGGTTTCCGCCTTGGTGCTCTTGGTGGAAAGCGCTGCAAGGAAGGCTGCGTTCTGGGTGGGAGAGGTCTCGCCGCTCATGATCTCGTTCATGACAGCATAGGCTTCGTCGTAGGTCAGATCCTGCTTATTGACGATCTTTACAATGGCTTCCTTGATCATTTTTAACCCTCCATAAAATTCTTTAAGATTAGCCGACCCTGCGGGGTCAGGATGGATTCCGGGTGGAACTGCACCCCGTAGATGGGGTATTTTGTGTGCTGTACCGCCATCACCTCGCCATCGGCGGTGCGGGCGGTGATTTTAAGCTCCGGCGGCAGGGTGGCGGGGTCTGCCGCCAGCGAGTGATATCGCGCCACCAGCAGCGGGGCTTTGCAGCCGCGGAACAGCGGGCACGCGGGGTCAAATTCCACCTCGGACTGCTTACCGTGCATGAGCTGCTTTGCGTAGGTGACCGTTGCACCAAAGGCTGCGCAGATGGCCTGATGCCCAAGGCAGACGCCCAGTGTGGGGATCTCCTTGCCCAGTGTGCGGGCGGCTTCCAGCGTGATGCCTGCATCCTCCGGTCTGCCGGGCCCCGGCGAAAGGATGATGCGCGCCGGGTGCAAAGCGCGGATCTCGTCCAAGGTCAGCTCATCGTTGCGGATGACCCTGATGCCGGGGTCCAGCTCGCCCACCAGCTGGTAGAGGTTATAGGAAAAGCTGTCGTAGTTGTCGATCAGCAGCGTCATAAGCCTTCCTCCTGTGCCTGACGGAGTGCGCTGACCACGGCCTGCGCCTTGTTGATGCACTCCTGATATTCCTTTTCGGGCACCGAATCCGCCACGATGCCTGCACCGCTGCGGACGAACACCTGCCCGTTTTTCTTGTAGGCGATACGGATGGCGATGCAGGTGTCCATGTTGCCGGTAAAATCAATGTAGCCGATGGCGCCGCCGTAGATGCCGCGCTTGTTGTTTTCCAGTTCCCCGATCAACTGGCAGGCGCGTATTTTGGGTGCACCGGAAAGAGTGCCTGCCGGAAGCACCGCCTCGATGGCGTCCAGTGCATCGCATTCCGGCCGCAGCTGGCCGCGCGCGGTGGAGCCGATGTGCATTACATGGGAATACCGCTCGATGGAGTGCAGCTTTTCCACTTCTACCGTACCGAAGCGGCTCACCTTGCCAAGGTCGTTGCGGCCAAGGTCTACCAGCATATTGTGCTCTGCCAGTTCCTTTTCGTCTGCTAGCAGTTCCGCTTCCAGCGCCTTGTCCTCGGCGTCGGTCTTTCCGCGCGGGCGGGTGCCGGCCAGCGGAAAGGTGTGCAGTACGCCGTCCTCCAGCTTGACCAGCGTTTCCGGCGAAGCACCGGCCACCTCAACATCCGTACCGGAAAAATAGAACATATACGGCGAGGGGTTGATGGTGCGCAGCATCCGGTAAGCGCCCAGCAGACTGCCCTCAAAGGGCGCCGCCAGCCGGTTGGAAAGCACGATCTGGAAGATCTCGCCCTCATGGATGGCGTGCTTTGCCTTTTCCACCATTGCGCAGTAGGCGGCTTTGTCAAAAAGCGGGGTCACCTCGCCCAGCAGTCTGCCTGCGGCTTCCTGCTTTTGGGTACCTTTTTGCAGCAGCTGCGCCAGCTGCTGCAACCGAAGAACGGCTTTGTTGTAGTTCGTTTCCAGCGCGTCCGGCTGCAGCGGCATATTTACGATGAGCACGATCTTCTGCCGCAGATTGTCAAAGGCGATGATCTGATCGAAAAGCATCAGGTCCACATCCTTGAAATTTTCGGTATCCTGCGCTCCGGTGCGGGCTTTCGGCTCGCTGTAACCAAGGTAATCGTAGGCAAAGTAGCCCACAAGACCGCCGGTGAAGGTGGGCAGCTCTGCAAAGCGCGGGCTTTTGTATTGTGCAAGGATTTCCCGCAGCGTCTGCGAGGGATTTTGCGTTTCAAAGGTGAGTTCCCCGGCCTTCATCACGCCGTTGCAGCAGGTGATCTCCATTTTGGGGTCAAGCCCCAGAAAGGTGTAGCGTCCCCACTTTTCGCTGGGCTGGGCACTTTCCAGCAAGTAGCAGTGGGTGGAAACATTTTTCAAGATCTTCAGCGCCTCAATGGGCGTGCAGATGTCGGATAAGATCTCGCCGCTGACCGGCAGCACCTTGTAACCGCCCGCCGCCGCAATGGTTTTTACTTCGTCCATTGCAGGCCGTATCTTCATAGCCGCTACCCCTTTCTGCGTCAAACAAAAAACTCCCCCGGCGCTTCTGCCGGAGGAGTGTAAAAGAAAAACGCCCCGGACAGAAGAAACCTTCTTCTGTCAAGGACGAATAAAGCTTGGCCTTTGATCCGCGGTGCCACCCTGACTTCATGGGAACGACCCCATGCACTTAGCGGGATGCCAACACATCCCCGGCAACTGACGTATGCCCTACGTTGCAGAATACTGTGCGGCACGTTCAGAGCACCGCAGTTCCCTGCACCCTCAGCGGTCCATTTCGGGAAAAAGCAACGCAAGACCGCCTTTTCCTTGACGAACTGTTTCCGGTCTGCTTCTCAGCTGCGCAGGCTCTCTGTACAGGCATGGTTCGCCGTTATCTCCGCTTCAACGGTTTAGTGTATTGAATTTTCCTATATTAAAGCACGGATTTTGGATTTGTCAATACCAAATTTTGCTTTTGGGGGAATTTTACCTACATTTGCAGTTGGTTTGGGCTTGGGAGGTAAAAAAACGGTTTGCAAAAACGCGCAGCCTGCATTCGTCGGATGGAGTTCAAGGGTTTGGAATTTCTCAACAAGCATTTTGAATTGCAAAATGATTTTTCAGTTGCTATACTGGGCTTATCAAAGTTTTTTCGGGAGGATGCCGCAGTGACCGCACAGACAATGCAAATCGGGAACAGACCTTGCCGCATTTACGGCGAAGCCAATGCAGAATACCTGCTGCTCCAAATGACCGGCGAGCACGAGCAGCAAAGCATGGACAACGAAGTGTATGCTATCGCACAAAGCAGCCGGAATTTTCTGTTTGCCGCCGTTCCGGTCTCAAACTGGAACGATGCACTTTCTCCGTGGGAAGCCCCTGCTGTATGGGGGAAGCAAGGCTTCGGTGGCAATGCTACGGACACCCTGCGCTTTCTGACAGAACAGGTCATGCCAACGCTGAAACAACAGTTTGATCTCCCGGAAAACGTCAAAATCATTCTGGGCGGATATTCGCTGGCGGGATTGTTTGCACTGTGGGCATCCACCCGGACCGATTTGTTCTACGGTGTCGCCGCAGCGTCTCCCTCGGTGTGGTTTCCGGGCTGGATGGAATTTGAACAGAAGCACCCGATGCAAACGCAGCACGTTTATCTGAGCCTTGGCGACAAGGAGGAGCATACGAAAAACGCTGTCATGGCTGCGGTAGGAGATAGCATCCGCACCCTGCACAGTCGGCTTACAGAGCGTGGTGCAGACTGCGCCCTTGAATGGAACAGCGGCGGGCATTTCAAAGACGCTGACCTGCGCACAGCGAA
>OLGM01000373.1_pt1 | contig 30143 bp, 32 predicted proteins | sample 1606001 | NCBI WGS metagenome assembly OLGM01 (sample SAMN03283294) | human gut metagenome | biome: human-associated habitat; material: feces | host: Homo sapiens | place: Peru | collected 2012
TTAGATACTACTTTAACCATACTACCACTTTCCTTTACTATACTAATTATACATATTTATTTTTTATAATGCAATATTTTTGCAAAAAAAGTTAGTTTACGCACTAACTTTTTCATCATAAATACTTACTTGTTTTTTATCTCTTCCGACTCTTTCAAATTTAACATATCCTGCAACTTTTGCATATAAAGTATCATCTGATCCAATACCTACATTATGTCCTGGATATACTTTAGTACCACGTTGACGATATAAAATAGATCCACCTGATACATATTCTCCATCAGCAGCTTTAGCACCTAAACGTTTTGAAATTGAATCACGACCGTTCTTAGTAGAACCTTGTCCTTTTTTATGCGCAAATAATTGAATATTTAATTGCATTAATTTTAACATCAAGAGCACCTCCTAATCTCAATTTTAATATATTTTTTATAATCTTTTTCAAGTTCCATTAGTAAATTCAACATATTTTCAATCAAAATATCTATTGTATTACTATGTTTTTTTATATCAACCTCTAAATGTCCATCTTTATCATTGTAATCTATACAACTACTATCAATTCTTATTAAAGCATTAACAGTTGTAATACAAATACTGGATACTGATGCACATACTATGTCACTTCCAGCTTCACTATAACCAGAGTGACCATCAATAATGACATTCTTAATAACATCATTATCTTTTAAAATACTAACTTTAATCATAATTAGATATTTTTAATTTTTTTAATTTCTACTTTAGTATAAGGTTGACGGTGTCCTTGAGTTCTATGGTAATTTTTCTTTTGATTGTATTTAAATACTTTAATCTTTTTAGATTTTCCGTGTTTAATTACTTCACCTTCTACTACAACACCTTTAACATAAGGATGTCCAGTAACTCCATTAGCCATTAAAACTTTATCAAAGTCAACTTTTTTACCAGCTTCAACATCTAATTTTTCTACATAAAGAATAGTTCCTTCTTCAACGTAGTATTGTTTTCCACCTGTTTCAATAACTGCTTTCATATTATACCTCCTTCATTTCTCAGACTCGCCATTAAGGTACTTACGTTTTTAACCTGTTTCTGTGCGGTTGTAGAGTGAGGCTCTACACAGTTATAGATTTTATCACAAAAAACTATTTAAGTCAAACGTTTTCTTTAATATTTCTCGTTCTGTCACATATTTATTTTCAATAAAAAATAAATGCCTATAATCTCTTTTCATTTTTCTCAATTTTAAATCAAAAATAGTTTTACTTTTTTTAAAATTATAAAATTTAAAATAACGTTCTAACAAAAATTTATTAAAAATAAATTTTATTCTTTTTATCTCCTTAATATTTTTTACAAGTAAGAAAAACATTGATAGAATAAACAATAAATTAAACTTTTTAGAAAGACTTAAACCAATAATTATAACGAAAGAAATAATATTAGTTAAATAAAGACTAAATTTAAAAGAAAACAGTTTATTAAATATAATGTTAAATATTTTAGAACCGTCTAAAGGAAATATAGGCAATAAATTAAAAATTAAGAGATTATAATGGATTGTTTTAATATCAATAATATCTTTTACTAGCAAATAATAAATTGTCTGAAATAAAGGCCCTAAAATACAAATAATAAATTCCTCTTTTAATGGTTTATTAATATCTTCATTAAAAATAGTTAATCCTCCAAATGGTAAAACAACTATTTTATCAATTTTCCATTTATAATAAACTCCTCCTAAAATATGACCTAACTCATGAAAAATAATAATTGAAAAAAAGATAAAAAATTTATTAAAATTACCTGTTACCACCATCAAAATAAGGGTTAGATAAAAGAAAGGATGAAAGGAAATTTTTTTAAATATAGTCTTGATAATTTAAAACATTCCCCTCTTTTTTAAATATCAAATAAAAATAATTACTAGTTACTTCACCTAAAAAATCACCACTTTTAACATAATCATACATTTTTACATTAATACTTTCTAAATTGCTATACCAAACATCTATTCCATCTGCTTGTTGAATAATAACTGTATTTCCATATTCTTCTTTTTGACCTATAAATACAACTAAACCATTTTTCAAAACAGGTACTAAATAATTATCAGCAACAGTTAATTTAACACCATCTTTATATTTGTTAGCTTCACTATATTCTATCTTAGAATTAAATACTGTTTGTGTATTTTTAGTAAATAGATTCTCAAAAGGAATAGATGAACCAAATATTTTTTTATATTTTTCATTGATACTAGCAAATGAAATATTTTTTTCAAAAACATGTTTATAAAAATTGTCTTTAAAATTAGGATAAGCTTTTGATAGAATTAAAACTACTAAAACAATAATTGTACAAATACATAAATTTGAAAAAAGTTTAAACCAAAAATTATTTTTCATAAACTCACCCAATAGAGTTTATGCTTGTAGATATCTTTTATACTTTTTCTTTTTCAAAAAGAAAAAACTTAAATATAATAAATTTAATATTAATGAAGAATAAATACTTTGAAGTAAATGATATAAATTAAAACTAATAAAATTAAAATTGGATAGTACTAAGAAAGTAATACTACGATAAATAATAATCACAATGATTAAAAGAATAGCTGAATTTAGTAGGTTATAAGAAAAAATCTTATAAAATTTTATTATAAACAAAGATAATAATAAATATATACCAGCATTTAAAAATACAGTATCTGTACAAACAATATCATAAACAAGTCCTAAAACAAAACTGGTAATTAAATATTTATTTTCATCTTTTCGGTGATAATATCTAAAAATAATAATTAGTGAAACTAGTGACAACAAAGGATTAAAAAGAAGATTGGTATTTAGAAAAAAAGATATTAGATTATCAAGTAAAAACGATATAACTAAAATTAAATATATCATGCATCTATCTTCCTTTTTAGAATACTAACAATATTTATGTTATTAAAATCAACATTTGGTTTTATTTCAATCGTTTTTGCTAAACCGTATGCATCACTCTTACTATCAATAACAGTGCCCACAATAATCCCAGCAGGAAATATATCACCAAAACCAGTTGTTGTAACTTTGGAACCTATCTTAATATCATCTGATATACCCTCAACTATATAACTATTTTTATCCTCTTTGTACTCTGTTATAAGACCATATACATAATTATCATTATTTTCTATTTTAACCGATGTTTTATTAATATTTTCACTAGTTAAAAGTTGAACAGTACTATTAAAATTTGAAGAACTAATAACTTTTCCTATTAATCCTTCACTATTTATTACAGCCATTCCTTCCATAATCCCATCATTACTACCTTTATTTATTATCACCTTATCATACCAATAACCAATATCACGACTTATAACGACCCCGTAAATATTTTCATACTCACTTAAAACATTATCAATAGAAAGTATTTTTTTTAATTCACTTATTTGATTTTCTAGCTCTTCATTTACATTATCACAAACTTTATTATCAACCTTTTTACTATTACCTACTAGATGATTTAAAAATAGTCCTGCATCTTTAATCCATTTTTCAATCATTATTGGTTTGTGATAAAGAAGAATAGTTGATAAAAAAATAAAAAAGAGTGCTAATACAACTACTACAATATATTTAATATTTTTTTTCATAATTTTCTCCTATATTATCTTTCCATTTTCTAAAAAACTATAATATGTATTACTACCTATAATTAAATGATCTACTAGTTTTATTCCCATTATATAACCTATACTTGATAGTTGATTAGTAATATCTATATCATCTTTACTTGGTTCTACATTACCGCTAGGATGATTATGAACACATATAATAGAGCTTGCACTTAATAAATAAGCTTCTTTAAATACTTCCCTAGGATGCACAATACTTCTATTTAAAGTTCCCATAAAAAGTAATTTATTACTTATAACATGTTTTTTACTATCTAAATATAAACAATAAAAATATTCTTGCTTTTTATTTAAAAAAATATTTTTAAAATAATTAAATACTGCACTACTATTATTTATTACTTCACTATTTAAAGAATTATTTTCTATATTAACACGTTTTCCTAATTCAAAAGCAGCTAGTAATGAACATGCTTTAGCTACTCCCAAACCCTTTATTTCTAATAAAGAACGATAATTTAAAAGATTAGCGTTACCTATATTTTTTATCTTATCTAAAACTTTTAAAGATAAATCTTTAGCTGATACACCTTTTGTTCCATTTCCAATTAAGATAGATAATAACTCTTCATTGCTTAATTTTTCTACTCCTTCTTTAATTAACCTTTCCCTAGGTCTTTCTTTAACTGGAATATCTTTCATTTTAATTGACATTTTTTAAAACCAACTCCTCATATTTATTTAAAATTTGACTACATACTGTTCCTATTACTTCTTTATCTTCACTTTCTTTTAAAAGCAAATCATATTGTTTTAAAACGGTTATAAAATCTTCATTATTAATATTAAATTCCTTTACATAAGTAGTATACCCTAAATCATTGTAATATCCTTTTATTTTTTCAACATTTTTATTTTCTAAAGTTATTCCTACATAGACATAATAATTATTATCATTAATATTATATATATAGTATGGCAAAGATTTAGTATTTTCTTCCATTATTTCTTTGGTAGAATATACTCCTTGTTGGATAAAGTATGCTTTCTCTTGTGTTTTAAAAGTAGAAACAATGCGCCCCTCAAATGTATATTGATTCAAAATAAATCTTCCAATTACAAGACCTATTATTAGAGCAGCTATAAATGTAGTTATATATTTTTTCATATCATCACCACTACTATTATCCAACTATATAGGTTCTAATTTTGTCGAATAAAAATCAAAAAAAGGAAAACCGTAAACACTACGAGTTTTCCAATGTATCTTATGATACAATATATTATATTCTTTTAATTGACAAATATTAAATAAAATAATAAAATATATAACTACTAGGAGGGGAATGTATGAAAGATGCTAAAGCAGAATATATTAATAACTTTTTTAAAGAAGCTAAAAAAAATATTAAAGATTTAAAAAATATTAAAACAGCATACAAACAAATTCCTAATATACTTACTTTTTCACGAGCAATCGCACCAATTTTAATTAATATTTTATTTTTTTCAGGAAATGTACCAGGGGCTTTAGTAGTATGTGGTCTTACTTTTATAACCGATGCTTTTGATGGTATTATTGCTAGAAAATTAAATGTTCAATCACAATTTGGAGCAGACTTAGATGCAATTTGTGATAAAATCTTAATAGCCGGAATATCTTTACCAATTGTTATTTTAAATCCTTTTATGCTTATAAATGTTATTTTAGAAGTTCTTATTTCTATAACTAATGTTAAAGCTAAGTTAGAATACAAAAAACCTAAGTCTTCCTTTATAGGTAAGTTAAAAACTTGGGTATTATCACTTACCATTTTATCGGGCTATGTTACATCTTTATTAAATATAAATTTAAATCTATTAAAATCTATCTTAATGATTATTCCACTAACATCATTTCAAACAATTACTTATATTGAATATTTGAAAAAAAATAAAAGTAATGTCAATAATGAAAATAATAACAATATAGAAATTGAAAAAAATAATGTTATTTATATCAAAGAAGATAAAGATAAGGATAAAATTTTAGAAAAAGAAGTAACCAAAACTTATTCATTAGCAGATTATCAAAAACTAAAAAATGATTTATTGTATGAAGAAAAAAATAAAGATAAAACCAAAACAAAAACTAGATTTTAAAATAGAATCTAGTTTTTATATTCCCACAAACTAAGTTTTCCCTTAACGTATATAGGTTCTTTATATTTTTTTATGTTTTCTAACTTCCAAGCATATAAACCAACATGATTACTTTCATAAACTATATTGTTTTTCTTTTTTAAACTATTATCAAAATTTTTATCAACTAAAATGCAATCTACTATTTCAGCTTCACCAATAATCGCACCTTTTATATATTCTAAATTATATTCTTTAACCTTGCTAGCAGTTGCTTTTTCTAAAGACATCCCCGCATGAATTAAAATTTTACCACGATATTTTGTTTGCCAACTTCTAAACTCATAATTTTTATACCCATTAACGATTAAACTAGCCCACGGTTGTTTTATTGTTAAACACTTCATTCTATCACCACTATCATTATACCAAAAAATCCCCGATTTGGGGATTTTATTACATCATATCTTCTAACTGGCTACCTACTTTTTTAGTAGTTTTACTTATTTCTTTTTTCATTTTTTTCATAAGTGGTTTACTATACTTCTGATAAGCAAGCGTAGCTCCTACTCCGAGTGCCATTAAAGACATCCCTTTAACAAATTTCATAATATCACCTCTTGCTAGAATATATGAATATGTATGCTAAGCATACGTTATTATTTTACCTTTTATTTAAATTATTATTCATCATCATTAATTTTTCTTTTAAAGAAGTATTTCTAACTAACTCTTGATTATTTGAAACAGCACTAACAAAAACATCAGCTTCACCAAGTAATATTAATTTCTTTTTAGCACGTGTTATTCCAGTATAAACAAGTTTGCGATAAAGCATACGATGATATGAATAAGAAATAGGCATTACCACAACTTCAAATTCACTACCTTGTGATTTATGAATACTAATTACAAAACCATGTCTAAACTTATTAAAATCTTTTGGTAAAAACTTAACAATATTAGAGTCAAAATCAATATATATTTCTGTTTTACCACTCTTACTAATACTAGCAGGTGTAATTCTATTTATAACACCAATATCACCATTAAAAATATTTTCTTCAGGCATATTAACTAGTTGCAATACCTTATCATTTTCTCTAAAAGTAACATCACCTATTTTTAATTCATTTTTTTCTTTATCTTTAGGATTAAAAATTTGTTGTAAATCATTATTTAAAATATCTATACCATTTTCTCCTTTATACAAAGGTGCCATTATTTGAACATTTTTATAATCATATCCCTTTTCCAATATTTGTTTAGATAAATTTATTAAATTAGATCTTATGCTATGACTTGAACATTCTAAAAAAGTATAATCACTTTTTTGATCTAAAAAGTTAGGGCTCAAATCATTATTTTTTATTTCATTAGCTAAAGTATTAATGTAAGAATTTTTACTTTGACGATACAATTCCTCTAAATGAATCGTTTTTATAACATTACCATCTATTAAATCTTTTAGTACTTGTCCTGGAGAAACGCTAGGCAACTGATTATAATCTCCTACTAGTATAATTTTTATATTATCAGTTAATCCTTTAAATAGACTATCAAGTAGTTGTTCATCTATCATACTAACTTCATCTATTATTATAAACTTACTATAATCTTTATTATACTCATCTATCGCAAAAGTATTAGTTTCTTTATTCCATTTTAAAAACCTATGAATAGTAGTAGCTAGATATCCTGTTGCTTCTGATAATCTCTTACTTGCTCTTCCTGTTGGTGTTAATAATTGAAGCTCTTTATTCATATCATCACCACTTAGTTTATTTAATAAGCGATAAAGTTCAATTATTTCTTTTACGATTGTTGTTTTCCCCGTTCCTGGACCACCAGTAATAATTAAAATATTTTCTTCTAAAGAACTTTTTATAGCTTCTTTTTGTAATGCGTTATAAGTTATACCATACATTTTTTCATGTTCTTCTATCAAAGAATCTATATTTTTATATTTATTCTTAGGTAGGCTTAATAGTATTTTAATCTTTTCAACAATACTATTTCCAGCATCAAACATTTCTTTTAAATAATATTTTCTTCCTTCGATACACACTTTGTGTTTAGCGTTTAATTTATTTAAATAATCATCAAATTTTATTTCATCAAAACCTAAATTTAAATACTTACACAAAGCATCGTAAATATCCTGATAATTTAAATATGTATCTCCACTTTTAAATACCATACTTTTCATTAAATATATAATTAAAGCCTCAATACGATTATCATCTAATCTATCAATATTTAATTTACGTCCCACTTCATCTATCTTTAGAAAAGAAATATCTAATTCATCATCTATTAGTCTATATATATTATCATTTATTATACTTAAAGTATCCTTTTTATATTTATTATATATCTCCAAAGAATCTTTCATATTAAAGCCAAGTTCAGTTAAATAAACAATTACTTGATGGCTTTCATCATATTTAAGCAAATTATCATATATCAAATCTATTTTTTTAGTTGTTATCTTAGGAACTAAATTAAGAATAGATTTGTCTTCAAGTATTTTATCTAAGCACTTATCTCCTAATACTTCTACAATTGATGTTGCAAGTTTTTTACCAACTTTAGGAAATAAACTGCTCGATAAAAATTCAATAACACCATCTTTATCTTCAGGTTTTACTTTTTCATATTCAGTAACGTTAAACTGTAAACCATATCTAGGATGTTCTACTTCTTCTCCATGAAAGATATAAGTATCACCTTCATTTAATTCATGAAAATAACCCGTAAAAGTGATAGTTTTGTCAACGAAATTGCTAAGAACATCATTATCTGTTTCATCAAGATGAAAAAGTCCAATAAAGTATCCTTTATCAGAAGTAAATATAGCTTTTTTATATTTTCCTTTTATATATGATTTCATCCTATCACCTCTTTTTCTATTATATCAAAAATAATTATACTTTCACCAAAAAAACTTCATTTCTGAAGTTTTCGTCTATAATATATAATATTTAACTTAAGTTAGATTTTTGGTATGCAAGACTAGCAGCTACTACAACAAAGTGAGCTGCTATCATCACCAGCTATGGAACAGCGACCAACACCGTCATTTGCATACACACCTCCACCTGAGCCAGAAAACAATGTGGCAGAGTCAACGGAGCAATTAGAAAAACTTGCTGTATCAATGGAACAACTTATGCCTTCAATTTTTGTGTCATCTATTTTTTTTAATATTAACACATTATCCGCATAAAAAGATGTGTTCCCACCCCTTACACAATATTCTTTACCTTTTAATATTGCACACACATATGATTCCGTAACTTTATTATCTTTATCTAATACATGTTTTAAATAATAACTTTTTCCTAATGTACTTGCATCTTTTGTGAATTTAGATGTATTGTTTGTATCTATTGTAGCTCCAATTTTTATTTCATCTGTTGACCATCTATACACTACTGTTGTTGATGGTATATCTGGAGTTGTATTCCCTTTCTCTGTTGCTTCATACTTCTTATTTTCTTGATTATATTTTACATTATAATCTCCAACTGTCATTGTTGTTCCATCTTGCGATACTCCTCCATTTGATATTTTTACTGTTCCTGATGTTGGTTTATTTCCACTCATATTAATTTCTAATTTACCATCTGGTAATCCTGCTCCTGTTAGATTTCCATTACCATCTATATTATATGTTCCATTTGGTACTGACTTATTTTCTAACTTGGCTTCTGCTACTGCTGTCTCTACTTGTTTTATGTAGTTATCTGCACTTCTTTCTGCTGCTCCTTTCTTCGCATTCTTAATTGTATTCATTACTATTGGTGTAGCTATTAGTGCAATGATTGCGAGTACTACTATTACCGCTAGTAATTCTATTAAAGTAAAACCTTTTTTATTTTTTAATTTCATAATATTCCTCCTTCTTTTATTTAGATTTACTTTATTTTGTAAAGGTACAACAAAAAAACACAAAGAAATCTAGACTACAAATAAGTCTAGAAACTTTGTGTTTTCTTTATTATTTAATATAGTATGATTAAATAACCCCCCCCCAGGTTGGTGTTTTTGCTAAAATATTTGAAGTCATGTTAACCATACTACCACTTTCCTTTACTATACTAATTATACATAATTATCTTTTGGAATGCAATAATTTTGTAAAAATTTTTATTCTTCATTCATACTATTTAAAAACTCTTTTAAATTTAAAGCAACATTGTTTGGTAATATTTCTCCTAATTCTTCAATATCTACTTCTTTTAATTTATTAATACTTTTATATTTTTTTAGAAGCTCCTTTTTTCTTTTTTCACCAATACCTTCAATGCTATCAAGGATACTTTCAATAGCACCTTTACTCCTCAACTGTTTATGATAATTGATAGTGAAATTATGAACTTCGTCTTGCATTCTTTCTAAATAAAAGAATACATCACTATTATGTTCTATTTTTATTTCCTCATTATTAGAAGTTATTAAAGCTTCTGTACGGTGATGGTTATCTTTTTTTAAACCTACTACAGGAATATTTAGGTTTAAAGAATCTATTACTTCTTTAGCAATATTAATTTGTCCTATACCACCATCAACAATAATTAAATCAGGCATTGTAAGATTATCTCTCAAGATTCTAAAATATCTACGATATATAACTTCTTTCATAGTCCCATAATCATCATTTTTATCAACCGTTATTTTAAATTTACGATATTCATTCTTATTAGGTCTACCATCAATAAATACAACCATTCCTGATACATTAAAGCTACCAAATAAATTAGAGTTATCGAATATTTCAATACGGTCTAGAGGATTAATATTAAGTAATTGTGCAAGTTTATCATTAGCACCACTCGTCTTTTTCTCATCCCTCTTTATCATTTCAAATTCATTTTCTAAACTTATTTTTGCATTTTCATTAGCCATATCTACTAACTTTAATTTTAAACCTTTTTGAGGAGCTTTTACTTTAACTTCAAGAACACTTTCTATAATATTAGAATCTACTACAGAAGGTACTAAGATTTCTTTAGGTTTTAAAACACCTTTTTCATAAAATGATACAATATATCTATTTAATTCATCATTTACTTCATCTATAATAGGAGTTATTTTAGAATGTCTTCCAACTATTTTACCACCTCTAATAAATAATACTTGAATTGATAACATTCCCTTATCTTCAAAATAACCAAATATATCTCTATCAATATTATCATCAACTTCTACTTTTTGACGTGCTAGAGTAATGTTTATATAATCATATAATTCTTTTAACTCTTTTGCTTTTTCATAATTAAGATTTTCACTTTCTTTTAACATTTCTTCTTTTATTTTAGTAGAAATAATAGTATGGTCACCTTTCAAGAATTTGATAATTTCCTCTTCCATATTCTTTATTAATTTCTTATCTACTTTATTAGTACAATAACCTAAACATTGATTAATATGATAATAAAGACACGGTTTTTTATTATATGTACTACATTTTCTTAAAGGATACATACGATTTAAAAGATTAACAGTTTGACGAGCTGCATATACATTAGGATAAGGTCCATATAATCTTCCTTTATTTTTTTTACGATTTAAATTTCTAACTATAAGTAGTCTTGGTACTTCTTCATCTGTAAGTTCAATGTAAGGATAACTTTTATCATCTCTAAGTAAAATATTATATTTTGGATCATATTTCTTAATTAAATTTATTTCAAGAATTAAAGACTCTGTTTCACTTCCAACAACAATATATTCAAAATCTACTATTTCACTAACTAGTTTAGCTGTTTTTCCAGTGTGTGTACCACGAAAATAAGAACTTAATCTATTTTTAAGTTTTTTAGCTTTACCAACATATATAACAATACCATTTTTATTTTTCATTAAATAGCATCCTGGCAAATTAGGAACTAGTGATAATTTTTCTTTAATCATAGTAACCTCCTCTTTTTTTATTATAACAAAAAAACCAACTAAAAGTTAGTTTATTTTAATTTTTCTAAAGCATCATTAAAAGTTGTTACAGGAATTAGCTTAATTTTATAGTTGTTTTCTTTAATTAATTTTTGAGCTTCTTCATAATTTTCTCCTGCAGGAACTAAAAATATATCTGCTTTTTCTTTTACAGCACCTTTTATTTTATATTCTACTCCACCAATAGAACCAACATTACCATTAACATCAATTGTTCCAGTTCCTACTATTTTTCTTCCTTGGGTTATATCTTCACTAACTAAACTATTATAAATTGAAAGTGCTAGAACAAGACCACCACTTGGTCCCGATTCTGATTTTTTAAATTCTAATTCTATTTTAGGAGTGGTTTTGATATCACTTGTTTTAGTTACTCCCAAACCAATTATTTTTTTATTATTTTCTTCTCTTAATGTTCCATAACATTCTACTTCTTTATTATTTCTTTTAGCAATAACTTTTATTTTCTCATTATTATTTTTTTCTAACATTATTTCATCTAATTGTTTCTTACTAGTAATCTTAATACCATCTACTTCTATTATCTCATCACCAATTCTTAAATTAGTATCTGCTTTTTCATCAACGTATATAATAAATATATGTTCATTAGATAATTCTATTTTTTTGTTTGCATTGGTATACGCAACTATAACTGCATTATTTTTAGCTTCTTCTAAAAGTAATTTATCTCTATAATCTGCTTCTTTCATAGTTTCATTATCATAAATAACTTCTTCTTTTTTTAAAACATCCCAATTTTTATTTACAAAAGAATATAAAAGTGTAGGAATAGTAGCTTTTATTTCTGATACATAAGCAAGATTAAAAGAACCACTCTTTTCATAACTGTTTTCTACCTTTACACGATCATCTACTTTTATAATTCCTCCTGGAGCTTCTATATAATAAGGAAATTCAATAGTACAAGCTAGTAATAAAACTATAAACAAAATTAATGATTTATAATTATTTTTTAATATTTTTTTTACTTCATCATACACTTTTTTTAGCATATTTTCCTTCCTTTCTTTATATTCTATAGTAAATAAGGAGCAATTATGAAAAGAAATATTATCAATCTTCTCGTTATGGTAGTTCTTATTTTTTTTACGATTCAAATTCTTTTAACGTCGAGTGAAGTTATGAGCGCTGTTGAATTTTCTTTTTCAATATGGAAAAACAGTATCTTTCCATCACTTTTTCCTTTTTTTGTTATCTCACAAGTTCTTGTTAATTATGGTTTTGTAGAACTAGTAAGTGAGTTGTTTAAGCCATTCATGAATAAAGTTTTTAAGGTAAGCGGATCATCTGCTTATGTTTTTATCATGAGTCTAATTTCTGGTTTTCCATCTAGTGCTAAATATGTTAGAGAAATATATAAAAAAGACTTAATCGATGAAAAAGAAGGAACTAAAATTTTAATGTTTACTCATTTTTCTAACCCTTTATTTATTCTTGGAACTATATCTTTAACATTCTTAAATAATAAAGAGGTAGGACTTTTAATCCTTCTTTCGCACTATGTATCAAACCTTATTATCGGTTTGATATTTAGAAATTTATATCCTAACAAAAATGAGAAATGTAAATTCTCACTTAAAAATTCTTTATATAAAATGAATGAAGCTAGAAATAAAAACAGTAAAAGCTTTGGTGAAATACTAAGCAGTTCTATTATTGATACTATCAACACTCTTTTATTAATTTTAGGAACAGTAACTATTTTTTTAATTATAACTACTATTATTGATAAAATTATTAATATATCACCCTATTATCAAGCTATCTTAAATGGTATTGTAGAGATGACACAAGGTCTAAAATATATTAGTATTTTAGATATTCCTTTAAGACTTAAAACTATTATATCAGTAATGTTTATATCATTTGGTGGAATTAGTGTTCACACCCAAATTATAAGTATTTTAAGTGATACTAAAATTAAATACTTACCTTTTTTATTAGCAAGAATTCTTCATGCTTTAATTTCTGGTATCTTAGTTTTCATACTATTTGAATGGTGGTTTTAACACTCTCCCCCATTATATAATGGTATACGATATTCAAAATTATCATCAAAAACATGAACTATATTAAGCCCAAAATCTTCATTAGGAAATTTAGAGTTAGTTATTGGAATTTTTATACTTATAAAAGAGTTCGCACTTGCACATACTTTAGCGCCTCTAATATCAACATCAGCAGCATTTGAACCTACACTTAAATCAAATTTAGAGTTACTAATTAATTCAGTCGCATAATCTCCATATTTTATTTTTTGAAAAGATTGTTTTTTATCTTCTTCTTTATAATTGTATTCCCAAGATAATTGTTTACTAGTATTGTTATTATAAGTAAAATTAATACAATTATCACCACATGTATCTATAAGTTGTAATCCGTAATCATTAATATCAGAATAAATATAATCAGTAAGTAAGTTTTGTTTACTAACAAGTGCTGTTTTAGTAACAGAGTTTTCATAAACATTCTTTAAAGATATAATTATTTCAAAAAGTATAACAACAATAATCATTGTTAATGTAAAAGAAACTATTAATTCTAATGTTGAAAAACCTTTATTATTTTTCATAAGAAACCTCCTAAAAATTAAGTGAAGCATAAGTGTAATTATCAACCTGCTTACTATCTATAGAACCTATTTTATTATTAAATTCAATTATAATTACACATTTATCTTTTTCTTCTAAAAACTTTATAAAATCTTGTGCTTTAGGACTTATTTCAGTCTTACTTGTCGCATTAGCTTTAATATCATTTAAATTACCAATTATTACGGTATTTATATTAGAGCTTTTCTTTAAATTATTCCAAGTATTATTGTCTGTATGATCAATAATGTTAACGCCAGTACAATAATTATTTGTATCATTCTTTTTTATATACTTAGCCACTTCATTTGTTATATAAAGTCCTGAAACCGTATTATAAGAAAAACTTCGATTAAAATTTCTCATAATACTATTGGTTTGTATAAACATATAAACAAGCACTCCTAAAACAAAACTAGAAACTATAAATACTTCTGCAAGCATAAAACCCTTATTATTTTTTTTCATATTTTTACCTCGTTATTATTGTAATTATTACATTTTTATTATATAATAATTTTAGGATTAAAGCTAGTCCTAAATATAAGAGAATAAAAATATTTTTTATTATAAAGGGGTTGAGTAGATGCTCAAAATTTTTGATTATGAAAAAATACCTGTAGTTGAGGTTGTAAATGAAATATTAGTAGACGCTAGTAAACGTGGAGCAAGTGATATTCACTTTGATCCTTATGAAGAATATTTAAAGATTAGAATTCGTATTGATGGTCAATTAATTGATTATACTGAAGTTCCTAATACAATAAAGAAAAATTTAATTACGCGTGTCAAAATTATTTCAGGAATGAATATTACAGAATCTAGATTACCTCAAGATGGAGCAATTAAAGCTACTCTTCAAGGTATAAATTTAGACCTCCGTGTTTCAAGTTTGCCAACAAGTGAAGGTGAAAAAATTGTTATCCGTATTCTTGATTATTCAATGAGTTTATCAGGACTTGAGCATTTAGGCTTTAGTGAAAGTAATTATAAAAAGATGTTAGAAATGATTAGCGTTCCTAACGGAATTATTCTTGTCACTGGTGCAACTGGTAGTGGTAAATCTACAACTGTTTATTCAATCTTACAACGTTTAAATCGTGAAGAGACAAATATTATTACTGTTGAGGATCCAATAGAAATGGATATAGCTGGTATTAACCAAGTTCAAACTAACAGTGAAATTGGACTAACATTTGCAACTGCTCTTCGTTCTATTTTACGTCAAGACCCTAACATAATTATGATCGGAGAAATTCGTGATACTGAAACTGCTAAAATTGCCGTTCGTGCATCTATCACAGGACACTTAGTTCTTTCTACACTTCACACCAATAACTCACTTAATACAATCGAACGTTTATTAGATATGGAAGTTGAGAGATACTTACTTTCTAGTGCTTTAACAGGAATTGTTTCTCAGAAATTAGCTAGAAGGTTATGTCCACATTGCCGTGAAAAAAGACCTACTAATGAATATGAAAAAGAATTATTTAAAAAAGTAATTGGTAAAGATATTGAAGAAGTATATACAACAGTAGGTTGTGAAGAATGTGGTAATGGCTACAAAGGTCGTATTGCTATACACGAAGTATTAATGATTAATGATGAAATCAAAGATGCTATCAGTAGAGGTATTAGAAGAGATAAACTTAGAGAATTAGTTTATAAATCTGATGTTGTTACTCTACTTCAAGATGGACTTTATAAAGTTGCTAATGGTTTAACTACATTCGAAGAATTATTAAAAATTATTGAATTAGATGATGATGATAAAGTTGCTGGTGATTATGATTTACAAACAGCTCTAAAATTTGCTAATATTAATAATGAAGAACATGAAAAAATAGAAAAAGAAAAAGCTTTAGAACATCAAAAACAATTTAATAAAAAAATTAACGATGAAGAAAAAGATGAAAATAACAACGAAGAAGATATCAAAGAAGAAAATAACAAGGAAGAAGACAGCAAAGAAGAAAATGTAACCGAAGAAACAGAAACAGAAGCTGAAGATAAAGAATTAGTTGATACTAATGATGAAGCTGAAACTGAAGGTTATAGTGAAAGTGATGATGTTGAAGAAGTTGAAGATACTGATGATAAAAACAAAAAATAAGAATCACATTTGTGATTCTTATTTATTTTGTTAATAAATTTAATAACCAATTTAAGTCTATTCTTGATAATAGAATTATAATTGCTCCTATACTTAAGAAAGGTCCAAAAGGAATAATGTGATCTTTTTTTTGATATAAAATAATCAAAGACAATGGCAAACCTATAATTGATGCTAAAAAGATTGATAAAACTGATAATTGCCATCCTAAAACAAGACCAAATATAAATAATAGTTTTATATCTCCCCCACCCATTGATTCTTTCTTAAATACTAAGTCGCCAACCATTTTTAAAAAATAAATAGCAAAACTAGCAATACAACCATTACCTAAACTAATTAATACTGTCTGATAACCATGTATAAATAATATTTCAACGAATAAAGCAATACCAAAGAATACTAATACTTCATCTGGAATAATCATATATATATAGTCACTAACCATTATAATTATTAACATTGATATAAAAGTTAAAGCAATTAACAAGTCCCAGGTAAAACCAAAAGATAAGAAAGCTAAAGCAAAGATTAAGCCACAGCTAAATTCAAAGATTGGATAAAACCAAGATATTTTTTGCTTACAGCTTGTACATTTTCCCCTTTGAAATGCAAAGGAAAGAATTGGTAATAATTCCCAAAATTGTAACTTATGATTACAATTAGGGCAATGAGAGGCAGGGTATATAATTGATTCACCTTTAGGTAACCTAAACCCTACCACATTGTAAAAAGATCCTAATATTGTTCCTAAAACAAAGAAACATAATGCATAATATAACTCCATAAATCCCCCTAACTAAGATTTTGTACAGATTGATATAGACTAAACATTGGTATAACGATTGCAAGTACAATCGCACCTACAACAACTGTCAAGAAGATGATTAATATTGGTTCAATAAAAGTCTTAATTCTTGTAACAGAGTTTTTATGTAAGTCTTGATAATAATCTGATACTTTTTTCATCATTTCTGGTAATTGTCCAGTTTTTTCTCCTGTAACCAACATTTCATAAGCTGGAACTGGAAAAGCCCAATGATTTTCAAATGATTTAGATATTTTTTCACCTTTAGCAAGGTTAGTAATAGTATCTAATATAATCATTTTATAAATCTCATTATTAGTAACTTTATTCAAAATATTCATACTATCTGTAATGAAAACATTATGTGATAATAATGAAGAGAATGTTTTAGTAAATATTGTTACTTCATTATAAATGATAACATTTCCTATAACTGGCATATGCATAAATAACCATTGTGCCAAAGTTCTAAACACTTTAACGTTTTTATATAGATATACTAAAACAACTACAACTACTACAACAACTAGAATAATATAAATATAATTATATTTTAAGAAATTACTTACTGCCAAGATAAATAAAGTAAATTTTGGAATCTGAGCAGCATCCATACTTTCATATATACTAACAAATTGAGGTATAACGAATACTAAAATGAAAATAATAACAGCTGTTGCAAAAACCATGATAATCATTGGATACATTAAAGCTGTAACCATTTGTTTTTTTGTTTTTTCCATTTCATCAAAGTATTCAGCCATATCATCTAATACTTCAGGTAACTCACCAGTCATTTCTGATGCTTTAATCATATTAATCAATATTCTAGGGAAAGCATCTTTTTGTTTTTCTAAGGCTGTACTGAAATTTTCGCCCATTGTTAAGTCATAGATGATAGTTCTAAATAATTTTTGATATCCCTTCTTTTTTGAATATTGTCTAGCCAATATTTTCAAAGCTTCAACTAAAGGAATACCAGCTTTGATATAAGTAGATAATTGTGTTAAAAAAAATATTAAATCTTTATTTTTTACTTTTGTTTTAGAAACAGAAGCACTTTTATGCATAAACTGAATCCATTTATTTGTTTTAATATTATATACTTCATAGCCTTCACTTAACAAGAAGGAATGAACTTCAACTTTTGAAAATGCTTCAAAATAATCAGTAACGATCTTACCATTTGGAGCTTTTGCCGTATATTGATAAACAAGCTTAACATCACTTTTTTCGGCATCTTCACCTTCAAAGTTAATTAATAATACTTGTCTACTCATATCCTTCTTATTACGATAATCCTTAGCAAATACCGAATTTTGAAAACTATTCTTTATTTTATCTACTAAAACCTTTGGCGAAGATAAAAGAGTGTTAAGAAAATCATCAAATTTTTCTTTGAAAGTTTTCTTTTCTAATTTAACTTTATCATTTACATATTCATTTTTATTATTTTTTTCAGCAGCTTTTTCTTGTTTTCTTTTTATTTCTGCACGTAACTTATCTTCTTGTTTTTGTTGAGCCATTAACTTATCTTTCATTTGTGACTGCAACTTTTTCAAAGTACGAGCTTCTTTTAATTTTCTTTTCTGTTCTAATACTTTAGCGTTCTTTCTTTTATAAATATTACTTAGCATAACAATAAATCCAAGTGAGAAAAATAAATATTTAAATAATTTATAAACAAAAAAACTTATAACTGTGAAACCAATATAGGCATATCTAAGCAAAGTAATTAAACCAAATGTAAAATATTTGAATATCTTATAAACAGGAAATGAAATTATTTCTAATGGTAATAATATATATCTTAAAATATTAACATTTTTTTTGGGTTTACTTAATTCGATTTTCTTACTATCATCACTTATATTTTCAGCGATAGAAGCTATTTTATTTTCATCTTCTATATCATAATCATTAGAAGTTAAATCTTTTGTTTCTTCTTCAATTGGTTGTATATCATTTTTCTCTAATAAACTTGTTGGGTTACTTTCTTCAGGAACTTCCTCTTCTGGTTGTTCTGTAGGTAACATAAACTCTTCGTTTTGTTTATCAAAATCTAAATTATCATCCGTAGAATCAAAATCCATAGAAGTAGGAACATTATCATCGATTTCATTTTCTTCTTCAACGTCATTAGGAACATCAAATTTATTTTCAATATTATGTTCTCTATTATATTTTTCAATTTTTTCCATTGCATTATCAGGAATATGAACTATTTCTGAATCTTTATCTAGTTTTTTTACCTTAAACACTTTCCTACGTTTTATAGTGTTTGCTATCATCACAGGCAAAGATAATGAATATATAAGGTATTTAAATATCTTATATACTAAAAATGAAGGAAATAAAATAGCATAAAATATTATTTCACTAAACACATAAAAAGTATAAAAGAAACCTTCACAAAAAAGTTTTACTATTTTGATTGGTAACATTAGTATAAATCTTAGTATTTTATAGACAAACTTGAAAAATGATGTAAATCCTTTGTCCATTTAAAAACACCTTCCAATCTCCTCTATTCCTCTATCATATCAATTATATCATATTTTTATTTTTTGTAAAACAAATTTCTACAATTTCATATAATATTTTAGAAAGGAGTTTACACATGAATTATTATGTCCCATACTTTAATATGTATCCAAATATGGTAACTCCTACTTTAGGAGCTGCTGCTAATACAGGAGGATTATTCTCAAGACTTCTCGGTCGTGGATTTAATTGGGGTTCAATACTAACTAATACGCAAAAAACCTTAGGTATAGTTAATCAAGCAATTCCCGTTATAAAACAAGTATCACCAGTTGTCAAAAACGCTAAAACCATGTTTCGTGTTTTGAATGAATTTAAAAAAGAAGATACTGTAAGTACTACTCCATCTAATTCCATAGCTAACAATTATACTAAAGAACAAGCCAATTACGAACCCGAAGCTATTAACAACTATAATGATGGACCAACATTTTTTCTAAACTAAAAGCGATATCAATTAAGTATCGCCTTTAGTTTTTTTATTTTACTTTTAATTTTTAATTTTCTTATTATATATTTTTGAGGTACTTGTTTTAACAACATTTCAAAATAATCAATTCTTTTTATTAAATATTTATCAAAAACTTTATTCTTTTCTTTTAAAAGTATTGGTCCATATTCTAATTCTTTTTTAGAATACTTTGCTTTTCCTTTTTCTAATTTAATAATTGTATAATACTTTTTCTTTTCATATACAATCTTTTCATCAATAACTTTATAATTCAATTTAGTAAGTTGATATCTTAAATTATAAACATCATCATTACTTTGTACAATTAAATGCTTTATATTTTTATTAGCAATAATATTTAAAATTGTTTTAGTGCCTAATCCTGCTAGCACAATAATATCATCATCATGAATTTTAATATTTTCTAAACCATCATTAAGTATTAATTCTATTTTAGAAGTAAGATTATATTTTTCAATGTTTTCTTTTGAATAGTTTATAACTTTTTCTTTATTATCTATCGCAGTACATTTAATCTTTTTATTTAAAGTTAAATAAATATCAAGAAGAGCATGATCACATCCTACATCAATAACATGATAATCACTATCTATCATGTCAGCAATTGTCTTTAAACGATTACTTATGTTCATTCTATTCACTCATATAATCTTTTAATTTTCTAGAACGTGAAGGATGACGTAACTTTCTTAAAGCTTTAGCTTCTATTTGTCTAATACGTTCACGTGTTACACCAAACATTTGACCAACTTCTTCCAAAGTTCGAGATTTACCATCCTCAAGACCAAAACGTAAACGAATTACCTTTTCTTCTCTTTCAGTCAAAGTTAATAAAACATCAGAAATTTCATCTTTTAACATTTCGTGAGTAGCGTATTCTTCTGGGCTCATATTTCTTTCATCTTTTATAAAGTCACCTAAATGAGAATCATCTTCTTCACCTATAGGAGTCTCTAAACTAACTGGTTCTTGACTAATTTTATAAATATCTCTAATTTTTTCAACACTAACATTCATTTTTTTAGCAAGTTCTTCTTCTGAAGGTTCACGATTTAATTCAAGCGTCAATTGTCTTTGAATACGCGCTAATTTATTAATAGTTTCAACCATATGAACAGGAACACGAATAGTACGAGCTTGATCAGCTATAGCACGAGTAATAGCTTGTCTAATCCACCAAGTTGCATAAGTTGAAAATTTATATCCTTTATTAACATCAAACTTTTCAACGGCTTTCATAAGACCAATATTTCCTTCTTGTATTAAGTCAAGAAATAACATTCCCCTACCTACATATCTTTTAGCAATACTTACAACTAAACGTAGGTTAGCTTCTGCTAAAATAGTTTTAGCTTCCTCATCACCAGCTAAAATACGATCAGCAAGCTCTAACTCTTCTTCCATTGTAAGAAGCTTTATTTGTCCTATTTCTTTTAAGTACATACGAACAGGATCATTAATAGTTAAATCTTTTGTTAATGCTCCATCATCTAGTAATGTTTTATCTGTACCACCAGCATTATCAGTATCATCTTCTGAAACAACTGCTATATTATTTTCATTAAATAAATTATATAATTCATCTAAAGAATCCGCATCTAAATCAAGCCCTTTTAAAGAATTTGCCAATTCTTCATAAGTAATAAACCCTTTTTCTTTTCCTTTTTTTACTAATTCTTTTTTTCTATCATCAAAACTCTTAATTTCATTTATCATAATTTTCTCCTCTTAACTTTTTTAATTCTACTAATTTTTGACCAATTTCTACTTTTTTCATACTATCATTTGTTTCGTGTAAAAGTTTAGTTAGTCTTTTCTTTTCTTCTTCAATATTATAATCTAAAATAACATTTATATAATCATTTATTTCATCCATTGTAAAATTTTCTTTTATGTTATGCTTATTAATTTCTTTTATTGTATTCATATATTCTTCATCTTTATCTAGAACATATGATAAAAAGTCTACCTCACTTATATACCCGTATTCTTTAAAATAAGTTATAATAAGTCTTTCTAAATCGCGATATTTCTTAGTTGGTAAATTTGATAACCTATTCATACAAACATTAACAACTTCATTACTTCTTAACATATAATAAACAAGATATATTTCAGCTTTCTCATACTTGCTTAAACTTACCTTCTTTTTTTCTATTTTCTTTTCTACCTTTTTTGGTTTATGTTCTAAATTTAATTTTTCTCTTAAGAATTCAACATCTAAATTAGAATCTTTGCTTAATTTTTTAAGCGTTATTTCTCTTAAAATATCGTCATCTATATTATTAAGTTCTTCCAAAATTTGACTAACATATAATGCTGTTTCATTACTATCGTTAAGATTTTTATCTTTACGTAAATAATCAAGTTTAAAATCCATAACCGTTATGGGATTATTTAATTTATTAATAAACTTGTCCTTACCATATTTTAAAATATATTCATCAGGATCTAAATTTTCTTCTAATCTTACAATCTTTGGTGTTATTCCAATTTCTGCAAGTTCATTAGCACATGCGAATGTAGCTTTGGCTCCAGCACCATCGCCATCAAACAAAAGTACAACTTCATTTGCCATTCTTTTAATAAGCAAAGCTTGATTTTTAGTAACAGCCGTTCCCATGGTTGCTACAACATTCTTAATACCAATTGAATAAGCACGCATTACATCCATGAAACCTTCCATGATAATAACTTGTCCTACATTTCTAGCTTCATCTTTAGCTCGGTAATAATTATAAAGTAATTCTCCTTTTTTAAATATCTCAGTTTCTTTACTGTTGATATATTTAGAAGTATCGGTTCCTTCATAAATTCTACCACTATATCCAACTACTCTACCATTTAAATCATGAAGGGGAAACATAATTCTATCACAATATATATCATTAAGCCCATATTCATTTTTTATTACCAAACCACTTTTAATTAAATCATCTTCATTAAATTGTTTCTTTAATAATAATTTAGTAAGCAATCCTCGCTGTTTTAACGAATAACCTATTTCAAAGTACTTAATCATATCATCATTTATCTGTCTTTTGTAAAGATAATCTTTTGCTTTAAGTCCTTCGTTTGTATTTAAATTATTTTGATAAAATTTTAAACTTAAATCATATATATCATACAAATTATTATTAATAATTTTTTTATTAAAATGCAGGTCACCTAAATTTACTTTAATACCACCAATATCTGCTATTTTTTTTATAGCCTCTAAAAAGGAAATATTTTCATAATCCATCACAAATTTAAATACATTACCTGTGGCTCCACAAGAAAAGCATGTATATATTTGTTTATCTTTAGATACACTCATACTTGGTGAATGATCATCATGAAATGGACATACTCCAAAATAATTCTTACCACGTTGTGTTAGTGATACATATTTAGAAACAACATCAACTATATCAACACTACTGCGAATATCATTTATTTGTTCTGTTGTTAATTTAGGCATATATATCACACTCCCTACTTATAATATACGACAAAACTTTTCTATTTCCTTTTTTTTATGGAAATTTTTTTAATTTTTTTGCATTTTCTCCATATTTTAACAAAAAAACTATCACTTTTAGGATAGTTTCTATTAAAAATATTAAAGTTCTGTTATTTTTCCCAATATCAATTCAACACTAGTTGTAATAAATTTTTCTACATTCTCGATATTAAAAATATAATCTTTTTTTTCTTTACTATTTTCTATTATAATTCCCATTTGACTTAATAATAATCCCATTTTATCCATTGGTATTTCTTCTATAATATTAGATAATTTAGGAAGTTGATTATAAAATATTTTTAAATCCATATTATACCTATCAATTAATTTAATATTTAAATTAGTATAATCATTATAAACATATAGTGATAACATATTACCAGAACATTTTACGACTGTTCCATCTAATTTAGTAATCATAGGTTTATCATAAAATTCTGTTACAAAATATTTAAACCATAAATAGTCAGTATATAAATGTATGAAATACCCCATAACAAAATCATCAGTTAAACTATTTTTATATTTATTTAAGAAAGATTCTATATCAGGAATGTTACTATCTAATTCTTTTAAAAAATGACTTTTAGTTTTCTCTTCGCCAATAAATTTTGATATATCAGGTGCAATAGCTCCAATTAAGAGTTGACTTTTATCTCTATTCAATTCTTTATTTATTTCATTTGCTACTGCTAAATGAATAACTGCTGATGCCACAAATATCATCCTCCACCATAGATTATATCATACAAATTAATATTTTTTTTAATTTTTAACATAATATTTTATAAGGAGTGATAAGAATGTCATTAAAAAAAGTTCTAAAATTAAATATCATAGTTATCTTTCTATTATCGTTTTTAACTCATTTCATTTACAAAATAATACCAATTGATTTATTTGCTATATTTTTCCCAGTAAATGAAAGTATTTTTGAACACATGAAAATGATTTACACCACTTATCTTATTGATAGTATTATTTTATTTTTATTATTTAAAAAGTATAATATTAAATTTAATAATTTCTTTGGAGCTTTATTTTTAAGTTCAATTATTTCTATAACATCATTTTTAATTATCTGGTTACCAATTTATTATCGCATTGGTGAGAATCTTTTAATAACTCTTATTATCTTACTTATATCAATATTTTTATCACAAATTGCAAGTTATTACATTTTAACATCTTTTAAAAATAATATTTTAAATTATATTGCTTTTGGTTTTGTAATCTTATTTATTATTTTATTTGCTTATTTTACTTATTATCCCCTTCATAATGATTTCTTTTTAGATCCTTTAAATCAAAAATATGGTATTAATACGTATTTAATAAAATAAAAAGAACCAAATTAATTGATTCTTTTTAGGGTTAAACCCATCTATATATAAAACGCTAACACGTTAGCGTACTAAATAACTATTCTTAATATATCCAACTTTATTTAATTATATTCAAACTTTGTATCACAATAATAATATATTCATAATATTTCTTTTTGTTACAAAAAAAGAAATATTGCCTAATACTTCTTTTCATCTATTAATATATTTATCATATTGTCTAATAAAGTTTTCTAATGACTCGATTATTTTTTTTAAAAATTCAACGTTATTACAATCACGATATCTACCATTAATTTCAATTTGAATTGCATCAACATCCTCAAGATTATATAAATACTGTGTTATAGCGCCTCCCTTAAAAGGATCGTTATGTTTTATAAATTTTATGCCATTTTCAGTAAAGGCTTCTTCTAATTCTCTAATAGTTGAAAAATCAGCTGATAAATTATTTAGTGTCCCAAATTCAATATCAAAATCTCTATCTTTAGAAGCGCCGTGCAAATCTATAACTAATTTTATGCCATTTTCTTTTACCAAATTAATAAGAGCTTTTTTGTATTCATCATTATTATCCCTATTAGAATCCATTCCTGTGTCCGCCAATTTAACAATAGAGTAAGTTTTATCATATTTATTCAAATATAATGATATAGCTTTAGTATATGGTTCACTAAGTTTAACTGTTCCATCATGATGTGTTTGGATCATTGTATGTGGAGCAGAAAATAAAATAGGAACACTACCTGTTTTTATTTCAAAATTATTTTCTGTTAGATATTTTTCTAATTCATTTATTTCTTGTTTAAAATCCACTATACCACTTCCTATAGATATTATAACATATTAATTTTAAATTTTTCACTATATATTAATACCTAGAAATAATATTTCATCATATTAAATAACTCAAATACCTAGATAATTTTAATTCTTTATTTTTACATTATCTCTATTTTTTAACATTTTCCTGTGAGTTGAAAAAAATGCTAATGAATATTATATTACACTAACTCTAAATTTTTCTTTTCCTTTTCAATAACATCAATAAATTCTTTTTCACTTGGAATTGTTAATCTAAATTCTGATGAAAATATAGTTTTATTATCTTCTGGTAAAGTATATTTTACTACTGTTTCATTCTTATCTGTCGAAAGTAGTATCCCTATTGTTTTACTTTCATCTTTTGACTTTATTTTTCTATCATAGTAATTAACATACATTTGCATTTGTCCTAAGTCTTTATGACTAACTTTTCCAATTTTTAAATCTATTATAACAAAACATTTTAGTATTCTATTATAAAACACTAAATCTGGATAAAAATGCTCAGTATCAATAGTTATTCTTAGTTGATTACCAACGTATGTAAAACCTTTACCTAATTCTAATAAAAATTCTTTCAAATGCTCTAATATATTTTTTTCTAAATCAGTTTCTAGATAGTTTGTATTCTCTTTTATATCTAAAAATTCTAAAACAAATGGATCTTTAATTATATCTTGATTTTCATAAATACTATGACCTTTTGTAGATAATTCTAATACTTTAGATTTATCTTTTGATGTAACAAGTCTTTCATAAAGTAGTGTTGTTCTTTGCCTTTGTAATTCTTTAACATTCCAATTTGAATTAATGCACTCTTTCATATAGAAATCCCTCTTTTTATTTTCTTTAATCTTAAGAAGTTCAAGATAATGAGTCCAACTTAATTCGCTCATAATCGATGAGCTAATTGGATATACTATATAAAATTGTCTCATCCGTCTTAAATTCTGAATTGAAAAACCTTTTCCAAAATTTTCTGTTAATTTTTTAGAAATACCTTCAATTAGAAAATCTCCATACTTTGCTCTTGATTTTCCTTTTTGTTTTTCAATAATCATTTTTCCAATGTTCCAATATAAATTAATCATTTCAGTATTAACAGTTTTATATATCCTATTTCTACTCTGCTCAATTAAATCTTTTATATTAATAAATAATTCATTTACTTCATTATCATCAATTGTTATTTTTTTGTTAATTTTATCATCATCCTTCCTACGAAATACAAGTCTTAAACTTATACCCTTTTTTATTCAACTTAATTTCAATACTTCCATTTATATCAGTCCTATAAATCTTACTACCTTTTAAAGTATCTAAAACTTCTCCTTTAGGATGACCGTATCTATTATTCTTACCAACACTAATTAAGCTATATTTAGGATTAATACTTTTTATAAATTCTTCACTACTGCTTGTGTTTGATCCATGATGACCCACTTTAAAAAAATCTATATTTTTAAGATTATATTTAGCTAATATATCATTCTCTTTTTCTATCCCTGCATCTCCCATAAATAGAAATTTGTATTTATTATAATTTAAATATATTACACTGGAATTATCATTCTCATTATCATATACTTTTGTTTTCAAAAACTGTAACTTATATTTATTTATCTTTAATTCATTAATACAACTATCATAATTTATATTAGTATTTTCTAGTAATTCTATTTGCTTTTTTTCTAAATTATTATTATCACCACAGTTAAATACAACATTATCTATTTTAAAATTTTTAACTAAATTTAGTGCTTCTCCCATATGATCATAATCACCATGCGTCAAAATCAAATAATCTATTTTTTTAATACCTAATGATTTTACATATGGAATAATAATATTATTGCTTATATAATTTGAATCATCAAATAATTTACCACCTGTATCAATTAAAATATTACCTTGATTATGTGGGTAAGAAATTAACAAACAATCACCTTGATTAACATCTAACATCGTTACCACTAAACTTTTTTTAAATATACAAATATTATAATGAATTATAATAATTAAAAATAAAATAATAAAATATTTTTTATTTTTAAGTGCTAGAACAATAACTATATAGTAAATTAAAATTACATAAATAGATGGCCTAGCAAATATGAAATTAAAATAATTAATATTAGAACAAAATAAACTTATTTGTTCTAATACATTTATTAAAAATAAATATACACCATTAAATAATGGTAATAAGAAGATTAAAAATGATAAAGGAAATATAATTAATGAGACAAAAGGTAAAAAAAATAAATTTAATATTGGGCTTAATAAATTAATAGAAAAATTATTATAAATTATTATTGGTAAACTAACCAAAAAAGAAAGTAATGATATTTTAATTAAACTCTTAAAATATTTCTTTTCTTTTAATTTATCACTAAAATAAATTAAAAATCCTGATATTGTAAAACTATAAATAAAACCTATATTATAAATGTAATATGGATTATAAAATAAAAAGAAAATCGTCATAATTAAAAATAAATTAAATGTACTAATTTTCCATTTAAATTTATTTTTAAGCAAACACAAAATAAAAAATATTACCGAACGCATTATGGAAGGTAAAAAATTAGTAAGAAAAGCATAAAGTAGTAACATCAAAATCATTGTTAATTCATACCATTTAAATTTTTTTAAGCAAAAAGTAAGAATTAATACTATAAAACTAACATGCATTCCAGATACAGCAAATAAGTGACTAATTCCATTTATTTGATATGATTTTTTAACATTATCATCTATATAACTATTATCTCCTAATATAAAAGCATTTAAATAGGCACTCCCAAGCAATCTATTATGTATTTTGTTTTTAATTTCATATAAAACATTTCTATTCTTTTCTATTAATTCTATTTTTTCAGCATCTAATACTAAAAATATCCTTTTACTTAGCAAATATTTTTTATAACTATATAAATTAAAATTAGTGTTACTACTAGGTTCTTTTAAAGTACCTTTTATACTTACTTTATCTCCTAATTTATAATTGAAATCACCTTCATAATTAATAAGCAATTTTTCCTTTCCAACCCCTTCAATAACCACTTTATTTTCTTTATAGTTTATTTTTGTTATTTTAATAATAAAATTCATGCAAGATAATTCATATTTAGATTTTCTATCACTATTTATATAACAAAAGCAATAAATAAAACAGCAAATAATTAAAATACTAAATAGTAATGTGGTCTTTAATTTTGTCAAACAATTTATCTCCAATACCACTTACTTTTTTTATATCTTCAATACTTTTAAATAAACCATTTTGATTACGATACGCAATAATATCATTAGCTTTACTTTCACCAATACCATTCAAATTCATCAATTGTTCTTTAGTAGCTGTATTGATAGAAACTTTATCATTTGTTTTGTTAGTGTTAGTATCAGAACTATTGCTACTACTAACAACATTATCTTTTGAAGTTGAAGCATTATTAACTACTGAAGTTTCTTTTTTGGTATACTTTGTAGTTTGATTACTATATTTATTACTTATAACTATCACATTTTCATCCTTAAGAATTTTACTTAAATTAATATCAGAAGTATCAGCTTTATTTGTTAGTCCACCACTTATGTTAATCGCATCAATAACTCTTGAATTAAGTGGTAATTCATATACTCCAGGAGTTTTAACTTCTCCTTTAATATCAATAGTAATACTTTCTTCTTTTTCTTCTTCTAAAACTTCATCTTTTGGTTCTACTACAGCTACCTCTTCTTTAATTACATCTTCTACTACTTCTTCTTTTTTATCACCAAACAAATAAACCATTACTCCAGCTATTATCATCATTAATATAACTACTCCACTTAATATTAAGTATTTATACTTTCTTCCAAATTCTAAAACTTTTTCCATCTTTTTCTCCTTTCACTTCTAATATTCCACAAAAATATTCTATTTCCTTTTTATTTCAAAAAAAAGATAGAAAAGTTTTTCTATCTAAATTATTTATAATATCAAACTATCCTAATTGTGATTTTGAGACAGTTATAACTGGGCGAACGCCAAAGTTGCTGTCGCTGCCGACGATGCCGTAGTTCAAGGTGCCGCCGTAGTTCACGCTCCAGGCGCGGCTAGAGTAAGACGCATTAGGGGTTGATGTCCAATAACCGTATGGTGCACTATTATTAACATTTAAATTTCCATATAACCATGTTGATAATCCCGAAGTTTTATTACCCGCAGC
>OLGM01000379.1_pt1 | contig 29876 bp, 18 predicted proteins | sample 1606001 | NCBI WGS metagenome assembly OLGM01 (sample SAMN03283294) | human gut metagenome | biome: human-associated habitat; material: feces | host: Homo sapiens | place: Peru | collected 2012
TCGGCACGGCGGGAGGCCATTGGCCTGATCCTGCTCTACAGCAACCAGCAGTGGAACCATTCCGTCAGCGTCACCACCACCAAGCGGGACAGCAATCCCAATGTGCCTTTGCGGGTGGCAACTCAGATGCTGATTTATGAAATCGTCTGTGGCCTGCGGGACCCCTACAGCTTCAACCGCAACAGCACCAACGAATGCGGCACCTCCGGGGATGTGTTCTACAACGCCGGGGCGGCCTCGCTGTCCGGCTTCACTACCTGCTATAACAATCTGGTCTGGGCCATTCAGGCGGCGAAAACCATCCCCAGCTTTTGCGGCAGCTCCAGCGGCAACGCTCCCACCATTCAGCTCTCCGGGGATTCAGGCAGCGCCTACGATTCCAACGGGGTACTGTCCAATTTCAGCTTCTCCAGCGGAAACGGGGCCAGCTTCAGCAAAAGCAGCAACACGCTGTACATCACAAAAACCGGCAATATTTCCGAGTCCACGGTATTCACCGCAACCCGGTATATCCCCTCTGCCTCCAATTCCAGTTACAACATCTGGTATATGTCCGGCTCCAGCTATCAGACAACCATTTCTCTGTACAATGCGGGAAGCGGCAGTCTCAATGGCTATTTCAAAATCAAGGCTCCCTCTCTGGGCAATATCAGCCTGACGAAAACCACAGAGGACGGGAAGAACCTTTCCGGCTGGAAGTTCGGGATTTACTCCAACGCCGCCTGCACCAACCTGGTTTCCGGCCCCTATACCACCAATTCCAGCGGCAAGCTCTCCGTAACAGGGCTGAACGCCGGAACTTATTACGTTAAGGAATTGGGCAATACGGATTCCAGTCTGGACACGCTCTACTCCTGCGCCAGCACCAATCCTCAGCAGGTCACGGTTTCCTCCGGGCAGACCGCTTCTGTTAGCTTCTACAACCGGAAAAATACCGGAAATGTAAAGCTATTCAAACAAACCAACACCGGTGCGAACCTCTCCAGCTGGAAAATCGGGCTGTATTATGACGCTGCCTGCACCAAGCCTGTGTCTGGCTCTCCTTTCACAACGGGGGTGGATGGAACTGTGACCGTCAGCGGCTTGCAGCCTGGAACGCTGTACGCCAAGGAAATCCCTACCGGCGATTCCTACTGGAGCTTTGATACCGCTGTGAAAACCGTAACGGTTCGGGCAAACCAAACTGCCAGCGTGGCCTTCACCAACACCCACTATGGGCGAATTCAGTTCCAGAAAACCACCAATACCGGCAATCATCTGGGCGGCTGGACCTTCCGGGTCAAGGATTCCACCGGGAAAACCGTTGGGGATTACACCACGGATGACAGCGGCTACGCCATCACCGGCAACCTTCCCCTGGGCCGCTATACCGTTGTGGAGCTTCCTACAGAGGACACCTATTGGGCCGGGGAGCTGGGATTTCACGATGTCACCGTCCGGGGTGGTCAGAACACATTGGATACCTGGCTGAATCGGGAGCAGGGCCTCATCTGGGTCTACAAGAAGACCAACACCGGGCAGTCCGTGGAGGGCTGGCACATCACCATCTATTCGGATGCGGATTGCACCCAGGAGGTGGGCACCCTCGTGACCAACGCCGAGGGAAAAGCCGGGCACTATTTCAGCCCAGGCACCTACTACGCCAGGGAAACCGGCGACGACCAGGGCCGCTTCCAGGACGAGTATTGGATGGTGGACGAGACGGTTCAGAAAATTGAAATTCTGCCCCACCAGGATACGGAGATCACCTTCACCAATGTCCAGTATGGCAAGCTGAAAATCCAGAAAACCGTAGAGGGCGACGGCAGCCTTGCCGGTTGGCAGTTCCGGGTGACGGATGCCCATGGAACTGAAATAGAGGGTTCGCCCTTTGCTTCCGGGGATGACGGAACAATTCTCACCGCCAATCTGCTGCCCGGAGAATACACAGTGGAGGAACTCTTGCCGGAGGGCAGTTTGTATCAGTGCAAAAGCGACAATCCCCAGACGGTTGCGGTCATTCAGGGACAGACGGCAGAGGTTTCCTTTGTCAACGCCATCCGCACCGGTGCAATCGCAATCGAAAAGGTTGACTTGGAAGAAAACCATCTTGCCGGAGCAACGTTTCTTCTGGAATGGAGCGAGGACGGAGTCCTTTGGCAGCCGGTTGCTTTCTCGGAAACCGCTGTGCGTGGGGGCTGTTCCAGCACCGGATTGGCAAACGGACAATTGACCACCAATGAAAACGGCAGCCTTATCTTTTCCAACCTCTATCCCGGACTGCACTATCGGCTCACCGAAGTCAAAGCCCCGAAGGATTCAGCTTGTTGCAAAATGCAGCCTTTGAAGGTGTCCTGGGGATTGACAATTTGGAACTTCATCTCCGTGTTGTCAATGTCAGAAGCTGCATGCTTCCCAAAACCGGTTCTATGGGATTGCGGCTTTATCCCTTCTTTGCGGCGCTCCCAACGGCTGTCTGCTCCATCGGCATTGTGCTGTCTCTGATTCGTAAGAGAAAAGCATAAATGCCGCCCCCTTCTTCATGCCAGAGGCCCGTCCTCTGGCATTTCTATATACCCGTACAGCTTTTTTACAAAAGAAAGGACTATGCTATGAAACCAATCAAAAAAATCTTTGCCGCTGGACTGGCCGTTATGATGGCCCTGTCCCTGCCTTTCTCCGTCTCTGCCGCAGCGCTGGATGACGGAACGACCATTGACGAATCCCGCACCGGCTCCCTGACCATCTACAAATACGACCTAACGGGTGCCGAAAAGGACGGCGTGTGGGACAGCTCCTATGTTTCCACCGGTGTTTACGATGAAACCGGCGTAAATAATGTCCTGGGCGGAAACGCCTCCACCCTGGGCAACGGCGAAACCGGCTACGGGTACGCCATTAAAGGCGTGGAGTTCAGCTTCGTGAAGGTTGCCGACATTGTACAGTTCAGCGAGTCTGAAGCAGATAACCGCACGGATGGTCATGTGGAAGTGCTGTATGCCGTGGACAAGGCCAAGGGTGCAGACTTTCTGAAATCCCTGGGCCTGACGGACGGAAAGAGCCGGTATGAAAATGCGGACGCCCTGGATGAATCCAAGTATTTCTACCAGTCCGATGTGCTGATCTCCGCTCTCTCCTCTGGCCTGACCGCCAATTCCACCACCGTCAAAAACGCCATGGAACGCTACGCCGCCGCCAACGGAACTGCCATGGCACTGACGGATTCCTACGGCAAGACCAAGGCGGAAAATCTGCCCCTGGGCCTCTATCTGGTGGCAGAAACCAAGGTGCCTGAAATGGTTGTCTCTACCACGGACCCCTTTCTGGTGTCCGTCCCCATGACCTCTGTCAACGGCACCAACGCAACTGACGGCGGCACCCGCTGGATCTATGACATCACCCTGTATCCCAAAAACCTGACCGGCATTCCCTCCCTGGAAAAGACGCTGCGGGAGGCAAAGCCCGACACCGGTAAGACGGATGCCTACGCCCACACCGGCACCGCTTCCGCCGGGGACACCATCGACTACCAGATCATTTCCACCCTGCCCAGCATTACCTCCGAGGCTACTTATCTGTCCTGCTACACCTTCATCGACACCCTGTCCGCTGGCCTGACCTATACCAAGGGTGATGTGGTTCTGGAAATTTTCTCCGACACCGCCTGCAAGAACGCCGTGACTACCTGGAAGGAAGCGGATGGTTACTTTACTGTTTCCTACAATGACGCAGACGGCAAGACCGCTATGACCGTGGAAATGACCGTCAAGGGTCTGGCGGAGATCAACAAGTCCAAGGCCGTCTATGCCGATGCAAGCATGGTCAACTCCGGCTTCTCTGACTGCACCATGCGCCTGACCTACACCGCGAAGATGGACGGTGACAATTCCCTGGTGGTGGGTGACAAGGACAACGACAACAAGGTGGTGCTGACCTGGAAGCGTACCAGCGAGACTTTCTACGATACTCTGGTGGATGACTGCCATGTGTTCAGCTATGGCATTGACCTTACCAAGCTGTTCTCCGACGGCAAGGGCGATTTCTCCAAGGTGGAATTCCTGGTACAGAACAAGACCGATAACTACTATGTCCAGGCCAAGCTGAACCAGGACGAGGGCGTCTACTATGTGACCGGACACACCGAAAACAAGGAAGATGCCACTCACTTTGTTCCTGTGAAAACCGGCGACACCAAGGGTCGTATTCTCATTAAGGGCATGGAAGATGACACATATACCATGACCGAGGTCCGCACTGACAACGGCTATGTACTGCTAAAGCAGGATATTGAGGTCGTTATTTCCCAGAAAGAAAGCACCGAGAGCTGCACCATCTACGCTTCCGATGCGCTGGGTCTGATCCAGAATGATCCCCGCTATGCCCAAGTCATTCAGAGTGACGCGGATCTGAAGAACATCCCCCAGAAGCATCTGGAACACAAGCTCCTGACCGCCTCTGCCACCGTTAGCGGCAAGAATGTGAATATGGCAGAGGACAACGGCAGCGCCAACGCCGAAGCGCCTCTGACCGTGGTCAACACCCGTGGCTTTGACTTGCCCAAGACCGGTGACAACGGCACCATGATGTTTACCATCGTGGGTATCCTGCTTATGGTCGGTGCGGCGGCTGTACTGTACCTGGTATCCAACAAGAAGTCTGCCTGATTTTATCCCCCCCGGAGCTTCCCGCTCCGGGGGGGGAAGATGGAGGATGTATTGAAAAAGAAAGTCATCACCATTTGTGCCGCAGTGCTGTTCCTTATGGCATTGGGGCTTACACTGTACCCACTTGTTTCAAATTATGTCAACCAAAAGTATGCCTCTGAAATCCAGACGGCATATCAGAAGCTTATTCAGCAAACGGACGATTCTGTTTTACAGGAGGCAAAGCAGCGGGCCATTGTCTACAACTTGGCAATAACTCCTGGTACAGCGGATGCCTACAGCGAGGAAGCGTTGTTATCTGCCGCCGAGAATTACGACGACCAGCTGGACATTGCCGGAAATGGAATCATGGGCTATGTGGAAATTCCCAAAATCCAGGTAAATTTACCCATCTACCACGGCACAGATGCGGAGGTACTGGACCGTGGCGTGGGGCATCTGCTGGGAAGCTCCCTGCCGGTGGGTGGTGAAAATACCCATACCATTCTCTCCGGTCACAGCGGCATGGCAAGTCAGAAGATGTTCACCGATTTGGAGCAGCTCACCGCCGGTGATGTGTTCTATCTTCATGTTCTGGATGAAACCCTGGCGTATCAGGTGGTGGAGATCAACACCGTCCTGCCCTACGAAACGGACCTTCTGGGGATTGTTCCGGGCAAGGACCTGTGTACCCTTGTCACCTGCACCCCCTATGGTGTCAATACCCACCGGCTACTGGTGCGGGGTTCCCGGATTCCGTATGAGGAGGCTGCGGTGCTGGAAGAAGAAAATACCGCTATCGAACAGGCTGCATCTACCTGGGAAGCCAAGTACCTGCAAGGGTTACTGGTTGGCTGCGCTGCTGCCGGAGGTGTGTCTGTGGTTGTGCTTCTGGCTGTGCGGATAAAAGAGCGCACCCAGCACCGCAAAGGAGGCCGCTATGCGAAACGGTAAACTGCGGGGGCTGCTCATAACGGTTATGCTGTTGTTGTTCCTCTCTGGGCTGGCCTCCATCCTGTATCCCTACATCTGGGGTGCAGCCGTGGACAGCTCTATTGCCAGCACCGCAAAAGACTTCCTTGAACGGGAGGAGCCGGAACTGCCCGCTACCACTGTCATTATTGATTCCATAGAGCCGGAGAAAGTCAAACCATACCCGGAGCTTTGGGAAGATATGGCCCGGTACAACCAGAGCATTGCCGCCCAGGGACAGTCCGGATTGTCCTGCGCCTATGACTACCAGAAAGCCAGCTTCCGCCTTGCAGACTACGGCCTCCCGGATGAAATCTTCGGTGTTCTGAGTATTCCTACTATCGACCTGGAAATGCCCATCTACCTGGGAGCCACAGAACAGCATATGGCAGACGGGGCCGCCCATTTGAGCCAGACGAGCCTGCCCATTGGCGGCATGGATACCAACTGCGTCATTGCGGGCCACCGTGGCTACAGCGGGGCCAGCTATTTTCGCTATCTGGATCAGCTCCATGTTGGGGACCGGGTGTCCGTGACCAATCTCTGGGAAACGCTGAACTACCGGGTCTGTGAAATTCGGATCATCGACCCCAGCGATGTGGAGGAGATTCTGATTCAGCCCGGACGAGAGCTATTGACGCTGCTCACCTGTCACCCCTATGCCTCCGGGGGGCGGCAGCGATATGTGGTCTACTGTGAGCGCTCCAAACTGACCACATTTCCCACATCTTAATCGATTGGAGGGTACTCTATGGATTTTATCTGGGAAAGTATTACGGATTGGCTGAAAGAAATCCTCATCAGCGGCATTGTCAGTAACCTCTCCGGTATGTTTGATTCCACCAATGAACAGGTGGGCAACATCGTCGGCCAGGTAGGCATGACGCCGCAAAGCTGGAACAGCGGTATCTTCACCATGATCCAGAATCTCTCCAATACCGTGGTCCTTCCTATCGCCGGGGCGATCCTGGCCATCGTTATGACCCTGGAGCTGATCCAGCTGGTCACAGACCGCAACAACCTGAATGATGTGGATACCTGGATGTTCTTCAAATGGGTGTTCAAATCCGCCTGTGCTGTGGTTATTGTTACCCACACTTGGGATATTGTCATGGGCATTTTTGATGCTTCCCAAAGTGTTGTCAGCAGCGCCGCTGGGGTGATCGTTGGGCAGACCAACATCGACATTTCCTCTGTGGTCGGCGGGCTGGAAAGCAGGTTGAATGAAATGGATGTGGGGCCGCTGCTGGGATTATGGTTTCAGTCCCTGTTCGTGGGGATCTGCACATGGGCAATCACCATCTGCATTTTCATTGTCATCTACGGGCGCATGATTGAGGTCTATCTGGTCACTTCCGTGGCTCCCATTCCCATGGCGACCATGGCAAACCGGGAATGGGGGCAGATGGGCCAGAACTATCTGCGCACCCTCTTTTCCCTAGGCTTCCAGGCGTTTCTCATCGTGGTCTGCGTAGCAATCTACTCGGTGTTGGTACAGAACATTTCCGTGTCCGGCGACATCAGCGCCGCCATCTGGACCTGCATGGGCTACACGGTGCTGCTCTGTTTCTGCCTGTTCAAAACCAGCAGCCTTGCCCGTTCCGTATTCAATGCCCATTAAGGAGGTGTGTCCATGCCCTATGTAACCATTCCCAAAGACTTAACAAAGGTCAAAACCAAGGTGCTGTTCAACCTGACGAAACGGCAGCTGGTGTGCTTCAGTGCCGGACTGCTTGTGGGTGTTCCCCTGTTCTTTCTCACCAAAGAGCCTCTGGGAAACTCCACCGCTGCCCTGCTTATGATCCTCACCATGCTCCCAGCGTTCATGCTGGCGCTGTATGAGAAGAATGGGCAGCATTTGGAAGTCATCATCCGCAACATGGTCCGGGTGCTGTTCCTCCGGCCAAAGGAACGGCCCTACCGGACCAACAATTTCTATGCCGTTCTGGAACGGCAGGACAACTTAGACAAGGAGGTATACCGGATTGTTCATCCATCGCAAAAAGCGAGAACAGGAAAAAGCGGTGCAGGCCGCTATCTCAAAGGCAAAGCGCACAGATAAAAAGGAGAAGTCTTCTCAGGACAGCATTCCGTATCTGCTCATGCGACAGGATGGGATTTGTCAGGTGACACGGAATCACTACACAAAAACCATCCAGTTCCGGGACATCAACTACCAGCTCTCGGACAACGAGGACAAGCAGGCCATCTTTGATAGCTGGTGCGATTTCCTCAACTACTTCGACAGCTCCGTTTCCTTTCAGCTGTCCTTTATCAACCTCACCGGCCTGCGGGGCGCTGCCCTGCGGACGATCCCGGTGCGCACAGACCAGTTTGAGAGCATCCAGCGGGAGCTGTCCGGGGTCATTCAGAATCAGCAGGAAAAGGGCAACAACGGCATTGTGAAAACCAAGTATCTGACCTTCGGGATTGATGCTGACAGTGTACGCAGTGCCAAACCCCGGCTGGAACGGATCGAGACGGATATTCTCAATAACTTCAAAAAGCTCGGTGTCAGTGCCCAAGTGCTTACGGGTAAGGAACGGCTCAAGGTTTGCCATGACATTTTGCGCATGGACACTCCGGAGCCGTTTTTGTTCCGCTGGGAGGATTTGCCCCGTTCCGGCCTGTCTACGAAGGACTATATCGCTCCCAGTTCCTTTTACTTTGGCAGGGCCAGAGATTTCCGCATGGGCAGGAAATTCGCAACGGTCAGCTTTTTACAGATTCTCGCCCCGGAACTCAGTGACCGTGTGCTGAAGGATTTCCTGGACATTGAAAGCAATGTCATTGTGAATATCCATGTCCAGTCGGTGGATCAGGTCAGTGCCATCAAGACCATTAAGCGCACCATCACCGATTTGGATAAAACAAAAATCGAGGAACAGAAGAAAGCCGTCCGTGCCGGATATGACATGGACATTCTCCCCTCGGATTTGGCGACTTACGGCGAAGAAGCCAAGAAGCTGCTGTCCGATCTGCAAAGCCGGAATCAGCGAATGTTCCTGATCACCTTCCTGATTCTCAATACTGCCGACACCAAACGGCAGCTGGACAACAACTTTTTCCAGACCAATTCCATCGCCCAGAAGTACAACTGCCAGCTGACCCAGTTGGACTTCCAGCAGGAGGAAGGCATGGTCAGCAGTTTGCCGCTGGGACTGAACCAGATCGAGATTCAGCGGGGCCTTACCTCCTCCGGCGTTGCCATTTTTGTACCCTTTACCACCCAGGAGCTTTTTCAGAACAGCCCGGAGGCCCTGTACTGTGGCATCAATGCCCTGTCCAACAACATCATCATGGTGGACCGGAAATGGCTGAAGAACCCAAACGGCCTGATTCTCGGAACCCCCGGCTCCGGCAAATCCTTTGCCGCCAAGCGGGAAATCGCCAATGTGTTTCTGGTGACAAACGACGATATTATGGTCTGCGATCCGGAGGGAGAGTATTATCCGCTGATACACCGATTAGGCGGGCAGGTCATTAAAATCTCTCCGACCTCCCACCACCACATCAATCCCATGGACATCAATCTGAATTACAGCGACGAGGACAATCCCCTCTCTCTGAAATCTGATTTTATCCTGTCCCTGTGTGAGCTGATCGTGGGCGGCAAGGACGGCTTAAAGCCTGTGGAGAAAACCATTATTGACCGCTGTGTGCGGATGGTTTACCAGAAATACCTCAGCGACCCCAGGCCGGAGAATATGCCCATTCTGGGGGACCTGTACGATTGTCTGCGGAAACAGGAGGAAAAAGAAGCGCAGTTTGTGGCCACGGCGCTGGAAATCTATGTGGATGGCTCTCTGAACGTGTTTAACCATCGCACGGATGTGGATGTCAGCAACCGGGTGGTTTGCTATGACATCAAGGAGCTGGGCAAGCAGCTGAAAAAGATTGGAATGCTGATCGTCCAGGACCAGGTGTGGAACCGTGTCACCCTGAACCGGGAAGCAAGGAAATCCACAAGGTACTACATTGACGAATTCCATTTGCTGCTGAAAGAGGAACAGACCGCAGCCTACTCTGTGGAAATCTGGAAGCGCTTTCGAAAATGGGGCGGTATTCCCACTGGTATTACCCAGAACGTCAAGGACTTGCTGGCATCCAGAGAAGTGGAGAACATTTTTGAGAATTCCGATTATATCTGTATGCTGAATCAGGCGGCAGGCGACCGGAAGATTCTGGCGCAGCAGCTGGGGATCTCACCCCATCAGCTGTCCTATGTGACCCATTCCAATTCCGGCGAAGGGCTGCTGTTCTATGGCGACACCATCGTTCCCTTTGTAGACCGCTTCCCGGAGGATACCGAGCTGTACCGGCTGATGACCACCCGCCCTGCCGACAAAAAGGAGGACGCATGATAAGGCCAGGTGATTTCTGTGCGTGAATCCCGGCTGCAATTCACCGATGCAGAGCGCAACGACCCGAAAATTGGGAAAAAGGTACGCCGTGCGGAAAAGGCCGCCGAAAAAGCCAACAAGGCGCAGTCGAAAATCCCGACCCGCAAAAGGCCGGAACTGGTGGCCGACAACAGCAACGGAAAAATCAAGGTTCGCCTGAATTTCGAGGAAACCCAGAAAAAGCCGCCCTCCGAACTCCACATTGCCAAGGCTCCCGCCAAGCTGGCACAAACCCAAATTCACAGGCAGCTGCAGGAATCCGAGGAAGACAATGTGGGCGTGGAAGCCGCAGATGCTCTTACATCCACTGCAGAGCATTCGGCTTCCGTCCTCCAAAATGTCCACCACCATGCGGCATTGAAGCCCTACCGTGCGGCAGATAAAGCAGAGCGACGGCTGCGGGTCGCCAACCTCCGTGCCCTGCAGGCCAAGGCGGAAGCGAAGAATTCCACCAGCAATCCCATTTCCAGATGGCGACAGAAGCAGCAAATCAAACGTCAGTATATGGTTTCCAAGTCCGGGCGTTCTGCGGCAGGCTATACCACCACCGGTACAGCAAAGGCAGCGTCCAAAGCCGCCTCCGAAGGGAAGAAGGCCGGTTCCTATGTGGTACGGCACCGAAAGGGATTTCTTGCGATCCTGGCAATCGCCCTGGTTACTTCCTTTCTCCTGAACGTGGTGTCCTCCTGTTCCGTGATGATCGAGGGGCTGGGTGCCGGTCTGGCATCCAGCAGCTACGCCTCTCAGGACGATGCCATGCTGGGTGCGGAGGAAACCTACAGCCAGATGGAGACCGCTTTGCAGCAAAAGCTGGATCGGTTTCAACAGGATCATGATTATGACGAGTATCATTTTGACCTAGATGAAATCGGCCACGACCCCTATGTGCTGATCTCCATACTCTCCGCCATGTACCCTGAGGGCTGGACTCTGACCCAGATCATGCCTACGCTGAATACCCTCTTTGAAAAGCAGTACATTCTCACGGTGGACGTGGAAACGGAACTGCGCTACCGGGACGACGGCAATGGTGGTGTAGAACGCTATCCCTACACCATCTGCCATGTGAAGCTGGAAAACTTCGACCTCAGCCATGTGCCGGTCTTCGTTATGAACGAAAAAACCCTGAGCCGCTACGCCCTGTACATGGCCACCCTGGGCAACCGCCCGGATTTGTTCCCGGATTCGGAATCCGTTGACCGGCTGAAAAAGGGATATGAGAACTACGACATTCCAAGTGAAGCCCTGAGCGATACCCGCTTCGCCGCCATGATCGCCGAAGCGGAGAAGTATCTGGGCTATCCCTATGTCTGGGGCGGCAGCAGTCCCAGCACGTCCTTTGACTGCTCCGGCTTTGTCTGCTGGGTGGTCAATCACTCTGGGTGGAGCCTGGGCAGAACCTCTGCCCAAGGCTTGTTCAACGCCTGCACCCCCATCTCCCGCAGCAATGCCCGCCCCGGCGACCTGATCTTCTTCCAGGGCACTTACGACACTCCCGGTGTTTCCCATGTGGGCATTTATGTGGGAAACAATCGGATGATCCACTGTGGGAACCCCATTTCTTACACCATCATCAACACGCAATATTGGCAGAGCCACTTCTACGCCTTTGGCCGTCTGCCGAGATAAGGAGGAACTATGAATCCGAAAATCACAAAGCTCCGTGCCGAGCTGGAAAAGAATACGGAACGGATCACCAGACTGCAAACCCGGAACGGGGAACTGAAACAGCAGATTCAGGAGCTGGAAAACCTGGATATTGTCAGCATGGTCCGGGAATGCGGCATGACCCCGGAACAACTCTCTGCTCTGCTGGAAAAATTGCAGCTGCCCGCCGCTGGCAAGAAGGAGGTGCTTTCTGTTGAACTCTAAACGAAAGGTTTTCTCTCTGCTGCTCATTCTGCTGTTGAGCATTTCCATACTGGCCCTGCCTGTCGCCGCAGAGGCCAAGCCGCCTGCGGACGATGTAATTATCTACACCTCTGACCCTACCGAGCCGCCTCCTGCGACGGCTCCATCCACAAAGCCGACCACGGCGGCAACAAAGCCCACAGAGGCAACGGCTCCGACTACCGCACCGACCACACCCACCATTTCGGAACCCTTTGAACAGGGAAACGCCATTGCCAGCAGCCTGCAATACCACAAGGACACCAACAAGCAGTTTCTGACCATTGAAACCCGCAGCGGTGAGGTGTTCTACATCATCATCGACTACGATGCCCCTGTGAATGAAAATCTGGAACAGTTCTCCGCCTATTTTCTGAACAAGGTGGATAATGCCGACCTGAGCGCCCTGCTGGATGATGGGAATACGGTGGAGGTCTGCGGCTGTATTGACCGCTGTTATGCCGGTCATGTGAATACCACCTGCCCCATCTGCGCCAAGAACATGACGGAGTGTGTGGGCAAGGAGCCGGAAACCACGGAGGCTCCTACCACTGCCCCCACGGAACCCATTCAAGAACCGGCGAAAAAATCCAATCCGGCGGGAATATTATTGGTCCTTCTGATTCTGGGCATGGGCGGCGCTGCTGCCTGGTATTTCCTCAAGAACAAGCTGCCGGACCCGCAGACCAAGGGCAATACCGACCTGGATGACTATGATTACGGCATGGACGATGACCTGGACTACAACACAGATGACGAGGAGGAACAGCATTGAGCTATCTCACAAACAGTAAATACGAACGCCTTATGACCCAGATTCCCCAGCCCCGGCAGGAAGTTTCTCTGCCCAGGCTGGCCCCAGACCATCTATGCTACGGCTGCGAACGGTATCGCCAGAGCTATGGCGTTGGCTGTGTGCATCCCTGCTTCCGGGAGATTCGGCGAAAGGAGGTAATGATTTGAAGCTGGTGATTGCCGAAAAGCCCTCTGTAGCGCTGGATGTAGCACGGGTATTGGGCGCTTCTCAGCGCCGGGATGGCTTCTGCGAAGGCAGCGAACACCTGGTTTCCTGGTGCTACGGGCATCTGGCCGGTCTGGCAGACGCCGGAGCCTACAACGAGCGTTACGCCAAATGGAAGCTGGAGGACCTGCCCATTTTGCCCAACCCCTTCCGCTTCCTCATTGCCCCGGACAAGCAGGAGCAGTTTGATATTCTGCGCACTCTGATGCACCGGGCAGATGTGACGGAAATTATCAACGCCTGCGATGCAGGACGGGAGGGCGAGCTGATTTTCCGCACGGTGTATTATCTTGCCGATTGTCAAAAACCTATGAAGCGCCTCTGGATCTCCTCTATGGAGGACAGCGCCATTCGGGACGGCTTTGCCCATCTGGCTCCCGGTGAAGATTATGATGCCTTGTACCAGAGCGCCCTTTGCCGTGCCAAAGCGGATTGGTTGGTCGGCATTAACGCCAGCCGGTTTTTCAGCCTGACTTACAAAACCAAGCTGAACGTTGGTAGAGTTATGTCACCCACGTTAGCCCTGCTGGTACAGCGGCAAAGCACGATTTCCGCCTTTGTCCCGGAAAACTATTACACCGTTGACCTGGGCTTTGGCGAGTTTCACGCAGTCAGCGAACGTTTCCCGGAAAAAGCGGCTGCGGAAGCCCTTGCGGCAGCCTGCAAAGCCGCAAACACTGCCGCCGTGAAAGAAATTCGCCAGCAGGAGAAAAAAGAATCCGCCCCGGCACTCTACGATCTGACCGGCCTGCAGCGGGATGCCAACCGAGTCCTGGGCTACACGGCGCAGCAAACTCTGGACTATCTGCAAGCGCTTTATGAAAAGAAGCTCTGCACCTATCCCAGAACCGACAGCCGCTATCTGACGGATGATATGCTGCCCCGCGTGAAAGAAATTCTTTCGTGGGCCTCCGGCATTTGCGGACTGCCCATTGGGGATACCGTCTACGAAAACCAGCTCTGCAATTCCAAAAAAGTCACAGACCACCATGCCATCATCCCCACCCAGGCTGCCAGCGCTCAGGATTTGAGCGTATTGCCTCTTGGAGAGCAGAACATTCTGAAGCTGCTCTCTCGTCAGGTGCTGATCGCCGCTTCCGGCCCTTACTGCTATAAGGAGGCGGAGGCCACGATTTTCTGCGGTGGGGCTGACTTGAAGCTCCATTTGAAAATGGCTCAGACTCCCGGATGGAAGCAGTACACCGCAGAAAAGAGCGGCAGCGGCAAATGGTTTTCCGGTCTGGCCTCCGGGCAGGCGCTGACACCCGACTCTGTTACCGTAAAGGACGGCAAGACCCAGCCTCCAAAGCCCTTTACGGAGGATACCCTGCTGTCTGCTATGGAGCGGGCCGGTTCCGAGGAAATTCCGGAGGAGGCCGAGCGCAAGGGGCTGGGGACACCGGCTACCCGTGCCGGGATTCTGGAAAAGCTGGTTTCCACCGGCTTGGTCGAGCGAATCCGAAAGGAAAAGAAAACGGTGCTTGTTCCCACCGCCCTGGGAAACTCCCTGATTACCGTCCTGCCGGAGCAGCTTCAATCTCCGCTTTTGACTGCGCAGTGGGAGCAGCAGCTGTCCGGGATTCAGAAAGGTGCGTGCTTCCCGGATGACTTCCTGGATGGTATCTGTGCCATGCTGACGGAGCTGGTACAGACCTACCGCCCCGTAGCCGGTGCGGATATTCTCTTTCCATCGGATGAAAAGGTCATTGGCAAATGCCCTCGCTGCGGCTCCAAAATCGTGGAGCGCAGCAAGGGCTATTTTTGTACCAACCGGGACTGTAAGTTCGTCCTGTGGAGAGACAGCCGCTTTTTCACCCTGAAACAGAAAACCCTGGACCGGAAAACGGCGGCCAAGCTCCTGGAAAAGGGCAAAGCTCCGCTGAAAGGCTGTGTTTCTCCCCGCACCGGCCAGGTCTATGATGCCACGGTACTTTTAGAGGATGACGGCACACGGCCCAGCTTCAGGCTGGTGTTTGGCAATGGATAAGCTGCCACGGTTCACCGGACCCCAGTTGCGTCAGGTGCGGTCCCTGATCCGAAAACGGTGTTGCAACTTTGACGGCGGGGCCTGCCTCCTTTTTGACGATCCCCACTGCAATGTCTGTCCCCAATGGCATTCCGGTGCTCTGGTCTGCAAATGGTTCCGGTATGCGGTGTTGCCCAATGACCAGGCGTTGGAAGCGGCGCTACTGAACGGCATTCGCCCCACACGCCGCTGTGCGGTATGTGGGGCTGCCTTTTTCCCAGGCTCCAACCGCGCCAAATATTGCCCCAGATGTGCGGTCAAACGCAGACAGGAAAAGGAGGCCGTCCGGCTCCATAACCGCTACCTACAGTCCCGCATTTAAGGGGCCAAAAGTCAGCGGATGCCAACAGTTTTTGAGTTGCCGATTGAGGTGGGGTGACAAATGATACCGGGAACTTCAAATAGGGCTTTCTAAATGCGGGAATCCCTTGGAATACAAGTCTTTATCTTGTACTCCAAGGGATTCCCCGTATATTGATGAAGTGGATTAGCCTATCACCTTTTCATCGTAAATCAGAATCATAAAGTCTCCATTTGAACGGAAACGGTAACCATCATCCAAAAAACGAAGTTTCACGGAATCCGGAAAACGAAATTCCATCTTCATCTTTTGGAAATTTTCAGTGATGCCATTCTTGGTCCCATATGGGCTTGCCGTACAGATTACGCTGCCATCATCGCGTCTCCATAAGGCACCATGGTCCAGCAATGACAGATAATATGGCTGTAGCCGGGTAGAACATTCATCATTCTCGCCATAACTCATTTTGCCGTAACCTCGCGCTCTAGCAGAGGAACCATCTTGTAATAACCTGAGGAAATAAGAATCGCTTATATTGGTTGGTTGTGACCAAACAACACCAACCAAATCAAAATCATGAACAAGCTTCCAGAAGTTTGGCTCAGAGGTAATGCAGTCAAATTCTTGCCTGACACCGCTTTTCGGAATTTTTTCAAATTGCATATTGCTTCCTCCTTTGAGTTATTTCTAGGGTGACGATAGTTATACCATAAGGCAATTGACAACTTCATGAATCAATTGTGAATATTATAGGAGAAATCTATGCCAAACAAACAATCCAACAAAGACCGTATCAAAGAGATAACCGCCGGGATTGAAAAGGGTATTCAGGAACTCTTTGAATCTGACCGTTACCGAAATTATCTGACCACTATGAGCCGATTCCACCGCTATTCTCTGAACAATGTTATGCTGATCCACGCCCAGAAGCCGGATGCCACCCTAGTTGCCGGATTCAACAAGTGGAAAAATAGCTTTGGCCGTCATGTCAAGAAGGGTGAAAAAGGGATTCAGATATTGGCACCCACCCCCTATAAGATAAAACAGGAGGAGCAGAAGCTGGACCCGGATACCAAACTGCCGCTGCTGGATGAAAACGGCGAGCCAGTTACCGAGGAAAAAGAAATCACCATTCCCATGTTCAAAGTAGTATCTGTGTTCGACGTCTCCCAGACAGACGGAAGGCCGCTGCCGCAGATCAGCTCTACCCTGACCGGGGATGTAGCTGAATACGAGGTATTTCTGGAAGCTCTACGGCGTACCGCTCCCGTGCCAATCTCTTTTCAGACTATGGAGCCGGGTATGGATGGCTATTTTGCCCCCAAGAAGCAGGCAATTTTTCTGCGGGAGGGCATGAGCCAGGTACAGACCATTTGTGCCGCTGTCCATGAAATCGCCCACTCCAAGCTCCACGATTATGAACATATGACGGAGCTTGCGGACGATGGGGAGACGATTCTTGTTCCGGGGGAAAAGAGTCGTAACACCGAAGAAGTGGAAGCGGAAAGCATTTCCTATGCTGTTTGCCAGTATTTCGGCATTGAAACCGCCGAAAACAGCTTCGGCTACATCGCCACCTGGTCCCAGGGCAAGGAGCTGAAGGAGCTGCGGGCCAGCCTGGAAACCATAACCAAGACGTCCTCCGAGCTGATTACCGGAATTGAAAAGCATTACCAGGAAATCTGTAAGGAACGGGGTATCCAGACGGAAACACGGGAGCAGGATGCCACTGTCAGCCCGGAGGTTTTACCCCCGGAATCCGCACCGGAAGCTGTACCATCTCCGACACCGCCGAAAGAGCAGAAGCCGGAGTACAGGCTTATCAGCAATTTTCACAGTATGGATGCCAAGGAAACCACCTATGTCCAGAAGTATCTGCCGTCTGACGGCGCTTTCACACCTGGGGAAATTCTCTATCTCGGTTCTTATGAGAAGTGTCTGGAAATTCAAGAAAAGCTGAAAGATGGAACGATGGCAGAACTGGATGTCAAGGGACTGAATGATACGGAAAAGCTGTACATCATATCCGATAAGACCTATTTGCACATTCAGAAGTCGGACAATGGCTTTGACTATACGCTGTACGACAAGGATACATTCCGTCTGATCGACGGCGGCGAAATTGGCTCCCCGGAGCAGCATATCTATTCTGCCTGTTTGGCCATTTGTGACCGGCACGGTCTGGACAGTTACGCTGTTAAATATGCCTCCATGGAACTGATTGAAAAGCTCCAAGAAGCGCAGACTGTCAGTTCGGAACAGCTTCCGCTTCCTGATTCGATCATCACCCCCGATATGGCGGAACGATGTGGATACAGCATCTCGGATATGTACCCGCTATCCAAAGACCGGGCCATGGAACTGCTTGAAAAGGATGCGGTGGTTTTCACGCTGTACCGGGACAAACCGGCTGAAATGGTATTTGATGCCGAGGATATTGTAAGCCATGACGGCATCTTCGGCATCACCTGTGAGGATTGGCAAAATATCCATGATACCGTTCCTAACCGTGATGTTCACCAGCGTTTCCTGGATGCTCCCGGAGATGCCTACGCTATCATGCAGTTAAAGCAGGATGCGCCTGCGGATTTGCGCTTTATGGGTTTGAAATCTCTGTCCAGCCCCCCGTTGCCGGATAACTATGATACCGTATACACAGGCCCGGTGGACTGTGCCCAGAAACAGGCGGCTACTTTGGAGAACTTGTTTGAGATTTTCAATATGACCCGTCCTGCGGACTTTACCGGGCACAGCCTGTCCGTAAGCGACATCGTTGCGCTGAAACAGAACGGTGTGGTATCTTACCACTACTGCGACAGCGTTGGTTTCCAGGAGCTTCCCGGTTTCATGACCGAAAACTACCTGAAAGCAGCTGAAATGTCGCTGGAAGATGATTACGGCATGATCGATGGCATCATCAACAACGGGCAAAAGCCTACGGTATCCGATTTGGAGCAGCAGGTGAAAAATGGGCAGTCCATTTCCCTTATGGATTTGGCCGGGGCAATCCAGCGAGAGAAAAAGTCCTCTATTTTGAAGAAGCTCAAAGAACAGCCGCCGCAGTCGGCAAGTAAACGCAAACCACAGAAAACCAAAGAAAAGGAGATTTGAACATGGATTTTACCTTTGAAGAACAGGAGCTTATGTCGATCTACAACCCCGGCACCCGCTTGGGTTTGATTCAGGCTCTCAATGAGATGCGCCCTTACCTCGCAGAAGATGAGCAGGAGCTTAGAACGCTCACGGACAGTGCTGTCTACAAGCTCAGCCGGATCACGGATGATGCCTTTGAGAAGCTGGATTTGATCCCGGAGTTTTCTACCTGATTGAAAACACACATCAGCTCCAAAGTACCTGCGCAGTGTATACCCATTCCGCATGGCCTGTCCAATTGTAAATTTTTCATATCGTGTTGCAAAACGCTATACATTAGGATATAATAGGCTATGAAAGGTGGTATGAACTATGGCAACAAAAACCGCAAATGTAATGGCCCGTGTAGAGCCTAGTGTCAAGGAGCAGGCCGAGGAAATTATGGATATGCTTGGCATTCCTGTTTCCGTTGTCATCAATACGCTCTATAAGCAGATTATCATGACTCGGAGCATTCCTTTCCCCCTCTCTGTCCCGGCAGTACCAGTTGCACGGGATGAAATGGATGAAGCCGCCTTCCATGCCATGATGGAGCGTGGTTTGAGCGAGGCAAAGGCAGACAAATCCCGTGCCGCTTCTGATGTATTTGCAGATCTGAAACGGGAGATGCAGTAAATGTCAGAGAAATATACAGTCAAAATTACGCAGCAGGCCCAGGAACAAATCCGGGAAATCGTCAGCTATATCCGCTTCACGCTTCAGGCACCTGAGACTGCCACGAAAATGCTGGATACGCTTCAAGAGGAAATCGCTTCTCTGGATCAGTTTCCCAATCGCGTCCCGCTGACGGAAGAAGAACCCTGGCACAGTCAGGGCATTCACAAATTTCCAGTCAAAAACTACCTGATTTACTTCTGGGTAGACGAAGGAACAAAAAAGGTTCAGATTATTGGTGCGGTCTATGGTTGCAAAGACCAACGGCACCAGCTTTCTAATCTGGATATGTTCTGACAAACACGCCCTGGACCACACAATGTCCAGGGCGCATTTCTTTGACCGCAATACTTCCCATTTTAGACGGCCTTTCGGTCGTCTTTTTTTATTTTCTCAGAAAGGAGAACCACAATGGCATCCGTATTGCAACAATACCACCAGCTGGCGGACCGCATGGCTACCCAGATAACTGGCAGCTACCAGAGCTGGACAGACTTTCTGACCACTGCCGCCCGCCTATACAAATACCCCTACCATGAGCAGCTTATGATCTATGCCCAGCGCCCAGATGCTACTGCCTGCGCCGAATACGACCTGTGGAACAAACGCATGGGACGCTACATTCGGCAGGGCGCAAAAGGGATCGCCCTCATTGACCACTCCGGGGATGCGCCTAGGCTCCGGTATGTATTCGATGTAGCGGACACCCGCGGAACAGAGCGCTCCCGCAGCCCCTACCTCTGGGAATACCGCCCGGAACATGAACAAGTCGTTTCCGATTCTTTGGAGCTGCAATACGATATTCGTTATCCGGGCAGCTTTTCTGACCTCTTGGAACAGATTTCCTCTGTGAAAGTCACGGAATACTTCCTCGCCCACCAGCAGGATATCCTCGACATCGTTGACGGTTCGTATCTGGAGCAGTATCATGACTATGACAAAGGCGTGGCATTCCTCAACGCCGCTACCATCAGCACGACCTATATGCTGCTGTCCCGGTGCGGTCTGGCAGAAAATACCCACTTTGGCCCGGAGGACTTCATGCCGGTGTTCGACTTCAACACACCCCAGACCGTTGATGCTCTGGGCAGCGCAATCAGCGGCATCAGCGAAGAAATCCTCCGCAATATCGAAGTCACCATTAAGAAATATGAACGTGAAAAGCTGTCTGAAAGGAGCCAAGAAAATGACCGAACTGACCTACATTCCCAGCGGGGATTACTGGATTCCCAATCTGAGCCTGTCCCAGCAGGAGAGCAAGCCCCTGGGCAAGTACGGGAGGATGCGGAAGAAGTATCTACAGGAGCATCGCCCGGTGCTGTGGAACCGCCTGATCCTGTCGGAGCAGCTGTACCCCCATCTGCGGGAAATCGACGAAACGGCGAACAGGCGGTTGGAGCAGATGATGCCCACACTGATGCAGTCGGCGGGGGTGACGGAAGCTCTGAAAGCCAGCGACCCCATGAAATGGGTAGGGCTGATGAACAACCTGAAAGCCCAAGCAGAGGAAGTGATCCTGACGGAGTTGATTTACGCCTGACGGAAGATTCTTCCGGAGCGCAGTTTTCATTCTTCCCAACGGAAGCCCAGCAAATTGAATCTATTGCAGAAGCGGAGCGTGTCCAGGCAACACCCTCCGCTTTTTCTATGTTCGTTTCTCAAGCTGACATTGACCATATTCTGCGCACAGGCGGCAATGCGGATGATGCACGAATGAAAATTGTCGCTGAGTTCTCCAAGCAAAAGCCCGTGGAAGATCGTGCGGCATTTCTGAAAGCACTCTACCATGGCGGAAACGGCCTAATCACGGAAAATGGCAAGATTTCCGCATGGTATGGTGAGGGCGGCATTCACATCGCAAGCGGCGATACCGCGCGCTATCTTCCCTCTGCCCAGGTTATCAGCTGGGCAGAGGCAGCAGGGCGCACGGAAGAACTGCTGGATAGCGGCACATTTGCCACCAATTTAGAGGTTGCGGAAGCACCACGGAATGAGCGCCAGCGTATTGCCTCTGAAGTTTGGGACCTTTATCACGACCTTTCGGATGAAGCCAAATCGCTGGGACATCTGTCCTGTCTTGGTAATATCCGCAGCACCAATTACCCGGAGGAAACGGAACGCCTGACGGATGAACTGGCAAATCCGGCATTTCGAGAAACACTTCTGTCGGAATACAAGATTTTTATGGACGCCTACCGTGAAAACCGTGAGCTTCTGCGTTTTCATTACCACCGGCCGCAAGCACTTCTCACCCGCTTGGAAGAACTGTCCCTGCCTCGCAAAGAATACCACTCCGACATGGCAACACTCCCGGAAACCCAAAAGTTTATTACGGAGGATGAAATTGCGGATTCTCTTGCAAACGGGAGCAGCTTCGAGGGTGGAAAGAGCCGCATCTACGCGTTTTTCCAGACACAGCGCTCGCCCAAAGAGTACGCTGATTTTCTGAAAGAGGAATATGGTACTGGCGGACGTTCCCATGCTGTATCCAGAGAAAGCGGCAGCTTTGAAGAACACGGCAGCAAGGGCATCATACTGAAAAAGAGCGGCTGTGCGGATGTTCAGATGAATTGGAATAAAGTCGCTTCCCGCATTTCTGAGCTGATCCACCTGAACCGCTATTTTACACCAGATGAACAGGCGCTTTATGACAAAACACTGGCACAGGATACAGCGCGAAATACTGCCTACAACAGCTATAACGCCGTCAAGGAATCGCACCCGGACGATATGGTGCTGTATCAGGTCGGTGATTTTTTTGAAATGTACGGCGAGGACGCACGTCAGGCGGAATTGCTTCTGGATTTGAACCTTACTTCCCGGAATATCCCGGATGTAGGGCGTGTGACCATGTGCGGTATCCCCGCGCACAGCTTAGAACAGTATGTGGAAAAGCTGCGAGAGCGGCATGATGTAACAATTGCATCCACTGACGAAAATGGTCAGCGGAATACTGTTTCCTTAAAGAAATTGGAAACAGAAAGTAACCTTGCGGCCACACTTCCGACGGTCAGTCTGTTCTATGACTGGTATGCGGAAGTAAAAAGTCAGTATCCTGATGCCATCGTTCTGGTAAAGCTGAACGGTGGCTATTTATCATTCCAGGCAGATACGCAATTTGCTGTATCACTTCTTGGGTTAGAGGCTACTCAACGGGAACACCTTGGAGAACCGAAGCGAGTTTCCGTATGCTATTTGCCCAACGAAGTTGTGGAAGAATATCTGGATAGGCTGGGAGAGAAAAACAAAACGGTGGTCTTGGCAGATCGTCAACCCGGCAAGGATGAAATAGATATTCTTCAGATTGTGCCGCAGCCAACACGGCATATTGATGAGCCATCTCAAGAACATCCACCAGTAGCGCCTACCGTCATTCCTCCAATAAGAGAAATTACGCAGGCTGACATTGATGCCGCCTTGCAGAAATGGAACGGAAATTCTGAAAGCAAACAGGCTGTGGTATCGTACATGGGAGACCATGGTCGAGAGCGGGACACTGCCGCATGGCTGGCAAAGGAATACGGTACAGACCTCAGCCACCCCTTGCGGGTCGTTATTACCGGCGTTGATGATGAAGTTGTGCTGCCCTGGCCCAAAGTTCAGCGCCGCATTGCACAGCTTATCCGCGAGGACAAATTCTTCACGCAGCAGGAAAAGACAGTCCTGGAACATAATCAGGAGTATCGGCTTCTGGACCGCCTTCGTTCTGACTGTGAGTATTTCCTTGGTGCAGGCAACCGTGCGGAAAAGCATTTGTGGGCAGGCAGTGTTCATGCGCAGATTGCCAAAATGCGGGAACTGTACGATACGCTCCCTGAAAAGCCTGAATGGCTGACCAAAGAGACTATCGACGATTATGCCGAGCGGATGGCACCGCCGTATCTGGTTGTTGCGTACCATCATTTTGAAAATGGGTTTGATGATAAGATGGACTACCAGACATTGGCCGAAGCAGAAAAAGCCGCGCAGGGCTATGTGGACGGTACAATGGAGGGTGACGGCTTTCAATATGACGGTGCGGCTATCTACAACCAGCAGACGCGGAAGTATCTGCGCGTCTACGGCGATTACCCGGATGAACGGGCACACGCGGAGGCAGCAGGACGTGATTGGGCCGAAGAACCGGCAACATCTGCAGAAAGCACCATCGCCCCCGCGGACCGCTTCCATGTGGTAAGTCTTGACCAGGGCTTCTATACCTGGTATGCCATATGGGACGATAAGACCGACGGCTACTATGTGGATGCTGACGGTGTTACGGAGGAATTTACAAGCGAATGGCAGGCTGAAGAATACCGGCTGAAGCTGCAAGAGCAGGCACTTATGGAACGGGCAAAGGGGCTGATTTCTGACTTCTGCCAGAGTGAATACGGCTCCGAAGCAGATTTCAGCGACCCGGCGAAAATCGGCATTGCCTACACGACCATCACCGACGATGAAATTCCCATACAGGTGAATATCGATCTTGTGAATTTCCGGTTGGAGCGGGATCTGAACGGTGCGCATTTGGAGACCCGGCAGTACAGTTCCCTGCAAGACCTGATTGCCAACGAGTTGGAAATCCTTGATTTCGACGACCTTACGCATGTTTCAGATGAAGATATAGAGCAATACCGCTGGCACAATCGTGAGGAAGCGACGGAGAAGGCACCCGAAACGGTTGGATCTGCGTCCTTAACGCAGAAAGGCAATCTCTCCTATTCGGTGGGCGATACCATCTATCTGGACAACAAGCCCTTTGAGATCACCGAAGTCGGACTGTTTGACGTACATCTTCGTGATCCGTCGCAGACATATCCTGTTTTCCGTGCGGAAAGCAAGGAACGCCTTGAAGTGTTACTGCACCAGGATGAGCGCAACGCACATTTGTTTACCACGGAAGCCCCGCAGCAGCCCACCACCAAGCCCGTTGCGTTCTATCCAGCCGGGAAAACGCATTTGCCCTATGACATAGAAATCCAGACACTGCATATCCCGGAACTGGAGCATGACCAGCCCGCTGCGGAACCCACCGAGCCGGAACCTCCCGCCATGAGCGAGAAAGAACGGCTGATTCTGGAGAATGAGGGGCAAGCGGCACTTTCGGAAATGGGCGAGCTTATTCCCGACCCGAACGATGCTATTTCTCAGGCCGAGATAGACGAGCCTCCCGCACACCGCTCTGCGGTATCCATCCCCATTGACGGCCAATGGCAGGAGTTCCCCAGCGTTTCCGCTGCTGAAAAAGCATCCTATGCCGACTTCAAGGCGGCAAGCCATCGGAATGCCCAGAATTTCCATATCACCGACAATGACCTGGGTGCTGGTGGCGCAAAGGCAAAATTCCAGGCAAATCTCAATGCCATTCAGCTGTTAAAGCACTTGGAGGCGGAGGGCTTGCAGGCAAGTCCTGACCAGCAGGAAATCCTCTCCCGCTATGTGGGCTGGGGCGGCCTGCCGGATGCTTTTGACGAAAGCAAACCCGGTTGGGCATCCGAATACCAAGCACTAAAAGCCGCGCTTACCCCGGAGGAATATACCGCCGCCCGCGCGTCCACGCTGAATGCTCACTATACCAGCCCCACGGTTATCCGTGCCATCTATGAAGCTGTGGGAAATATGGGCTTCCAGACCGGTAACATTTTGGAGCCGTCCATGGGTATCGGCAATTTCTTTGGAATGCTCCCGGAAAATATGCAAAGCAGCCGCCTTTACGGTGTAGAACTGGATTCCATCACCGGACGGATCGCCAAGCAGCTTTATCCCAAGGCCAATATAACTATTGCAGGTTTTGAAACCACAGAACGCAGAGACTTTTTCGACCTTGCGGTAGGTAATGTGCCTTTCGGCCAGTACAAAGTAAATGATCCTGCCTATAACAAGCTGGGCTTCAACATCCACAATTATTTCTTCGCCAAAACGCTGGACCAGGTACGCCCCGGTGGTGTAGTAGCTTTCGTGACCAGCCGCTATACCATAGATGCCCAGAACCCCAGCGTCCGCAAGTACCTCGCCCAGAGGGCTGACCTGTTGGGCGCTATTCGTTTGCCCAACACCGCCTTTAAGGCCAATGCAGGTACGGAAGTAGTGTCGGATATTCTGTTCCTGCAAAAACGTGACCGGGCAATAGATATAGAACCGGACTGGGTGCATCTGGGGCAAACGGAAGATGGGTACGCCATCAACAGCTATTTCCTGGACCACCCGGAAATGGTCATGGGCAGAAACAGTTCCGAAAGCACTGCGCACGGCATGGATTATACCGTGGAGCCGTTGGAGGATATTTCCCTTGCAGACCAACTCCATGAGGCGGTACAGCACATCCATGGCACCTATCAGGAGGCGGAGCTGCCCGATCTGGGAGAAGGTGAAGAAATCCGGGACACGATCCCCGCCGACCCGGATGTGAAGAATTTCTCCTATGCCCTGATAGATGGAGAGGTCTATTTCCGGGAAAACAGCGTCATGGTGCGTCCCCAATTAAACAACACCGCCAGGGAGCGGGTCAAGGGTATGATTGGTCTGAAAGATTGTGTTCGGCAGCTCATTGATCTGCAGATGGACGAATATACCCCGGACAGCGCCATTCAGCAGAAACAGGCAGAGCTGAATACCCTCTACGACAGCTTCACGGAAAAGTACGGCATTCTCAACAGCCGTGGAAACCGACTGGCCTTCTCGGATGATTCTGCCTACTATCTCCTGTGCGCCCTGGAAATTCTGGACGATGATGGGAACTTCCAGCGCAAGGCGGATATGTTCTCCAAACGCACCATTCAGCCCCACAAGGTCGTGACCTCTGTAGATACCGCTGTGGAGGCCCTGACGATCTCCATTGGGGAACGGGCCTGCATAGACCTGGGGTATATGTCCAGTCTGTCCGGGAAGTCCATAGACGAGCTGACCGCCGACCTGCAAGGTGTTATTTTCCATGATCCCAAGCGGGGCGCACTGGAAGATGACGCCGGATGGGTCACAGCAGATGAATACCTGTCCGGCAATGTGCGGCAAAAGCTGAAAGAAGCGGAAGATGCCGCCGCAGAGAACCCCATGTATCAGAGCAATGTGGAAGTGCTCCGGGCCGCACAGCCCAAAGACCTAGAAGCCTCGGAAATTGAGGTGCGGCTGGGTGCCACCTGGATTGACAAAGCCTATATTCAGCAGTTTATGTATGAATTGCTGGACACACCGTCATACCTCAAGCGGTACATTCATGTAGAGTATGCTCCCTACACCGCTGCCTGGAATATCTCTGGCAAGGGCAAAATCTATTCGAATGATATTGCTGCATGGAACACCTACGGAACAGATTATGTCAACGCCTATGAGATTCTGGAGGATTCCCTGAACCTCCGGGATGTACGGGTGTACGACACGGTAAGAGACGAAAACGGCAAGGAGAAACGGGTACTGAACAGCAAACAGACCACCCTTGCCCAGCAGAAACAGCAGCTCATCCGGGATGCTTTCAAGGATTGGATTTGGGCTGACCCCACCCGGCGGCAGACCTTAGTGGAGCAGTACAACCGGGAGATGAACAGCATCCGGCCACGGGAATATGACGGCAGCCACATTGTCTTTGCGGGTATGAACCCGGAGATTTCCCTGAGGGAGCATCAGCGGAATGCCATCGCTCATGTGCTTTACGGTGGGAACACACTGTTGGCACACGAGGTCGGCGCGGGCAAGACTTTTGAAATGGTAGGGGCTGCCATGGAGGCCAAGCGGCTTGGGCTGTGCCGGAAATCCCTGTTTGTAGTGCCGAACCATTTGACAGAACAGTGGGCATCGGAGTTTCTGCGGCTCTATCCCTCTGCCAATATTCTGGTCACAAAGCAGAAGGACTTTGAAACCAGAAACCGGAAGAAGTTCTGTGCTCGAATCGCTACTGGTGATTATGACGCGGTGATTATCGGCCACTCTCAATTTGAGAAAATCCCCATCAGCCGGGAACGGCAGGAGGCACTGCTGGAAAATCAGATTGAGGAAATTACCTTGGGTATATCGGAACTGGAATATGGCGGTGCGGAACGATTCTCCATCAAGCAGTTGGAGCGGGCCAAGCGCAATCTGGAAGCCCGCCTTGAAAAGCTTCAGGCAAATGACAGGAAAGACGATGTAGTAACTTTTGAGGAGCTGGGCGTTGATCGACTGTTCGTGGATGAAGCGCATTCCTACAAGAATTTGTTCCTCTATACGAAAATGCAGAATGTAGCCGGTCTCTCCACTTCGGATGCCCAGAAGTCCAGCGATATGTTTGCCAAGTGCCGCTACATGGATGAACTCACAGGAAATCGGGGCGTGATTTTCGCCACGGGTACACCGGTATCCAATTCCATGACGGAGCTGTATACCATGCAGCGGTACTTACAGTATGACCGTTTGCAGGAAATGGGCATGGTTCACTTCGACTGTTGGGCCTCCCGGTTCGGAGAAACCGTTACTGCCCTGGAATTGGCCCCGGAGGGCTATACTTTAATAGGACGATAAAATTAACTGTCCTAAATTGAAAATACATAAGGAAGGAGGTTAAGAGAATGTCAAGGACTTCAAAGATTACAGCACTTTATGAGAGATTATCAAGAGATGATGACCTGAATGGCGAGAGTAATTCCATTACCAATCAGAAAAAATACCTCGAAGATTATGCCCGTAGAAATGGCTTTGAGAACATCCGCCATTTTACTGACGATGGTTTTTCGGGTGTAAATTTCAATCGCCCAGGCTTTCAGTCTTTGATAAAAGAAGTTGAAGCAGGCAATGTCGGAACATTGATTGTTAAGGATATGAGCCGATTAGGGCGAAACTATCTGCAAGTCGGATTTTATACGGAAATTCTGTTTCCGCAGAAAGATGTCCGTTTTCTTGCAATCAACAACAGCATTGACAGCAACAATGCTTCGGATAATGATTTTGCTCCGTTTTTGAATATTATGAACGAATTTTATGCCAAAGACACGAGCAATAAAATCAAGGCTGTATTTGATGCCCGAATGAAAGACGGAAAGCGTTGTAGCGGTTCAATCCCTTATGGATATAACCGATTAGCAACCGACAAACAAACGCTTGTCGTTGACCCTGTGGCTTCTGAGGTGGTAAAGCGTATCTTTCTGCTTGCCAACGAGGGCAAAAGTCCGAGAGCAATCGCTGAATTGCTTACCGAAGAAAAGGTTTTAATTCCGGCGGCACACGCAAAGGAATATCACCCCGAACAGTATAATGGAATAAAGTTTACAGACCCGTATCTTTGGGGAATGTCAACCATAAGAGCAATTTTGAGCAGACAGGAATATCTCGGTCATACCGTTTTGCGTAAATCGGTCAGTACGAATTTCAAACTGCACAAAAGGAAGAATACCGATGAAGATGAACAGTATGTATTTTATAATACGCACGAGCCTATCATCTCGCAGGAACTTTGGGACAGCGTTCAGAAGCGAAAGAAACGAGTGAACAGAGCTGCGGCAAGAGGTACACATACCAACCGATTAAGCGGTTATCTATATTGTGCCGACTGTGGCAGGAGAATGACTTTGCAAACGCATTACAGCAAAAAAGACGGTTCTGTTCAGTATTCTTACCGTTGTGGCGGGTATGCAAGCAGGGTTAATTTCTGTACTTCCCATACGATTAGTGCTGATAATGTTGAAGCCTTGATATTATCGGCAGTTAAACGCTTTTCAAAATTCGTTCTGAATGACGAAAAAGCCTTTGCTTTGGAACTGCAATCCCTTTGGAAAGACAAGCAGGAGGAAAAGCCGAAGCACAATCAATCGGAGTTGAAACGCTGTCAGAAACGCTATGACGAACTCTCTTCGCTCATTCGTGGCTTGTATGAAAATCTTATATCGGGATTGCTACCCGAAAGACAATACAAGCAACTGATGAAACAGTATGACGATGAACAGGCTGAATTGGAAGCGAAAATGGAAACGATGAAAAAGGAACTTTCCGAAGAAAAAGACAGCACTATGGATATTCAGCATTTTGTTTCGCTGATACGCAAGTATAAAAATCCTACGGAAGTTTCCGATTTGATGTTTACCGAACTCATTGACAAGATTGTGGTGTATGAATCCGAGGGTGTAGGTAAAGCAAGAACGCAAAAGGTTGACATTTATTTCAATTATGTCGGACAGGTCGATATTGCCTACACCGAGGAAGAACTTGCCGAGATAAAAGAGCAGGAAGAACAGGAAGAAAAGAAGCGATTGGAGAAACAGCGTCAGCGTGAAAAAGCCTATCGAGAGAAGCGAAAGGCGAAAAAACTTGCTGAAAACGGTGGCGAAATCGTCAAAACAAAGGTATGTCCCCATTGTCAGACAGAGTTTACCCCTACAAGCAACCGACAGGTTTTCTGCTCAAAGAAGTGTTGCTATCAAGCAAGGCAGGATAAAACGAAAGCCGACAGAGAAGCGGAAAAAGGCGATCACTATTATCGTCAGCGTGTATGTGCTGTGTGTGGCAGTGCCTACTGGCCTACACACAGTCAGCAGAAATTCTGCTCCGAGGAATGTAAAAAGATAAATCACAATAAGAAAACCTTGGAGTTTTACCACAAGAAGCAAAAGGAGAAAACTTTATGCAAAGATTTATTACAGACGAAAGAACAGGTATCAGATACGAACTCATCGGAGATTACTACTATCCCTGCTTGACAGTAGAGGAAAGTCCCACGCTTTCAAAATATGGGCGGTTACGAGAACGATATTTGAGAGAACATAAGCGGCTTATGTATTACACTCTGCTGACAAGCGGAAAGTTATATGAACACCTTGCTGAAATCGATACTTCGGCTCGTGATATGGCGGAATATCTGATAAAGGAAATGGCAAGAAAGCAAGGTGTAACAGAA
>OLGM01000381.1_pt1 | contig 29750 bp, 29 predicted proteins | sample 1606001 | NCBI WGS metagenome assembly OLGM01 (sample SAMN03283294) | human gut metagenome | biome: human-associated habitat; material: feces | host: Homo sapiens | place: Peru | collected 2012
CGCCCTCATCAGTCACCTGCGGTGACAGCTTCCCCCGACCGGGGGAAGCCTTTAAGCGGAAAATGTTTTCCATCATGCAGCTGCGTTTTGCATTGTACAAGCTGCCAAATCCTGTTATACTAGGGCTGAGATTGATAGGGAAGTATGGTGAACACAATGGCAAGACGAACAGACGGCGGGGTACGCTTCCGCCCGGTGGGCAGCCGCCGCAGCCGCACCGCACCGGTGTACAGCCCGCGCGGCACCGGCTGCCCGGCCATCGAGCAGGCGGTGCAGGGGCTGTACAAGGGACAGAACGAGGAAAGCTTCTGGTCTTTGATGAGCGCTTTGAATTACGCGCTGGAACTGGAGACCCATGTGCTGGTGCCGCTGCAGACGGCGCTTTCGGCGCAGGGTGCGCCTGCCCCGTGGATGGAGCACCCCATCCCGGCGGAAAAGGCCGATGGCCTTGCCTTGTGGACGCTGCGCAACGACAAGGGGCGCTGCTGGCTGCCGCTGTTCACCTCGGTGGCAGCGGCCGGTGCAGACCGCAGTACCGGCAGCCGCCCCATGGCTGACCGCACCTTGGAGCAGGCCATGCAGCTGGCGTTGGACACCCCGGGCATCGACGGCGTGGTGCTGGACCCGTGGAGCAATTCGGCCTCGCTGGACGGTGCGCTGCTCAACGGTCTGCTGCACGCAGGCCACACCCCGGAGGGTCCCGGCGCAGAGGAAGCCGAAGCCGGTAAGGAGGCTGCCCGCGCCGGACACTGGGCAACAGCGGCAGAGTGCTACCAGAAAGCCGCCGAGCAGGGCAATGCCGCCGGGCTTTCGCTGCTGGGCGAGTGTCTGTATCAGGGGCGCGGCGTGCCCAAAAGTGCTGCGCAGGCGCGTAAGCTGTGGAAGGCCGCAGCCGAAAGCGGTGATCCCACCGCCCTTTTGAACCTTGGTGACGACTGCGCCGCCCGGGGCGACAACGGCAAGGCGCTATTGTGGTATCGCCGGGCGCGGCAGAGTGCGGCAGCGGTGCCGGATATCGAGTATACGCCCCAGGTCTGCCTGCGGTTGGCGCAGTACGAAACGCGCTATACCTCCCGCAAAAAGGCGCTGGCGCTGGCGGCAGAGGCAAAACAGGCCTTTACCATTTTGCAGCGGGAGCACGAGCCGGACGCCGACCGCTGGTTACGGGAGGCGGAACAGCTGCTCTACGAGCTGACCCACGAGCCGCCCACGGCTCCGGCGGCATATAACATAGAATCTTTACAATTGGACTAAAAAATGGTCACAGCCGTCCGGTAAGATAGACTGGAGAAAAATCAGCCCGCAGACACGGCGGACAAGAAACAGAGGAAACAGTATGAGCAAAGTGATCGGCATTGATCTGGGTACGACCAATTCCTGTGTGGCAGTAGTGGAGGGCGGCAAGCCCGTGGTCATCACCAATGCAGAGGGCGAGCGCACCACCCCCAGCGTGGTGGCCTTTACCAAGGACGGCGAGCGTCTGGTGGGCGGCGCGGCCAAGCGCCAGATCGCCACAAACTCCGGGCGCACGATTTCCAGTATCAAGCGGTACATGGGCTCGGACTACCGGGCGCACATTGACGGCAAAGACCTTGCCCCGCAGGAAATCAGCGCCATGATCCTTGCCAAGATCCGCCGGGACGCCGAGAGCTATCTGGGCGAACCGGTGACTGAGGCCGTTATCACCGTGCCCGCCTATTTTGACGACAGCCAGCGCAAGGCCACGCAGGATGCAGGCCGCATTGCGGGGCTGAACGTGCTGCGCATCATCAACGAACCCACCGCCGCCGCTGTGGCCTACGGTCTGGACAACGAAGCCGCGCAGAAGATCCTGGTCTACGACCTTGGCGGCGGCACCTTTGATGTGTCCATTATCGAGATCGAGGACGGCACCTTCACGGTGCTGGCCACCGGCGGCGACACCAATCTGGGCGGCGATGACTTTGACCAGCGCATCGTGGAGTACGCGGTGGCAGAGTTCAAAAAGTCTGACCGCATCGACCTGACCCGCGACCCCGCCGCCATGGGACGGCTGAAGGAGGAAGCGGAAAAGGCCAAGAAGGAGCTTTCCAGTGCGCCCTCCGCCCAGCTGAACCTGCCCTTTATCACGGTGGGCAAGGACGGGCCGCATCATCTGGATATCGCCCTGTCCCGCCCGCAGTTCGAGATGATGACCGGCGATCTGCTGTCCCGCACCGTGACCCCGGTGCAGAACGCTTTGCGGGATGCGGGCATCTCTGCCAGCCAGCTGGGCAAGGTGCTGCTGGTGGGCGGCAGCACCCGGATGCCCGCCGTGGAGCGGCAGGTGCGGGAACTGCTGGGCAAGGAGCCCAGCCACAGCCTGAACCCGGACGAGTGCGTCGCCATGGGTGCGGCGGTGCAGGGCGCACTGCTGCAGGGCGGCGGCAAGCTGGCGGGTGCCACCGGCGCGGCAGCGCAGGGACTGGTGCTGATGGATGTGACCCCGCTGACCTTGTCCATCGAGACGCTGGGCGGAGTCGCCACCCCGCTGATCACCCGCAACAGCATGATCCCCACCCGCAAGAGCCAGATCTTTACCACCGCCCGTCCCATGCAGACCAGCGTGGAGATCAACGTTCTGCAGGGTGAGCGCCACTTTGCGCGGGACAACAAGTCCCTTGGCAAGTTCAAGCTGAACGGCATCCGGGCAAGCTTTTCCGCAAAGCCCCAGATCGAGGTCACCTTTGATATCGATGTGAACGGCGTGGTAAAGGTATCTGCAAAAGACCTTGCCACCGGGCGGGAGCAGAACATCACCATCACCGGCAGCACCAACCTTTCCGAAAACGAGATCCAGCGCGCCATGGCAGATGCCGCCGCCTACGAGGCTGAGGACAGCCGCCGCAAGGAGCGTCTGGACCTGCACAATCAGGCCGAGGTGCTGGCTTATAAGGTGGACGAGGCGCTTTCCAAGTGCAAAAAGGAGCTGGACAAGAACGAAAAAGCCCGCGTGAAGGCCGACCTTGCCAACCTGCGCCGCTGCCTGCGCAAGGATAAGCCCGAAAAGATGAACGAGACCGAGGAAGCCGCCCTGCGGCAGGCTAAGAGCCAGCTGGAAGCCTCGGCCAACCACCTGATGCTGCTGTACTCTGCCGAGCAGACCCCCGGCGATGGAACAGACAGCACGCTGTAACAAATCATACAAGCTTGTGGGCTGCTGCACCCGCCCGGCGCAGCAGCCCTTTTTGCAAAACAGAAAGGAACTACTATGAAAGAACTGCAATATCCGGTGCGCCCCGGGCGCTACCGCCACTTTAAAGGCAATGAATATCAGGTGCTGGGCGTGGCACGCCACAGCGAGACCGAGGAGGAAATGGTGGTGTACCGCGCCCTGTACGGCGAGGGCGGGCTGTGGGTGCGCCCCGCCGCCATGTGGCTGGAGACCGTGACTCGGGACGGCGTTACAAAGCCCCGCTTTACCTATATCGGGGAGTAAGGTGCCCGGCTTGAATCCCGTTATTGACCCTAGGATTATTTTGCGGTAAAATGTGGGTATGATGCCAAACAACAAAGGAGGTTTTCGTATGAAGGCCAAACGATGGATCTCGCTTCTGCTTGCAGTCAGCATGATGCTGGGTGTGCTGGCGATGCCTGCTTCGGCAGCGGCTCAGCAGCCGGAAAGCGCCGCTGTTGCCCGTGAGGAGCTGTCCTCTGCCGCGGAATCAACTGTGGCAGAGGGAGAAAACGATATTGTCAGCATCCGCATCAGGGCTACCGGCAACCTTGTCTATGGCTCCGATTACAAGCTGGAGGTGGAGACCCGGCCCGAAAACACCCAGTATATTGCTGTGGTTCTGGGCACCAGCGGCGAATCCTACGGCTATGTGACCTTAATGATCTCGGATAAGCTGCGCACTTTGCTCAAGCTGATCCCCCTGCCCAAAAAGATGTCCCAGACCCCGGATCAACTTGAAGAATTCAATGTATACAGCTACCTCAAGCAGCTGATCGATGGCAACGATGTCAGCGTACTGTTGCGCGTCGCAGACGAGGTGGTGTCGGTGATGGACACCGTCAGCTTCTTTATCCCGGCCAGCTACCTGACCACTGTGAAGAACGTTTCCAACGGCATGAAGCTGGCGCTGAGCCTGATCCGCAAGTATCTGCCCGAGGGTGCATTAAGCCGCATCTATCTGGACGAGCAGCCCAAGGACAGCGGTAAGTACGTTGCCGGTGCCATTGCGCTGGAAAGCAGCGATATCAACGCCGCCGGTTTTGCCATGTTCCGAATCAAACCCAAAACCGAAAATGTCAGCCTGAGCTGGGCAGCGGATGCCCCGTCCAGCATGACTGTTTCCGAGCTGCAAAACGCTGATATGACCGCCAAGGTCATCTCGGACGGACAGGTAGCTGAAAATGGCAAAGTGAGTTACACTTACAAGAAAAAGACCTTCTTGTGCTTCAGCAGCAAAATAAACGGTGTGCCCACCGAGTCCGGCACCTACACCCAGACCGCCAAGGCCGAGGGCAACTACTCCTGCAGTACCATCAGCCGCACCGTTACAGTGATCGCCGACCCCCAGCCCGCCACAGAGCAGCCTGTCGAGCAAGCGGCAGAACAGCCCGCAGCATAAGCACGCAAACCAAAAACTCCCGCAGCAGCCGCTGCGGGAGTTTTTTCAGATAAAACGGGAGCAAATGGACTGTTCGTTTCACATAAAATGGTTCGCTTCACGCTTGCAAACCGCTCCATAATACGCTATTATAAAAATAAATAACCCCTTGCGGCAAAAGGGGACAAGAAGGAGAATTTAGTCTATGGAAGCGAAAAAAAGCGGCATCAAAAAGTTCTTTGAAGAGTTCAAGGCGTTTGCCATGCGCGGCAACGTGCTGGACATGGCAGTGGGCGTTGTCATCGGCGGTGCCTTCACCGCCATCGTCACCGCGCTGGTGGAGGACATCCTCAACCCGCTGATCGGCCTGTTCTTCAAGGCGGATTTTTCCGACGTGGTCATTGATTTAGGTGGTTCCAGTATCAAAATCGGCGAATTCGTCAACTCCGTCATCAACTTTCTCATCGTTGCCTTTGTGCTGTTCGTTGTGATCAAGTTTGTCAACTCCCTGCACAAAAAGCCCGAGAAGCCTGCCGAGCCGGAGGAACCCACCACCAAGGTGTGCCCCTACTGCCAGAGCGAGATCTCCATCAAGGCTGTGCGCTGCCCCCACTGCACCTCCAAGCTGGAGGGCTTTCCCGAAATGAAGGACTGAAGCATTCAGCATTGACAATACAATAAAACCCTCCCTGCCGGGCGCAGTCTTTGCGCTTTCGGCAGGGAGGGTTTTGCACATTTTGCGGTTTGGTTGTGGAAAAGTGGAGTGGGAAGTGAGGTAGGAAAAATCAGGGGTTCTTACTTACTGGCTTACTGAACCTTGGTCAGCTCAGCCAGCTTGTGGTAGATCTCGGTGTTGTCGTACACACCGCCGAACTTTTCGGCGCCGACACCCATGGCGTACACGTTGACCATGGCACCGGTGTGGGCGTAGGTGGTGTGGTCCATACCGGACTTGTGGTTGATGGTGTGGCAGACAGCCATGCTGAAGGGAATGTAGGTGCCGTACAGCTCGTAGTCCTGTTGGCTCATCTTGCTCTGGCTGGAGGAACCCTCCTTCAGGGTGCGCTCGTAGGCCTTGCGCAGGTTCTCCACCTCGTAGTCGGTCAGCAGCAGCTTGCCTGCGCTGGCGGCAGCGGGGTCGGTGGGCAGGGTCAGACCAAAGACGTTCTTCACATCCTGCATGGCAGTCTCGAAGGGGGTCTTGTTGGCAATGTAGCCCTGCACATAGGTGGAATCGAACTTTGCGTAGGACATCTTCTGGTGTGCCAGATTGGTCAGGAAGGTGTCATAGTTGGTGGTCTTGTAGCCGATGGCCATGCCGCCGGTCTCGTGGTCGGCGGTGACGAGGATCAGCGTCTCGTTGGGGTGGGCGTTGTAGAAGTCCACAGCAGCCTGCACGGCGTTGCTCATTTCCAGCACATCGTGGATGGAAGCAGCGGCATCGTTGGCGTGGCAGGCCCAGTCGATCTTGCCGGACTCGGTCATCATGAAGAAGCCCTTCTTGTTGTTCAGCAGCTCGATGCCCTTCTTGACGTAGTCGGTCAGCTGCCACTCGCCGTTGGCAGCGTCCATGGCGTAGTTCATGGCCTTGCCGTCGCCCAGATTCTCGGCGATGATCAGGGTCTTGCCTGCACCGGCGGTCAGAGCCGCTGCACCGGCCTGGGTGGTGACCACATTGTAACCGGCGTTGGCAGCCACGGTATGGTTGTCGGGGCCGGTGCCGTCGCCGTTCACCTTCTGGAACTCGCCGCCGGCAAAGTACTCAAAGCCGGAATTTGCCAGTTCCACGCCGATCTGGTAGTAGTTCTTGCGGGTCTTCTGGTGGGCATAGAAGGCAGCGGGGGTGGCGTGGTCGATGTTCACGGTGGAGATAACGCCCACCTTATAGCCCTTCTGGGCGTGCAGCTTTTCGGCGATGGTCTCGTAGGGCACATCGCGGGTCCAAGGGCACATATTGATGACACCGCTCTCGGTCTTGTGACCGGTGGCGATGGAAGTGGCGGTGGAAGCGGAGTCCGGGCAGAAGGAGGTGCTGTCGTAGGTGGTCACGCTGCCCACCTGCGGGAAGCTGGTAAAGCTCAGGTCAGCCTCGGTCACCGCGCCGTTGTTGTCCACAGTGCCCTTGTAGAAGCGTGCGGACTGGATCTGGGCAGTGCCCATGCCGTCGCCGATGAACAGGAAAACGTACTTGGGCTTTTTGAACGCGTCCAGCAGACCGTTCTCTTCGTCTGCTGCGGCAGAAGCATCCGCCTCGGCGGCGTGAGCGGCTACGGGTGCAGCCGACAGCATCCCCACTGCCGATGCAACGGCACCGGCCTTCAGGAAGCTGCGGCGGGAAATTTTCGCATTCTTCATAACAGATATCCTCTCTTTTTTCAGCCCGGCTTGGGCGGTCATACTATTTCTTGTGGGAACACCTGTATTGTAGCGCACCGCCCGCAGCGGCGAAACCAGCCCCGTGTAACACTTAGGTAAACCTTTGGCGCACAGAAGGGCAGCGGTGTAAAATCCGGGCAAAGCAGGTAAAATCTGCCTGTAACACCCGCTGAAGGGCTACTTTTTGCACCGAACCGCTCCGCAAGGGTTGCAAGCAGGGGGCTTTTCATTGTACAATAGAGAGAGCAAGCTGAGATACACTTCTATAACGAGAGGATCTTTTAAATATGTCTGATATCAAAGTGCTGGCGCTGGATCTGGATGGCACCCTGACCAACGACCAGAAACTCGTCACCCCGCGCACCCGCGCCGCGCTGGACGCCGCCATTGAAAAGGGCGTGACCATCGTGCTGGCGTCCGGCCGGCCCACCGCCGGCATCCAGCCGCTGGCTGAGGAGCTGGGTCTGGACAAAAAGGGCGGCTGCATCCTGTCCTACAACGGCGGAAAGATCGTGGACTGCCGCACCGGCGAAACGCTGGTGGAAAAAACGCTGGACCCTGCCCTTGTGCCTGAACTGTGCGCCTTTGCCGCCGCGCAGGACATTGCCATCCTGACCTATAACCGCGAGGGCATCGTCTGTGAGCGGGACAAGGACGAGTGGGCCAACAAGGAGTGCTTTACCACCAAGCTGCCCATGCTCCATGTGGATGATCTGGCATCCTATGTGAACTACCCCGTGTGCAAGATGCTCATCACGCTGGACCCCGCCCGCCGGGACGCGGTGTGCGCCGCCGGGCAGCAGCAGTTTGCAGGCCGCGCCGACCTGTACCCCTCCAGCCCTTTCTTTATTGAAGCGGTGCCGCTGGGCGTTGCCAAGGACGGTAGTCTGGCGGAGCTTCTGCGCCGCATGGGGCTGACCCGCGAGAACCTGATGGCCTGCGGCGACGGCCTGAACGACCGCTCCATGATCGCCTACGCCGGGGTGGGCGTCGCCATGCAGAATGCCGAGCAGCCGGTGAAGGACTGCGCCGACTATGTGACCATCGCCGACAACAACCACGACGGCGTGGCCGAGGCCGTGGAGAAGTTTATTTTACGAGAGGACTAACAAAGCAATGCCGCGTAACTTGGTTTTATTTGATCTGGAATGGAACATCGGCTACCAGCCGTATACCTTTAACTACCATGGGGTGCAGCAGACCCTGCGGGGCGAGATCGTGGAGATCGGCGCCGTAAAGATCGATGAGGACGCCAACGTGCTGGACACCTTTTCCATCCATCTGCGCCCCCGCATCTTCCGCAAATTGCAGCACCACATCGCCAAGGTGACCGGCCTGACGCAGGCAGATCTGGACAAGGGCGAGCCCATCGTGCAGGGACTGCGCCGCTTTATGCAGTGGTGCGGCCCGGACGCCGAGTTTGCCGAGTGGGGTCTGGACGATGTGCCGGTGCTCAAGCAGAACCTGTTCCTGTGCAATCTGGACGAGTCCAAGCCCACCGTGTGGTACGACCTGCAGCAGGTCTTTCTGCGGGAGCATCCCCGCAAGGAGGGCGAGGGTATGACTCTGGAAAGCGTGGTCACCCGCATGGGCATCCCCATGGAGCGTCCCTTCCACGATGCACTTTCCGATACGCTGTACACCGCCGATGTCTGCCGCCTGCTGGATCTGCGCGCCGGGCTTGCCGCCTACCCCACCGAGGACGAGGCCCTGCGCCAGAGCCTGTGCCAGACCCCCGGCGACTACCGGGACTTTACGGTGTTCCACGGCTATGTGGAGCAGTACGCATGGCGGGCTGACCCCAAGATCAGCCAGATGCCCTGCCCGGAGTGCGGCACCACCCTGCAGCCGGACGAGCTCTGGCTGAAAAAGGGCAGCAACAGCTGGTACACCCTGTGCCAGTGCCCCCGCTGCGCCGGCAGCGGCAACGCCGCCGGACAGGGCGTGTTCCAGCGGTACAAGCTGTCCCGCCGGGATGGCCTGCACTGGAGCTTTGCCCGCTGCGCCCAGATGCCGGACGTCGAAAGCCTTGCCCGCTGGGAAAAACTGCGCACCGCCCAGCTGGAGCGAATGCGCGCCAAGGCCGAAAAGCAGGCTGCGGAAAAATAAAAGCAGGAAAATCCCCTTCCGTTTCGTAGTATAGATAGCAGAGCACAGAACGTGTCGAAAAATGCACACTCTGTTCACGGCTCTGTCATAGAGAATGGATATACTAAGCATAATGCGGCCTGCCCGGGAACGCCCCGGCACCGGCTGCACAGAAAGGGATCGGACACAGGATGCAAACCACACTGATGAGCTGGATACACCAGCTTGGAACACTGGAATACTGGGAAGCGCTGCTGGCGGGCTTTGAGGGGCTTGGCCCCCTTGTGCCCATTCTGCTGGCGATGGTGGAGTCCTTTTTTCCACCGCTGCCGCTCATCGCCATTGTGGCACTGAATGTGGCCGCGCACGGCGGTCTGCTAGGCTTTTTGTACAGCTGGGCAGGCGTGGCGCTGGGCGGCACCATCATGTTTTTGTTCTGGCGGCGGCTCATCAAGCGCTTTTTCTGGAGGGTAGCCAGCCGCTCCCCCAAGCTGGAAAAGGCGCAGCAGTGGGTGAACTGCTTCGACACCTCTTCCCTGTTCATGCTGTCGCTGCTGCCCTTCACCCCTACCTCCTTCATGCACTTTGCCTTCGGGATGTCGGACTTTGACGAAAAGCGCTACCTGCGCACCGTCCTTTTGGGCAAGGGACTGATGGTGGCCATGATGGCCGTCTTTGGGCAGTCGCTGGTCAGCTCCCTGAAAAACCCGGTTTACCTTGTGCTCTCAGTTTTGCTGTGGGGCGGGATGTACTGGGTAAGCAAAAAGTTCTGCCGGAAGCATCATCTGGAATAATTGATTCCCCTATAAAGCAAAAAACTATCTGCAAAGCCCGGAGGGCAGATGCAGATAGTTTTTTTGTTTCGGCTTATACGCTGCCGTGGCGGCGCTGCTCGGCGGCAAGCTCCTGTTGCAAAGCAGCCTTGCGGTGATCCAGCAGCAGATCCTTGTTGTACTTGAAATACCGATCACAGCCGTTCTCGGTGAGGAACTGGTGGGAGGCGGGGTTCACCGTGAGCTCGGTGACGAACACCACCATCTCCTGACTTTCCGCAAAGGCCTGCTCCATAAAGTCGAAGGCGGCTTCCAGCGCAGCGGCGGCGGTCTTTTGGGCGGCCTCACGCTGGTCTGCAAGCGCACGGAACTGACCGCGCAGCAGGTCAAAGGCCTCCTGCGTACCGGCGGCGTTGGCGCGGCGCAGCTCCCCTTCCCACTGGTGCAGCGCGGCCTGCACCTGCAAGCGGTTGGTCAGCTCTGCCTTGCCTAGCAGCCCGGCATCACGCTTTTGCTGGGTCTCGGCCTCGTAGTCCTTGATCTGCTGGCTGAACAGCTCTGCGGAGCCGTCCGGGATATCCTCCGGCAGGGTTGCCAGCGCCTTTTTGGTCTCCCGCAAAAAGGCGTAGCAGGCATCGGCCACGGCATCCGCCTGCAAGGAGGTGGTAAAGCGGGTGTCCAGCCCCGCCAGCAGCAGACTGACAAGGCTGAGCCGCTCGTCAAAGGGAGCTTGCAGCAGCCGTGCGAACACGGCGGGCTTTGCCTGCCCGGCAAGAATCTCCTCCACGCCGTAGTCGTCCCGGTACTTATAGTACAGATCCAGATAGGCCGAGAAATCCTCGGCGATCTTCGGGTGCTGGATATACTCCCGGATCAGTTCCTCGTCTGCCTGCAAGCCCAGTGCTTCGTAGGTGTCCAGCAGATTGGAAAGATCCTCCCAGCCGCGGGCGGTGACGAACTGGGTGCCGTCCACGTCCGCGTTGATCTGGTAGAAGTTCTGGGGATGCAGTTCCAGATAGCTCAGGATGGCGCTGTGGATATGGGCAGCGCGGGCGTAGTCCTTCCACACCGGCAGATCCGGCTCGATGTCCATGCGGCGCACGCGGTCAAGGGTCACGATGTCAAAATCCCGGACGGATTTGTTGTACTCCGGCGGGTTGCCTGCCGCCACGATGACCCAGCCCGCAGGCACAGCCTGATTGCCAAAGGTCTTGCACTGCAAGAATTGCAGCATGGTGGGGGCAAGCGTCTCGGACACGCAGTTGATCTCGTCGATGAACAGAATGCCCTCCGAAAGGCCGGTGGCCTCCATTTTGGCATAGATGCTGGCGATGATCTCGCTCATGGTGTACTCGGTCACCGACACGTCCTTATCGCCGTAGTGGCGCTGCCGGATAAAGGGCAGACCCACGGCGCTCTGCCGGGTGTGGTGGGTGATGGTGTAGGCCACCAGCGCCACCCCGCACTCCCGGGCCACCTGCTCCATCACCTGCGTTTTGCCAATGCCCGGAGGGCCCATCAGCAAAATGGGACGCTGCCGGATGGCGGGAATGGCGTATTCGCCCAGCGCATCCTTGGCAAGGTAGGCTTTTACGGTATGTTCGATCTCTTCCTTGGCACGTTTGATATTCATAATATTTTCCCCCTCTTGTCAGGAGTTGTTCAGCTCGCGGTACAAGTCGTCCTCCTCGGCCAGAGCGTCCGCAAGGGCGCTGGTCGGGCGGGCTGCCGCACCGGTAAATTCTTCTTCATCCAGTACCACCTTCATCGCCCACGGCGGCACGTTGGCATCATCGAACCGCTCCCCCAAAAACAGGAAGGCGGTATCGTAGCCGGGACGCCGCGCCGGGTAGGTGCCCATGCCGTCGGTGAAGTACAGCAGACCGCGCAGGTTCGAAAACTTCTTTTCGGCGCAGAGCTGGTTCACATATTCAAAGGCTGGGCGGAAGTCCGTTCCGCCTCCGCCCCGCAGCTCAAAGTGGTTCATGGCGTGGATGAGTTCGTCCTCGTTGCGGATGAGGATATCCTGCCGCACAGCGTTGTCGGCCTGAATCAGGTGCAGGTTCATGCGGTGGAAAAAGTTCTCCCGCCCTTTCAGCAGGGTGTAGGTCTCGGCCAGAAAAGCTCGCACCAGCTCACCGGAGGTGGAGTAGCTGGTATCAATGACCAGCGCCAGCTCCTCGATCTTTTTGCTCTCCCGGCTTTCCAGCGGCTCAATGAGGGGCAGGTTGCCGTACACCGAAAGGCCGTAAGTGTAAAAGTTCAGGTCAAACTCGTCCGGGTCCAGCTTTACTTCCTCGCGCAGGACGCAGAACCGGCGCAGAAAGTCCTTGTAGCTGCGGCGGCTGCGGTTGGCGGCCTTCACCTGCTGCTTCAGCGCATCGGTGCCCTCGCCCGCCTCCTTGTCCCGCAGGTCCAGCTCGGTCTGCATCCGTTCTCCGATCTTCTGCCACGTTTTCTGCGGCAGAGGGGTGGGCATCTGCTGGGGTTGCTCCGGGGCATCCTTCGGCCACAGGCGGTGGTCATCGGTGACGAACTCCCGTTCCAGCTGCCGCAGCACGCCGGGCGTCTGCCGGGTGAGCCAGCGGTACACCGGGGCTGCCGCCACCACCTTTTCCTCGGCGGTGATCTGCCGGTAGGCGTTCTGCCGCACATAGGTCAGCGGACGCATCACGCTTTTGCGCTGTAAGCTGTCGATGACATTTTCCACCGCGATATCGCACGCAAGGCTCCACAGCTGCGGCTCCCGGCGTCCCTTCAGCCACAAATGCCGGAACACGCAGTGGAAGATGGTGTGCAAATACAACCGGTTAAGATATTTCGGGTTCTCCTGATAGAGCTGCAGCAGGCGCTGCGGCTGGTAATACAGGGTCTGCCCGTCCGTAGCCAGCACCCGGCAGCGCTCGTCCGGGGCGGGGGTCAGGGCGCTGAGTGCCATATCCAGAAACCGGAAGTCCAGATACAGCCCGCTGCGCACCACCGCCAGCACCTCGCCGCCCATGCGCGCCTGCCACTCCTCGTGGGTCTCCGGCCGCTGGGACTGGAAAGGCTTGCGGGGGTCGAAAAATTTTTCCTTTGGCAACGTGTGGTCACCTCTCAAAAATCAAAATCGTACCGCTGTTTTTTTTGCTGGGGGGCATATTTTTTGTGCTCCGCGTCTGCCAGCAGGGCGGCAGCGGCGGCGTTCTCCGCCTTGGCGGCAAGGGCGGCGGCGGACGCAAAGGCGGCTTTATCCAGCACGTCCAGCGCCAGCAGGGCGCGGATGCTGTCGGTGTCCTGCGCCTTTAAAAGGCGGGCGAACACCCGGTCGGTGTTGGCTGTCAGGAATGCCCGGTAGTGCCCGGCGGCGGCTTCGGTCAGCTGCCACGGATACCGCAGGCGGGCAAAGCAGAGCATGGCCATAATGGCAGCGTCATCGGCATCGTGCCCCTGCGGGAAGATGGCGTCATATTCTGCGGGGAGGAATTTATTGTCGAGAAAACACTGCCGGTAATGGTATCCCTGCCCGGAAAAGGTGTGCAGCAGGATGTGGGCGGGGGTCTCCTCGATATCCTCCCAGTAGGCGGGGTACCACAGCGCCGCCAGCGGCGCGGCGACATCGGCGGGCCAGAACTGCGCCTGCACCGCCTCGGTGATGTTGTTCACCAGTGCAAACAGCCCGGTGGGCTGCTCCGGTGCGGCCTGCACCCGCAGGGTTTCCAGCGCAAAGCAGTTCAGAAACACATCGCTGCCCACAGTCAGGCTGCTGCTGCCTACCGTGAGCAGACGCAGGCTGCGGCAGTTGTAAAAGGCACAGCTGCCGATAACCTGTACGCTGTCCGGCAGGGTGACTTCCTCCAGAAAGCTGCCGCACACCGGGTGCAGTTCCTCTTCGTCCGCAGCCGGGGCGTCAAGGTCAAAATCGTATCGGCGGGCGGGCTTTTGCTCCACCGCCTGCCCGAATGCCCGGGTCAGCCGTACCGCGCCGTCCGCGCCTACCGCGTAGCGGCAGAGGGCATCCGGTGCAGGCAGGCTGCGGGGCTTTTCGGAAAAGCAGTAGTCGCCCAGCTCGGTCAAAGCAAGACTGCCGCCCTCCGGGGCAGGCAGCGTGCTCGGCAGCGTCACACAGGGCGCTGTGCCGTACACCCGCACCAGCCGTGCCGTCTGTGCCGAAAGGGGCAAGATATCCAATATCAGTTCGTTTGCCTGTTCCACCATGCTGCGACCTCGTTTTTTGCATTGTATTCAGCTTTCAGTATACCGCGAACAGGGGGTGATTGTCCAGTGCGGAGAAAGATTTGAAATGCCCGCCGCTTGTACTTTGGGCATATTCAGCGGAAATTCTATTTAAAATTTCTGTACCCCATTTTCACGGGAAGGGGCGTAGAGGAAAACGGCATTTGCTGCACGTCATCCATTACACAAAAAAGCCGCCACACCATGCGGTGCAGCGGCTTTTGATTCAGTTGATGAAAACCGGAACGGAAGCGGGATCAGTCCGCGCTCTCCTCTTCTTCCTCGTTCTCGTCATCCTCGTCCGTATTGCGCGGCTTATAGAAGATGCCGCTCAGGAAGATGCTGACAAAGTACAGCAGCACCATGGGGCCAGCCACCATGCACTGGGACACGATGTCCGGCGGGGTGACCACAGCGGCGATGAAGAAGATGACCACGATGGCTACGCCGCGCACCTGTTTGAGGATCTGCGGGTTGATGATGCCCATCTTGGAAAGGATGATGGTGATCAGCGGCATCTCAAACACACAGCCAAAGATGATGAACATGGTCAGGCAGAGGTTGACGTAACTTTCGATACTGGTGGTGGTCTGGATGTACTCTGCACCTTCGATGCCAGTGCTGAGGAAACGCAGCATAAACGGCATCATGAGCTTATAGGCGAACAGCACGCCCACGCAGAACAGGATCAGACCCAGCAGCATGACCAGCTTGAAAAAGGTGCTCTCGCTCTTTTTCAGGCCCGGCTTTGCAAAGGCGTAGATGTTGTAAAAGGCCACAGGCACCGTTACCACCACACCGGCCAGAATGGACACCCGGAAATACTGCATCAGTTTTTCCTGCGGGGCAATGGACACGAACTGGTAATAGTCGCGGCCCATGGCGGTAAGCAGATCGATCAGACGGTCTGCATACGCCAGCGAGACCACCACGCCCACCACAAACACCACCGCGCAGATGATGAGCCGGTTCCGCAGTTCTTTCAGATGGCCGGTCAGCGTCATGCTGCCGTCCTCTGCCATGACTTCGGCTTTCTTTTTGCGCTTTTTGTTTGTAGCCACAATTACTCCTCGTCTTCGTCCTTCTTATCAGCCTTCTTCACGGTCTCCTCGGACTCCGCAGCGTCCTCGTCCTCCATGCCCTTCTTGAAGCCATTGATGGTCTTACCGAACATCTTGCCCAGCTTCGGCAGGTTCTTGGGTCCGAAGATCAGCAGAACGACAACCAGAATGATCAGCAGCTCATTAGTACCAATACGCATAATAAATATCTCCTTTTTCTTGCCGCGCCGCGTGGCGGGCGTATTACAGAATGTATCTGGCAACCGCGGGCGCGGGTGCATCCATAAATAAGTAGGGGCGCTTACACCTTTGCTTCCTCAGCAGGTGCAGCTTCGGCGGCTTCCTCGGCAGCGGCAGGGGCTTCCTGCACAGGCTCAGCCACCGGCTCGACAGCGGGCTGTGCAGCCTCGATAACGGGCTGCTCCGGTTTTTCGGCGGGAGCTTCCACAGCTTCAGCGGTTTCGGCCGGAGCGGTTTCGGCTGCATCTGCCGGGGCTTCGGCGGGCTGCTCAGGCAGCTCCTCCACAGCATCCTCGGTCAGGTCGGTGATCTCCTCGATCTCAACCTGCTTTTTAGCAGCCTCTTCCTTGCTGGTCTTGCCAATGCCGGTAAAGCTCTTGGTCACATCCCGCATACTGCTGTCGATATCCTTCTTGATATCGGTCAGGGGGGCAACAGCCTCCTTCAGGGGTGCCTGGATCTCGTTCAGGGGCTCTACCACATTCTTCTGGATCTCTTCAGAAGCAGCGCCGGTGTATTTCTTCAGCTCACGGAGCATCTTGCCGATCTTTTTAGCATAGACAGGCAGCTGATCCGGGCCGATGAACACAAACGCCACGATGACGATGACGATAAGTTCCCAAAAACCAATTTTCATAAGTAACGTTTCCTTTCCTGTACCAAGGGCGCTTCCAAGGCCGCTGCACACCACAGCAGTCTGTGCGTTTTGCCCTTTTTGGCGGGGATTCGGCGCACTGCGCGCCTTTGTTGCCCTATGTATACCGAAAAGTGGTGTACTGAATGTTAATATATTATTAATATTTTATGAACAGGTGCGCAAATAACCTGTTTTAATCAACAAATCATATTTTGCTGTCAAGTTATTACATTTTGGATAGGATACAACAGAGGATTGCCCGCAGCCTGTGCCGGAAAAGGCAAAAGCCCCGCAGGGCACTGTGCACTGCAGGGCTTTTGCGCATAGGGAAGGAGGTGTAATAAAGAAAGGATAGATCAGAAATCCACCTCAGTATCGTAGTAGCAGCACTTGAGCAGCTTTTCCATCTCTTCCTGACTGGGCTGGCGGGGATTAGAGCCGGTGCAGGCGTCAGCGATGGCGTTCTTGGCGATCTCGGGCAGACGCTCCAAGAACACTTCCTCCGGCACAAAGCCCTGCTCCGTGGGGTAAGAGTCCGGGCCGTAGTGCTGGATGCAGTGGGGGATGTTCAGCGCATCGTTCATGCCGCGCAGATACTCGATGAGCAAGCCGACCTTTTCGTCATCGTTTGCGCCGCCCAGCTTCATCTCGTCTGCGATGACGCCGTAGCGCTTCTTGGCTTCGGAATCCTTGGCGTTGAAGGCGATGACCTTGGGCAGGTACATGGCGTTGGCAGCGCCGTGGATGATGTGTGCGCCGTAGTCTGCAAAGGCAGCGCCGGTCTTGTGTGCCATGGAGTGCACGATGCCCAGCAGCGCGTTGGAGAAGGCCATACCGGCAAGGCACTGGGCGTTGTGCATGGAGTCGCGCTTAGACATATCGCCGTTGTAGCTGTCCACCAGATCGCCCTGGATCATGCGGATGGCAAAGATGGCCAGCGGGTCGGTGTAGTCGCAGTGTGCGGTGGAAACGTAAGCCTCCACAGCGTGGGTCATGGCGTCCATACCGGTGTGGGCCACCAGCTTCTTGGGCATAGTCTCAGCCAGATCGGGGTCAACGATCGCCACATCCGGGGTGATTTCAAAATCCGCGATGGGGTACTTGATGCCCTTCTGGTAGTCGGTGATGATGGAGAAGGCGGTCACCTCGGTAGCGGTGCCGGAGGTGGAGGAAATGGCGCAGAAGTGTGCCTTGCGGCGCAGCGGCGGGATGCCGAACACCTTGCACATCTCCTCAAAGGTGATCTCGGGGTACTCGTACTTGATCCACATGGCCTTGGCTGCATCGATGGGAGAGCCGCCGCCCATGGCAATGATCCAGTCAGGCTCAAACTTCAGCATGGCTTCGGCACCGCGCATGACGGTCTCCACGGAAGGATCGGGTTCGATGCCCTCGAACAGCTCCACCTCCATGCCGGCTTCCTTCAGGTATTCCACCGCACGATCCAAGAAGCCGAAGCGCTTCATGGAGCCGCCGCCGACACAGATCATTGCCTTTTTGCCGGTGAAGGACTTCAGCGCTTCCAAAGCGCCCTTGCCATGGTACAGATCACGGGGCAAAGTAAAACGAGCCATAATGTAAACCTCCAAAAATATCACGGCACACGCAGCGCTGTACCGTAGTTTATTATTATGTTAATTATATAACAATTTAGAGGCGGCTTCAATTGACGTACCGGGAGAAAAAGCCGTTCTATTTTGGGCGGAATCCACAAACAGAAGGATGCAACAGCCGGCAGCACTGGAAAAACACAAAAAGACACCCTGAAGTCCTAAGACTTCAGGGTGTCTGAGCTGGAGCTGCTATCCAGATTCGAACTGGAGACCTCATCCTTACCAAGGATGCGCTCTACCAACTGAGCTATAGCAGCACATCACAGCTCAATTAGTATAGCACAGCTTGGTCAGTTTTGCAAGCGTTTTTTGCAAAAAATTAAAATTTCGCCAAAAAATCGTTCAACAGCGCAGGAAAACTATCCCGAAACGACTTTAGCCCACCTGATGCTCTTCCAGCCAGCGGGTCATCTGCTGAGCAATGCCCTTGACGCTGCCCTCCGCAAAGGGTACCTTCAGCCCGGCGGTCTGCAGCAGCTCGGTGTAGCTGGCAAGCCCGGCGCGGCGCACCAGCTTGAGGTAGCGCTGCCATGCGTCCTTGTGGTCATCCAGACTCAGCAGGAAGAACTGCAGCGCTGCCATGGTGGACAGGCAGTAGTCGATATAGTAGAAGGGGCACTCGTAGATGTGCAGCTGGCGCTGCCACCCGGCACCGCGGCCATAGAAGGGCAGGTTATCAAAGTCGATCCACGGGCGGTACTTCTTTTCCAGTTTGAGCCACTCGGCGTTGCGCTGGTCGGGGGTCAGGTCGGGATTCTGGTACATGATGTGCTGGAACTCGTCCACGGCGCAGCCGTAGGCGAGGAACACAAAGCTGTCCTCGGCGTGGAGCAGGGCGTATTTTTCGGTATCCTTGCCGAACAGCAGGTGATGCCACGGCGCGGTGAGGAACTCCATGGCCATGGAGTGGATCTCGGCGCTTTCCATGGCAGGGCATTCCAGATCGGCAGGCACGTTGGGGTCACGCTCCGCTACATAGCCCTCAAAGGCGTGGCCGCATTCGTGGGTCAGCACGTCCACATCGCCGGAGGTATCGTTCCAGTTGGCAAAGATGAAGGGAGCCTTGTAGCTGGGCAGGCTGGTCATGTAGCCGCCGGACATCTTGCCGGGACGGCTTTCCACGTCGAACAGCTCGTTGTCCTGCATAAAGTCGATGAACTCGGCGGTCTCGGGGCTCAGCTCGTGATACATGGTGCGGGCAGCATCCATGCGTGCCTGATAGCCCGGGATAGGCTTGGGGTTGCCGTCCTTGAAGATGATGGGCAGGTCGGTAAAGGTGGGGTGGGTGATGCCGGTGCGCTTGGCGCGCATGGCCATCACCTTTTGCAGCTCGGGCACAACGTCCCTTGCCACCTGATCCCGGAAAGCCTGAATTTCGGCCTGTCCGTAGCCGATGCGGTTCATGCGCACATAGGAAAGCTCGCTGTAATCCTTGTAGCCCAGCACCTCGGCCTGACGGTTCAGGTTCTTGACGATCTTGGTGTACAGTGCGTCCAGTTCGTCCCGGTGGGCGTCAAAGTAACCGGCCTCGGCTTCGTATGCGGCGCGGCGCACGGCGGGGTCCAGATCTTCCTTGTAGGGGCCCAGCTGGGGGATGGTCAGCTGCTTGCCGTCCAGCTCCACCAGTGCGCCGCCGTAGATCTGCTGGTACTGGCTGACCAGCGCATTGAACTGCTGCTGCAGCTCCACGGTGCGGTCGTCCATGCCCAGCACGGCGTTCTTCATACCGGCCACGCAGGTGGTGCCGAAGTGCTCGGTAAGCGCTTCCACATAGGGGTTTGCCAGAAACGCCCGGCTGATCTCCACGCTGGCGTTGGTCACAGCAGGGCCGTTGGCGTCAAAAAAGTCCTGCTCGGCCTTCCAGTAGGCATCGCGGGTGTCGCAGGTGTAGTGGATGTTTGCCAGCTGGGAGGCGGTGGTGTAGTCTGCAAAGGCGCGGCTCTGCTCGTAGTACACCTGAATGAGAGCGTCGCCGTCTGGGGCATCGGCGGCCTTGGCGGCCAGCTGCTTGCACCGTGCCAGCAGGGCGTCGATGTCCGGGCGGGTATAGGTCATTTCGCTGAATTTCATGGAAAATTTCCTTTCCGGGGCAGTTTCCCCTTTGGTATCTTGTGTTCATCTTACCACGTTCTGCGCCAAAAGAAAAGAGGTGCGCAGACGGGTAAAAGTCCTACGTTTATACAACACTACCAAAAATAAAAACGCTCCTTTGGCAAAGATGTTTGTTTGAGCGCTTGCGGAGCGGCAAAAAAAGGATTATAATGGCATCATCAACAGAGTAAGACCCTGCGCGTTAAGTGCCGCATCAACGGGGAGTTGTGCTGCGGACGAAGGTATTGACCGCGGTGCAGGGTCTGCATCCCGCTGCTGCATGGACTTGGGTGCAGGCGAGAGCCGTCTGCGGTTTTTGCCCGGAAGTGAATGTTGTTGGAATTCACGCCCTCCTTTGTGCGGTCTGTCACAGGGGAGGGCGTTTTTGCGTCCTGCCTGCTGTTCCTTTCTAAGGAGGACAACTACGATGAACGACAAAAAAACTTCGGTGCGTACCCTGACTATGCTGGCCCTGCTGGTAGCCATGAGCATCGTGTTCAGCCGGGTGCTGAGCATCTCCACCGGTTTCGTCCGGTTCAATCTGGGCAGTCTGCCGGTGCTGCTGGCAGCGGTGGTGTTCGGCCCCGGCGCAGGCTTTGCGGTGGGCGCAGTGGCCGATATCATCGGCGGTGTGCTGGCGGGCTACGCCATCAACCCGCTTATCACGCTGGGTGCGGGCGCCATCGGCTTGGTGGCGGGCTTTGCGTGGCAGAAGCTGAGCAGCCTTTCCACCAACCTGCGGCTGGCAGCCAGCGTGCTGCTGGGGCACTTTGTAGGCTCCATGGTCATCACCTCGCTGGCGCTGCGCCTGTTCTACGGCTACCCGTGGGCAACGCTGGCGGTGCGCATCCCCAACGCCCTCATCCTCAGCGCCGTGAACGTTGTGCTGCTGCGCATCCTGCTGGAAAACCGCAGCCTGATGAAGCTGGCAAAGAAGTAAGAGTTCTATAAAAATGGAACACCGGAGCGTTGGTAAACGCTCCGGTGTTCCGAAATTATTCCTTGAATCGAGGCAGTATCTATGAACTACGAACAGGCAATGGAATACATCCACGCGGTGCAATGGGCGGGGCATAAGCCCGGGCTTACCCGCACCCGTACCCTGCTGGCTGCACTGGGCGACCCGCACAAAAAGCTGCAGTTCGTCCATGTGGCGGGCACCAACGGCAAGGGCAGCACGGCGGCAATGCTGTCTTCCTGCCTGCAAGCCGCCGGTTACCGGGTGGGACTGTATACCTCGCCCTTCATCAATCGGTTCAACGAGCGCATCCAAATCAACGGGCAGCAGATCCCGGACGAGGCGCTGGTGGAGCTGGTGGAGCAGGTAAAGCCCGCCGCCGATGCCATGGAGGATGTGCCCACCGAGTTCGAGATCATCACCGCACTGGGCATGCTCTATTTTGCACAGCAGCAGTGCGATATCGTAGTGCTGGAGGTGGGGCTTGGCGGCACGCTGGATTCCACCAATGTCATTGAAAAGCCTGCCTGCGCGGTAATTACTGCACTGGGCATGGACCACGTCAAGGAGCTTGGCCCTACGCTGGCGGATATCGCTGCTGCCAAGGCGGGCATCATCAAGTCGGGCTGCCCGGTGGCGAGCTACGGCGGCGCACCGGAAGCAGACACCGTGCTGCGCCGGGTGGCGGCGCAGCAGAATGCGCCCTTTACCGAGGTGGATTTTACAAAGCTGCAGATCACCGGCGGGGATCTGGACGCAGTCACCTTCAGCTTTGACGGGCTGGACGGGGTGCGTCTGCCGCTTATCGGCAGCTATCAGCCCCGCAACGCCGCGCTGGCCATCACCGCCCTGCGGGTGCTGCGGCAGCACGGCTGGAACATCCCGGAAAGCGCCATCCGCACCGGGCTGGAGCGGGTAAGCTGGCCCGGGCGCTTTGAGCTGCTGCGCCACAGCCCGGCCTTTGTGCTGGACGGCAGCCACAACGCTCACGGGATGCGCGCCACGGTGCAGAGCCTGAAAGACCGCTTCCCCGGGCAGAAATTCGTCTTTCTGGTCAGCATCATGGCCGACAAGGACGTGGACGAGATGCTGGCGCTGCTGGCACCGCTGGCCGAGCGGTTCGTGACCGTGACGGCGCACAACCCCCGCGCCATGTCGGCGCAGACGCTGGCAGAGCATATCCGCGCCTACGGCTGCATCGCCGAGGCAGCGGACAGCATCGAGACCGGTGTAGCGCGTGCGGAAGAACTGGGCGGCGAAGGCCCGGTGTGCGCACTGGGCACGCTGTATTTCTCCGGCGATGTCCGGCAGGCTTTTGCCCGGCTGAATCGCGCATAAGGAACACCGGCGGTGCTTTTCGCATCGCCGGTGTTCCTTAGCTGCGCTCCTCGGTCAGGTCGGTACGGCGGGTCACCTTATGGATGGTGCCGTCCGGCTCTTTGATGGACGTGCGCTCCAGCTGACTGCGCAGGCTGGCTTTGATGTCGGCCAAATACTCCTGCCGCAGTGCCTGCTGCTCCGCTTTTTCGGCCTCGGTCAGGCCGGTGGTCTTGCTCTTTTTGGCCAGCGCATTGATGCGGGCGATCTTTTCTTCCGTCATAAGGGAACCTCCTGTATTTCATCGTAAAATATGCTATAATGTAGGCAAGACCATTATAGCAAAGGATGATACCAATGGCAACACAACGCAACTATGCCCAGCAGATGGACGCCGTTCTGGCGGGTCTTGGCGATACCCGCCCGCGCCTTTTGCTCCACGCCTGCTGCGGCCCCTGCTCCAGTGCCGTGCTGGAACAGCTGTGCCGGTATTTTGAGATCACGGTGCTGTACTATAACCCCAACACATGGCCGGCAGCAGAGTATCACCGCCGGGGCGAGGAACTGCAGAAGTTCGTGGCGGCAGCACACCCGCTTGGCGTGACCGTGGTGGAGGACACTTACGACCCGCAGCAGTTCTACACCGCTGTCGCCGGGCTGGAAAACGAGCCGGAGCGCGGCAGCCGCTGCACCGTCTGCTACCGGCTGCGGATGCGCCGTGCAGCGCAGTACGCCCGGGACAACGGCTTTGACTGGTTCACCACTACCCTGTCCATCAGCCCCCACAAGGATGCCTCCCGCATCAACGCCATCGGGCAGGAGCTGGAGGCGGAGTTCGGGGTCAAGCACCTGCCCTCGGATTTCAAAAAGCACAACGGCTATCTGCGCAGTCTGCAACTTTCGGAGCAGTACGGCCTGTACCGTCAGGACTACTGCGGCTGCGAGTTCAGCGCAAAGGCAAGGGGCATTGAGGGATAAAGAAAGCCCGTTTGCACGGTAAGATTCGTGCAGACGGGCTTTTTTGTTTACTCCTCCGGCAGCTTTGCCACCAGAATGGCAAAGACCACCAGCCCTACGCAGGCTACAATGTTGGACGCCATACCGGCGGCAAGGCCGGCGCGCTCGGCCACCATGCCGATGATCCACGGCATCAGGATGGCGCCGCTGGAGGCCACCGGCAGCATGATGCCCATGCTGGTCACGCTGGTCATGCGGCCCGCGCTGGCCACGGCAGTGGGGTTCAGGCCGGACATCGAGATGGCAAAGGCGAACAGCAGCGCAATGGCTACGCCCTGCGTGTGTGCCATCACCAGCAGCACATAGAACACAGTGCACAGCACACTCATGCCCACCATGGCCTTGCGGGGCTTTTTAAAGGGGAATACAAAGGCGATGAGCAGCCGTCCCACCAGCGTAGCACCCCACATCACGGTGACGGTGTAGGCCGCCAGCGTGCCCGCAATGATGCCGCTGCCCTTGAAGTAGGTCACCATCCAGCCGTTGACGCTCTGCTCGGCGGCATTCTGGAAGAACAGCAGACCGGTCAGCAGCCAGAAGCGGGCAGACCGCAGAAAGCTCCAGTCGATGGCTTCCTTCTCCGCGCTGCTTTTGCTCTTACCGCCGCGCAGCGGGGTAAAAACGTATACCAGCCAGAGCACAAAGCCCACGGCCGCCAGCAGAAATACAGCCAGCTCGGTGCTTACCCGGGCTGCTGCCGCAATCAGAAAGGGGCACAGCAGTGCGCCGCAGGCGTAGCAGCTGTGCATCAGGTTCATGCCCCGAGTGCGGTCGGCGGAGTTATCACTGACCAGAATGGTGCAGGTATTGATCACGCTGCCCTTGGCGATGCCCACCACAAAAAAGGCCACAGCCAGCAGCGCCGCTGCGCCGGTCAGCCCCATGATGGCGTAGCCCGCCGCGTAGCCAATGGTCAGCAGCAGCACGCTGCGCTTCATGCCCAGCGCGCTGGGCAGCATCCCCATCAGCAGACCCGCCAGCAGGTTGCCCACGCTCATCAGGGAGAGCAGCGTACCGGTCATGCCGTAGGCAAAGCCGTAGCGCTCCTGCAGCAGGCTGACCACCACACCTGCACTGATGGCGCAGATGCCGCTAAAGAAAAAGGTTGCAAAGCCCGCATTGCGCAGGCGCGTGTTTTGTTGTTCCATGGTGTTCCTCTCCTTGCGGAAATATCCTTTTTTCTATTTAACCATTTTTTTGCAGCTTTGCAACCGGATTTTCTTATAAAAAGTTGCAAAAAGCCCGCCGGGCATTGCGCACGGCGGGCTTTGGTTTACAGTTTACTCTGCCTTGGTCTCGGGCTTTGCCTCAGCCTTGGCCTCCGGCTTTGCAGCGGGAGCAGCGGGCTTCACCACGGGCTTCGGGGGATTGGGGTCGTCCTTCAGCGGGAACAGGATGATGTGCTTGGGGCACTTCTGGGCGCACATACCGCAGCCCTTGCACTTGTCGTAATCAACGCGTGCCACACCGTCCACAACGTGGATGGCGTCAAACTTACAAGTGCGCTCGCACATACCGCAGGCGATGCAGGAGGTGGTGCACAGCTTGTTTGCCACAGCACCCTTGTCCTTGTTGGAGCACATGACCACCGGCTTGCGGGGGCCGCCAGCGTCGATCATGATCACCTGCTTGGGGCAAATGTTGGCGCAGGCACCACAGCCGGTGCACTTGTCCTTGTCCACCTTGGCCACACCGTCCACGATGTGGATGGCGTCGAACTTACACACCTTGGTGCAGTCGCCCAGACCGATGCAGGCGAAGGAGCAGGTCTTGGGGCCGCCATACAGAGCTGCCGCAGCAGCACAGGTCTGGATGCCCTTGTAGTCGTAGGCGGGCTTGCAGTGCTCGGAGCTGCCCTGACACTGCACAACAGCCTTCTTCTCTACGGCGCTTGCTTCACCGCCCATGATCTTGGCAATGGCAGCGGCAGCCTTGGGGCCGCCGGGTGCGCACTTGTCGCAGGGCACGCCGTCCAGAACAACAGCCTTGGCGTAGTCGGCACAGCCGGCATAGCCGCAGCCGCCGCAGTTTGCGCCGGCCAGACAGGCGGAAACTTCCTCAATGCGGGGATCTTCCTCCACCGCCATGAACTTTGCGGCAGCTACCAGAATGATAGCACCCACAGCGCCCACGATGGTGCACAGGATAACAGCAGATACAATATTCATAGTCCTGTTCCTCCCTTACAGCGTAACATTGAACAGGTTTTCGACGATGCCGCCGAAGCCCATGAAGGACAGGCTGGTGATTGCAGCTGCGATCAGGGTGATGGGCAGGCCCTTGAAGGGTGCCGGGGGATCGCAGGCTTCCACGCGCTTACGCACGCCGCTGAACATGACCATGGCCAGCATAAAGCCGCAGCCTGCGCCGATGGCACAGATCAGAGCCTCGATGTAGGCGTAGCCGAAGCCGTGTGCAGCCACATCTGCGCCGTAGTCGCCCACGACCAGAATGGTCACGGCCAGCACGCAGCAGTTGGTGGTGATCAGGGGCAGATAAACGCCCAGCGAGTTATACAGTGCAACGATGTACTTCTTGAGGAAGATCTCGATGAACTGCACCAGCACAGCGATGACCAGAATGAACACGATGGTCTGCAGATAGCCCAGCTCTGCCGGCTCAAGGATGAAGATCTGGATGGGGAAGGTAACAGCCGTTGCCATGAACATAACAAAGATGACAGCACCGGACATACCCACAGCGGAATCCAGCTTTTTGGAAACGCCCAGGAACGGGCAGATACCGTAGAACTTCACCAGCACATAGTTGTTGACAAGGATCATGCTGAAGAAGATCGCAGCGAGTTTGACGAGCATCTTATTCCGCCTCCTTCTTCAGATTGTCAAGATCACAGCAGCTCTTGCGCTCGATACGCGCGTCCAGCTTGCCTTCCAGCCAGATGCAGCCTGCCATCAGGATGCCATAGCAGAAGAAGGCGCCGGGAGCCTGCGTCATGATGGACACCTTGGCAACGCTTTCCGGGATGATCTGGAAGCCCAGCCAGGTGCCGCTGCCCAGGATCTCACGGATGGAGGCCATCAGGGTAGCGGTGAGGGTGTAGCCGAGGCCCATGCCCACGCCGTCCAGTGCGGAATCCACCACATTGTTCTTGCAGGCGAACATCTCGGCACGGCCCAGAATGATACAGTTGACAACGATCAGGGGCAGGAACACGCCCAGTGCGTTGTACAGGCTTTCCATGTAGGCCTGCATGAACATCTGCACGATGGTCACAAAGCCTGCAATGATAACGATGTAGCAGGGCAGATGCACCTTGCCGGGGATCACCTTGCGCAGCAGGGAGATCATGATATTGGAGCACACCAGCACGAAGGTGAAGGCGGCGCCCATGCCCAGTGCGTTGGAAACTGCCGTGGTAACGGCCAGAATGGAGCAGGTGCCCAGAACCAGACGCAGAACAGGGTTTTCTTTGATGATGCCGTTGGTAAGGATGCTTACCTTGGACTTATTTTCTTGTGCCATTTCTTACCAACCTCCTTTTATGCCAGCTCGTTGAAGCAGTTGATACAGTCATTGATGGCAGCAAACAGAGCGGTGGACGAAATGGTTGCGCCGCTGTACGCATCGAAATCCTGATTCATCACAATGTTCTTGGTGCCGTCCATGCCGTTGAACTGTGCCAGATAGTCATCGGTGGACACATTGGAGCCGATGCCCTTGGTCTGGGTAGAAGCGTCCACCCAGATGCCGGTCTCGGCACCGTTGGCGTCAAAGCCCATGATCACGGTCAGGATGCCGCCGTCAAAGCCCTTTTCCTCGGCTTTGATGGCAATGCCGCCGTCCTGCGCCTTCACCACGCCGGTAACATTGGCGGTGGTGTAATCGGTAACTTCCTCAAGCGTAGCTGCGTCCGAAACAGAGGGCATCACGCTGACATAAGCAGCCAGCGTGGTGCGGCGGGTGTTCTCCTTGATAACGGGAGCGGTCATGCCGTTCACCAGAGCCAGCAGCAGGCTGACGATCAGAGAGATGACGGTCAGCACAACGATGGGCTTACCGGTGGTTTCCCAGCTGGAATTTGCAGTCTTACTCATTTGCCAGCACCCTCCTTCGCTTTCTTTGCAGGCTTCACATAGCCATACGGGGTCTGACGGGTCAGATCATTGATGTACGGGACCCACAGGTTCATGAACAGCAGTGCGAAGGACACGCCCTCGGTGTAGCTGCCCCAGTAGCGGATGGCAAAGGTAACGATGCCAAGGCAAACGCCGTACACCAGCTTGCCCTTCAGGGTAAAGGGGCTGGTAACGTAGTCGGTAGCCATGAACACAGCGCCGAACAGCAGGCCGCCGCTCAGCACGGCAACCAGTGCGGTGTGCAGATCCTTGGTAGCGATCAGGTAGAACACGAACACGCTGCCAACATAGGAAGCCGGGATAGCGATGCTGATGGTCTTGGTAGCCACCAGATAAATCAGACCCAGCACGATGGCCAGTGCGCAGGTCTCGCCCAGCACACCGCCGTGGATGCCCATGAACAGGTCCAGCAGGCTCAGCTTGGAGGGATCTGCCACAGCCAGCGGGGTAGCCTTGGACAGCTGATCCACCGCTGCATCCGGGAACACCCACTTATTCATGGAGCCGGCAAAGCTGATGAACAGCACGATGCGGCCCACCAGAGCGGGGTTTGCAAAGTTCATGCCAATGCCGCCGAACAGCTGCTTGACAACGATGATAGCCACCAGATCGCCGATGATCAGCTGACCGATGGGCATACCCACGGGCACGTTCATGGCCAGAATGATGCCGGTGACCACAGCGGACAGGTCGCTGATGGGGTTTGCACGCTTCAGCAGCTTGCAATACAGCCACTCAAAAACCACACAGGCCACCACGGAAACGGCGGTGACCAGCAGGGCGCGCACGCCAAAAATGATCGCAGAGGCAACCACGCAGGGGCACAGTGCAACGATCACGTTCGCCATCAGGCTCTGGGTGGTCTCGTCACTGCGGACGTGCGGGGAAGCCGAAACAATAAGCTTCGTATCCATTACTTATTGCCTCCTTTTTTGATTTCGCCAAGATAGAAGGCCTTGGCCAGACTCATCATCTGGGTGACCGGGCGCTTTGCCGGGCAGACGAAGGAGCAGCTGCCGCAGTTGAAGCAGTAGTCAGCGTGCAGCTTGCCCAGTTCCTGCACATCGCGGGCGGCGTAGGCCTGATTGACCTCCACGGGCTCCAGACCCATGGGGCAGTACTCCACGCAGCGGCCGCAGCGGATGCAGGGGTTGACCGGTGCAGGCTGTGCAGCGGCCTTGCTCAGCAGGATCAGACCGGAAGTGGTCTTGGTGGTGGGGTAAGCAAGGTTCTCCACAGCGGGGCCCATCATGGCACCGCCGGCAACCACCTTGCCCAGCTCGCCCTTGACGCCCACATAGTCCAGAATGTCCTGATAGGCGGTACCCACGGGCACAACAACGTTCTGGGGCTTTGCGCAGGCATCGCCGTCCACGGTGATGGTACGCTGGACCACCGGCATACCGGTAGCCAGATACTTGCCCAGCGTGGAAACGCTGGTCACGTTCATCACGATAGCGCCTGCATCGGCGGGCAGACCGCCGTGGGGCACCTCGCGGCCGAGGCACTTCTCGATCAGGATCAGCTCTGCGCCGGTGCCGTAGACACTGGGCAGGGGCTTGACCTCGATAGCGCTGTCGTCCTTGGTCTTTTTGCACAGCAGGTCGATGCACTCGGGCTTGTTGTTCTCAATACCAATGATGCACTTGGGAATGCCGGTATACTGCAGCACAGCCTTGATGCCGCGGATGATATCATCGCTGCACTCCAGCATCTCCTGCGTATCGCTGGTCAGCCACACCTCACACTCGGAGGCGTTGATCAACAGGGTATCCACCGGCTGCTTGGGCTGCAGCTTCACATCGGTGGGGAAGCCTGCGCCGCCCAGACCGACCAGACCGCACTCGCGCACGGCAGCAAGGAAGCTGGCCTTATCAGTGACTTCCGGTGCCTTGACAGCCGGATCTACGGTCTGCTTGCCATCGGTCTTGATGACAACAGAATCGCACATACGGCCGTTGGACAGACGGAAAGCTTCCACTGCAGCTACCGTACCGGAAACGCTGGAGTGGATGTTTGCGGAGACAAAGCCGCCCGCCTCACCGATCTTGGTGCCGACGAACACTTCATCGCCTTTTTTCACCAGTGCCTTGGCGGGTGCGCCAATGTGCTGGCTCATAAGGATGCGTACCTGCGCGGGCAGAGGCATCGAGACAGGTTTGCTTGCAGCAGTTGCCTTGTCATGCGGCGTATGCGCGCCAAGCGCCGCACGTTTCAGCTTGTTCAACATGGATTTCAAATCCCCCATTCTGCTTGAATTGCCATCCCCTCGCCCATGCAGGCGCACTGGTACAGGGACAGCAGCTGCTTAACACACTTATTGTATCATTTTGGCGCGGGAAGTCAACGACATCACGGCTCAAATGATGAAATTTCCTAAAGTTTCTTATTCGTTTTCGCAGATTAGTTTTAACTAACCACCGTATTTTTCTTTTTGTTCTCCCCCTTCTGCCGTTTGCCTTTACTGCGGGAATATGCTATACTATACCTAACATGACAGGCGGAACGTCCCCCGCTCCGCTCCCGAACTTCACAAGGAGGCACCAAACCATGAAAGTTCTCAAAGCTCTGCTCGCCGTCCTCACCACTCTGGCTGTCGCCCTGACCGCCATTCTGCTGCTCTGGCAGGATAAAAGCGCCCCGCGCTATATCAAGATCTACGAAAACGAGCAGTAATTATTTCTTGCAAAACA
>OLGM01000384.1_pt1 | contig 29558 bp, 27 predicted proteins | sample 1606001 | NCBI WGS metagenome assembly OLGM01 (sample SAMN03283294) | human gut metagenome | biome: human-associated habitat; material: feces | host: Homo sapiens | place: Peru | collected 2012
AGTCCATCCAATGAAGCAGATGTAAACATAACTGAAAAGTCATCTGTATTTTCACTCACTTTTGCATTACCATTTATTATTAATGTTGTGCTTATTGCAGCAAAACCTATACACATTATTAAAATTGCAACTATTATTGCACTTTTTCTTCTCATATATGCACACACCATTCTATAATAAGTATACAATATTTTTATTATACATTCTATTTGATATTAATATTATGTGTAAATGTTTACATTTTATTTATAAATGCACTTTTACAGACAAAAAACGTGCTTTTAACACGTTAATTATTTATTAAAGATATGCGTGCATATCCATTACCAGATTTTGCACAATTTTCTGTTGGAGTTGAATTTACACATGTAGTTGAAATAGTTTTAGTAGATTCTTCAGTTGATTCAGCACAATTATAACAGTACATTGATTTGTTTGTTAGAAGTAAATTTCCTATATAACCTGAGCCACCTCCGCCACCGGCACCCCAGTCACCTCCGAAAGAACCACCATAGTATCCACTTCCGCCTCCACCTGAAATTTTCAAGCCAGCAATACTATTGTAGGTACCTCCTTGTCCAAAGTTTCCATTAAAATTATCGAATTTAGCGAAATTATTAGCATAAAATGGTGTAACTCCTCCAGCAGTTTGTGTTCCTCCCATTCCTCTACGATCTGCCTCTTTACTACATGTTCCATTATTGCCTATATAGCCACCTCCAGAACCACCGATTCCGTAATAACCTCCAGAATAGTAACCACCTCCGCCTCCAGAGCCAGAGACAATTAAAATGCTATTAATATTATTTTTTAAAGATGAAAGTATTCCTGTTATGCTTGCAATGTGAGTTGCTCCGCCTCCACTACCAGCAGTTGATTCTTGATCTCCAGAAATTCCACCACCATTATATCCACCAGCAGCACAAGTACCTGTTTTTCCGCTTCCCCCAATATTAATATAGATTTTTTTACTTCTATTTAAGTATATTTGTCCTGTAGAGTATCCACCATATCCTCCAATATAAGAATTTGTTCCATTTCCACCTTGTGCTCCCCAAGTTTCTAATTTATATAATCCAGTAACTGGAACTTCAAAGGTTTGTTCTTCTCCCGTATAATCAAAGATCCATTCTGTTGCACCTGTATATACTTTCTTTTCTGTCCTTGATATTTTTTTTATTTTTAAACTACACTTCATTCCATTGTTAGAAACTTCAACAATTTTATTTACTTTATCTTGAGCTTCAATTGTTGTTGTTTCTAATTGAACATTAGAATTAATAACTTTTGTTAAGGCTATTCGTGCGTAACCATTACCAGATTTTGCACAATTTTCGGTTGGTGTTTCATTTACACATGTAGTTGAGATGGTTTTAGTAGATTCTTCAGTAGATTCTTCACAATTATAGCAGTACATTGTTTTTTCAGTTAGAAGCGAGTTTCCAATATAACCTGAGCCTCCGCCTCCTGGTCCACCAACGTTTCCGCCATAGTAGCCGCCACCACCAGCACCTTGAGCTGTACTAACACCTCCTTGTCCAAATGATCCTTTTGTTCCACCTTCAGTTGGACCTTCTTGAGTACCACCATAAACATTTGCTTTTGAAGCTATATCGTAGGCAGTTACACCTTTGTAACCACCACCAGAGCCCCCATAACCATATCTTCCAGCTGCGTAGTTTGCTTGCCATCTTCCACCGCCTCCGCCTCCGGAAACGATTAATAAATCATCTTGGTTATTTTCAAATGTTGAAAGAAGTCCTGAAGATAAAGCAATGTGAGTTGCTCCACCGCCAGCTCCATATAAATGGTTTACTCCAGTATTTGCTTTAGCTGTTCCGCCACCATTATAACCACCTTCAGCTCCAGTTGTAGAGTTAGCAATTGAATTGGTTCCACCTTTACCACCTACATTAATGTAGATTTTCTTATCACTTGGAAGTACAACTTTACCGATTGAATATCCACCATATCCACCAATATATGTTGTATTTGATGCTCCACCTTGTGCTCCCCAAGTTTCTAATACATAAACTCCTCTAATTGGAGTTACAAAAGTTTGCTCTCCTCCAGTGTAATCAAATGTCCATTCTGTTTCTCCAACATAACCTAATGTATCTCTTTCTACTGCATTTGCTGTTACTTCACATGTGTATTCCTCACGTACTTCTTCTGTTGCAACTCTTTCTAATGTTATAGTTAATGTTCCATTAATACTTTCTTTGGCTTTTACTATTGTTGCATTTCCTTCAAGTTCATTTTTGATACTTGTGTATTTTGCTGTTGCATTTTCTTTTGCTTTACAATTAACACTTACTTCTGCATCATAATTTGCTGAATTGTTTGTTACTTCATAATTTAATACTGAAGTTTGATTTAATGCTTTTAGTTCTGAAGTTTCAAATGTTATTGTTTTTTTATCTTCACTTATTACATTTGCATATACATCTAGTCCATCCAATGAAGCAGATGTAAACATAACTGAAAAGTCATCTGTATTTTCACCCACTTTTGCAGCCCCATTTATTATTAAAGTTGTGCTTATTGCAGCAAATCCTATACTCATTATTAAAATTGCAACTATTATTGCACTTTTTCTTTTCATTATATTCACTTTCCTTTCAGTTTTATTTTATTAAAGTTATACGTGCATAACCGTTACCTGATTTTGCACAGTTTTCTGTAGCATTTTCTTCTTTACAATTTGTAGTTACGGTTTTAGTAGATTCTTCTGTTGATTCTTCACAATTATAACAATACATTGTTTTTTCTGTTAACAGTTGGTTTCCTATGTAACCGGAACCTCCGCCTCCTGGTCCACCAGCGTTTCCGCCATGGTAGCCGCCACCACCAGCACCTTGAGCTGAACTAACACCACCTTGACCAAATGATCCTTTTGTTCCACCTTCAGTTGGGCCTTCTTGAGTACCACCATAAACATTTGTATTTGAAGCTATATCGTAGGCAGTTACACCAATGTATCCACCACCAGAACCACCATAACCATATCTTCCAGCTGCGTAGTTTGCTTGCCATCTTCCACCGCCGCCGCCTCCGGAAACGATTAATAAATCATCTTGGTTATTTTCAAATGTTGAAAGAAGTCCTGAAGATAAAGCAATGTGAGTTGCTCCACCGCCAGCTCCATATAAATGGTTTACTCCAGTATTTGCTTTAGCTGTTCCGCCACCATTATAACCACCTTCAGCTCCAGTTGTAGAGTTAGCAATTGAATTGGTTCCACCTTTACCACCTACATTAATGTAGATTTTCTTATCACTTGGAAGTACAACTTTACCGATTGAATATCCACCATATCCACCAATATATGTTGTATTTGATGCTCCACCTTGTGCTCCCCAAGTTTCTAATACATAAACTCCTCTAATTGGAGTTACAAAAGTTTGCTCTCCTCCAGTGTAATCAAATGTCCATTCTGTTTCTCCAACATAACCTAATGTATCTCTTTCTACTGCATTTGCTGTTACTTCACATGTGTATTCCTCACGTACTTCTTCTGTTGCAACTCTTTCTAATGTTATAGTTAATGTTCCATTAATACTTTCTTTGGCTTTTACTATTGTTGCATTTCCTTCAAGTTCATTTTTGATACTTGTGTATTTTGCTGTTGCATTTTCTTTTGCTTTACAATTAACACTTACTTCTGCATCATAATTTGCTGAATTGTTTGTTACTTCATAATTTAATACTGAAGTTTGATTTAATGCTTTTAGTTCTGAAGTTTCAAATGTTATTGTTTTTTTATCTTCACTTATTACATTTGCATATACATCTAGTCCATCCAATGAAGCAGATGTAAACATAACTGAAAAGTCATCTGTATTTTCACTCACTTTTGCATTACCATTTATTATTAATGTTGTGCTTATTGCAGCAAAACCTATACACATTATTAAAATTGCAACTATTATTGCACTTTTTCTTCTCATATATGCACACACCATTCTATAATAAGTATACAATATTTTTATTATACATTCTATTTGATGTTAATATTATGTGTAAATGTTTACATTATATAAAAAAGAATAGATTTAATCTATTCTTCAAAAAAATCATCAAAGAATGCATCATCAGATACATTTGAATTATCCATTACTTTAGAAGATGTATCAACCTTAATAGAAGGTTCTTCTTTTTTATAATCATCTAATTTAGTTTCTTTAGTAGGATCTACAATACCACCTAAATTATTATTATTCACTCCAATTCCCATTAATTCATCAAAAGTCTTTATATTGTCTGGATGCGGAGTCTTAACTTCCTTCTCATCTATTTTTATTTCATCTATTTTTTCAACAGGATTATCTTTTACTTCAAATGGGTTTGGAATTTCATTCTTTACTTCAAATGGATTTGATATATTTTCCTTTGGAGCAAATGGATTAAGTATTTCTTTATTATCATTTATTGATGGTGAATTTGTTTGCTTCTCTTTTTCTTCTTTTTCTTGAGCTTCAAGTTCAGCAATTTTTGCATCTATTCTTTTTACCATTTCATCAACATCAAATGTTGGCATCTTTGGTTTATTTTCAATTGATGTTGATGCTGCAGCTTTTTGCTCACTTTCTTTCTTAGCATTTCTTGCTGCCATAAATTCTTCAAATGTTGGTATTCTTGGTGCATCTCCACCACCAAATGGATTAGCAAATGGATTATTTCCTAATGGATTCATTCCCTTACCATCATCTTTTATATTTTTTCTTTTTCTTACAAATTCTTTTACATCAAATAATTGAATTTCTTTCTTTTCTCTAGTTGGGAAATCTGCTTTACCAAATTCCGAATCTCCCCAGTCAGTATCAAATCCTTGTTTTAGTTTAGTTCTAAATGGATTCATACGATTTCTTAAAATTATTACTTCATTCATTTTTAATTTTTGTAAATCTGATACGGTTACTAATGGTTGAGAGGCTGTTTTATCATCTTTTTTAGATTTAACTTCTCCACATAATTTAGATATTTCTTCTAATGCAGCAAGTTCTGTTGTTAAAAGATACATTAAATTACCACAGTTTGATCTTATAGTTTCTGCATCTTCTTTACCATAAACATCATTTAATTGAGCAAAGTTTTGAATAATAAACGTAAATCTTATAGCTCTTGAACGAGCAGCTGTAACCATTGTTGTAACGTCTTTAAGTGGAGGCATATTAGCAAACTCATCAAGAATAAAGTTTGTTCTAAAAGGTAATTTTCCACCACATTCTTGAGCAACATCTATTAATGTTTCATAACATTGCTTAATGAAAATTGTTGCTAAAGCATGATATGTTGTTTTTTCATCATGAATTATCATAAATACTGCTGTTTTTTCTTTACCAATGTCACGCATATTAAAGTCTGAATAAGCAAGCATTTCAGATAATTGTTCACGAGATGCAAATAAACGGATTTTTTGACGGAAAACTGAAAGAATTCCTCCTCTAGTTTCTGTTGGTGAATTTATTGTATTACTAGCAAATACATATGGACTTGATGATTCACCTTTCATTGTAAAATATTCTTTAATATATGTTGAATTAGCTCCAAATTTTTCTTCTCCAGTAGTTGTCATATAACTAATTGAATTCAAGTTAACTTGTTCTTCTTTAGCATCTTCAAGTAATCCAAGAGCACATCCTGAAAAATAGTCTGATGCTGATTTTTCCCAGAAAGGATCTTGTGCTTTTTTATCTTGTAATATATTTAAAGCAACGTCATCAACTAACTCAACAGCTTTATCAATATTTCCATCTTTATATAATCTATAAGGTAAAGTTAAAGGATTCCAAGCATTTCCTCTTGCAGGATCACGGAAATTTAATACAACAATTTTATATCCCCTAGCTTTTAAAAGCTCAGCATGATTCTTATAAATTTCACCTTTAGGGTCAGTTATTACCATAGATTCACTATGTTTACATAAACTATAAATTAATGGATCAACTACAGCCGTTGTTTTACCAGCTCCGGTAACTCCGATTACTAATGTATGGTTTTCACCATCATCTACCCACATATGTTTACCATCATTTATGAAAACTACTCCACCAGCTGGTGCTGTAACATCTTTTACACCAACTTCACATATCTTATATGCTTTTTTCATTTCTTTTTCTTTACACCAACGAGAGTATCCTTTTTCTTCTTTTTCGCTAAAACTTAAACCAAGTCCTTTTCCTCTTTCGAATATAGAAGAAGAAACACTTAAGAAAATAGTTACTAATACAGCAAAAAATACAAGCAAAGTACCAAATATATATTTAGTAGAGAAACCTTCTATTGGATTTAATCCATAAAATTCACCATCATTTACAAGTGAGAACACGTTTAAAACAGCTATCGAACTAAAATATAATAAAAATACACAAAATATACTGAAAATTACCATATCTTTTGGTGAAACTTTAAATTTCATACTTAACCCTACTTTCTTAAATATTATAATATATAAAATAATATTTTTCTATATTATTTGTTTGCATTTACGATTTTTATTATGGCCTGTAAAGCAAATATTACTACTATTATAAGAGCAATTATTAAAAAAAACGTAAATATAGTTTTTATAACTTTGTTACTTTTTACTTGAGATTCTGATAAACCAGTTTCAATCATATTTTTTTTAGTAGTTGTTAAAGCTGTAGTTGTAAGAACATTACTAGTAGTTGTTCTATTTGCTGTAGTTGTTGTAGTAGTTGACTGAGTACTTCCACCAATAAATATTTCTTCATTACTATCTTTTTCAACATTTATAGAAATATTATATTCATTAGTTCCTTTTATTACAGAAGATGTTCCTTTAAATGTTGGATTATCAAAAGATACGTTTACTTTTTCTATATCAGTACCATCATATTCATTATATGTATAAAAATAATTATTTGTTTTTTCTAATGTAACAGAATATTCCGTTTCTGATTTATCGGTATAGTTTACGTAAATTTTATCAATACTATCCATATAAGATGCATCTTCAAAAGAAACATTAAAACTTACTGTTTTAGAACTTGCTAATACTACACTTGGAAGTAATATAAATAATAATAGACTTAACATTAATTTTTTCATAAAATTCTCCTTTTTATCCTTGATATCTTGCATAGTAAACATTATCAGTACTTTTAAAACTATAACTACTCATTTTTACTGTTTGGCCTTTACCAGCAAGATGAATATATTGGTTATTTCCTGCATACAGAAGTGCATGTCCAGAGTTATTTGGTCTTCTTAATACAACGATATCCCCAGCTTGTACACTTGATGCATCAATTTGAGTTAAGCCACTAGAATTAGAGCTAATCGATGAAGCTATAGCATCAGTACTTTGGTTAAATGTATTTCCACTTGCTGTCCATATAACCCATGACACAAATCCTGAGCAATCAAGACCACCACCGATACCAGAATTTCCCGGTCCACTTGGTTTACCACTCCATAAATAAGATATTTTACCTATTCTAGAATAAGCAGCCATTATAGCATTCTTTTGAAATTGATTTAATGAATCCCATCCTTGAATGCTTGTTTTAAGATACTCAATTTGAGCTTCGGTTATTTCAATATCCATATTTGATACTGCTGAAGGATCGACAAATGCCCCATTATCTGAAGGCCCAGGTTTAACATTTGTTGAACTTCCACCATTACTAGAATTAGAATATTTATCATCTACACCAATACCACCATTTGTTGTATCCATAAATCCACCTAGAACAGGAGCTAAAGCCGCCATAAATATTAAGAAGAAAAAGAGTATCGGTAATACAATTATTAAAACTTTCTTTAAAACCTGTTTTTTTGTTTTATTAATTTCTTTCTTAGCCTTAAAGCCATCTTTAATAGCTCCAGTAATATCACCATTCATTGCATCTCCTGCTACATCCATAACGGCATTTGCAGAATCTTGAACATTTAATTCATCCAGCGCTTCACTTACTTCTTCTACTCCCGGAACTTTTTCTAAGCCATCAGATACAACTCCCAAAAGTTTATCTCCATGACGGTTATTTGTTATTTGTTTATCATATTGAAGAGATTTTCCACCAGTAAAATATGCTCCAGCTCCTCTTCCAACCGCTTTTAAAGTTTTTTTAGTAGCACTGTCAGACATATTCCCTTTTTCATCAATTTTTTTCCCGGCATCTAATTTAGGAAATTCAATTATATTATCATTATTATTAATTGGAGCAACATCATTAATTTCAGATTTTAATGCACTTGTTCCATCAACTAAATTATTTATTTCATTTTCCATAATGTTGCTCCTTTCTTAATTTATAAATCAGTGTTTTTAATATCTAAATAAATTTTATAATTCATAATACCTTCTTCTTTTATCAAATATTCTTGTCCGCTTGTATCTTTAATATAAAACACACGATATTTATTTTTTTCAGTTACTTTATAGGATGCTACACTTGATGTTTTAAATCCATCACTAGCATTTTTTAAAATATTATTTTTAAAGTATTCATAAGTAGGATATACTTTTTCTTTATAATAATCAGCTACATGTTCATATGCATATTCAGGTTCATAAATAGTTAAATTAACAAAATCAGAAAAATATTTTTTAGCCATCAATTCATTATCTGGACTTACTGGTATAAGTTCATTAATTTTTTTATTTTCATAAAAACTTTTTTGAGTTGTTGAATCATTATTTACTTTAGTATTTAATATAATTAAAATGAAAATACCAATTATTTCTAATATAATTATAAATTTGAATGTTTTTTCAACTAAGTTATCATATTTACTCATTTTGCTCACCCTTAAATAAAGAACCATCATAAGGAGAAATCATAAAAGTATTATTTCTTGAATCAACATAAATAATTAAATAGTAATCTTTTATTATCTTATATTCATCTTCTCCAACACTCACAAGTTTTCCTCTAACATAATATTTATTGATATTTTTATCAACACTTTCATATAACATTTCTTCTGCTCTAAAAGAAGGTGTATCTATATCAAAATCTTTAAGCTTACTTATAACATTTTCTTTAGTTATTCCAAATTTTTCTTTATATTCATCTTCTACTATTTTATACACTTCTGTGTTTTCTTCACTTAAGTATGTAAGATATGTATTAAGTGAATTAGAAAGAGTATAAAAAACCGAATAATTATCAACTTTAGTAATATCTGTTTTATCATATTTTAATCTACCTAATAATAACGCTATAAATGTATAAAGTATTAAAATAATTAAAATATAAATAATATTTTTATGTTCTAAAAATTCTTTCATATACCCTCCTAATTGCATCCTCTTTGGACATAATTTAATAAGTTTTCTGGATTTTGGTAACGTTTATCACATTCCAATCTACCTGGAGCTTCATATTTCATACATATATCATCACCAAGTTCATTTGCACTTTTTGATGAATTTTTAAGATTTGTATTTAAAGAAGTATAAGAATTTTGGAGTTCATACATCATAAATAATGTCTGGCCCTCTAAAGTTTTATAATCATATGGCCGATATTGTTTTAGTTTTTCATATCTTGCACCATATCCCCATTGGCATATTCCACCATGAGTTCCATTATCAGCTAAAGGATTAAACCCACTTTCAGCTTGAATATTTCCAAGAATTGCTGCTATACCAGCATCACTATAACCTGAATTCTTTAAAGTTAAACATACAGATTGACGATTTCCAGATCCAGATGTGAATTTACCAGTTGATGCTGATGGTCTAGCATTCATTTGACTTACGTAGTCAAGTGGATTAACTCTGGTACTTGCATCGGTAAATATTTCAAAATGCAAGTGTTTTCCTGTTGAAACTCCTTCATTTCCCATAATAGCAATTACTTCACCTTGTTTTACAGATTGACCATTACTTACAAGTATTTTTTTTATATGACCATAGCCTGAAAACATTCCATTATCATGCTGTATTTTAATATATTTTCCATATCCTTTAATGTTTTCAGATGCAAGAACTACCACACCATCTCTAGTAGCAACTATTGGAACGTCTCTATCTCCACCACTTGTTTTATAAGCTGCAACTGTTGGAGCTATATCTATACCTCCATGATTAGAACTTGCTCCAGCAGTTGGAGATGTACGAAGCCCAAAATAACTTGTTATGACTGTTGGAATCGGTTCGTTTGTGTAATATGAATCATTCCCAATTGGCCACCACCAACCTGAATTGTCTGAATTTACTGCTGACATTCCAAATTCGTAACCTACACCAGCATAACTTATTTTTATTCCATAATTATCAAGAATAAATAATATATCTTTAATAATTTTTCTTCTACTTTTAATAATTTGCTCCTGATATGTATCATACAAGCCTGCAGCTTCTAAAGAATTACTACATAAATCTTTAGTCATACAATCTACTTTAGCAGGTTTTAAAACATCAGCTTCAAAGTATTCTTGTAAATGAGCTTTTTTATCAAAATATTTATTAAAACTTAAGAAATCAAAATATTTGTCGGTATCAAGTTTTGGAAGTTCTCCAGAATCCATATAAGCATAAACTGTACCTTCATCATAGTTTCCATCCATATCTTTACATTGATCATAATATTCATCATTAACAACTAAGCCAAGCATATTAACAGATAAATAATATTTTGCTATGAAGTGATCATGATTTAATTTACTAACATAATACTTCCAAAAACCAAGACCATTTGTCATTTTATCAACACATTTTTCTACTTTTCCTAAAGCAAGGCCTTTTTTAGGAATTTTCTCTAAAGTTCCCTTATCACAAACTTTTTCTTCAGTACCATCATCATTAGTTTCTATTGTTGGGTCTCCATAAATACCATAACATTTAGTTGTATACGAAAAAAGGTTTGAAATTAGAAGTTTTAAAGTATCTTTTTCTTCGTTAAAATATTCAGCTTCTTCCTCTGTTATATTTTCATAATCTATATCAGGTTCAATCTCTGGGTCATCAATATCTGAATCATCTACAGTATAACCTGACTTTCCATCTCCCCACATTTGCTCATATTCCTCTGCATTGTCAGCAAATGTTCCTGGATCCATATTAATGAAAACGGTTTCAAGAATAAGACTATCTACAAAACTATTTTCAGATATTATTCCTTTTTTAGCATATTTAGATAATATCTTGTATAATTTAGTATAAAATTTCTTTTGAGTTTTTATAATTTTATCTATACATTTTTCGTTTTCATTACAAGTAAGTGTCCAATAGTTTCCTTTTTCTTTAAAATAAGTATCAAAGTCAAAGTCACTATAATTAAATTCAGCAGCTTTTGCTTGTGGAATTAATATAACTGAAAAAAGTGCTATTACTAAAAAAGCAAATATAAATTTACTTTTTTGTAATAACATTTTGATTAAAAAATCGACTTTTTTCATTATATCACCGCCTGATACTATAATCCTCCACCTGTACCAAATGAATCTAATTCATCTTGAGTAAGAATTACATTAATACGCATTCTTCTAGAGCCACATACAAATAGTGCTTCTCCTTGAGTATATGTCTTTATACTCTCTTTTTCATTTTCATTTAAATCTATTAATTTAGATAAATCTTCAACTGCTTGTTTTCTAAGTCCCATAATTAAGTAATATGAAGCATTATCAAATATTGCTTTACCATGAACAATTAAATTTTCTGCAGCAAAGTCTGTAGGTTGTTGAGTAATAATGATTGTTCCAGTATTGTATTTTCTTGCACGTCTTTGCATTTGTGCTAAGTATTCAGCTCCAAGTTCATTATTACCAGATAGTAATATATGGGCCTCATCTACCATCATAACCGTGTTTTTATATTTGTCTAGACATAATCCCCAAGAATACTTAAGGATATTAAAGAATAATGCATCACGTATATTAGAATCACTATTCATGACGTCTTTAATATTAAATACAATGAAATCATCATTTGCATTTATTGTTGTATGTCCATTAAAGTAGTATCTAAGTTCATTAATAAATGGTCTGATTTTAATTTCCAAACGTTCCATTATATCTCTTTCACGTGTAGCTTCTGGCATTGATAAAAGTTTACCTTTTACTGTTGCATATACATCATCAAATGTTGGATATTTATCTGGTGTGAAGTTTGCAAAATTAGTGTTAAAATCGATTCCAAAACGTTTATATGTTTCTTGAACAATTTGTGAGAACATTGCAAGAACATCTTCTTCTATACTTGGGCTATAGTATTTCATAAATGCCTTTAATGATTGAAGTGTTCTTGTTAAAACGGTATAGCCAAGTCCTTGAGCTAGTTCTTCACTATCAGAATCAACTACAACTTCAAGTGGATTAATAAGTCCAAATGCTCCACCTTTACCTAAATCAACGAATGAACCACCACATGCTTTTGTTAATGTTTCAAGTTCTCCTTCTGGGTCTATACAAACAATTTGATATCCATTTCTTATATGATTTCTTAATAGTAATTTAGCTGCTGTTGATTTACCTGAACCAGAAGTACCAAGTATAATCATATTGGCATTATTTCTATTAAATTCTTTTCTTATTTGATATAAGAATTGATTAAATAATACTACACCACCTGAGAAATCAATTCCAAAAAGAGTTGATTTACCTGGGTCTTTAATTGAGTCAAATACAAAAGGATACATTGCTGAAACAGTTGGGGCTGGAACTGGTATACCAATTCTACTTTCAATATCTTGTTTAGGAAATATTGGCAACATTGATTTTAATACTTTTTCTTGCTCAAACATCATTGGTATTGCTCTCATTCCTAAAGATGTTAAGAAGTTCTTTATTTGAATCTTTTTTGAATCTAATTCGTCTTTTGTATCTGCCATTATCATTACATGCATTTGAAAATCAAAAATTTTTGATTGAGTTGCTGCAAGCATAGATACAAAGTTTTCCATCGATTCATAGTCTAATCTAATTCTTTCTTTTAACGTATGATCATGTTCTTTTTGATAAGCTTCTTTTAACTCAGCAATTTCTTTATTTATAGTTTTTTGCATAGTTGAAAGTTCAATTGGAATGTGTTTAATACACAACTTAACTCCAGGTATTGATGTGATATTGCTTAACCATCCTGGTCCAATTGCTTTTGGATATTCTAAAACTGTTAAAATCGTTGCATATTTATCACTTATCATGAACTCATTTATTTTAAAATTTAACCCTTTAGGAGCTATTTCACTTTTAGCCGTTAGTTTCGACATCAGTCATCACCGTCCCATATTCTACTCTTTTTGAATCATTAAAGAAACTATCTAATAAAACTCTAGCATCATCATCCGTAAGTTGTCTTGAATTAAGTCCTGCAGTTGCAAGTCCAGAAATCATATTGTGAAGTCTTTTTTGAATACGTTCCATATTTTTTGGATTATCTTTAAAAAGAAGATAAAATTCTGTATCAACCGCATTTATTTCTGGGCCAATAAATTTATCACATTTTTGAATATCTTGTAAAATCATTTTTCTAATTTGTTGATTTTGAGCATCATTATACATAATTTCTAGTTCAGATTTATATAAGTTTATATCCACTGGTCTATCACAGCAAACAAGCCAAAATTCATAATCTAATATGTTATAGAAATTTCTAAGAGCAATAAGGGTTCTATCTTGAGTTTCTTGATCAGAAATAAAAATATTTTTCGGTTCTACTCTTACTCCAGCTACCAGTTGATTACCTTCAGTCAATTTTCCTTCTACTTCAATCATTCCACCTCTAATATCTTTAACAGGTAGCCAATCTTCAGTATATTTACTTGTCTCTATCTTTATTTTCTTCGCCATTTGTCATACACCAACCTCTCCAAAAGTATGTTCTTCTATTTGATAAATAATGATATATATTAGCCGTAAGTGTCCAAATATTTCTATGGTTTGGTACCGGCATTACCATTCCTGTAGAAATAAATAACGGAGTAAGTATCATAAATACATCTTCCATTGTTGTTGCATGATACGAAAGCATTAATATAACGGTTAACACTGCTCCAGTAAGAAATATTGCTAAATCTATTGGAGCAAATAATCCAAGAATCAGCATCGATCTTTTAGAATTTGCTGGTATCAAATACGCATTTTTCATACTTATATCTTCCTCTTTCTATTCTCATTTTCAAGTTTTATCATTGCTTCTAATTCAGGAACTTTAATTGTAGCAAAAACGTAGTCAGCATAAAACTCTTTTTTGGTTAGCTCAAAGTCTTCACTAACTCGTAAGCCACAATCAATAAAACTTTTATAATTTTCTTTTTTTAATATTTCTCTTTTTATACTTAAAAGGATTTCATCAAAATGTAAACTATCTTCAGCAATTTCAGAAAATTTAGCATAGCTTAGATGAAGATAATACCTTTTGATTTGTTTTTCCACTTTTTTATATTCTGAATTATTTCCAGCATTATTTAATGCATTGTTTTTCAAGCTATATTCTTCTGCATCCTTTATAATATCTATTTCACTTTTTCTAGAGCCAACAATTACGTCATAAGCTTCTAGAAAAAGGTTACATAGATTTTTTTGCTTTTCAAGTTCTTCAATCTTAGCAAATATCATAAATCACCTATTTTTTCTCAGCATCACTATATGCTTTTTTCATAGTAGATTGAGTTGATTTATAAAGGTCACTAGTTTGTTTAGTTTCTTGTACAACTTTATTAACGTCTTCCATAACTTCCATTGCTTTAACAAAGTCTGCTGCATGAGATTGGGCATCACTTCCGCTTGTAAAATCTATTAAATCTTTTAAGTTTTTAATTTCTCTATCACCATTAGAAATACCAGCTTTTTTAGCAGATGATTGTATCTTAGCATCAATATTATTTAATATCGAACTATCAAGTTTACTATTTCTAATAAGTTTTTCAACTTCTCTATATTGTGATGCAATAGCATGCATTTGTGTTGAAGATATTTTATCTTTTTTGGCATTAATCAATTGGTCACGATAATAATCTTTTATGGTTGATGCATTCATTGGAACATTTACCTTATTACCCTTTTCATCAATTTTAACTTTTACAACTTCTTGTCCAGAATATATTTTCTTTAAGTCATCATTCATAGCTTTCTTTATAGCTTCAGTTGCTTTATCGAACGAAGACTTCATATAATTTTCTATTGTACTTAAAGAAGTTTGAATATTATTTAAGCTCTCTGTTTCTTTATTAGAAAGATTTTGTCCAACGCCTGCCCAATAATCTCTTTTTTCTTGCTTACGGCTTTTTTTTCTTGCTTCTCTTGCCTTTTCAGCTTCATCTTTGCTTGCATCATAAACTTCTTTATTAGCTCTCATTACATCACCAGCAGATTCAAACCAGCTTTCTGAGTTCATAACTTCCATATTTCTAATTCCACGATAATCATTTCTAATTCTTGTGTGTAAATCTCCCTCAGAAGCTCGTTGCAACGATGCATGAGCATCATCAACAGCAGCTCCATAAGTTTTTTTCATATCTTTAAATGTTTTAGAACTATTGTCCCATCCTGATTTTCCACCAGAAATCAAGCCCCTAGGAGCAGCAGATAAGGCTGCGATTGCTCGCGTAACAGCATTAGATTTTCCATTTTCCTTAGCTAAATTGTACCTTTTAGCAACATTTGCTGCAACTCCAACAGCTCCTCCTCCGATAGTTGAAATACCTTTCATTGCATAATCATTAGATTCAATACGTCTTTTAGCTCCTGGTTTTAAGTCAAGATTTTTAAACATTCCTCCACCATTATCCATGATAGATTTAAATAATTCCGGTGCTTCTTTTGCAAATTTAAGTAGTCCCAAAATAAGAATAACAATTGTTACTGATTTAAGTAATATCCAACCGTTTACATCTTGCATTGAATCTGAGAATATTATTTCAACAAACTCCGGTACTAATGTGCAAAGTTTGACTACAAAAAATATTACAGCCAGTCTTAAAAACAATTCTACATAAGTTTTTATTAATTCGCCTTTCCAAGTTTCAAAAGATTTTTTCATACTTGGAACTATTTTTAGCATCACAGGTACTGGAGCAATTAGTTCTAAGAATCCTAGTTTTACGGCACGAGTTCCCAAGTCAATCGCATAGCTTATAAAGAACCAAGCTACAAGCAACGCACACCCTGTACTGATTAACCACATATAATATGTTCCATTGTCTTCTCCAATAGTATCAAAAATTTTAAAATTCCATGTAATTAATGCAAAAGGAAGATCTACTCTTTCTCCAGTAATTGTTGAATTCCATTTTTCTAAAGCATCCATCCATAATTCGCATGTATCTTGTGAATCATCGCCCTGACCCGCTTCTTTACAGGCAGTAATTGCTTCATCTCGATCTTTTAAGTTACCCAAAGTATCAAAGAACGTATTATATCCTGTTCCCTGAGGATGATAAAACGCCATGAGAACTGTCATACCAATGGAATCTCCATAAGCAGTATCTTTTGTTGAACTTGAAGTCGGAGCAGTTCCTAAAACTATTGCTCCAATCGTATTATTTCTTATAACATGTTCTTGAAATACAGTCATATATCTAAAAACAACTGGTAAGACAACTACAAGAGCAATTGAGATTACAAGTTCTTTTAATAAACCAGTAGTTTTTTTTGTTCCATCTCCATCCGGATTTACTATTAGAAGTATTAACTGATATGCAAAAACAAATAGCATGACAACTGATAAAACTAAATAAATTTTTTGAGTAAAAGTATCATATATTGCTTGACTAGCACCACTTTTTCCACCAAACAAATTAAGTTCTGAAGCAGCAAGAAAAACTCGATAGCTTAAACTAACAAGTGTATATGCAACACCATCTAATAAACCGATAAATATTATTCCTAAGATTCTGACTATCCAGTTAACAGCTATCATATTTATCACTCCCAACATTTCAATCTATAAATATATTTATTTAAGCAATAATTTTCTATAATAATTATAAATTAATCTATATAATTTATCAATATTAAATAAAAAAAATTGGTAATATTTACCAATTTTATTGAATAAATTTACTATTTATTTAAAGCATCAACTAATTCAGCTTTTTTCATTGAAGTATATCCTTCAACATTTTTTTCTTTTGCCATTTCTTTTAATTCAGCAACAGTTAACTTAGATAAATCAGTTTTTTCTTCAGTTTTAACTTCTTTAACTGTAGTTTTTTTAGTTTCTGTCTTAACAGTTTTACCTGCTAAAGCATCTTTAGCAATATTAACATATGAAGTAAATAATGCTGGATTATCGATAGCAACTTCACTTAACATTTTTCTGTTAATTTCAACACCTGCTTTAGTTAATCCATTTATAAATTTAGAGTAACTAATATCATTCATACGACATGCAGCATTGATTCTTGTAATCCATAGTTTTCTAAAGTTTCTCTTATTTTGTTTTCTATCTCTGTATGCATATGCACCACTATGGAATGTTTGTTCTTGAGCAGTTTTGAATAATCTATGCTTAGATCCAAAATATCCTTTTGCGCTTTTTAATACTTTTCTACGTCTGTTTTTAGCAACAGATCCACCTTTAACTCTTGTCATTATTTCCACCTACTAGATGACATTTTTTAATCTGTCAGCTATTCCTTTCGCTAATTGTCCTTTATTTCTTCTTTGTCTAACAGCTTTAGAAGTATCTTTAGCTGTTTTATGGTTTCCATTACTTTTTTTGTAAGTAATTAATCCACTTTTATGTTTCTTTAGTATTTTACTAGTTGCTTTATGTGTTTTTTGTTTTGCCATAAATTTTCCTCCTACATTTCTTTCTTTGGGGCTAACATCATAGTCATATTACGACCTTCAAGTCTTGGTTCACTTTCAATAGTACAAACATCTTTTAAAGCTTCATAAAAACGTAACATAACTTCTTTTCCTATTTCAGTATGAGCCATTTCACGTCCTCTAAATCTAATAGATACTTTTATACTATGACCTTTTTCCAAATACTTTTGAGCATTTTTTCTTCTAGTTTCAAAGTCACCTACATCGATAATTGGAGATAAACGATACTCTTTAGTTTCTTTATTTCCTTCTCTTTGTTTCTTTAAAGCATCTTTAGCTTTTTTATTTTTTTCGTATTTGTACTTATTATAATCCATTATTTTAGCAACTGGACGTTCGCTTCCTGGATTCATTAAAACTAAGTCTAAACCTGCAAAGTTTGCAATAGTTAAAGCATCATTTAGTTTCTTTGTTCCCATTTGTTCTCCGTTTGGCCCAATAACCATCAACTCTGGAACTCTAATTCTTTCATTGATAAGTAAATCATCATTCTTCTTGTTCATATTTGCTATGATAAGCACCTCCAAATTCAAATTAAAAAGTGAATACATTTGTATCCACTTAAAAACCTAATTATAGTATAATTATAAATAATTTTTCTATTTTTAGCTTTTTTACCTAGCACCATATTAGCAGCTCAGGTGGATGTGGATACATCTCTTTCCTTTTTAAAACATATTCATTATACCAAATTTTATGCACTTGTCAACACTTTTTTGCTATTTATGTCATTATATTAATTATTGTAGATTTTTATTGAAAGTGCACAATTAATGTGCAATAAGTTTAAGAAACATATATAATATCTTCTTAAGCAATTTGTTTGCCATTAAGGAGGTATTGAAAATGACAAATTATTCTCATCTATCTTATGAAGATAGAAAAAATATTGAAGATGGATTAAACCAAAATAAATCCATAAATCAAATTGCTAAAGAATTAAATAGAAGCTATTCTACTATTTTAAGAGAAGTTGATAGAAATAGAAAATATTCTGAACCAACATCTTGGAATAATTATAAAATAAATCATCCAGATTTAGATTTATCTTGTGAAAGATTAGATCATTCTCCTTATGTTTGTAATGGCTGTAAATCTAGAAGTGGTTGTAGAAAAATCAGATGGACCTATTATGCTAGAGAAACTCAAAAAGATTATGAAGATTTAATCAAATCTTGTAGACAAGGCGTTAATCTAACTTTAGAAGAAATAAACTCAATTAATGAAACTATAACTCCTCTTGTTAAAAAGGGACAAACAACTAATCATTTATATATTAATCATCCTGATATCTTAGATTTCAGTAAAAGTTCTTTTTATCGTTATATTAAAGATGGTATTTTTAAATTTGGTCCTTTAGATTTTCCTAGAATTGTTAAGTATAAAAAAAGAAAAAATTCAAATAAAAGGAGAACTAGAAAAGAACGTGAAATATTGGTTAATAGAAAATATACTAATTTCATTGAATTTATTTCTAACAATCCAGATTTAAATATAGTTGAAATGGATACTGTTGAAGGTTTACAAACAGAATCAGACTGTTTTCTTACATTACTTTGGAGAAAGTCTAAATTCATGCTTATATTTAAATTAGAATCACAAACAACTGAAGAAGTAACAAGAATTTTTAAAACATTACAAACTCTTATTCCTTTAGATATTTATAAAAATTTATTTCAGGTTATTCTTACTGATAATGGCCATGAATTTTTCGACGTTAATAATATTGAATGTATTCATTCAACTGGTGAATATGTTACTCATTTATTTTTTTGTGATCCACATGCATCTAGTCAGAAAGGATCAATTGAAAAAAATCATGAATTTATTAGATATATTTTACCTAAAGGTTCTTCTTTCAAAAATATTACTCAAGAAGGATGTAATTTAATTATGAATAATATTAATTCATTATGTAGAGATTCATTAAATGGCAAGTCACCTTATGAAGCTATGTTATTCTTATGTGATAAATATATATTGAAATCATTAAGTTGTTATTATATTGAACCTGATAATGTTGATTTATCATATAATTTATTAAAATAAAAATAATTATATCCAAACTATAATTATTCTTACGACAAACAAATTGCCTCAACTCATTAATTAAATTATAATGTAGGCATTGTGCACTTAGTTTTAAAAAAGGTACAATTCCTGCACTTTTTGACGTGGAACTAAATTCCCTTGTCGCTATATAATATACCACATTTTTTTATTTTTGTTCTATTTTTCTTATTTTAACGACTAAAAAATGTGCATTTTCTTATGAAAATACACATTTACACATTTTGGGTCGTAATGCACTTAATTGTGCACTTTATTTAGAATTCAACGATATTATTTTTAGTTTTATAGTTTATGCGATTCGGAAAGCTGGAGAGACTCCGCAAGAGTTGTCCGCATTGTTGCTAGTCCAGCGGCCGACGGTGCCGACATAAAGGAAGAGGCTGGCATTGCTAGAACGAGCCGAACGAAGCCACCAATATGAATTACTTCCGTTATATTGTTTTATTGCTACTGCATAACTACTTGTTGTTACTCCTTGATTTTTATAATAATCTAATTGTTTTGTATTATTATATGATGTTTCATATTTACTTACTTGATTACTTGTTCCATCTTCATATACTTCATGTGCACTTAGCAAGTATAGTTTATCTTGCGTTTCAAAATTTGTTTCTCCGCTTGTACTTCCATGACCGGAAATTACTTTCGTTGTTGTTATTACATTTTGTAAGTCACTTGGAAGTGATTTATATATTGTATCATTTATATATGTACGTAGTTTTGAATCTCTCCATCCGCCTACACTTGTACCTGTACTATTAAATGAGTTTTTTGTTATTACATCTGCAAACTCAACTACAAATCCACAGGCTGTTTCACTTGTTTCTCCATTTGTACATTCACTTTTATTTGCTACTCTTACTGTATGTGTTCCTAAATCACCTAAGTCTACTTCTTTTGTATCTCCTACATTGTATTTACTTGTATTTCCCGCTTTTACATTAGCTGCTATTGTTGACCAACTATCTTTTTGAAAAGCTGGTATTTCTTTTCCTAATGTATCTCTTTCTAGTGCGTTAATTGTAAGTGTACATACATACTCGTCTCTTACTTCTCCTGTAACAGTTTGATTTAATGTTGCTGTTAATGTCCCATTAACAGAATCTTTTGCTAATACTTTTGTTGTATTTTCTTCTAGTTCATTTTTGATGCTTGTATATTTTGCCGTTGTATTATCTTTTGCTTTGCAATCAACACTTATATCGGCATCATAGTTACTTGAATTATTTGTTATTTCATAAGTTAATACTGATGTTTGATTTAATGTTGTTAAACCACTTGTTGAGAAACTTATTATTTCTTTAGTTTCATCTATAACAGATGCGTATACATCTGTTCCATCTAATGAAGCTGCTGTGAATATTACAGAAAGATCATCTATATTTTCACTTATGTTTGTACTTCCGTTAATTGTTAATGTCGTTGATGTGGCAGCAAATCCTACAGCTAATAATAGTATAGTAAATGCTAAAATCAATTTTCTTTTCATTGTTCACGACTCCTCTATTTTTCTGATTTTATTATATCATAGATTATCAACTTATAAAATGCTATTTTTGATAATTTTGATTTTTTATTTTTTACTCTTTTTGTTAAAATATCTTAAAAAAAAGATGTTAGAAATAATTTAATCTCCAACATCTTTTTTAATCTTTAAATATTTTTGATACTCTAACTTTAGATATTTCATAAATTATAAATGCAAATAAGTTAAATAAAACAACTAATAAAATTGTTTTTATATCAACTACTACAATGTTTATGATATTACCAATTGGTGTTAAAAACACTAAAGCTTCAATTATAAGTAATATAAATATTCCAATGTTAAATGCTTTATTAGAAAATATTCCTTCTTTAAAAATATATTTTTTTAAATTACGACAACTAAACGCATAAATTATTTCTTGCATTACTAAAGATAACAAAGCTAAAGTTGAAGCAACATCATTTGAAAAATATTTTAAACCTATAAAATAAGTTACTAAAACAAAAGCAGTTTCAATTATTGCTGAAATAATAATTTCTCCCCATAAAAATTTAGTAAACATCGGTTTATTAAGTCCTCGAGGATTTTGATTCATTATATCTTTTTCAGCTTTTTCATAAGAAAGACAAATGCTTGGAATTGAATCAGTTATAAGATCAATAAATAAAATATGTATCGGTAGTAAAATATTATAACCAAATATCATACTTATTAAAACTACAAATATTTCTGCAAAGTTACTTGATAAAGAATAAACAATATTATTTCTTATATTTGCATATATTCTTCTTCCTTCTTCTACAGCATCAACAATAGTTGAAAATGAATCATCTAAAAGAATAACATCAGCAACATTTTTAGTAACTTCGGTACCAGTAATACCCATACCTATTCCAACATGAGCATCTTTTATGGCTGGAGCATCATTTACCCCATCTCCTGTCATTGAAACGACTTTTCCCATACTTTGAAATACTGTAACTATTCTTCTTTTATGTTCAGGAGTTACTCTAGCATAAACTGAATACTTTGTAATAACATCCTTTAATTCTTCGTCACTATAGTTATCAAGTTCACTTCCCAAAACACCCTCATTTGAAGTTTCAATTATACCGACACTTTTGGCAATACTAACAGCAGTATTTAAAGAATCCCCGGTTATCATTATAGGTCTAATCCCAGCTTTTTTACATTTTAAAACAGAAGATGCAACAGTTTTTCTAGGCGGATCAATCATTCCACAGATACCTACATAAGTTAAATTATTTTCATTATCAAGAAGTTCCTTAGATGTACTTATTTCTTTTTTTACTTCTTTATAGGCAAAGCCAATAACTCTTAATGATTCATCAGACATTTCCTTTTCTTTTTTCAATATTTCTTCTTTTTCTTTATCTGATAAATTACAGTTTTTTAATAAGTTTTCTAAACTTCCTTTTACTAATACGTATGATCTTTTATCATTACTAACAAAAGTACTCATCATCTTTCTAGAACTATCAAAAGGTGCATCAATAAGTCTTTGATACTCATCATTAATTTCTTTTATTTTTGTTTTTCCAATATAATTAAGTAAACTTATTTCAGTTGGATCTCCAATTTCTTCATCTCCTATAACCGCATCATTACAAAGAACAGAAATAAGTTCAAACATATTTTCATCAACCAAATTTGTTTTTAGAACTTTCATTTTATTTTCCGTAATAGTTCCAGTTTTATCTGAACAAATCACATCAACTGCACCCAAAGTTTCAACTGCACTTATTTGTTTTACAACTGTATTTTTTCTAAATAAAGCTGCTGCTCCATTTGATAAAGTAATTGTAATAACTGCAGGAAGTCCCTCAGGAATTGCTGCAACTGATAAAGAAACACATAACATAAGTATCTCAAGTATTTTATATCCATTTATAAGTCCATATATAAAAATAAACAAAATTATAATAAATATCAAAATAGTAATTTTTTTACTTAATTCTTTTATTTTAGTTTCTAATGGTGATTGTACAGCGTAAGGAGTATTTAAAGATACAGCAATAAGACCAATTTCAGAAAGCATACCTGTTGATACTACAACTGCTGTTGCTTTTCCATTTGTTATAACTGAACCACAAAAAAGCATATTAGTTCTATCTTGGATAATTTTTTTACCATCTAAAGTTTGAGTGTTTTTACTTACAGGTAAAGATTCTCCTGTTAATGCTGATTCATCCACACTTAAATTGCTTTCATTTATGATTCTTGCATCACTCGTAACTTTATCTCCAGCTTCATAAATAACAATATCACCTGGAACTATTAAAGACGAATCTATTATATGAATAACTCCATCTCTTTTTACTTTACATTTTGAAACAGAATATTTTTTTAAATCATTTAAAGTTACTTCAGCTTTTTCTTCTTGAATAAAACTCATAATTGAATTAATTAAAACAACAGCAAATATAACAATGGCGTCTGTATATTCATGACTAAAAAAAAGACCATAAAAAGTTAAAAATACAGCAACAATTAAAAGAATAATAATCATTAAATCATTAAATTGTTCTAAAAATTTAAAAAGCCAAGATTTTTTCTTTTTCTCTTCCAATTCATTTTTACCATATTTTAAGATTCTAATTTCAGCTTCTTTAGAAGAAAGACCAGATTCGCTTGTATTTAATTCATCAAATATATCTTCAATATTTTTATTATAAAATTGCATATTATTTCCTCTCTCTACAAAAAAAAGATTAATCTTTTATAATATGAATTAATCCCTTATCAAGTTCTTCTAAAGCCCTACCAATTTCTTTTTTTGAAACATATTCATTTTCTTTCATTTGAAAATGTTTTGTTTCTTGCATTTGTCTACTTCTTTTAGCTACAACATGTACTAAAATATATTTTGAATCTACATTCTTTAATATTTTATCTATTGATGGATAAATCATTCTTTTCACTCTCCTATGTTATTAATATACTATAAGTGAAAAAATATATAAATAGATTAGACACAATATTTACATATTAAAATGTGTTTATATTTTATAATATTCTTAATTGTTAAATTTGTACTATTTTTAACTATTTTCTTTTAAATCAAAATCTAATAATTCTTCACATATCTTTTCATAAATATCTTGTTCATGTTTAATCGTGTCAATTAAATACATCTTATCATTTTCATATTCTTTTAATCCTCTTAAATAATAAGATCTATCATCATCAAGTACAATAAAAGGAATAATATTATTTCTTAAACATTCTTTAAACATTATCATTCTACCAACGCGACCATTTCCGTCTCCAAATGGATGAATACGTTCAAAGTTAAAATGAAAATCAATTATATCTTCTATAGAAACTTGTTTTTTTAAATTATATAAATTTAGTAATTTGTCTAGTTCCTTTTCAACATTTTTTGGTTCAGTTGTTTTAGTTTCATTTATTACTCCTATTGTATTTGGTACTATTTTAAAACCTCCAACATTATATCTAGGATCATCTTCATCACTTGTATTTCTTTTTAGTATTTTATTCATTTCAATTATCATTTCTTTAGTTAAAAGCTTATCAACATTGTCAATCATATAATCAAATAATTTAAAATGATTTTTAGATTCAGTTAAGTCATCAAGTTTTATTAATTCGTCATTTTTAGAAATAAAAGAAGATGTCGAAAAAATAGCTTCGGTTTGTTCACTTGTTAATCTACTTCCCTCAATTTTATTTGAATTATAAGCAAAATTAACTTGTGAATAATGATATATATTGCCTTTAAATTTAGAACTTTTTTGTTTAATTAATTCATCTTTTAATTCTTGTACATTCATAAAAATTTTTCCTTTCATCGTTTATTTAATTAAATCTAAATTTTCATTAATCACTATTGGTTCAAAACTAGCTATTTCATCAAATAACATTCCTTTTGGAATATCATGATATAAATATATTTTTTTATTATTTTTAAATGCTTCATAGATTTCAACAAATGTAGCACCACCAATATAATTTTCAATATTATTTTTTTCAAAATTAATGCATAAAACAGCATCAACGCTTTTAATTTTTTCTTCACTCATTTTGAAAAGTTTTTGTACTAACTTTGCATGTGCCTCATATCCTTCATTCCATGCTTCTTTTGTTAAGTTAGGTGAGTCATATGTATTTGGCATTAATAATTCAAAGCCTTTACTTTCTAAGTAATCTTTTATAGGTTTAATTTTGTCATAAAAAGCTGCACTTGATATTATAAATATTTTCATAAAACCTCCACAAGTATTTTTTTTAATAAATTTATTATATCATACAAAATAGTATTTTAAATTAAAACAAAAATAAAAAAACTTCTATTTCTAGAAGTTTTTACAACAAGGATCATATACATTTTCACATGTATCACATTCACTCATTGTGTAACATGGAGTATAAGAATGTTTATAGATATGATGATTAACTATTTTAGTATGTATAGGCATTACGTGTGGAACTTCATGCACAATATATCTTTCACATACTCTTTCTTGTGGACATTCATAAACTGGAGGACACGCACAGTTTGGATAGTTTGCTTGTGTATCATTATAATTACCCATTTGATTCATATCTATATTTTCTTTTTCATAACATCTTGGATTCATAATTGCCAATTCCTTTCTAGTTTATATTATGTAATAAACTAAAACTTGGTTATTATAAATTACTCATAGGTTTTTAATATCTTTTATACTTTTTACTTAACGTTATCATTTCGCTTAAAATTTCATTATTTGCATTACCATCATTTGCATATATTTCTAAAGATTTAAATGGAGAAAATGAATTTATCAAAAATTCTTTATTATGGTATTTAACCCTATAAAAAGTATTTTCAAATTTTTTAACGGCATTTTCTTTCATCATTCTTTCTTCGAATGTAAGTCCATTTCCACCATTTTTACTATTTTTTAAACATTTAGCATTCCATCTTGTTGGTAAATAATCTACTATCATAAATTTATTGAAACCCATATTTTTAAATAGCCAAATGAATAAGTCTAAAGCAACTACAAAAGAAGAAGTTACATTCATTATATTCGGGTATTGTAAATTTTCTATATCTACAGCTTCATTTACTTTATAGAGTGATCTATTTACTTTTTTTGCAAATTTATTCTCTCTATCTAATGTATCATCTCTTTGAATTGCATAAACGTAAACGATATCATCACATATTCCATATCTTATTACTGGAAAAATATATTCTTCATCATTTAATTTTGCTTTAAAGCAAATTGAATATGGAGTTTCATTAAATATTTTTTCTTTTTTAGAAGTAAATTCTATATTTGCTTTTAGAACACTTGAAAAACCTAAATCATAATTTTCAACAAATTCATTTTTTATAAATTCTATTCTTCTTCTTAAAAATTATTCTGGATGATTAAAATCTTCTATACTTGCATTACTCCATAAAAGTGTCATTACCATTTTTTCTTTATAATATTCTTCTTCTGTTTCTCCATTTAATTCTTCAAAATATCTATCATCTTTATAAAAATTAACAGCCAAATTAACATATTCAACTAACAATTTATTAAATTCATCCATATTATTAATTATAAGTACTGGAATAAAATAATTATTTGATTTAACTGTTGCTGGTATTATTTTTTTAGTTTCACATAAATAAGTTGAGAAACACATATTAAATTTAAATAAACAATCAACTGAACCAGCACTTGTTTCCTCTAATATATCATTATAAAAAGTATTTAATATTCTTATCATTTTAACCCTTCCTAAACTCAAAAAAACTTTTGTTATATTACCACAAACAATTATATTAAGCAAATTATTTTAAGTAATATTTTTTTAAGTTTACCTATATATATTATTATGAAAGGAAAATAGAATTGGCTAATATAGTATTTATTTTTTATGATGTAATGAAGTTTATTGATAGCAGTGATAAATATAATGAATTTGTACAAATGGTTAAAAATTTGTCATTAGTTGATTATCAAGTTTTTTCTTTAGTTAATCATGATCAAGTTGACTTAGAAAAAATTATGAATGCCAAAAGAAAAATACAAGATAATACTAGTTTTCAAATTTTCTTTGAAAATAATTTTAAAATGAGTGATTATATTGCTTTAAATGATTATGTTAATTCTTTAAAAAATATATATAATATAACTGGAGTTTACTTTATTGATAGTTTGACTAATTTAGATACTTTAAAAAGTATTTTATATAGACATTCTTATGAGTTATCAGCAGTTTACGGAAATACAGAATTTAAACTAACAAAAAAACAATACATTTAAGTATCGTTATAAGTATTGTTTTAATTCTTCAACACTACCTTCTTGCATTCTTATAAATTCTTTAATTAAATCTTCTACTTCAATATCACTGCATTTATTATTAAATATTTTTCGACCTTCAATAATTCCCATGTTAGTTCCATTAAGAAGTAATTCAGCTAGTTTGGAATCACTTGTATCTGCAAGAGTATTCATTTCAATTCCTGACCAAAGCATTGCTTTTGATATTGGATTTGTAGTTTTAGGATCATCCACTTTGTCATATTTATAATAAAGTTTAGTTATTTTTCTAGATATTTCTTCGTATTTTTTATAAATATTTTCAACAGTATTTTTAAATTCTTTATCTTTTATTTTATCTTTAATCATATTTATGGAGTCCATTCCCATACAGGCTCCTTTATTTAATTCATCTAATATATTTATATTTTCTTCCATAATTATCACCATTTTTATTTTGTAATAATTTTATTTTTTTATACTATTTATTAACTTTTCCAGTTAGATACATATGAATATTATCTAATATAAATAAAATTATGAAAGTAATTGTTATATACTCAGGTATAGTTAAAATATATGGTTTTAAAAAAGGTATAACTACATAAGATAAAATAACTGATGAAAAAGCCCATATTAAAGATACTTCTAAAGAAATATATTTTCCAATATTAAATTTGAATTTGCGGTAATCCCAGAAAACTTTATGAAATACTTTTTCAATAAAGATACCTCCAATAAGTTCAATTAAAGTTAAAATAATCATCATTGATATACTTAATAAAAATGCTTTTTGATAACCTAAAATATAAATATCGTTTTGAATGAAATTATAAATTAACTCTATTAAAACTGAACCAAATCCATATATTGGTGTCCATGGAAGTGAAAGAATACCACTACCGGGTTTTTCTTTGCATATAAAATTGAATATACATTCCATAATATAACCAAACATTGAAAATATAAAAAATATATTTATATAATAAAACATTTAATCACCATTATTATTATTTTCATAAAACGAAAAATAATAACAGAAAAAATATTATTATTATTATTGATGTCTTAATCTATCATAATGTATAGCAAGAACATGGAGTTTATAGTCATCCTCTACTTCACTATCTTGAGTTTTTAAATCTTCATAAGTAGAATTCATTTCATCTAAAGAAAGCTCCTTTATTGGGCATCTTGGATATAATAAATCAGTTGATGAATCAGTAAATAAAGCATTAGCCGCAAGATCTAAAACCTTATTATCTCTTCTTAAATAAGCATGATAATCTCCACCTATAAAAGCATAAGGCATATAAGATAAAACTACTTTATACTCAGGATTTTTTGTGACATATTCTTCACTAACTTCAAAGCATCGACCACATAGATTTTGATTAAATATTTTATTTGCAATTACTTCACTTGCTTTATAAACATTTATAGTTCCTAAAACTGTATCAACTTTAAATAATGGTCCATCATTTTCAACATTAATTACCCCCGGCCATAATGTAGGTTTAACGCTTCTATATCTTCTTTTATCTTTTTCTAGTAAGAAAAGATCATATATAGCATTACGAATAGAAAAAGCATAATTAAAATTGCATTTTTGTAATATTTCATCTAATTCTTTTTCTTTACCAATCTTCTTTAAATAATAATACCCATTAATTAAATGATTCAAAGAATAAAAAGGTAATTTATATACATCAAAATATAAATTGTTCTTTCTTAAATATTCATTAATAACCTTTTTAGCTATAGCGTCATTTTTATATTTAACACTATCTACTCTTTTAAATTCATAACCCATTAAGTCATCCATTAACATAATAACCCCTCTTTTTTTCGGTATATTATAGCAAAAAAATACCATAATGTAAAATTTTTCATTATGGTAGATAGTGTTTCCAAAGTGTGGAGATTTGAAGAGTTTTACCCTTTAAATCAATAAA
>OLGM01000388.1_pt1 | contig 29476 bp, 29 predicted proteins | sample 1606001 | NCBI WGS metagenome assembly OLGM01 (sample SAMN03283294) | human gut metagenome | biome: human-associated habitat; material: feces | host: Homo sapiens | place: Peru | collected 2012
CCACAGCTTGCCCTCCAGCTCACCGGCAAACATGAAGGGGCGGCACTTTGCCTTGTCGTCGCGGCCTACGGTGGCCAGATACTGCACCGGGTTTGCGTTCAAAAATTCTACGACTTTATTCATGAGATGTACCTCCATACATTGTTTTTCTTGATAGCTTTATTGTAATGCGCTTCGTGCGGCTTGTGAAGTACGCACAAGATTGTGGTATAGTTACCTGCCGGTAACCATCAGAACTTGCCGTTATCGTTTGCCCAAGTGGACGGGTCGGCGATGGTCTCCATCACATCCCAATGCTCGGCGATCTTGCCGTTCTCCACACGCCACAGGTCATAGTAAGCGGTGGGAACATCGCCATAGGTGCCCTCGCTGACGGCCAGCACAAAGTTGCCATCGGCCAGCACCTGATGGGTGGTGGTGTAAACCATCTGGATATTCTGCTCTGCAAGTGCAGCCAGAGCGTTCGTCAGGCTGGAAACGCCATCCGCAATGTTGGAGTTGTGCTGAATGTAGTTGTCGCCGTCAAAGTAATCGGCCATCTTGTCAAGGTTGTGTCCCTGCATGACATCGTACAGGAAGTTGTTCACCAGTTCGCGGTTCTCCTCGGTCTTGTCCAGATCGGTCACTTCCATGGTGCCATCCGTCTGGGTATGACCGGAAGGATTCGCTTCGGTCACGGCAGCCAGGTTGTCCCAATGCTCGGCGATCTTGCCGTTTTCATCAAAGCGGAAGATGTCGAAAGCCACCTGATCGCCTGCGCCTGCAAAATTGTAGATGGTCTGAAGGAAAACCTTGTCGCCATCCTCAAATGCACGGATGTTCTGCACCGTGGTCTTGACCTCTGCGGATGCCAGATACTCCACCGAGCCGACAAAGGCATCTGCGCCGGTGCCATAGGCGAGGTTGTGCTGGATATAATCCTCTGCCAGCAGAGAACGAGCCGTGTCCGTATCGCCGGTGGCGAAGGTGTTGATCAGGGCAAGTGCCTTGTCGATCTGCGTTTCCTCGGCAGCGGCTTCGGAAACAGAAGCGCTCTCGGAAGCCGCAGAAGAAGCCGCCGTGCTGCTGGGTGCGGTGCTGCCGGATGCTGCACCGGCGCAGCCGGTCAGGATGCCAGTGGTAAGAAGGGTAGCGATGGTTGCTGCAATCAGTTTTTTCATGTTGGGAATCTCCTTTGTGATGCTGAGGTTTACTGCCGGGGTTCGGAGTGTTCCGTCCCTGTGATTGCATGATACCACGCCTGTGTCGATTATGGAAGTACGCACAATATTGTGGTGTAGTTACCGGAAAGATACCATTGCGATGCTGATTGCTTTTTTCACTCTTGAAAGCTATAATGATGCCATAAAGCTGTTTGTGGCATCCGTGCATCGGACGCTTTGACTACTTGAAATTCCCTTGGAGGTAATTATGGAAAAAGAGATCCTCAAAGAACTACCGGCCTGCCCGGTGGAGACCACCCTGACCCTCATCAGCGATAAATGGAAGGTGCTGATCCTCCGGGATCTGATGTCGGGAACAAAGCGTTTTGGAGAGCTGAAAAAGTCCATCGGTCATGTGACCCAGAAGGTTCTGACCGCTCAGCTGCGGCAGATGGAGGAAAGCGGGCTGCTGACTCGGAAGGTCTACGCTGAAGTGCCGCCCCGGGTGGAATATACGCTGACGGAACTGGGGTATAGCCTGAAACCGGTTCTGGATGCCATGTGGACATGGGGCGAAGGGTACAAAAGCAGGCTGGAAGAGAAAGCGGAATAAGTCTAAAATTAACCGTCCGCTTCAAGTTGAACTTGAAAAGGGACGGTCTTGATCGCAAGATGATTTTCAAATTTTGGAAGCACATGGAGAGGTTTTATAAAGAAAATGCGGACATGGCATTCCATATCGTACACACCTTGCCCAATCAAGAGAATTTTTGAAAAAGCGGTTGACTGTTTCTTCCCGGCAGGGCACTGGAAAATGGGGTGCCCTGTGCAGCGCGGCACATCCGTCACCTCGCACAAAAAATTGACTACAGGTTTTACTTGACAATTCGCGGAATATGCACTATCATAACCATGAGATGAATATAATGTTTATAACGATATACTCAATTTGAGGGTGAGGTATTCCATGGCGATCAATGATAGTGCTGTCGTCCCGCTTTACCAGCAGGTAAAGGATGACATTCGTGCCGCGATCGAGAGCGGCAAGTACAAAACCAACGAAAAGATCCCCCCGGAGCCGGAGCTGAGTGCGGAGTACTCGGTCAGCCGCATCACGGTGCGCCGTGCGGTGGAAGAGCTGTGTGCCGAAGGGTATCTGGTCAAAATGCAGGGGCGGGGCACCTTTGTCAGCAAGCCCCGCATCCATCGCAAGTTTACCAGCGGCAGAGGTGCTTCCAGCTTTACGGAGATCTGTAAAGAAAACGGCATGGTGCCGGGTGCACGGCTGCTGAACCGTCAGATCGTGCCGGTGCGTAAGGATGAGGAAGCCTTCTTCCATGTAGGCCCGGAAGCCTTGCTCATCTATATCCAGCGTCTGCGCACCGCCGATGGTCAGCCGGTTTTTCTGGAGAACCTGTTCCTGCCCTACGAGCCTTATAAGAGCCTGATGAGCGAGAACCTCAATGATGTTTCCATGTTTGACGCCATTGAGCACATCTCCGGGCTGCGCCCTGCAACGACCTCCCGCCAGCGTATCGAGGCAGTGCGAGCCACAGCAGAACAGGCACAGCTGCTCAACCTTTCGCTGGGCGAGCCGCTGCTGTATCTGAACGCCTACTTCCATGACCAATATGACCACCCGCTGTGCATCGGGCGGCAGTATTACATTGGAAGCCGGTATATGTTTGAGTTTTAAGGGCAGAATTCTGTCCCAAAAGAGCGTCTTTTCCACCCGGAAAAGACGCTCTTTTTGTCGTTCCAAGGAGAATTGTTAGTGAAACTGCTAAAATATAGGGGAGATGCTTTGTGCACGTTACCAAAGCTGAGATTATTTTAACAAAACCTCTTGACGTCTGCGTGAAAAATGGTAATATGTACATGACGATTATGACGTCTATAACGAATAAGACGATACAGACACCGAAGAGATGAAGGAACCACAAGAAAGGTCGTGGATGCGTATGAACCGAATCATTCTTGCTTCGCACGGAGGGCTTTCTGCCGGAATGAAGGACACCGTGCAGATGATCCTTGGTGAGTTGCCGAACCTTTATGCCCTTGCCACCCTGCGGGATGAGACCGAGCCTATCACGGTGGCGGCACGCCGGCTGCTGGAGGGCTTTGCAGCAGAGGATGCTGTGTACATCGTGACCGATGTGATGGGCGGCAGCGTGAACAACGAGATGCTGACCCTGCTGCCGGAGTATCCGGCGGTGCACCTGATCTGCGGCATGAACGCTTCTCTGGTGCTGACCCTTGCTTCCAACGACGAAGCCCTGACACAGGACGAACTGGCCGAGTGCATTGCAGATGCCAAGGCGCAGATCATTGATTGCAACCTGCTGCTGAAAAACGCAGCCCAAGATGAGGAGGATGACCTATGATCAAATTAGTACGTCTGGACTACCGCCTGCTGCACGGTCAGGTGGTGTTCTCGTGGACAGGCCATGTGGGCGCACAGCGCATCATCGTGGTGGACGATGACGCCGCCAACGACGAGATGAAAAAGTCCGCCCTGCTGCTGAGCAAGCCTGCCGGTGTCCGGGTGAACATCTTTACGGTGGACAAAGCCATCGCCAAGATGCCCAAGGTGGAGCAGCTGGACGAGAAGATCATGATGATCTTCGGCAACACCGCGGCGCTGCTCAAGTTCTGCCAGGCATACCCCAAGATCAAAGAGATCAACTACGGCGCTGTGGCAAACAAGCCCGGTTCCGTGGCCTTTGACCAGTCGGTGTTCCTGACCCCGGAGGAGCAGGCCGACACCCAGAAGCTGCTGGATATGGGCGTTAAGATCTACAGCCAGCAGACCCCCACCTTTAAGGTAGTACCGATCGATCACACCTGATCGTAAGGAGATAAAAAGGAGGAATTGACCCATGTTTGTTACCGCATTGCTTTTGGGTCTGGTTGGCGTGTTCTGTATTCTGGACTCGCGCATTCTGGGCCGCATGAACTTCGAGCGTCCGCTCATCACCTGCACCATCGTCGGTGCGCTGCTGGGTGATCTGCAGACCGGTCTGACCCTTGGCGCATCCATCGAGCTGATGAGCCTTGGCATCGTGAACATCGGCGCAGCCGCACCCCCGGACATGAACATGGCTGCCATCATCTGCGCAGCCTTTGCCATCCTGACCGATGCTTCTGCCGAGACTGCACTGGCACTGGCCATTCCCATCGCTGTTCTGGGCCAGATGCTGGGCGTGCTGATGCGCACCATCCTGTCCAACCTGACCCACGTTGCCGACCACGCCATTGCAGAAGGCAAGTTCCGCAAGGCATGGAGCATGCACATCGTCTGCGGCACGCTGCTGTATAGCCTGATGTACTTCATCCCCATTTTCCTGTCCGTCTACTTCGGCACAGATCTGGTGCAGAAGATCGTGGCTTTCATCCCCGCATGGCTGACCGATGGCCTGAACCTCGGCAGTAAGTTCCTTACCGCTTACGGTATTGCCCTGCTGCTGTCCACCATGCTCAACCGCGACCTGACCGTCTACTTCCTGCTGGGCTTCTTCTTTGTAGGCTATCTGGGTCTGGATGTTACCGCTGTGGCAATCTTCGCCGCAATTCTGGCTGTGATCCTGACCGGCCTGAAGTATGGCAAGGGCGCACCCGCCGCAGCCGCTGCCGGTGCAGCTGCTGCCAACCCGGATTACGACCCGCTGGAAGATGACGACGATCTTTGATAGGAGGAAGCTGAAATGAGCAACGCAACCAAGACTGCAAAGCGCAGCGACTTCAAGAAATACTTCCAGTTTATGTGGCGTTCCCTGAACATTCAGGCCTCCTGGAACTACGAACGTCAGATGAACATGGGCTTTTTGTACGGCATCGCTCCCACGCTGGACGAGCTGTACCCCAACGAGAACGACCCCGAGCAGCTGGCGCACAAAAAGGAAGCCTACGAGCGTGAGATGGCGTTCTACAACTGCACCCCCCAGACCAGTGCCTTTACGCTGGGTCTGGCTGCTTCCATGGAGGAGCAGTACGCCGCCGACCGTGAGAACTTCAACCCGGAGACCATCAACGCCGTCAAGACCTCGCTGATGGGCCCCCTGTCCGGCGTGGGCGACTCCTTCTTCCAGGGCACTGTTCGCCTGATCGCTTTTGGTCTGGGCATCTCTCTGGCACAGCAGGGCAGCGTTCTGGGTCCCATTCTGGCTATGATCATCTCCATCGTCCCCTCTGTGCTGGTCACATGGTTTGCCGGTAAGCTGGGCTACACCATGGGCAGCAAGTACCTGACCAAGCTCAACGGCGGCATGATGGACAAGCTGATGTACGTCTGCGGCATCGTGGGCCTGATGGTCATTGGTGCCATGGTGGCAAGCATGGTGGGTCTGACTACCCCCATTACCTTCGCAAGCACCGGTCTGGTGCTGCAGGATGTGCTGAACACCATTCTGCCGAACCTTCTGAACCTTGGCATCGTGATGCTGATGTACACCCTGATCCGCAAAAAGGTCAAGACCGGCTGGCTGCTGGGCATCTGCATCGTGGGCGGTGTTGCCATCAACGCCCTTGGTCTGTTGGTGTAACCGGGTTTCCGGCTTACATAGATATCCGTACGCCTGTAATTTGTGATTCAAACAATAGGAAAATAATTTGGAGGATTGCATTATGTATAACATTGATCTGGCAAACGTCAAGTCCATCGTGGCAGACATCGTGGCAAAGCACAACGTGGAGAACGTGGCCTTTGTTGGCTGCGGTGCTTCCAAGGCAGAGCTGTACCCCGCAAAGTACTTCCTGGCAAACTGCAGCAAGAAGCTGCGTGTGGCACACTACACCGCCAACGAGTTCAACTACGATACCCCCGATTGGCTGGGCGACACCACCGTGGTCATCACCGCTTCTCTGGGCGGCAGCACCCCTGAGACCGTCAAGGCCAACAGCGTGGCAAAGGCCGCCGGTGCAACCGTTGTCAGCGTTACCCACGCTGCCGGTTCTGCCCTGACCAAGGAAGCTGACTACACCATCGTTCACGGCTTTGAGGCAAACTACGCCGCCAAGCTGGAGAAGATGGGCTACGTTCTGGCACTGGCTGTGGAGATCCTGCAGCAGGTGGAGGGCTTCGACAAGTACGACAAGATGATCGAGGGCCTGACCAACGTGTTCGAGGCTGCCGAGAACGCTGCCAACTCTGCCCGCAAGTCTGCCAAGGAGTTCGCTGAGAAGTACAAGGACGCTCCCGTCGTCTACGTCATGTCCAGCGGCGCTTCCATGGAGGTCGCTTACTCCACCTCCATCTGCCTGATGATGGAGATGCAGTGGGTCAACTCCGGCTCCTTCCACAGCGGCGAGTTCTTCCACGGCCCCTTCGAGATCGTGGACAAGGACGTGCCCTTCATCCTGCTGATGAACGACGGCAAGACCCGTCCCGTGGATGCCCGCGCACTGACCTTCCTGCACCGCTTCGATGCTCTGACCACCGTTGTGGATGCAAAGGATTACGGTCTGGGCAATGCTGTGGACAGCAGCGTCATCACCTACTTCAACCCGCTGATGCACACCGCCGTGTTCCGCGTCTATGCTGAGGAGCTGTCCTACGTCCGTCAGCATCCGCTGACCCTGCGCCGCTATATGTGGAAGCTGGAGTACTAAGCGATCGACTGGGATCAATAGACCCATGCTTGGGGGAGGGGCTTGCCCCTCCCCTTTTTTGATGAAGAGGGAAATGAAGAATGATTGAAGCAGTGATTTTTGATATGGATGGGGTGCTGGCAGATACGGAATATTACTACGAGAACCGCCGTAAAAACTTTCTGCTGGAAAACGGCATCCCCATCCCGGAGGGCAACTTCATCGGCTCCAACGAAAAAGCCATCTGGGAAGCCATTGTCCCCAACGACCCTGTGCGCCGTCAGGAGATGCTGATGGCTTACCGGGAGTACCGCAAGGCTCGCCCCACCCCCTACGGCAAGCTTACCGACCCGCAGGCAGAGCCGCTGATGAATGCGCTGCGCAGCCGGGGGCTGAAGGTGGCGGTGGCGTCCTCCAGCGCAGCGCCGGATATCATGAAGATGCTCACGGAGGGCGGGCTGAAAGCCATGGTGGATTTTGCTTTCAGCGGCGAGGACTGCGCCGCCCATAAGCCTGCGCCGGACATCTATCTCAAGGCGCTGAAGGCACTGGGGCTGACGGCAGACAAGGCCATTGCGGTGGAGGATTCTCCCACAGGCATCGCCTCCGCAAAGGCGGCAGGCCTGAAGGTGCTGGCACTGAAGCCCCGCCACGGCGAGCCGCTGGACCAGTCCGCCGCAGACTGCATCATCACCCAGCTGATGGATGTAAAGGAGCATCTGGACTGAGATGGAAGCGATCAAGAACGGTCTGCGCAAAAACCTGACCCCAGCACAGCTGTGGAGCGGCGCACGCTTTTTTCTGCTGCTGAATCTGGGACTTATCATCTATGCAGTAGCACTGAACTTTTACTGTGCGCCCAACCACTTTGTATTTGGCGGCACCACCGGTCTTTCCATCGTTCTGGCCACCTGCTTTCCGGCTCTGAGCGTCAGCACCTTTATGTGGATCACCAATGCGGTGCTGGATGTGCTGGGCTGCGTCTTTCTGGGCATAAAGACCATGGGTTGGACACTGTACTCCTCCTTCATGCTCAGCTTTTATTCCAGTATGTGCGAAAAGATGTTTCCCGTGTCGCAGCCTTTGACGGATGACACTCTTCTGGAGCTGTGCTTTGCGGTGGCGCTGCCTGCCATTGCCAGCGGCATCGTATTCAACATCGGGGCATCCACCGGCGGCACCGAGATCGTGGCGATGATCCTGCACAAGTACATCAAGGTGGAGATCGGCAGGGCTCTGCTGCTCAGCGATATCGGCACGGTGTTGTTTGCGGCTTACCTCTACGGCCCGCAGACCGGGATGTACTGCGTGCTGGGACTCATCGGGCGCAGCACCATCGTGGATACAGCCATCGAGAGCCTGAATCTCCGCAAGGTGTGTACGGTCATCACCTCAAGGCCGGAGCCCATCCGGCATTTCGTTACGGAAACACTGGGACGCACAGCGACCCAGCAGAACGCCACCGGCGTGTACACCGGCGAGCCCCGTACCATGATCATGGTGGCGCTGACCCGGCGGCAGGCAGGGCTGCTGCGGGATTTCCTGCGCCGGGAGGACCCGGAGGCCTTTCTGACCATTGTCAACTCCAGCGAGATCATCGGCAAGGGATTCCAGTCCATCTGAAAACACAGAATGCCCGCCCACTGTGGAAAAACCACAGTGGGCGGGCATTATTCTATATCCTCGCTTTGCCCCCGAAGTTCCTGCCGGATGGCACGGAACTGCTCCGGGACATCCGCATCCGTCATAGCACTGGGGACATCTACTGTTCCGGCAGTTTTGGCAGTCTCGTAGAACCAGCATTTATAATCCACGGTTTCCAGCGTGTGCTGCAGCTGCCGGATCTGCTGGGTGAGCACCTCTCGCTGATGCCGGAACATCTCCAGCCGGGTGTCAATGGTGTCGTCTCCCTGCATGGCAAGCTCGATATACTGCCGGATGTCTTTGATGGACATTCCGGCTTTTTTCATGCAGCGGATGACCTGCAGCCATTCGAAGTCGCTTTCCCGGAACATCCGAATGCCGCCGGAGGAACGTTCCACAAAGGGCAGCAAGCCCTCTTTGTCGTAGTAGCGCAGGGTGGAGGCAGGTACGCCCAGCTTCTGTGCCATTTCGCCCACGGTATAGATCATCTGAAACCTCCGTTTTTTCAAAAAACACTTGACTTAAAGTGTGCTTTAAGTTGTATGATAAAATCAAACTCTATCAACATCATAATGCGGACACGCTCCGCTGTCAAGGAGGTATTGATTTTGTCCGGCAGCCCCGAAAGGACGGTTTTTTAGGAAAAGTCCTTGACTTAAAGTTAACTTCAAATGTTATGATTGAGCAAGAGCAAACATACTATTGATTCCATCACAACAAAGGAGCCGTTCACTATGATGAAACCTGAAAAACTCGATTTAGTATCCGAATGGGACAAGACCTTTCCCAAAAGTAAATCCGTAAACCACAAAAAGGTCACTTTTGTCAATTGCTACGGCATCACCCTTGCCGCCGATATGTACACACCTAAAAATGAACAGAAAAAGTTTCCTGCCCTCGCGGTCTGCGGCCCTTTTGGTGCGGTAAAGGAGCAATGTTCCGGCCTTTACGCCCAGACGATGGCAGAACGCGGATATTTGACGATCGCGTTTGACCCTTCGTTTACCGGCGAAAGCGGCGGTCAGCCCCGCTATATGGCATCCCCGGATATCAATACTGAGGACTTTATGGCCGCAGTAGACTTTCTCTCGGTGCAGGATAACGTAGATACAGATAAAATTGGCATTATCGGCATCTGCGGCTGGGGCGGCATGGCCTTGAACACGGCTGCGCTGGATACCCGTATTAAAGCCACTGTCGTATCTACTATGTACGATATGACCCGTGTAAATGCAAACGGCTATTTTGATGCAGAAAATAGCGAAGAAGCCCGCTATGAAAAGAAAAAGATCTTGAATGCCCAGCGTACTGAGGACTACAAAGCAGGGCTCTATACGCGCGCCGGCGGCTGTATGCCCTTGCCGACGCCGGACGATGCGCCGTTCTTCGTAAAGGATTACAGCGAATACTATAAAGGCCGTGCCTATCATGCAAGAAGCCTGAACTCCAACGACGGCTGGAATGTGATCGGCTGTGAGTCCTTTATGAACCAGCCAATTTTGAAATACAGCTGTGAGATTCGCAGCGCTGTTCTGGTCATGCATGGCGAAAAGGCTCATAGCTTCTACTTCGGGAAAGACGCCTTTAACGATATGGTGCGCAACAGTAAATATGCTGCCAACAAGGAGTTCCTTGCAATTCCCGGTGCAGTCCATACTGACCTGTATGACAATCTTGCGGTAATACCGTTTGATAAAATGGACGCATTTTTCAAAAAGAATTTGGACTAAGGAGGCAATGCTACAATGGCGAAAAAAGTTCTTATTATTTCCACGAGCTTGAGAGGTAAAAGCAATTCCGAAATTCTGGCAAAAGAGTGTGAAAAGGGCGCATGGGATGCCGGACATAATGTGGAATTTCTTTCCCTGCGGGACAAAGACATTCGTTTCTGCAGCGGCTGTTTGTCCTGCCAGAAAACCGGCTCTTGTGTGCTGAAAGATGATGTGCCGGAAATCATGGCCAAAGTGAAAGAGGCGGAAGTTGTTGTCTTTGCAACGCCGATTTACTATTATGAGATGAGCGGGCAGATGAAAACCCTGCTGGATCGTCTGAACCCTTTGTATAATTCGGATTACCGTTTCCGTGATATTTACATGATTGCAACTGCCGCAGAAGATGAAAGTACAACCATTGAAAAAGCCTACAATGGTTTGCAGGGCTGGGTGGATTGCTTTGAAAGGGCCGAACTTAAAGGCTGTGTTTTTGGCGGCGGCATCAATGATGCCGGGGAGGCTGTGCAGCATGCAGAGGCCATGCAGCAGGCATACGACCTTGGGCGGAATGTGTAAGAGATGAAACAGCTTGCCTTTTTACTACTCAGCGTTCTGATGCTGCTTGCAGTCACTGCTTGCTGCGAGAAGAAAACTGTTCCGAAAACACAACCCATAGAGAACACGCAGAATAGTTTGACCGAAGAAACATCTGACGAAAGGACGGACAGCGGAATGAAAATGTACATAAACGATAAGGAAATCCCGGTCACATGGGAGAACAATCCTTCCGTCAGTGCATTGAGAAGCGACCTGCAAGCGGGCGATATTGTAGTATCCATGTCAATGTACAGCAATAACGAACAGGTAGGTCCGCTGGATAAATCCTATCCCAGCAATGATGTCCAGACGACAACAAACAACGGCGACATCGTTTTGTATCGTTCTGACCAGATCGTTCTATTCTACGGCTCTAATTCGTGGGCGTATACTCGCCTTGGTAAAATGGATTTATCGGAAAACGAAGTCGTCAATCTGCTTAGCAATGGCGATGTAAGCATTCGTTTGACTCTGTAATTTTCTGGAACGACAAGTTCCAGCTTATTACGTTTGCCCGTAGCAGGGTTTGGGGCAGAACCGCGTTTGCGCAGCGCAGCGGAGCGGAGCAATGAAAGGGGCTGTTGCAAAATAAAAATGCAATAGCAATTTGCACAAAGAAATAGCGCAAAATCAGAAACCCGGAACCCTTTTGAGCCGTTTGGCCCCTAAAAAGGTTCCGGGTTTTGTGCATAATTTTTTCAGAGAGCTATTTTGCAACAGCCCCTTCTTTGTCGTAGTAGCGCAGGGTGGAGGCCGGTACGCCCAGTTTCTGTGCCATTTCGCCCACGGTATAGATCATCTGAAACCTCCGTTTTTTCAAAAAACACTTGACTTAAAGTGTGCTTTAAGTTGTATGATAAAATCAAACTCTATCAACATCATAATGCGGACACGCTCCGCTGTCAAGGAGGTCCCTATGAGCAAGAGGGTATTGATTTTGTCAGGCAGTCCCCGGAAGGGCGGCAACTCTGATATTCTGTGCGATGAATTTCTGCGCGGGGCGCAGGCTTACGAGATGGGGAGGAACGTATAATGGCAGTGAAACAGACAGCAGGGCGGGATGCTCTGGGCGAATTTGCACCGAAGTTTGCAGAACTCAACGACGAGGTGCTGTTCGGGCAGGTGTGGAGCCGGGAGGATAAACTCTCCCTCCGGGACCGCAGTCTTGTGACAGTGGTGGCACTGATGGCGCAGGGACTGACGGACTCCTCGTTCCAGTATCATTTGACGGCAGCAAAAAACAACGGCATTACCCGGACTGAGATTGCAGAGATCCTGACCCATGCGGCATTTTATGCAGGCTGGCCCAAGGCGTGGGCGGCTTTCCGCATGGCGAAGGAAGTCTGGGCAGAGGACGCTGCGGAGGATGCTAAGGCACAGCACCAGAGCGAGATGGTGTTCCCTATCGGCGCACCCAACGACGGTTTTGCACCATATTTCAGCGGGAAAAGCTATCTGGCACCCTTGTCCACCGCACAGGTGAGCATTTGCAACGTTACCTTTGAGCCGGGCTGCCGGAACAACTGGCACATCCATCATGCCGCAAAGGGCGGTGGGCAGATCCTTGTCTGCGTAGCAGGCCGGGGCTACTATCAGGAATGGGGCAAGGCACCGCTGGAGCTGCATCCGGGAGATGTCGTGAACATTCCCCCGGAGGTCAAGCATTGGCACGGTGCTGCACCTGATTGCTGGTTCTCTCATCTGGCAGTGGAAGTGCCCGGCGAGGACACCTCCAACGAATGGTGCGAACCGGTAGCGGAGGAAACCTATGGGACACTGCGGTAACAGCTACAAAATGCGCTGATGCATAAAGGTAAAGCGAGGCACCTGCCATGACCGCCGTGATTTATGCAGAGGTCATCTTCATCACTGCTGCCAACGATGCGCCCCATATTCAGGACGCCCTGCGGCTGGGCGTGGTGGACTACCTCATCAAGCCGTTCCGGTACGAGCGGTTCGAGGAAGCACTGGATAAAGTGGTGGTGCGCCGCAAGGTCATTGAGAGCGGCTTGGATTTTACCCAATCCGACATCGACGAGATGATCCGCGCCCGCCGCCCGAACCCGGAAAGCCGCACCGCCGAACTGGAAAAGGGCATCCAGCGACAGACGCTGGACCATATCCGGGCCGACCTGCGCAAAAATGCAAGCACTTACCGGACAGCAGAGCAGATCGCAGCCGACACCGGCCTTTCCAAGGTGACGGTGCGGCGGTACCTGAACTACCTTATCGGCACGAGCGAAGCCGAAAGTCAGGTAGATTATTCCACCGGCGGCAGACCGCGCGTGGAATACCGGAGCAGATAAGAAGCCTCCGCTAAAAATTTACGACTTCGCTTATAAAAGTAACACCCCGGACGCACAGCTTCCGGGGTGTTGCTTTATGCTTCAGGCTCCTCGCCGTTTTCCAGCTTGCCCAGATACCGCCACAGGGTGGTGCGGCTGATGCCCAGCTGCCGGGCGGCAGCGGCGCGGTTGCCGCCGTGGGCGGCTACTGTCTGCTGCACGACCTCGCCGATGATGCTTTCCAGCGTGCGGGAGGTGTCGGTGCTGACCACCGCTGCCGGGTGCGCCGCCGGAGCGCTGCGCAGGCTGCGCTCCTTGGAGAGCAGGTCGGCCACGCTGCTGCTGCGGATGTAGGGGCCGTTCGTCAGGGTGGCAAGGGAACGCAGCAGGTTTTTGAACTGGGTGTAGTTGTTCGGCCACGGGTACTGCCGCAGCATCTCGATGGCGCGGGGCTCAAAGCCGGAGATCTGCTTACCCAGCTCCAGATTCAGGCTGTTCAGGTACAAACTGGAAAGAGACGGGATCTCGTCCGACCGGCTGCGCAGCGGGGGCAGCTCCAGTGTCAGCGCGCCCAGCCGCTCAATAAAGCGGCGGGTGACCGGCGAGACCGGCTCCTCCGGGCGCACCGAGCGGGAGAACAGCAGCCGCACCCGGCGGGCAAGGCCGGTCTCCTCGATAGCAGCCAGCAGCTCGGCGCTCCACTGCTCCGGGATGGCTTCAAAGTTCTGGAAGTAGACCGTGTTGCCGTTGGCGTTCAGGGGAGAGTTGTAGTGGTTGAGCAGGAAATCCCATGATTTATCGTTCATCAGAGCGCAGTTTGCCACCACGAGGGGGCGGTTCACCAGTGCGCTGTGCAGATAGAGATACCGGGCGATCTGCTCCTTGCCGGTGCCCGGCTCGCCGCAGATGAACAGGGGCTGGCGCACGGCGGCAAGGGCATTGATCTCGGCGTCCTGTGTGCCCATGGCACCGCTCAGGCTGTAAAAGCTGTTGGAGAAAAGATATTCGCACTCGCCCTTGTTCAGCGACCGCAGCCCCGGGCGGTTGGAATGCAGCGGGATGCGGGAGGGTACACAGTAGAACAGATACCGCTGCACATTGTTCATCAGCAGTACCTGTGCTGTGATGCTGTACAGCTGGCTGCGCTCGGTGTAGTAGAACTTTAAACTGCCGGTGGCGGGAATTTCCCGCAGGTGGGTCTGCAAACAACGATGCAGCTCCGGGGAGATGTCCTTCATATTGTTATAGTACAGGCTGCCGTCCGGCTCCATCACCACTACCCTGCCGCCCTGCTCCTGCGTGATGCTGCGCAAAAACAGGTTCTCCTGCCGCAGCTGGCCGAACCATGTGCTGATGTTCACCGCCTGATCAATGGCGCTGTGCAGGCTCTCGATGCCGGAGGTGATGAGAAAGGCGTCAAAGCCCATCTCCCGGGCAATGGTGTGGGTGACCATGTCGCAGACTACCATCCGGTAGCCGCCCTGCTTGAGCCGCTCCAAGGTGTGGCGCACCTCCTCGGCACTGCGGACGGTAAGGATGTCCAAATCAAAGTTCAGCAGGCTGCAAAGGGTGTGGGCGGGCTCGGTGATGCTGGGAAAGCCCACGATGGCGTACAGGCTGGTGTAGTTCTCCGCCAGTTTCATGGTGCGCAGCACATCGTACACCGAGATATGGATATCCACCACCGGCAGGTCGGTCACCTGCCGGATCAGGGTGGCAGTGCCGCCGCGGGAGATGATGCAGTCGTAGCTGTTGGGCGCCATGCTCTGCACGATGGCCTGTCCCTCTTCCAGATCGCCGGTGTACACCTCCAGCTCAACGTTGGGGTAGGCCTGCGCCGCCTGCTCCATGGCGGTGCGCATTCCGTCGTAGGGGGCAATGCCCAGAATGCGGGTGTGAGTTTCGACCATAAAACGTCCCTCCGTGTTTCTCTTTGAAACTATTATAATCGGTATGGTTCAAAAAGAAAACAGAAAGCGGTTTCAAAATGGAACGTTTTTACACTTGAAACGGAAAGAAAATTAAAAACGTGCTAAAATGAAACGCTTTTGCCCCTTGTGCGGCGTGCAATCCCCTGCCGGATACGGCATAATGAAAGCACAAAAACAAGTGAGGGGGCACGAACGAATGCTTCGCCTGCTGATGATTGCAGATGATTTTACTGGTGCGCTGGATACCGGCGTACAGCTTGCGGCACACGGCATCCCCACGCAGGTCGTAGTGGGGCAGGCAGACCTTTCCGCGTGCAGAAGCACCGTGCTGGTGGTAGATACCGAAACGCGGCATCTGCCCGCCGCAAAGGCTGCCGAGGCGGTTGAAGAGCTGACCCGCAGCGCGGTAGAAAACGGCGTGGGCTGCATCTATAAAAAGACGGATTCCGCCCTGCGCGGCAACATCGGCGCAGAGCTTGCCGCCCTGCTTAAAGCAAGCGGCGCGCGCAATTTACCCTTTCTGCCGGCCTTCCCGCAGATCGGACGCACCACCGAAAAGGGCGTCCACTACATCAAAGGCGTGCCGGTGAACGAAAGCCCCTTCGGCATCGACCCCTTCGAGCCGGTGCGCTGCGCCGAGGTGACAAAGCTGATCCAGTTGCAGACCGAGGTGCCCGCACAGAGCCTGCGCCCCGGCGAGACGGCAGCGGACAAGACCGGCATTCTGGTGTATGACGCTGCAACCGCCGCAGATCTGGAAACCACCGGACGGCAGCTGTTCCAGAATGGAACACCCCCGGTGCTGGCAGGCTGCGCAGGCTTTGCTGCCTTTCTGCCGGAGCTGCTGGGGCTTTCGGACGGCAGCGTGGTCGAGACCCCGCAGCTGGACCCCCGGCTGCTGGTGCTCTGCGGCAGCGTGAACCCCATCACCCTGCGGCAGATGGACACCGCCGAAAAGGCAGGCTTTACCCGCCTGCGGCTGACCCCCCGGCAGAAGCTGGAGCCCGGTTACTGGGCAAGCGCCGACGGCAAGGCTGCGCTGGCAGAAATCGAACAGATGCTGGCAGCAAACCCCCGCTGCATCATCGAGACCAACGATGCGGGGGGCAACCAGCTTACCGCCGACTACGCCGCCGCCCGCGGCATTGATCTGGACGGCCTGCGGGTGGGCATTTCCGGCAGCGTCGGGCAGATGTTCGGGGCGCTGTTCAGCAGTGAGCATCTGGGCACGCTGCTGCTCACCGGCGGCGACACCCTGCTGCAGTGCATGAACAGCGTGGGCGCACGGGAGCTGGAACCGGTGTGCGAGCTGGAAAGCGGCATCGTGCTGGCGCGGTTCACTTATCAGGGGCGCACCCGCTATGTCATTACCAAGTCCGGCGGCTTTGGGCAGGAGGATCTGCTGGTGGAGCTGGCAGACCGCATTGCAAAGCATTGAGAATGGAAGCAGACAGCCCTTGCGGCTGGAACGGAAGATAAATGTAACAGAAGGAGAACGACCATGACCTATGCAAAACTGCCCGGCCTGACCTGGGACGGCACTGTGTACGAGAACGAGGAGATGGGCACGCTGGAAGCCCTGCTGCCCACCGGCGGCTGGCCCACCGCCCACGCACCCGCCATGGTGGAGCTGCCCAACGGCGACCTGCTCTGCTGCTGGTTCGCCGGTACTTATGAGGGCAGCGCAGATGTGCACATCATCTGCTCGGTGCTGCCGCATGACGGTACCAAGTGGCTGGAGCCGGTGGATATCTCCGGCGACCCCACCCGCAGCGAGCAGAACCCCTCGCTGTTCTATGGCCCGGACAACGCCGTGTGGGCGATGTACACCGCCCAGCTGGACCGCGTAGAGGGCAAGGACAACATGCAGTTCACCGCCGTGGTGCGCTGCCAGAAGAGCACCGATGGCGGCAAAACATGGGGCGATTACACCACCGTGTTCCCGGAGGAGGGCACCTTCTGCCGTCAGCCCATTCAGGTGCTGTCCAACGGCCGCTGGATCTTTGCCAACTGGCTGTGCACCGACTCTGCCGAGGGCCTGTCCGGCGACCCCACCGCCTTCCGCATCTCGGACGATGAGGGCAAAACTTGGCGCATGGTCATGATGCCCGGCAGCAACGGCCACGTCCACGCCAATGTCATCGAGCTGGAGCCGGGGCATCTGGTGGCGTTCATGCGCAACCGCGAAGCCTACCGCATCCACCGCAGCGAGTCCTTTGACTGGGGCGAAACCTGGACGGTGCCCGCACCCACCCCGCTGCCCAACAACAACTCCAGCATCAGCGCGGTCAAGCTGCAGAGCGGCCGCATCGCCATTGCCTACAACCCCACCTGCACCCCCAACCCCGTGCCCGGCAAGGCTGCATGGCCCGGCCTGCGCTGCCCGGTGGCGGTGGCGCTTTCCGAGGACGGCGGCCTGACCTTCCCCATCATCCGCTGGATGGAGCGCGGCGAGGGCTACATGGGCGATGAGAACAAGACCAACAACAAGCAGTACGAGTACCCCTACCTGATGCAGGGACGGGACGGGATGCTGCATCTGGCCTACGCTGCCCGCACCCGGCAGGGCATCAAGTACGTCCGCTTCTCGGAGCAGGACGTGCTGGGCGCAAAGCGGGAGACCGTGGGTCTGTATAACCCCACCGCAGCCCAGAGCCGCTGAAAAAGCTTTTCGGAATTTTCATCCTTTATTTATAGAGCAAAGCATCATTCAGGAGGTTGATCAGTATGCTGACCCAGTACAATCTTAAAATGCCGCACGCAGTTTACGGCGGCGAGAACGCCATGGACAATATCACCGCCATCATCAAGGCGCGCGGCGCAAAAAAGGTAGCCATGTTCACCGATAAGGGCATTGAGGGCGCTGGCCTGTTTGCCCTGCCGGAAGAGGCTGTCAAAGCCTCCGGCGCAGAGTATTATGTGCTGGACGAGCTGCCCCCGGAGCCCAGCTACATGGCTGTGCAGAAGCTGGTGGACGAGTTCAAGGTCTCCGGTGCAGACCTCATCGTGGCCTGCGGCGGCGGCTCCGTGATGGACGCTGCCAAGCTGGCAAGCGTGCTGGTGACCGACGCCTACGGCGTGAAGGAGCTGCTGGACAACCCCGGCATGGCACAGAAGTGCGTGCCCATCGTGCTGATCCCCACCACCGCCGGCACCGGCGCCGAGGTCACCCCCAACGCCATCGTGGCTGTGCCCGAAAAGGAACTGAAAGTGGGCATCGTCAACGAGAACATGATCGCGGACTACGTCATTCTGGACGCCCGCATGATCAAGAACCTGCCCCGCAAGATCGCAGCCGCTACCGGCGTGGATGCGCTGGCACACTGCATCGAGTGCTTTACCAGCAACAAGGCCAACCCCTTCAGCGACCTGTACGCACTGGAAGGCTTGGACCTGATCCTGAACAACATCGAAAAGGCCTGCGATGACCCCGATGCCATGGCCGAGAAGAACCGGATGCAGATCGCAGCCTACTACGGCGGTCTGGCCATCACCGCTTCCGGCACCACCGCTGTGCACGCACTGAGCTACCCGCTGGGCGGCAAGTACCACATTGCACACGGCGTATCCAACGCCATCCTGCTGGCACCTGTCATGCGCTTCAACAGCGAGCACCCCGCCGTGCGCGAGCGTCTGGCTGCCGCCTATGACCGCTGCTGCCACGAGGAAAAGACCTGCACCACCGTGGAAGAAAAGACTGCATGGATGATCGCCCGTCTGGAGCACATCGTCAAGCATCTGGATATCCCCACCAGCCTCAAGGAGTTCGGCGTGCCTGCCGAGGATCTGGAAGGTCTGGTCAACGCCGGTATGCAGGTGCAGCGCCTGCTGGTGAACAATATGCGCCCCGTTACCGCCGACGACGCACGCAAGCTGTATCAGGAGATCATGTAACAGAAAAGGAGTAAAGACTTATGAAGACCAGCGATATCAAGGGCATCATCCCTCCCGTAATCACCCCCATGAACAATGACCCCGAGCAGACGGTCAACCATCAGGCTCTGCGCGAGCAGGTGGAGCGCCTGCTGGCAGGCGGCGTGCACGGCATCTTCCCCATGGGCACCAACGGCGAAGCTTACGCCCTGTCCTTCCAGGAGAAGGAAGAAATCCTTGCCACTGTCATCGATCAGGTAAAGGGCCGCGTACCGGTCTACGCAGGCACCGGCTGCATCACCACCGCTGAGACCATCCGCCTGAGCAAGCGTGCCGAGGAGCTGGGCGCAGATGCACTGTCCATCATCACCCCCAGCTTTGCACTGGCTTCCCAGAAGGAGCTGTACGACCACTACACTGCCGTGGCAAAGGCCGTGAACCTGCCCATCATCCTGTACAACATCCCCGCCCGCACCGGCAACAAGCTGCTGCCCGAGACCGTGCAGGCGCTGTGCCGCGATGTGGAGAACATCGTGGGCGCAAAGGATTCCAGCGGCGATATCGAGAACCTGAAGGCCTACATCCGCCTGACCCGTGAGCTGGACAAGGAAGTTGCCATTCTGGCCGGTAACGACGGCGCTATCCTGACCTGCCTGAAAGAGGGCGGCGCAGGCGGCATTGCAGGCCGCGCCAACATCTGGCCGGAGACCGTTGCCAAGATCTACGATTGCTTCAAGGCCGGGGATCTGGAGGGCGCACAGGCTGCACAGGACGCCATTGCCATCCTGCAGCAGACCTTCAAGTACGGCAACCCCAACACCATCATCAAGACCGCCGTTGCCCTGCAGGGTCATCCCGTGGGCAAGTGCCGCGCACCCTTCAACTATGTGCCGGAAGAGGGCATGGAAGCCATTAAAAAGGTTCTGGCTGAGAACGAGGCCAAGGGTCTGCACTGAAACGCGCTGAAGCAAGGAGAAGGCTGTTATGAATAAACCCATTGTCGGTATTACCATGGGCGATCCCGCCGGTTCCGGCCCGGAGATCACCATCAAGGCTCTGGCTGACCCGGAGCAGTACAGCTACTGCCGCCCCATCGTTGTGGGCGATGTGAAAGTGATGGAGCAGGCCAAGAAGTTCGTTGGCCGCGAGGACATCGTCATCCACCGCTGCGAGAAGGTGTCGGATGCCCTGTTCACCCCCGGCACCATCGACGTGCTGCATCTGGATCTGATCGAGGATATCAGCAAGTTCGAGATGGCAAAGGTCAGCGTGGAGGGCGGCAACGCAGCCTTCCAGTGCGTGAAAAAGGTCATTGAGCTGGCCATGGCAGGTGAGGTGGACGCCACCTGCACCAACGCCCTGAACAAGGAAGCCATGAACAAGGCGCTGGAATACTACCACGGCGAAAAGTCGGACGGCTACACCCACTTTGACGGCCACACCGAGATCTACGCCACCTACACCCACACCAAGAAGTACACCATGATGCTGGCACATCACGACCTGCGCGTGGTGCACGTTTCCACCCACGTTTCCCTGCGGGAGGCCTGCGACCGGGTCAAGAAGGACCGCGTGCTGGAGGTCATCGAGATCGCCAACAAGGCCTGCAAGGATATGGGCATCGAGAACCCTCGCATCGCCGTGGCAGGCCTGAACCCCCACTGCGGTGAGAACGGCCTGTTCGGCCGGGAGGAGATCGAGGAGATCACTCCCGCCATCGAGGCTGCCAAGGCCGAGGGCATTACCGGCGTCGTGGGCCCCTGCCCGCCGGACAGCGTGTTCTCGCAGGCCATCGGCGGCTGGTACGACATCGTGGTGTGCATGTACCACGATCAGGGTCACATCCCGCTCAAGACCGTGGGCTTTGTCTACGACCGCGAAAAGCAGGAGTGGAAGGCCGTGGAGGGCGTCAACGTCACGCTGGGTCTGCCCATCATCCGCGCCAGCGTGGATCACGGCACCGACTTCTACCACGCCGGTAAGGGCAACGGCAACGAGCTGAGCCTTGTCAACGCCATCAAGTATGCGGTCAAGATGACCGGCCGCACCAACTAAGTTATCTTCATCCCAACAATTCTTCATTTTCTTCCAGAGAGAGCCGCTGCACCCCGTACGGTGCGGCGGCTTTTTCTGGTTTTACCCCCTCAGTCTGCTCACTGCGTTCGCAGCCAGCTCCCCCAAGGGGACGCCTTATGGCAACGCCGGAAACTTTATCACCACCGCCAAAAGCCGTCCCCTTGGGGAAGGTGGCATCGCCGTAGGCGATGACGGAAGGGGTACTTCCGGGCAAGCAAGCTTTCCGCTTTAGCCGGAAACTTTACCGTTATGCCAAAGGCCCCATCTCAGAGGGGGCTGTCGCCGTAGGCGACTGGGGGAGTTCAGTTCTCCCCTTTGGGAAGGAGTGCTCCGTTTCAAAAAGCAACAAATCAGCCAAAACTAACCGCAATATGTTTCAAGAAGGAACACTTTACGACAAAGAAATTGAACAAATTCTGAATATGTTTCAAAAAAGAACGCAACAAGCCAAAAAATGATTGTGACACACGGCGGAAAACTATATACTTTTAATCAAGAAAGCCGCAACGGAATTGTGCAAAGGGTCGGGCTCTTGCACAACAGGGACTGCGGACACAAAAAAGGAGGACACGTTCTATGACACTTCCCATGATCATTGCTCTGGCAGTGACTGTCCTCATGATCATCCTGATCATGGTGGATAAACTGCCCTTCGGTGCACCCCCGCTGCTGGCGCTGCTGCTGCTGGTGGTGTTCGGCGTTACCGACATCAAGACCGCCTTCGGCGGCTTCGCAAACCCCACCATCGTCATGCTGGCATCCTTCATGGCCATCATCGCGGCTTTGCAGAAAACCAGCTTCATCGTCAAGTTCAAGCAGACCATCTTCAACATGGCAAGCAAGGGCGGCTTTAAGGCTTACGTCCTGCTGATCCTCATCGTCATGCTGGGCTGCAGCCTGTTCGGCACCGGTTCCACCGCCTACTACGTGCTGGTCATCGGTCTGCTGTCCACCCTGCCTTACTCCAAGCAGCTGCCCCCGTCCAAGGTTCTGATGCCTGCGGGCTTTGCAGCAAACCATCCGCTGCTGCCCTTCAACACTGCTCTGCAGTACGGCATCGTCATCGCCGTTCTGGAAAGCGCAGGCGTTGCGGCAAACGTCAATCTGGTCAAGTTCTCTCTGGTCAACCTGTGCCTGTCCGCCGGTTTCCTGCTGTGGTGCATCCTGGCTTATAAGATCATGCCTGACCACCCCATTGCCGAGGCCAAGGAAGAGGCTCTCCACGCCGGTGAGCAGAAGGTCGCTCTGACCAAGAATCAGGAGCTCATCACTTACTTCAGCTTTGTACTCGCCGTTGTGGGCATGATCCTGCAGAGCAAGATCGGTGACGCAGGCTACGCCATCACCGGTCTGGCTGTGGGCGTCATCCTGATCTCCGGCGTCATGGACTTCAACGAGATCCGCAACTCCATCAGCGCACCCATCATCCTGATGTCCGCAGGCGTCATCGGCATCGCCGATGCTCTGGGCAACACCGGCCTGACCAGTCTGGTCGGCGAGACCGTTGCCAAGATGCTGGGCACCAACGTCAACCCCTTCGTGCTGATCTTCGCCTTCTGCATCCTGACCAGTGTGCTGGCAACCCTGACCGGTTCCACCATCGGCACCGTGTACGTCTTTGCTCCCATGGCCATTGCCACCTGCGTCAATCTGGGTCTGGACCCCACCGCAGCCGCTGCTGCCATCGTGGTCTCCGGCTGGTGCGGACACTTCCTGCCCATTGACGGCATGCCCGCCATGATCATGGGCGCCGGTGACTACAAGATCACCGAGTTCTGGAAGTTCACCATTCCGCAGTACTTCATCCGTCTGCTGGCGCTGACGGTGGGCGCTGTGCTGATCTTCCCCATGAAGTAACAGGAGAAACACCAAATGAAAAACACGTTTGAGCTGGAGCACGTCGGCATCAACACCGACAACGCAGGCGAGGCCGAGCAGCTGGCGCTGCTGCTGTGCAAGCTGTTCAACTTGGAGCCCCGCCACGGACAGAAGTCCGAGTTTGCCGGTAACTATTTCGAGTGCATGAAGAGCCCCTTTCTGGGCAAGAACGGGCACATCGCAATGCGCACCCCCGACCTGAAGGCTGCGATGGAGGAGCTGGAGGAAAAAGGCTTCCGCTTCCGCATGGAGACTGCCGCCTATTTTGAGGACGGCCGCATCAAGAACGTATATCTTGACGGCGAGTACGGCGGCTTTGCCATCCACATCATGCAGAAATAACGCCAACTGACCGATCTTGTGCAGAACCGGGGATGGAGCGATCCGTTCCCGGTTCTGTGGGTTCACCCCCGCGAAAAATCAGAGGAGAAAAATTATGCTGGTTCCTGTATTGCTATTTATCGTCGGTCTGCTGTTCCTGATCAAGGGCGGCGACTGGTTCGTGGACGGTGCTTCGGCACTGGCCCGGCGGTTCCACCTGCCGGAGCTGCTCATCGGCGCAACGGTGGTGTCCATCGGCACCACCCTGCCGGAGGTCATGGTGTCCACCATGTCCGCTGTGTCCGGCCATGGTGAGATCGCCTACGGCAACGCCATCGGCTCGGTCATCTGCAACTCTGCCCTGATCGCCGCCATCACCATCGCTGTCCGTCCGGGCAAGGTAGACCCCAAGACCCTGCGGGTGCCGGTAGCCTTCTTCTTTGCCGCAGCCGCCATCTACTGCGTGGCTGCCTACGCCATGGGCGAGTTCACCCGCCCGCTGGGCTTTGTAATGCTGGCCATGTTCGTGGCTTACATGGTGGCAAACGTATTGCAGATGAAAAAAGCCCCTGCCGCCGCCGAAGCGGAGGCCGAGGCCGAGAGCGCCGGGGAGGAGATGTCCCTTGCTAAAACGCTGGTGCTGCTGGTGCTGGGCGCTGTGCTCATCGCACTGGGTGCAAACCTGCTGGTGGATAACGGTACCCTCATCGCACAGGCACTGGGCGTGCCGGAGTCGGTCATCGCGCTGACCTTTGTGGCGCTGGGCACTTCCCTGCCGGAGCTGGTCACCGCCATCACCTCACTGGTCAAGGGCTGCAGCGACCTGTCCCTTGGCAACATCGTGGGCGCAAACGTGTTCAATCTGGTGCTGGTCAGCGGCGTGTCCGTCACGCTGGCACCCTTCACCGTGCCGCAGAGCTCTACTTTGTTCGGCATCAATTCCAGCCTTGTGCTGGAGATCCCGGTCATGCTGGCTGTCATGATGATCATGACCCTTCCCGCACTGAAGCGCGGCAAGCTGTCCCGTGCACAGGGCATTATCCTGCTGTGCATCTACGCTGCCTTCTGCGCCATCCAGTTTACCATGTGATATCCCCAGAGATACTTCCTGAAAACACGGCTGCTGCACGAAAGTGCAGCAGCCGTGTTTTGTTTGCTGTATTCTGCCCGCTGTGCCGCCGCAGCACGGCCTTGCAGTGAATGGCAAGCACTGTATAAAGAACTGCAAGGCTGCCTGAAAACTGTTGCCAAAAGTGTTCCCGAAACGCCGGTTCCGCTGTATAATGATCCCGGACGGGCGGGCTGCATCATCCGTGCAAAATGGGTGGAAGAGCTGCTTGCAGCGTGCCTGCCCGGACCGGAGCCGGGCGGCTGTGATCAATACCCTGTAAGGAGGTCTGTTTTATGAATACCACATTACGGCGGGATGCCGATGCGATTCTCCATTCCAGCATTCAGGCGGTGCTTCCAGACGAAGCCGTGCGCCGTGCGCTGGCAGCCTTTCAGCCAAAGGGCGGCAGAGTGCTGCTGGTGGCGGCGGGCAAAGCGGCATGGCAGATGGCTCATGCCGCCGTACAGGCACTGGGACGCGTGGACGGCGGCGTGGTGGTGACCAAATACGGCCATGTGAAGGGCGGGATTCCCGGTGTAAATTGCTATGAAGCTGGGCATCCCGTGCCGGATGCCAACAGCTTTGCCGCCACGGAAAAAGCGCTGCAGCTTGTCTGCGGTCTGCACCCGGAGGATACGGTGCTGTTTCTGCTTTCCGGCGGCGGCAGCGCCCTGTTTGAAAAACCTCTCGTCTCCGGCGCAGAGCTGCAGGACATTACAAATCAGCTGCTTGCCTGCGGAGCCGACATTGTAGAGATGAATACCATCCGCAAACGGTTGTCCGCAGTCAAGGGCGGGCGGTTCGCGCAGCACTGTGCTCCCGCAAGGGTGTTCAGCATCGTGCTCAGCGATATTCTGGGCGACCCGCTGGATATGATCGCCAGCGGCCCGGCAGTGCCGGACTCTTCCACCTGCGCACAGGCGCTTGCCATTGCGGAAAAATATCGGCTGAACCTGTCGGAGCAGGCAAAGACGCTGCTGGCGCAGGAAACGCCGAAGGCTCTTGACAATGTGACCACCCAAATCACCGGCAGTGTACGGGAACTGTGTACTGCCGCCGCCGATGCCTGCCGGAAGCTGGGCTACGAGCCGGTCATCCTTACCGACCGGCTCTGCTGCGAAGCCCGGGAGGCGGGCAGCTTCCTCGGCTCCATTGTCCGCACCCATGCGGGACAGGGCAAAAGGCTGGCCTTTATCGCAGGCGGGGAAACGGTGGTGCACCTGACCGGCAAAGGGTTGGGCGGGCGAAATCAGGAGCTTGCGCTTGCCGCAGCCCCTGCCCTTGCGGGGCTGGAACACTGCTGTGTGTTCTCGGTGGGCAGTGACGGCACCGACGGCCCTACCGATGCCGCAGGCGGCTATGTGGACGGCGATACCACCGCCGCGCTGGCTGCAGCGGGCTGGAATGTTTTTGACGCTTTGCAAAACAACGATGCCTATCACGCCTTGCAGGCAGTGGAAGGGCTGATCCTCACAGGGGCTACCGGCACCAATGTTAACGATGTTGCCGTGGCACTGGTCTGACGCAGAAAAAGCCGCTCCGGGCGCACCCGGAGCGGCTTTTTTGAAGGAGGTAACGAGGTAAATGAATAAGGATCTCCCAACGCTTATCCCGGGGTGCAGGCCCCGGACAGGCGCTTAGGCAAAGAAGGAAATAACAAGTGCCACGAGGAAGCCCACGCCGCCGACCAGCGTTTCCATGATGGTCCAGGTCTTGAGGGTGGTCTTTTCGTCCATGCCCACAAGGCTCTTCACCAGCCAGAAGCCGGAGTCGTTGAAGTGAGAGCAGACGGTGGAGCCGCCTGCAATGGCAGCGGTGACACAGGCGAGGTACAGCGGGCTCAGCGCGCCGATGCCGGGCATGGCGGAGATGATGCCTGCTGCCATGGTCATAGCCACGGTAGAAGAGCCCACCGAGATACGCACCAGAGCAGCCACGATGAAGGCCACCAGAACCAGCGGCAGGCTTGCGTTTGCCACTGCATTGCCGATGACATCGCCCAAGCCGGAGTTCTGCAACATATAGCGCAGCACGCCGCCGCAGGCAGTGACCAGCAGGATCATGCCGGTGGGCTCCAAAGACTTGGTCATGATCTTTTCCAGCTGGGCGTTGTTATAGCCGTGACGGGTGCCCAGCAGGTACATAGCAGCGATGGTAGCCAGCAGCAGAGCCATGAAGGGCTCGCCGAGGAAGGCCAGAACGGGCTGGATGCCGGCCAGTGCGGGCACCACCTTTGCCACAGAGTTTGCGATGATGAGCAGCAGCGGGATCATGATGATGCCCACGATGGTGCCGAACTTGGGCAGCTTGCTTTCGTCAATGTCTGCCTGCTGTGCCACGTGCTCGGGGACTTCGATCATGTACTTTTTGCCGCAGATGCTGCCCCAGATGGGACCGGCGGCGATCATGGCAAAGATGCCGCAGAAGATGCCGATCAGGATGACCCAGCCAAGGTCAACACCCAGCATGGTAGCCACCAGCACGGGGCCCGGCGTGGGAGGGATGAAGGCGTGGCCGACAGCCAAACCGGCCAGCAGGGGGATAACGTAGTACAGCACAGAGCGCTTGGTGCGCTTTGCCAGAGAGAAGGCCAGCGGGATGAGGATGATCAGACCGGCGTCAAAGAACACCGGCATGGCTACGACCAGACCCGTGATGCCCAGTGCCCACGCGGCCTTTTCGTCACCGAACTTCCGCACCATGGTCACAGCCAGCGTCTGCGCGCCGCCGGATTCTTCCAGAATGGCGCCGAACATGGAGCCCAGACCCACCAGAAGAGCGATGCCCTTTAAGGTGTTGCCGATGCCCTCGTTCACCGAGCCGATGATGTCGGACAGGGGCATACCGGCCATCAGGCCGATGCCCACCGCACCGATCAGGATGGAGATCATGGCGTGGACCTTGAACTTGATGATGAGAATGAGCAATAGGATCAGACCTGCCACGGCAGCAAAAACCAGCCGTGCCGCATCGGGAGTTGCAACTGCTGTCATAGAAATTTCCTCCGTTTCGTGATTTTTGGTTGCACTTATCCAAGCCGTCCGGAAAAACGCGCCGGGCGGTTTACTACTTGTTGTTTATGCGGAGCGGTTTACTCCATGTATGCGCCCTTCATGGGGCTGACGGCGTGCTGAGAGTAGAGCTTCAGCAGACCCTTGGTGTACTTGGGAGCCTTGGGCTTCCAGTTGGCGCGGCGCTCGGCAAGGATGGCGTCCATCTCTTCGGGGGTCTTGGGCTCGCCCTTCACGCCCACGATGGCCAGCTTGCGGTTATGCACGTCGATCTGGATCAGGTCGTCCTGCTCCACCAGTGCGATGGGGCCGCCCACCGCAGCCTCCGGGCTGACATGGCCGATGACCGGGCCGCGGCTTGCACCGGAGAAGCGTCCGTCGGTGATCAGGGCCACGCTGGAAGCCAGCTTCGGGTCGGCGCAGATGGCCTCGCCGGTGTAGAACATCTCGGGCATGCCGCTGCCGCGGGGACCCTCGTAGCGGATAAAGATGGCGTCACCGGGCTTCACCTCGCCGTGCAGCACAGCGGAGATGCACTCCTCCTCGCTGTCGTAGGGCTTGGCGCGCAGGGTGGCTTCAAACATATTCTTGGGGCAGGCGGTGTGCTTGATAACACAGCCTTCCGGGGCAAGGTTGCCCTTCAGGATGGCGATGCTGCCGTCGGTGCCCTTGGCGTTATCAAAGCTGTGGATGATGTCCTCGCGGCTGACCGGGCGGGCAAAACCGGCGGTCTTTTCTGCCAGAATGGCATCGCAGTGCTGGTAGAAGCCGTTCTTCTTCAGCTCTTCCAGATTCTCGCCCAGGGTCTTGCCGGTGACGGTCATCACGTCCAGATTCAGCATGGACTTGATCTCCTCCATCACGCGGGGCACGCCGCCTGCATAGTAGAAGTACTGTGCGGGCCAGTCGCCGGAGGGACGGATGTTCAGCAGATAGTGTGCGCCGCGGTGCATCCGGTCAAAGGTGTCGGCGTCGATCTCAATGCCGAACTCATGAGCGATGGCGGGCAGGTGCATGGTGGCGTTGGTAGAGCCGGAAATGGCTGCGTGCACCATGATGGCGTTCTCAAAGCTCTTCTTGGTCACGATGTCCTTGGCGGTGATGCCCTTCTTGACCAGTTCCATCAGCTGCTTGCCGGCATCGTAGGCGGCCTGCTTCAGCTCCGGGGCGGTGGCGGGCATCAGGGCGGTGCCCGGCAGCATCAGACCCAGTGCCTCGGCCATGATCTGCATGGTGGAGGCGGTGCCCATAAAAGAGCAGGCACCGCAGCTGGGGCAGGCATTGTGCTTGTAGTAGTCCAGCTGGCTGTTGGGGATGACGCCGGTCTTTTCCCATGCGTCAAACTTGCCGATCTGCTCCAAGGTCAGCAGCTCGTTGATGGCGCAGGCGGGGTCGCTGACTACATACTCCTTGGGCAGGGTGTGGGCTTCCATGACGCCGCCGGTGACCACGATGGCGCTCATGTCCTTCAGGCGGCCGATGCTCATCAGCATGGCGGGCACGGACTTGTCGCAGCTGGCGATGAACACACCGCCGTCGTAGACGCTGGCGTTTGCCTGTGCTTCCACCAGATTCACGATAGCGTCACGGTGGGGCAGCGAGTAGTTGATGCCGTCATGACCCTGTGCGATGCCATCGCACATATCGGTGGCAAAGTAGCGGGCAGCCTTGCCGCCGTTGTCGTTGACCGCCTGCACGGCTTCCTTGACGAACTGATCCAGATGGGCGCTGCCGGGGTGGCTGTCGCCGAAGGTGCTTTCCACCATGATCTGGGGCTTGGAAAGGTCCTCGACCTTCCAGCCCATACCCATCTTCAGCGGGTCATTCTCGGGTGCTAAAGTGCGGACTTCCTGTGAACGTAACTCCATATTCATTACCTCCAAATACTGCTTGCTTTCGTCCTTTTTTCTGTTGGACCTTTTGTGATTTTATTGTAAATCCGCAGACGTCTCTTTGCAAGTTGTCACGGGTATGTCCTACTTTTTGTGCAAAAACTCTGGGATACATCATGCACACTGCCCAAATCCGGGCGAATTTTGCCCAAAATCAGCCGTCAAAGCGGCTTTTTGGAAAAAAAGCAGAGAAAAAGTCGTCTGACGATTTTGAGAAAAGAGGGTGCAGCACATGGTCAGTGTCCTCGCCCTCTAAAAAACTCCCCCAGTCTGCTCCCGTTGGTCGCAGCCAGCCCCCTCTGGGATGGGGCCTTTGGCATGGCGGGAAACTTTCTCATTACATCTGAAACTTTAGCGACAGAGCTAACGGCGTGCGCCCTCTCAGTCAAAGCCTACGGCTTTGCCAGCTCTCCCAAA
>OLGM01000389.1_pt1 | contig 29255 bp, 32 predicted proteins | sample 1606001 | NCBI WGS metagenome assembly OLGM01 (sample SAMN03283294) | human gut metagenome | biome: human-associated habitat; material: feces | host: Homo sapiens | place: Peru | collected 2012
TACAACTTTTTACATATTTTTATGTTATAGAATATATTTATAAAAGCATACAAAAACACAAAGAAATCTAGACTATCAAAAAGTCTAGAAACTTTGTGTTTTCTACATTTTTCAATGTTATAATATGATTAAATAACCCCCCCCCAGGTTGGTATTTTTTCTAGCTTTGTAGATACTCCTTTAACCATACTACCACTTTCCTTTACTGTATTAATTATACAAGTATAAATTATTGTTGTCAATAATTTTATATTATTTTTCTATCCTCTAAATTATTCAAAATAGTTTTACTAGTAAATCCTACTAATATACCAGTTGGAATTGAAAATAAAAGTAACCAAGGAATATAATAAATTATGTATGTATTTTTTATAATTAGGATTGCAACTAAAATTTGTCCTATACTGTGAAAAATAGAGCCTACAATACTTACACCTATAATAGATAGTTTAGTTTTTTTTGCTAGAAACATAGAACACAAACTAAGAAAAGCTCCCCCTAATGAAAAGAAGAAGGTCATACTAAATAAACCTGTTCTTAAAATACCCACTAATATTATTCTAAGTAGTGATACATATAAAGCATCTTTAAAAGAAAACATATATAAAACTATTAAAATAATAATATTAGCAAGACCTAACTTTAATCCTGGAATATTACCATTAAAGAGTGGTATAAAACTTTCTATAATATTTAATACTACACTAAGTGCTAGTAACATTGTTAATCTTGTAAATTTTTTCATTATTTCACAACCGTATCTATTTCTTTATTATCTTCTATTTTTATAACTACCTTATTAGGAAGACAAACAAGTACTTCATAACTACTATCTATATATCCTTGTTTAGAACATATATGATTAGGGCTATTTTCTTCTTCAACCTTAATTTTATTATCGTTTGTTTTAATTAATATATCTCCATTATATCCAGAAACATGATATTCATGTTCTCCTTTTAAACTTAAATCTATTTCTAATACTAATTCATTTTCATAATATACTAGTGCTTTTTTAGGTGTATTATTATTTTTAACTAAAAATAATAATGCAAAGCTAACGATTATTACAAGTGCTAAACTTATAACTAATTTCCAATCACTTTTATTCATACTTATTGAAATTCTCACTTCTAATTATTTTATTGTCATTAGTATACCATATAGCTTCACAATCATAATTTTTAATTATTTCTTGACCTTCTTCTACACTACTTAAAAATAATGTTGTTGAAAGTATATCACCTAATGCACTATCTTTTGTAACTACTGTAACACTTTTCATATTATTACTTGGATATAAAGTATCTGGATCTATAATATGATGATAAGTAATCCCATTATATTCATAATTTCTTTCATATCCGCCACTGGTTACAACACTAATATTATTTCCTTTTATTACTGACATTAGATCTTCACCTTTAATCGGGCTTTGGATACCAATACTATAATTTTTCTTTTTATAGTTACTTCCTACTTTGACATTACCACCAGCATTTATTAAATATTCGTCAATACCAATACTCTCTAAATATTTACCAACTACTTCTGTAGTATATCCTTTAGATATAGCTCCTAGATCTAAATTAGGATGATTATTTAATATTTTATTATCTTCAAGCAAAATTAATTTTGTATATTCTTTAGTATTATCAAGTTCTTCTTTTGACGGAAGACCTTCGCCACTATCTCTATATTTCTTCCATACATCAATAGTACTACCTATTTCAATACTAAATTTGGGATACTTTTCTTCCCACTCTTTAGCATACTTTAACATATCATATAGTTTAGAATCTATTATTAATTCATTATCACTTAAAGTATTATGATAAATATCATAGATATTAACAATCCCCTCATAATGATTATATCTATCTGTTAAAGAGTGATACTCTTTATATATATCATCTATTTTTTTTAGTATCTTACTAGCATCTTTTTTACTATATAGTTTTATATATATATATGTATCCATATAATATATATTTGCTTTATATTCTTTTTTGGTATTTATAAAGAAAATACTTAGAAAAAGTATAATTAGCAAAGATATTATTAACGCTACTGTCTTTTTGTTCATACCATCACCATATCAATTATACCAAAAAAAATAATAGAAATAAATTCTATTATTTAATACTGCCAAATTTTTTGAAAGGAAAAATACTAAAATTAGTGGCCCCCAGGATACTATCTTCTGGTATAAGTCCTATCATTCTACTATCTAAAGAATTTGTTCTATTATCTCCTAAAACAAAGTAATATCCTTCTGGTATTTTATCAAACCCTAGTTCACTTAAATCAAAGTCATACGTATAAGCATCTAACTTAATATTATCTATTTCTTTGTTATTAATATATAAAATATTATTTTTATAACTTACAGTTTCTCCAGGTAAGCCAATAACCCTTTTTACTAGTTTAGAATTATTATATTTAAAAACCACTATATCAAATCTATCATAACTATGGTCATATTTCTTTAAAATTAATATTTGATTATCAAGTAATGTTGGATACATAGATTCTCCATCCACTTGAACTGGAGTAACAATAAAAGTTCTAATAAGTACTACTACAACTATTATTACTATATAAGGAACTAGTTCTTTTATAAATTTCATAATTCACCTCTCATACGAAAAAATAAGACTCATACGTCTTATTAATTTCTTTCTTTAATCTTTGGTTGTTTAACTGATTTTCTTAAGTAAGAACCAATTTTAGCACGACGTACTACACCTTTTCTTACTACTGTAATAGCAGCAACTTTTGGTGAATTAATAGGGAATGTTCTTTCAACTCCTACTCCACCTGAAATCTTTCTTACAATAAAGTTTCTTCCAATTCCACGTCCTTGAATAGCAATAACAATACCTTCAAAAGCTTGAATTCTTTCACGTTTACCTTCGATGATTTTTACATCAACACGAACAGTATCTCCAACTTGGAATTCAGGAATATCAGTTCTGATTTGATTTTTAGTTATTTTTTCAACTAAATTCACGATTTCACTCTCCTTTTTTTAAAATCTATGATCATAAGTAATATATAATATTTTTAATCCCAGCGGATCACGACAAGTTAAATTTTATCATAAAAAAGTAGTTTTTGCAACTACTTTTGTTATTTTATCCACGATATATAGTTTTTTCTACAATTCTTTTAATATCTCTTTCATTAAATGGTTTAATTAGAATATCAACAACAGGATAAGCAAATACTCTATCAACTGTTTCACGGTAATCATCTCCAGTTACAATTGAAACAGGTATTTTAGAAAATAAATTATGTTTATCAAAATACTCTAAAACCTCGTAACCATTAACATTTGGCATATTAAGGTCAAGCAACATTCCAACAATATTACTATTTGGATTTAATGAAATAGCATCTATTGCTTCTCTTCCATCATTTGCTACTATAACTTCATATGTATCATTAAATATCTTTTTAATAAAATTTCTAATAATATTAGAGTCATCAACAACAAGGATAGTTTTATCTTTTACTATTACTGGTTTTTCTTCTTCTTGTTCTACTTCCATTCCCATATATTCTTTTACAACATTGACAATGCGGTTAGCTTCTCTCATTAATTCATCATAATTAGTATATACATATGTAATATCATTAGCCTTACTTTTCATTTCATGATTATAAGCAAGTTCTGCTAACTTAGTGAAACCTAAATATTTAGAATCACTTTTTAAAGAGTGAACAAGTATCGCGTAGTTTGGCATATCTGATGCTTCCTTATATTTTTTTATATCTGCTAATTTCTTAGGAACAGAATTTAAAAAATCAGACGCTGTTTCATTATACATGTCCATATCTCCAAACAATTCTAAACTTCCTTTGACATCGATTCCATTTTCTACTAAAAAACTAACATCTTTCATATCATCACCTACATTAATTATAACATATTTTCTTTGATAATAAAGATAATTTGTTATTTTTTTACCATTTGTCACTTTTTATGTCAAATAAATATCTCATATTAAAATCAAAGATATTGCTTATTTAAAAAAGTTGTTTTTAGAAGTTACTAGTTTTCTTAAAAATATTTTCACTCTTTTGTTACAAAATATTGCATAGGAACATTTGATGTGAGTGTTGTCCTCCTATTCTTATAAGAAAGGAGGTAGAATAATGAGAACTAAAACTTTTATTCTAAAAGTTCTTAGATACATTTCTATAATTTTACTACTATCTACCTTACTGGTACTAGCATTAAAAAAATAGACACCCTGCATATGTAGAGTGTCTCCCAAATTACTGAGGCGACATTCACTTGCAAAATTGAATGTTCCTCTTTTTATTTTATGCAAGACTTCTTGCTACATACATATTAACACATTTTATTAAATTTGACAAATTATTTTTCATACCTTGATATATTTAATACTATCCCTATTTCACATAAGGTAATTAGTAAACTAGATCCTCCATATGAAAGAAAAGGAAGTGTAACACCAGTTACTGGAATTAAACCTACGACAACCATCAAATTAAGTAGAGTTTGAAATGATATTTGAAACATTATTCCAAAAGCTAAATATTTGCCAAACAAATCTTTAGAATTACGAGCAATTTTAAACCCCGTTAAAATGATTGTTAAAAATAAAGAAGTTACTAGTAGGACTGCTAAAAAGCCAAACTCTTCACTTATGATAGAAAAAATAAAATCTGTTTGTGGTTCCGGAAGATAAAAATGTTTTTGACGAGAATTTAAAAAACCGTAACCAAATAATCCCCCAGGGCCAATTGCATATAACGATTGAATAATTTGAAATCCACTTCCCAAGGGATCAACCCAAGGATTTAAAAACGATAAAATACGACTTAAGCGATAAGGAGCAACTGCAATTAAAGCTACTACACCCGCTAAACCAACTAGACCAATCTTTAGAAAAAATTTAAAATCAACACCACCAACAAAAAGTAATCCGATGATAGACATAACAATAATTGTTCCAGTTCCAAAATCTGGTTGTAACATTATAATCGCAAATATACCTAGTGTAATACCCAAAATAGGAAGAACTCCTTTTTTAAAGTACTTCATGTTCTTTTCATTATTAACTAAATATTTAGAAGTAAAAATAATAAGCGCTAATTTAGTAAATTCACTAGGTTGAATGCCAAAAGAACCTATTCCAAACCAACTTCTACTACCATTTCTAACGCTACCAACACCGGGGATTAAAACTAGTATTAAAAGAATTACACATCCTAATAATAGAAGATTTGCTTTTTCATAATACTTACGATAATCTATTTTACTAATGATAATCATAAGTATTACACCTACAATAAAAAATATGCCTTGATTCTTAACAAATTTAAATGCATCATTAAATTTATATTCTGCCCAAATATAAGACGCTGAATATATCATAATAAGACCAAATAAAGATATAACAATAACACTTATTAAAAGTAATAATTCTGGTTTGTTCTTATTCATAGTAGTACTCCAAAGGCTATAGATACCATAGCGCCTATTAATCCTATAACCCAAAATAATCTAACAATATCTATTTCCTTCCATCCTAGTTTTTCAAAAGTGTGATGAATAGGAGTCATTGGGAATATTCTTTTTTTAGTAAATTTATAATATAGTCTTTGAATAACACAACTTAATGTTTCTAAAACAAAGACAATACCTATAATAATGAGTAAGAGTTCATGACGAGTGATAATAGCTAGGCTACCTAAAGTTGCTCCTAAAGCAAGAGAACCAGTATCTCCCATAAATACTTTAGCTGGATTTAAATTAAATAAAAGAAAACCTAATAATGAACCGATTAAAATAAAGATAAAGATAGCAATATCTTCATAACCTTCCAACCATCCTGTATTCCAAGTAATAATTCCAAATGCTAAAAATGCTATTATAGAAAGACCACCAGCTAAACCATCTAAACCATCTGTTAAATTAACTGCATTACTACTTGCTACTAAAACTAGTAAAATGAATAGACCATAATACCAACCAATATTTATTTTTATATTTAAAGTATGTATCCATAGAAGTGGTTCATTACCGCTTCTCATAAACAAATAGAAAAATACCACTGATATAATTACTTGCATTAAAAGTTTAGTACTCTCACTTAAACCTTTATTATTATGTCTAACTATAATTAAATAATCATCAATAAATCCTATTAAAGCATAACCAATAAATGTAAATATGATAATTAAAAAATTATGAGTAATGGTAATTTTTTTTATAGCAATTAAAATAATAGTAATTATAATAGTTGGAATAATAAAGATTAATCCTCCCATTGTTGGTGTTCCGTTCTTGCTTTTGTGTCTTTCACTCAAATAAATACTAAGACTTTGACCTGCTTTTAATTTTTTTAAAAGTGGTACTAAAATAATTCCTATTACAATCGAAAATAAGAAACTACACATTAAACTTAATACCGATTTAGTCATTATTAACACTCTATCACCCCTATTCAGTTAACAATAATTTTATTGTTTCTCCTTCTAAAATTCTTTCTCCAGCACTTGGTGTTTGAATAGAAACATTATTTCCACTACCACTAAATTCTACTTTAAAACTTTTTAATTCTTTCATAGCATCTTCTACACTCTTACCTTCCACATTAGGAACTTCTATATACTTTTTATCATTATAATTATATTTTTTATCAGAAGCACCTTCTCTTTTGTTTATATTTAAAGCATCAATTGAATCTAATAGTACTTGACGAGCAATCGGCGCTGCTACAGTACCACCATATTGAGTTACTCCTTTTGCATTATCAATGGCAATATATACAACAACTTCTGGATCATCAGCCGGTAGAAATCCAATAAAAGATACGATATAATTACCTACCATATACCTACCATCTTTTACCTTTTGCGCTGTTCCTGTTTTACCACCAACACGATAACCATCAATAAAAGCCGGTCTTCCTGTTCCATTTGTAACAACACTTTCTAGGGCATATCTAACTTTAAAACTTGTTTCATCACTAATAACCTTTCTAACAACCGTAGGTTTATTTTCTAATACCACTGAATTTGTTTCTGGTTCATTTAAAGTTTTTACAATATAAGGCTTGTATAAATAACCACCATTAATAGCTGCTGAAACAGCGGTTATTTGTTGAATAGGTGTAACAGATACTCCTTGACCAAAAGCTGTAGTAGCAAGTTCAACAGGACCAACTTTAGCAAGATCAAATATAATACCGGCACCTTCCCCATTTAAATCTACACCTGTTTTTGTCCCAAAACCAAATAATTTCAAATAATTAAATAGTTTATCTTTTCCTAACTTTAATCCTAGTTGAACAAAGCCAGGGTTACAGGAGTTTTCTACTACTTGTAAATATGTTTGCGCACCATGGCCTCCATGTTTCCAACAGTGAATAGTCGCATTTTCTACCTTAGTAGCACCTGAATCATAATAATTATCATTATCTAAATCAACAATCTTTTCTTCTAGAGAAGATGCTAATGTAATAATCTTGAAGGTACTTCCCGGTTCATAAGTCATCCATATTGGTAAATTACGATTTATTTCTTCTACTGTATAATTTTGATAATTAGTAGGTGAAAAATTAGGACGTGATGATATTGCCAGTATCTCTCCTGTTTTAGGATTCATAGCTATTCCTAGAGCCTGATCTGGGTTATATTTTGTAACAGCGTTATCTAATTCTCTTTCTAAAGATGCTTGAATATCATAATTAATTGTTAAAGTCATATTTATTCCATCTTGAGGTTTTTCATACACTTCATTTAAATCAAGTCTACTACCTTTAGCATCGCTGAAATATTTGATAGCACCATATTCTCCTGTTAAATAATCATCATACATAAGTTCTAGACCACTTAATCCTTGATTATCTATTCCAACAAATCCTATTGTATGCGACATTAAAGTATCATAAGGATAATATCTTTTTGATTCCTTTACTAAATATACCCCTGGTAGTTTTAAATCAGCTATTTTATCCGCTACTTCATAAGACAATCTTCTTCCTTCAGGATGAACTCTTTCAATAGAAGATTTTTTACTAACATGTTCTAACATATCTTGATAATCAGAACCTAGAATATCACTTATCTGTTTAGCAGTATTCTCTTTATCTACAACTTGATTTGGAATAATAACTAAAGATGTTGTTGTGATATTATCAGCAAGCACAACTCCATTTCTATCGTATATAATTCCTCTATTGCCTTCAATTGGCAAATTTCTACTCCATAAACTTTCGGCATATTTATTTAATTTATTATATTGAATAACTTGAATATAAAAAACTTTCCCTATTATAAGTAAAAAGACTAATATTATTACTAAACTTATTATTTTGATTCTTATATGAATATTTTTAAAGAACATAGTATCACCTATATAAGTGTATGTCCAAGCAACAAAAAAAATAGTTAAATTTTTAACTATTCTTTAAATATTACATCAAATTTCAACAGGGACTATAACTTCGTTAATGACCTTAATTGCTTTTATTGTATCTTCAAAAGATACTCCTTTTGCAAAATTATAATTATTTTGATAATTATTCCATAATGATATTAATCTTGTATCACCGACAATTAATTTTAAGTACTTTTCTGCATTATCTATATAATCTAACGTATTACGATTTTTAGCAGTATTTATAATTGCCTTTCTTAAAATATCTTTATTAATTTTATTCCATTTCAAATTAACAAACATGTATAAATCATAATAATCTTTCATTCTAGTATTATCAATATTTCTACTAATAATGGATTCATATTTCTCAGCAAGTATTGTTTCATAATTATAAGACATAATATTAATAATTTCATTATCAAATAAAGTCATGTAATTATATTCAATTTCTTTATAAGTAATAACATCTCCAGTAGTAATATCAATCATTAAATTAGTTTTCAATCCATCAAATTCAGCTTTCAAATTAACATTAAATCCTGAATATAATTCTTCTTCCCTAATATCTTTAATATTCTCTATTTCAAATTTAATATTATCTTCTAAATCAATACTAATAATTTCGTTAATAACTTTAATAATAGTATTTTTATCTAAAGATAGACCCTTAATAGTAGTATCTAAATCCATAGTACTTCGTAAATTAACACCAAAAATAGAAAATAATAACAGTCCACCCTTAATAATGAATTTATTCTTATAATCAGATGCCGATATTCTTTTAAGTAATGCCTCAAACATAAATTCTTGAATTAAATATTTATTAGGGATATTAGTACTACTTGATAAATTAGACGCTTTTGCTTTTAAGCTATTCTTATTTTTAATCATTTTAGTATCTCAAAAGTATCCCTTACTTTATTATAAATATTCATTTTTTTTGCATATTCATACAACTTTAAGGTATTTTTATTTTTACTATAAAAATATTCTCTAATAGCCCTATTAAATAATTCAGCATCAATTCTCTTTTTATTTTTAATAATATCGCAAATAGTTTTATCTAAATCATAAACTCTAATAACATTTCCAGAATCTAATTTATAATTACTAACCCCTAAATCTAATAATTCTTTTTTTGTATAAAATAAATTAACATCACTATTTTTTTGAAGTGACCCATTATAGCCATTATTAATAGTAATATCATATTTAATTGGAATTCTATTTGATAAACCATATAAATAAAGTGCTGTAGTATTAGAATAAATAGCATTTTTACTTTTACTTTGCAAAATAACAAATTCATCTACTAAATCATTTTTTTTAATATAAACTCCACGACTTACTCTTTCTATTTTATTATCTTTAATAAGTTTTGTTAGATAAGTTCTTGGAATATTATTAATAACAACATCTTTTGTATTTAAATATCCATTTTTAATTAAATTTAAAATCTTATTTTCATATTCCATAGTCATTTTCCTTTCACGATTAAATTATAGCATATTTAATCGCATTTGAAAATATTTTTTATAAATTTTCTGCATATTTATTTAATTTATTATTTTGATTCTTATATGAATATTTTTAAAGAACATAGTATCACCTATATAAGTGTATGTCCAAGCAACAAAAAAATAGTTAAATTTTTAACTATTCTTTATTTCGTTAATATAATAATTTATTTTAGAAGCCCACGTTTTGCTTGCCGCGTATCTAGGTCCAATTTGTTCTGGAGTTGTATATCCTTTAGCGTAGTAATTATTATAAAGGTACGTTAAATATGTATCAATACCTTCATCTAATGTATCAAAGCGTTTATATGAACCACCAGCACAACCAGGGTTACCTTTCATACCACCAACATTATTACACTCTCGCATTAAGTAACTACAATTCCATTTACATCCAGTTTCATGTAACATGATTGCTACAGCTAAATAAGGATCAAGCCCTAATTCAACTGATTTAGTAGCAAATACTCGACCATAACCTGAAATAGTTGAATTTAAATTTCTATCTAGTTTAGCAGATAACTCATCTAAAGTTAAACCATCAAAAACTATTTCTGGTTCTACTACAACTTCTTCTTGATTAGCTTCAGCAAAAACTTCTTCATTTATATTAACTCTTGTGATGATGTTATTATTTACTCCAGATGTAGTAAACATCGTAGCTGTTAGAATAAGCATCATCTTCATAATTATTTTCACTTTACACCTCTGTCCCCTTTTTTGGCGGAAACATGTTCGATTTTACCATAATAAGCTAATCATGTCAAATTGAGCTCTTAGACAAAAAAAACAACAATTTTCATAATTGTTGTTTTTAATTATCAATTTTATTATTTAAAGTAACTTTTAAAGTATCACCCTCATTAATTTTAGAACCTGCTTGGATACTTTGTGTGTTAGCGTAACCATAGCCTTCAAACTCGTAACTAATTCCTAGCACATTACATAAACTAATAATTTCTTTTCTAGACCAACCTACAACATTTGGCATTGTATAGTTTGAATCATTAGTAATAACAATTATCGTATCACCACTAACAGCACTACTACCAACAATAGAAGATTGTTTAATAATTTTATCACCGTTACCTACAGATATCATTTTAATATTATAAGAATTTAATTTAGTTCTCACATCTTCTACATTTTTATTAATAAATGATTCAACTATATATTTAGATCCTTCTTTATTTTGTTCATTATAAGTTCCAACATCATGATACTTAGCAATATCTTTTACTACACTTTTTATCATTTTAGACAATCCAACGTTTTTACTCCAAGTTGGATTTTTATAAGATGCATAAATAATAATTTCTGGATCATCTTTTGGGAACATTCCAGCAAAAGAATAAACATAATTATTCTTACCAGTACTATAACCAGATTCAGAATCATAATACTGACTAGTACCAGTTTTACCAATTAAATCAGCACCTTCAACTTTAAAATAATATCCTGTTGTCCCTTCATTTTTGCCATTAATAACATTGCTCATTAGTTCTTTTATTTTATTTACAGTTGATTCTTGAACTAGTTGTTCACTAATATCAAGTTTATATTCATATTCTGTTTTACCTGTATTAGGATTAACTATTTTCTCTATAATTTTAGGTTTTACCATCTTACCATTATTAGCAATAATTGATAAAGCCTGTAAGTTTTGAATTGGAGTTGTTGCGATACCTTGACCAAAAGAAGCGGTTGCAACTTCAATAGGATAATAAAAATTTAAACTACCTGATAATTCACGACTTAACTCAATACCAGTTTTTTCTCCAAAACCATATTTTTGGAAACACTCTTTTAAATCTGTTCTATTAATAGCGCTATTAACTAAATTAACTACTGCCACATTACTAGAATATTCAAAACCTAAATCATAAGTAATATAACCCCAACCTTTACCATTCCAATCTTGAACAGTATTCTCACCTATATCATATTTACCAGACAAATATGTAGCATCACCATTATAAGCACCTTTTTCCATAGCACACATGTATGTATAAATCTTCATTGTACTACCAGGTTCATAAGCATATGTAACTAATGGATTCTCGTAACTTTTCATATTAAGTAAATTAGGATTATAAGATGGATTTGTAGCACTACCTAAAATCTTACCACTTTTAGCATCCATTACAGTAAGAATAGTCCATTCAGGATTGTATTCTTCGGTATTAGCCTTAACAGCATCTTCTAAAAATCTTTGAATACCTGAATCTATAGTCAAATATATATCAGCACCATTTTCTGGATCAACGGTAGTTTCAGGTGTATCAGGAATTTTATATCCATATCTATCTTGTTGATATTTAGTACTACCATCAGTACCTTTTAATATATCTTCATATTTGGATTCTATTCCAAGTTCTCCCGTAATGCTTCCATCATCTTGTTTTTTTGCATACCCAATTATATATGAAGCAAAATCACCATTAGGATAATACCTTTTTTGATCTTCTATGAAATCAATTCCCGGTAAATTTAAAGCTTCTATTTCTTCTTTCTTTAATTCAGTTATACCTCTACCACCAGGTCCAAGTTCAACTTGATAAGCATTTTTATTAAGTAAATTTAAAAGTGATTCTTTACTCATTCCAAGGACAGGTGCTAGAGCATCGGCTGTTGTTTCTTTATCTACAACGTGTAAAGGGGTACTAGATGACCCAGTTCTACTTTCTGATAAGTATGCTATTACGGTATAAGATGAAACGTTTAAAGCAAGCAAATTACCAGTTGTATCATAGATATTACCTCTTTTAGCTTTTAATGTAGAACTTACTGTATATCTATTGCTAGCAAACTGATCCATATCAATACCATATACTTTAGGTGATAAACTAACATATGCATATTGTAAAAAAATGATAAAAATAAAAACAAGAAAGATAACGAAAACTTTCTTTGGAAAATTCCAAGTTTTACTTTTACCATTTCTTGTATTCATCTAGTCACCTCAATCTTCATTTACAATTATAACATTTTCGTTATTATATGCCAACCCCATATCCTTAACTAAATTTTTTACATTATCAAATGAAGTTAATTCGTTTATTTTCATTGTTAAACTTTCATTAGTTTTTTCTTGAGTATTAATATTATATCTTATTTTTTCAACACTCATATTCAAATGTCCAATACCAGCACCACAGAATATTTTAATCAAGAACGTAAGTGAAAGTGCTAAAATACCACAACTATATAACAATTTTTCTCCTCTAGTAAATTTTACTAACTTTCTTTTTTTTGCCATGTTATCTTACCCTTTCTATTACTCTTAATCTTGCACTTCTTGATCTATTATTTTCTTCTAATTCATGTGCGGATGGTTCTATATTTGCAACTAATTTAAATTTTGGTTGATACTCTTCTGGGATAATAGGTAAATTTTTTAAACTAGGATCTACACTACTAACACGTTTAAAAATATCTTTGCAAATTCTATCTTCTAATGAATGAAATGTTATAACACAAATTCTTCCACCAACTTTAACTAAATCTAAAGCTTGATTTAAACTATTTTCAAAAACATTTAATTCATTATTTACTTCAATTCTTATAGCTTGAAATACTTTACGAGCGGGATGTTTTTCTCTTCTATACTTTTCAGGAACGCTGTTTTTAATTATCTCAGCAAGTTCTAAAGTTGTTTCAATAGATTTATTCTCACGAGTTGTTATAATATTTTTAGCAATTGATGTTGCAAATTTTTCTTCACCATATACTCTAAATATTCTAACTAAATCATCATAACTATAATTATTCACAACTTCATAAGCAGATAATTTTTGTTTAGTATCCATACGCATATCAAGTCTTGCATCAGCATGAAAACTAAAGCCTCTTTCTTTATTATCAAGTTGAGGACTAGATACCCCTAAATCGTATAAAATACCATCTACTTCGTTAATATTTCTTTTGTTTAACTCTTCTTTTAAGTTAACAAAATTACTTCTAATAATTTCATAATTACTAGCGATTTTATCTAATTTTTCTTTACTATATTTGATTGCTTCATCATCTTGATCAAAGGCGAAAAGAAACCCCTTTTTAATTTCTTTTAACACTCTACTACTATGGCCCGCATATCCTAATGTACAATCAACGATAACGCTATTTTCTTTTAAATTTAAATGTTTAATTGATTCTTCAAGTAATACTGAATAGTGCATATATCCTCCTAAATATCTAAATTACTAGAAAATAACTTCTCTGCTATATCTGATAAACTATCTTCGTTAGTATCAATAAATGATTCCCATCTTTCTTTACTCCAAACTTCAAGACGATCATTAACACCAATAATAACACAGTCTTTTTTTAGTTCAGCGTATTTAGTAAGTGGGGCACTAATGTTGATTCTCCCTTGTTTATCAAATTCACATACAGTAGCTCCAGATAAGAAGAAACGCATAAAATTACGTGCATCTTTGGTATTAGGTAATTCTTTATATTTTTGGATTATATTTTCCCATTCATTTTTAGGATAAACAAATAAACAACCATCTAATCCACGCGTAACAATAAAATTTTCACCTAATTCGTATCTCAACTTAGCTGGTATGGTTAATCTTCCTTTTTCATCAATTGAGTAATGATATTCCCCCATAAACATAAAATCACCCACTTTTCTCCACATTTAACCACTGTCTACCACTATTTTAGTACAAAAAAACACCTTTGTAAAGGTGTTTGTGTAAATTTATCTATTTTTTTACAGTATTATTTGTTTAATTTTTTCTTTTTATAGATAGCTGCACCAATTCCGCCAGCAGCTGCTCCAATCAATATATATATTACTACACTGTTCCAATTGAATGAACTATTATCTTTTTTTATTTTCTCTTTTTCTTTATTTGAATCTTCTTCATTAATATTAAATTTTATAGTATTAACAATTTCTTTAAATTCATCTTTATCACTATCAGTAATGGCGTCTTCTTTTTGAATTTGAAAAGTATAACCTTTGTTATTAACAACCGTATAATATGCAACTATATTAAATTTTGTCTCTGAATCATAATATTCAACTGTTGCAAATTTATAAGTTCCATTATTATATATATCATATTTATCTGAATTAGTTTGATTCCCTAATTCTTTAGCAACGCCTTTTACAAATTCATCATCATAATTAGTTAAATTATTTATTTCATTTTTTTCATTACCTATTCTAAGAATTAATTCGTAATTAAAATCATTTGGAACAGCATCAATATACGCTAAATTATGTTCAAAAAAGCCTTGCATATATTCTTTAGTAACATTTAATTCTTCTAAGTCAGAGTTGTTATCTAGATTATATCTTGTAAAAACATACCAATCATCTTTAAAGTCTAGTTTTAAATCAACCTCTTTTAAATCAACTGTTTTAGCACTTGCTAACGGTACTAAAAACATGAAGCTTAATACCAACAATAAAATTTTCTTCATAAATATCATCCTCACTATAGATATATTTTAGCCTATAACTTAAAATAAGTAAAGTACTAAATAAACGACAAAAAAGAGCTAGATAAACTAGTTCTTTTCAATTTTAATACCTGCTTTAATATCATTAATATCGCAATCAAGTTCTAATGATTCATCTTTGATGATATTTAATGCTAGTGTTTCACCCTTAATAAAATCATTATGTACTTTTATAACTTTATCAATAGTATCATTACCATTATAGTATACGCTAATATGATCAGTAATAACTAGATCAGCATCCTTACGTAAACTTTGAATTTTTCTTATTAATTCACGGGCTATACCTTCATTAATCAATTCTTCTGTAAGTTCAGTATTTAGAATAACAAATGTCTTACCATTGTTACTACTGCAATATCCTTCTTTAATCTTAACATTGATTTCAACCATCGAACTATTAACTTCAATATCTTCACCATCTAAATTAATAGTAAGTGTACCATTTTTTATAGTTTCTATTTCTTGTGTTGAAAGTTTAGCTAAAGCTTCTTGGAATAGTTTAATCTTAGGTCCAAATACTTTTCCTACTTCTCTAAAGTTTGGTTTAATTACATAATCCATATATTCAGTCAAATCTTCCATATAAGTAATGTTTTTAACGTTTAATTCATCTTTAATCATGCCTTCTAAAGTTTCAATTAAGGCCTTATTATCATGTGCCAAAATTAATTCACTAATTGGTTGTCTAACTTTTATTTTAGCATCTTCACGAGCAAATCTACCAAGTGAACATATATCTCTAACTAAATCCATCTTGTTTTCGATTTCTTCATTAATCAATTCTTCATTACATACTGGGAAATTTTCTAAATGAACTGATTCATTACCAGTAAGTTTTTGATATATTTCTTCTGAAATGAAAGGTACAACAGGCGCTATTAATTTAGTTAATGTAAGTAATGTTTCATAAGTTGTTAAATAAACGGCTTTCTTTGAAAGTGTTAATTCACTTTCCCAGAATCTTCTTCTATTTCCTCTTATATACCAGTTAGATAAGTCTTCACTAACGAAATTAGTTATATTTTTAACGACATCAGTTAAATTATATTCTTCATAAGATGCAGTTACTTCACGTACTAATTTGTTTAGCTTAGAAAGTAACCATTTATCAGATAAATCACGTTCGTTATAATCTACTGTGTATTCTCTTGGATCTACGCCATCGGCATTAGCATACATTTCAAAGAATGAATAAGTATTTTTTAATGTACTTATAAATTTAGAGTTTACTTCTTTTACGCCATTCTCATCAAATTTTAATGGTGTCCATACTGGAGAAGTATATAACATATACCATCTGATAGGATCAGCTCCATATTTAGTCATGATTTCAACTGGATCAATAATATTTCCTGTCGATTTACTCATTTTCTTTCCGTTTGCATCAAGCATCATATCATTAACTACAACGTTTTTAAATGAACTCTCTCCAGAAATGATTGTTGAAATAACAAGTAAAACATAGAACCAACCACGGGTTTGATCAAGACCTTCGGCTATAAAGTCAGCTGGAAATTGATTTTCAAATAATTCTTTATTTTCAAATGGATAATGGAATTGGGCATATGGCATAGAACCAGAGTCAAACCATACATCCATTACATCTTTAACACGATTCATTGTTTTACCGCATTCCTTACATTTAATATGTAACTCATCTACATATGGACGATGTAATTCCATTTCATGAACATTAACATCTTCCATAATAGAAGCTTGTAATTCATCAAGTGATCCAACAACTTCCTTATGACCACATGAACAAGTCCACACAGGAAGAGGGCAACCCCAATAACGGTTACGAGATATACCCCAATCCACCATATTTTCAAGCCAGTTGCCAAAACGTTTTTCTCCTACATAGCTAGGATACCAATTAATTTTTTTATTAGCTTCAATAATTTTATCTTTATATGCAGTTGCTTTAATATACCAAGCTGGTTTTGGATAACTAATAAGTGGGCTATGGCATCTCCAACAATGTGGATAGTCATGTGTTATTTTATTTTTCCTAAATAGTTTGTCATTTTCTTTTAACCATTTAATAATTTCTAACTCTAAATCTTTATCTGTAACTAAAGTTCCCTTCCAAGGGCCTTCTGTGTATCTTCCATCTAGTCCTACTGGATTTACAAAACCAATATTATTTTCTCTACATACACGGTTATCATCATCTCCATATGCAGGGGCATTATGAACAATACCAGTTCCATCTTCTGCTGAAACATAAGAATCTGCTATTATTTCAAAAGCATTGCCATCAACTTTTACAAAAGGCATTAATTGTTCATATTTACGACCTACTAAGTCACTACCTTTATATGTTTCTAATACTTTGTATTCATCTCCTAATACTTTATTAGCAAGACATTCAGCAAGAATAAATTTATAACCTTGCGATTCAGCTTTAATATAAGTTAAATCTGGATTAACGCAAAGCGCTACATTAGCCATTAAAGTCCAAGCAGTTGTCGTCCAAGCAAGAAAATAACTATCACTATCAACTTCTTTAAAAGGAACTATAACAGAATTAACAGAAACTTGTTCATAACCTTGAGATACTTCATTAGCAGAAAGTTCAGTTCCACATCTAGGACAATACCAAAGAACTTTATTCCCATGATATAAAAGACCTTTCTTATCCATTTCTTTTATAATCCACCATTCAGATTCTATGTAATCGTTAGAACAAGTAATATATGGATTAGCACAATCTATAAATTGTCCCATCATATCAGTTACATGATTAATCTCATCTATATTGATAGCAGTTGCCTTATTACATTCTTTGCAGAAGTTTTCAACGCCAAATTTTTCAATATCAGCTTTACCAGCAAAACCTAATTTCTTTTCAACATTTACTTCAATAGGAAGTCCGTGAGTATCAAGTCCAATTTTCCTTAATACTCTATATCCTTGCATTGTTTTATATTTACAAAATGTATCTTTTATAGTTTTTGCAAATACATGATGAATACCAGGTTTGGCATTAGCATATATTGGTCCATCATAAAAGACAAAGTCTTTTTTTCCTTCTCTATTTTCTATACTTTTTTCAAATACTTTATTCTCTTTCCAGTACTTTACTAAATCTTTTTCTACTTCGCTAGCTTTTCTTTTATCTAGCTCTTCAAACTTATTCATAATTACCTCCCTAATATATAAAAACTCACATCCTAGATAAGGACGTGAGTTACGCGGTACCACCTTAATTTGTGTATATACACCTTGAAACTATAACGCGTTACCGTTTTAATCTTATCCATTAAAAACATCAAGAGTGATTTATATAATACTTCATTTATCTGTTTTCACCAACCACAGACTCTCTTTAAAATCCCTATTATATCGTCTCTATCAATTGTTTTAAAAATCTACTTTTTCAATATCATTTACCATATCAAGTTGAGCTTCTATAATACTTTTTAATTTTCTTTTGAATATAGTGATATTACGTCTTAACATATCTGCTTCCATTTCAGTCTTTTCTGCTCTAAGAAGTGCATCATTTACAATTCTATTAGCATTTCTTTTCGCATCATTAATAATAGTTTCACTTTCTTGATGAGCAGATAATTTAATCTGCTCACTAGTTTTTTCAGCCATTAGTATTGCTCTATTTAAAGTACCTTCCATACGTTCATATGTCGCTAACTTTTCCTTTAATTTAGCATTTTCTTCTTCTAAACTAGAAAGCTCAGCTATCTTCTTATTTTTAGACTTAATATCATTAACCATTATTTCAACTTGACTGATAACCTGATCTATGAAGTGATTAACTTCATCTGGATCATAGCCACGAAGTGTTCTTGTAAACTTTTCCATACTATCACCTCAGGCACTACGTGATATTGTAGCACACTTTTCTTTTAATTTAAAGTATTTTTTACCATTCTATGTTAATATCATCATTATCGTGAATATCTTTACCATCTTTTTCATCAGTAATTTTACCTTGAATATTCACATTATTTGGTGTACAAAGAAATATTCCTCCACCAATTTTTTGGATTTCACCACCAATTGCATAAATAGTTCCACTTAAGAAATCAACAATTCTCTTAGCTTGATCACCAGTTACTCTTTTTAAATTAACAACAACCGCATTTCTATTTCTTAAATAATCTACTATTTGTTGTGATTCAGAATAAGCACGAGGTTCTAAAAGTATCATTTTACTTCCACCTTCATTTTCTTGTAATGCTTCTTCTGGTTTTAAATTATAATATGCATCACTTACATTATCTGTTGAAAATATATTGTCATTTTCATCATCTTTAAATAATTTTTTTAAAAATCCCATAATTATCCTCCTAATAGGCATTTAGCCACTCTACTATAGATAATTTTAGCATACATTTTATATTTTGAAAACCTATTTTTTAAAAATTGTGAAAATATCTTATTTTACTCATATTAACTCATAATAATGAGTATACGTCAAAATGTCCGTCAGTGATGGACATTTTATACTAATCTCATAAAATCTTCTAATATACCTTAATCTAGTAGTCGAATATCCTTTACCTAATTCGCTTGTTAATCTCTTTGAATACTCCTTAATAATACCTTCACCATAATGTTTACCTGCTTCGGATAATAACTTACCCACGTTATAATATGTATTTAAATCACTTCTATTTTTACTATAATCTTTTACTCTCTTTGTTATCTCGTTATTTATAAATTCTTCTTTTATTTCTCTATAGTAATTCATTATTACCTCCTTCACTTATAACATACGAGATAACTTTTCTATTTCCTTTTTTACAAACAAAAACCGTAATTTTTTACGGTCTTGTTTATTATTTTAATTTAGATTTCAAAACTTCTATAACTGGGCGAACACCAAGAGGGTTAGAATCGCTGACAGGGACCTCATACACGACAGCAGCATAGAATCTATCGTCCTGAGTGACACGAATATTAAAGCTCACAGTCCAAGCTTCGTTATTAGGACTTGTGGCACAAGAAGATGCTGTCCAATAGCCTTCTGTTACTTGGTCTGAATTATTTAAACATCCATATGTTGTACAATTTGTTCTTGTTCTATCATATAACCATCCAAACTTACAACCACTTGTGTTCCCACTTCTACACGTTGAACTTTGAGATGTTGATTTACTATCTAAATAATAATCATTATTTGCAGTCTTCTCATCCCATGTGGTATTTCCTGTTATTTGAGCAACTTCGTTAGCTGTTATTAATCTTGCTTTATAACTACTATAATCTATTGTATATTTTGCATTACTTGTTTGTCCTGTTTGATCCATTGTATAATTTGTTGGTGTTATTGTTCCTTGCCATCCATCTGTATCAGTTTTTAATTGTGTTAATGCTGTTAATGGACCACTTGCATTACTTCTACTTGAATTCCATTTAACTGTTGCTGTTGTATTATGATCTAGTATTAAATTTACTGTATCTTTTCCATCATCATTAAAAGCATAGAATTTCATACAGCCTTCTTTTACTCCTGTATTACTTTGAGTTTCTGTATAATCTGATGACAAGCATTTTTCTCCTGTTGTTACATTAAAATACACTACTTCTCCATTTGTATATGGAGGCATTTCTTCTCCTGTTATTGTTACAGTTACATCACCAATTACTTTGGATAATGTTAATGTTCCGGTAGTTTTATCCCATACATTTGTTGCTCCTGCTACTGTTACACTATCTGGTAAAACATATCCTGAATTAGCAGTAAATTTTAACACTTTAACACCTTTTGTTGTTATACTTGATCCATTACTATTATCTCCACTTACATTTGTTAGATTATATTTTATAGAATATGTTTCTAATTTTGTGGCAGTATATTTCTTTGTTGTTTCATCATAACTTACATCATATTCTCCTATTGTCATTGTTGAATCTGTTGTTACTTGACCATTATTTATTGTTATTGTTCCGCCTGATGGTTTATTTCCTTCCATCTCTATAATAACTTTATCTTTATCATTTTCTCCACATCCTGATAGTGGACATAAACTCCCATCTGGTTGAATTATATATTCACCTTCTAAAATAACATTATCTAAACGTTTAGTTGCAACTGTGGTTTCTACAGCATCAATATAATTATCTGCACTTCTCTCGGCTGCTCCTTTTTGTGATTTTTTTATTGTATTCATTACTATTGGTGTTGCGATAAGAGCGATGATTGCGAGTACTACTATTACCGCTAGTAATTCTATTAAAGTAAAACCTTTTTTATTTTTTAATCTCATATTTTTATTACTCCTCTCTTTACTTTACATTTTAATTATACAAAACAGTTCTTATTATTGTCAACAACAAAAAATTACACTTTACAACTATTTTATATTTCTAAAAAAGACTCAATTAAAATTGAATCTTTTCATTAATATAATTTACTACTTCATCTAATTTAATAGTAACTTGTTCCATTGTATCTCTGTCTCTTACAGTTACTGTGCCATTATTTATAGTCTCATCATCTATTGTTATTGCATATGGAGTTCCTACTACATCACATCTTCTATAACGTTTACCAATATTACCAGTTTCATCATATGATGTCATAAAATGCTTACTTAAGTTTTTATATACTTCCATTGCTTTTTCTGAATGGTACTTCTTAACTAAAGGTAATACTGCTACCTTATAAGGAGCTAAGAATGGATGAAAATGCATTACTTCACGTTCACTACCATCTTCTAATGTTTCTTTTTCATAAGCATCACATAGTACTGTAAGTACTGTCCTTTCAACACCTACTGATGGTTCAATAACATAAGGGATATATTTTTCATTAGTTTCAGGATCTAAATAACTCATGTTTTGCCCTGATACAGTTTGATGTTGTGTTAAATCATAATCAGTACGACTTGCTATACCCCAAAGTTCTCCCCAACCAAATGGAAATTCATATTCAATATCAGTAGTAGCATTACTATAGAAACATAACTCTTCTTTTGAATGATCTCTCATTCTTAACTTATCTTTATTAATACCTAAAGATAATAAGTAATTAAAGCAATAATCTTTATAATATTTATGCCACTCTAATTCTGTTCCTGGTTTACAGAAAAATTCTAATTCCATTTGTTCAAATTCACGAACTCTAAAAATAAAGTTACCTGGAGTTATTTCGTTTCTAAAACTCTTACCTACTTGACCAATACCAAATGGCACTTTGAGTCTCATACTTCTTTGAACATTTAAAAAATTAACAAATATCCCTTGCGCTGTTTCAGGACGTAAATAAATTGTTGCTTTAGCATCTTCTGTAACACCTTGGAATGTTTTAAACATTAAATTAAATTGTCTAATATCAGTAAAATTACTTTTACCACACTTTGGACAAGGAACTTTATTCTCAGTAATGAACTTCATCATCTCTTCATTACTCATTGAATCTCCATCATTACTGTTTGTAAAATCATTGATTAAATTATCAGCTCTATGTCTTGTTTTACATTCTTTACAATCAATTAGTGGATCAGCAAATGTTTTTAAATGTCCAGATGCTTCCCAAGTTTTTGGGTTCATAAGAATAGCGCTATCAAGACCAACATTATTAGGATCTTCTTGAACAAATTTCTTTAACCAAGCACGTTTTACATTATCTTTTAAAAGTGCTCCTAAAGGTCCAAAATCCCAAGTGTTAGCAAGTCCTCCATATATTTCACTTCCTTGAAATATAAATCCATATTGTTTACAAACATTAACCATATCTTCCATTGTTATTTTTTCCATATTACTTTACCTTCTTTCCTGTGTTTATCATCTCATTATATTTTTCCTGCTCTACATTTATATCATCATCAATATATCTCAATAAGAAATTACTTATTGTTATTGTTTTAGCATCACAACAAACTGTTGTCTTAAATCTTTCTTTTCTACTTAAAAATATTTTATTCCATGTTTTAACTTCTACATTCATAAATACTTTTAACATTTCTTGACCTATTTTAGTTAAATTCTTATCATCATCAAGTTCAAATTCACACATCAATGTTTTTTCATCTTTCTTTTTTGGTGAAACATCTAGAAGATCAAAATTAACTCTTCTCTTTGAACCTATTAAATCAATATAATAATATTTTTCTTGTGATATCATTTTTAAAAATTGTTTAAAAGATTTTAACATATGTCTATCAATTAAATCTAAAAGAACTTTACTTTTTATATTAATAAGTTCAACTGTACTACCTTCATTTCTTTTTAATTTAGTAGTATCATTTTTTGTTATTTTTGAATATATCAAGTATCTTCCTAATACTTTAGTTTGAATATCTTTAAGTAGTAACATTTCGTTATCATATTTTTCATCAAATATTATTTCACCATTACTATCTTTAATAATTATCTGTTCCCTTTTTACATCTGCCATTATTTACCTCTATCTAATCATAAAAAAACTCCTAAAATGTGTAAGGACGAGTTATACCCGCGGTTCCACCTTACTTATTCTAGAAGAATCTCTCTTTATATATTGCTCTGGGATTCCAACCCCGTCATCACATTGATATCTATATTTTATTCTATTTTTATAAAATAGTCAATTATTATTTTGCTTTTTTTGTTGCCATTTATAGAGCCGGCTTTACTCACTTTTTAATAAAATATCATATTCAACAATATCGCACTTACAATACCAAATACTAGACCACCTAATACTTCCATAGGTTTATGTCCTAATTGTTCTTTTAGATGTTTATAATTATCTTCCTCAAAAACTTGATCTAGAAGTTTATTAATAGCCTCGGCATGTTTACCTGATTGCATTCTAAGACCCATGGCATCATACATAATTATTAAAGAAAATACTAATGATACACCAAATAAAGGAGAATCAAAGCCAAGATTAAGACCTACTAAAGTAGTTATTGATATACATAAAGATGTATGACTACTAGGCATTCCTCCACTACCATTAAAAAGTCTTCCCCATACTAATTTATGACACTTAATTGATTCTAATATAAATTTTATTATTTGACTTAAAACAAGTGTTATTACTGGAACTAATATATATTTATAACTACCCATAAATCCTCCTATTTATCAAATTTTATTTTGTTTAAATCTTTTAGAAACTTCTTTGTTTTTAAATATAATCCTGTATATTGTTCATAGTAGTCATCTAAAAAATCATTTATTTCATTTTTACATAAATTACTTATTTCTAATTTAGATATTTTATCAATATCAACATAATAAAACATTCTAATTAATTTTATTGTTTTTTCAGATACAATCTTTTCACTAGTAACACAATCTCCGCATACATATCCACCTTTAATATTAGATAGAGTAACTATGTTATTTGTTTTACCACATCCGCTACAACAATCTAAAACTGGCATTACTCCAAGCAAATCTAAAAATTTTAATTCAATAATATTAGTTATGACAAGCGGATCAAATCCTTCATCTATCTTTTTTAGTGCGGCAAGTAAATTAGTAAATACTAATTTGTGTGGGTTATGTTTCATTACTTGACTTGATAAATCTAAAAGAAAAGAAACATAACTAATTTTTTCAATATCTTTTCTTACATTTTTAAAAGAATTAACAACATCAACACTTACTAGGGTTGATAACTTATTTTCTTTATAATAAACATCAAAATAACCATAGTTTAATTTACTAGAAACATTAGCAAGATCACTTTTTAATTTTCTAGCGCCTTTAGCCATCATGCCTATTATTCCTTTATCCGGAGTTAAAACATTAATTATCTTACTAGTTTCACCATATGCCTGTTCACTAATAATTATACCTTCGATTTTTTCAATCATTTAACTAATTCAAATCTATATTCTTGCGTAATATTTGGATATTTTTCTTTATCCACTTTAGATAAAAACATATCTTTAGGACGAGCCCATATTTTACCATTATGTTCATAAACCACTAACTCTTCTTCTGTTTCTGTGTGTTTACAAACACAAATTATTTTCATTAAATCTCCCTTAAAATGTCTATAGATTTGACCTTCCTTTATCATTATCTTTTAACTCCTTATATTTTATATAATATTCTATTTTTCCTGTATTTTTAAATAAATCCCATAATAACTGTTTATTCATTTTTATCACCTATTATATATTGGTGATACTAAGTAAATTTTATTCAATTATTTTTCAAAATCATAATAACCAAATTCTTGAAGATATTTTTCACGATCACGCCATTTTTTTATACATCTAACATATAAATCTAAATATACTTTTTTACCAAGTAAAGCTTCAATATCTTCACGTGCAGAAATTCCTATTTCTTTTATTTTTGCTCCTTGTTTTCCAATAATAATTCTTTTTAGAGAATCCCTATCAACAATAATAGATGCGATTACATTAACACTATTTTTACTAAATTCCATTTTCTCTACTACACATGTAACAGAATGTGGTACTTCTTCTTCGGTTGTTCTAAATACTTTTTCACGAATTATTTCAGCGGTCATAAATTGTTCAGAAGAATTTGTATATGTATCTTCGTCATAATATTTAATATTATCTTTTAAATATTTTTTTAACACTTTAACAACAGTTTCGATATTATCTTTCTTTAAAGCTGAAAGAGGAATAATTTCTTTAAAATCGTATAAATCTTTATATTCATCTATTTTTAATAATATCTTTTCTTTAGATATTTTATCAACTTTGTTGATAACTAAAATTACTGGTTTATTAACCGTTTTTAATCTTTCTAAAACATATTTATCTCCAGGACCTAAAGACTCACTACCATCTACTAGAAAAAGTATTATATCAACATCATCAATACTATAATAAGCTTGTCTATTTAAAACCTTACCTAGTTTATGAGTTGGTTTATGAATACCTGGTGTATCAACAAATATTATTTGTGCTTCACTATCGTTATATATTCCCTCAATAATATTTCTTGTTGTTTGAGGTTTATTAGATGTGATTGCAACTTTATGCCCAACTATACTATTTAATAAAGTAGATTTACCAACATTAGGTCTACCTACTAAACTTACAAATCCACTCTTCATACTATCTTCCTATCTTTTTATTCCATATCCATCTAAGATTTCATCTTGACGAGCAAACATTATTTTTTCTTCTTCTGGTTTCATATGATCATACCCAAGTAAGTGTAAAAAGCCATGAATAGTTAAAAAACTAAGTTCTCTTAAAACACTGTGTTCATATTCTTTTGCTTGAGAATATACTCTTTCACGGCATATATAAATATCTCCAAGTAGTCTAAAATCTTCATATTTGATATCTTCGTTATCCTCTAGAGCAAAAGTAATAACATCAGTAGGTCTATCGATATTTCGATATTCTCTATTAAGCTCATGAATTTTTTCTTCATCAACTAGAATAACATTAAATATAACATTACCAACATTTTCTTTTTCTATCGCATAATCTATCAATCCAGGTAAAGTTTCTAATTCTTTCATTTCTTCATTAGTTTCATTAAATATTTCAACGTTTCCCATATAACACCACTCTCTTTTTCAATTATATTATAAATAAACATTTTTTTCAATCAAAACAAAAAAAGTAATGCCTTTTTTCGCATTACTTTATATTATTTTATCCTAATTTTAAGGCAATTATAAGTAGGAGGAATTTCTTTGTCATACTTTTTGCAATTATTATAACTAATTATTTTCATTAATTATATTTTCTGGGATTTGTTCTTCAATAATTTCTGCATAATCAGTTATATCTTCATAAATGGAAAAGAAAATATCAACTGAAACTTCATTTTCTTTAATATCAACTTTTAAAACTTTATTTTTAATAATATGTTCATCAGCTTCTAATTCCATATTTATTTGTTCAATACCTTTTTCTATTGCTTTATTAATAGCTTGTTCTTCAGTTAATATTTGATCTACTACTCTAACTTCTTCTTGATGTTCATACACAAGTTTTATAGGTAACAATTTATTTTCTACAATAGTTTTATCGAGAACTTTCTTATCTTTAAAGGAAGAAAAAAAGTTAATAGATTTATTTAAAAATTTAAAAGAGATAATATTTTTATTTTTACCAGTTAAAACTTCTTCATAATAGTTAAAGGGATAATCAACAGTAACTGTGTACCATACTTCACCATACACTTTTCCATCAGCAGAAGTTGTTCCTTTTTTTTCTTCATTTAATGATATATCTCCACTTATTATTACATCCCCTTTTTTTACATAAGTATTCTTATTTTTAATAATTTGTCCTTTTTTAGCAGTAACTAATTTTATTAAGGCATCCTTTTTAGCAACAACATTTCTATTTTTTAATTCTTCTTTTTTATCTGCTAACTCTCTAAGTTCTACTTTAACAACATATTTAACACCCTGTGCCTCTATTTCAATCCACTCTATTTTATCAGGGTATTTATCTATTATCTGATTTTTTATTTTCTGTAATTCTTTAAAACTTTTTTTCATTGTATATTTATCTAACCCATAATTTTTTAATTCATTAGTTAAAAATGTTCTTATTTCACTGCTAGAATGAATTACTTCTACCTTAAAAATAACGTTTGTTAAAAAAATTAATAGAGCAAGTCCTAAAGCTATAGAAAATATTAGTATCCTATTTATACTAATTAATTTTCTTACTTTTATTAACCCTTTAGCACCTACAACATTAACTTCATAGATAGATTTCAAATTCATAAGTTTTTGATAATCATCTTTATAAATAACAATTTCTATAATATCTCTTTTAATATTTTTAATATTTAAAAGTTCAATTTTATTACTTGCTAATTTATGAATAAATCTTTCAGTATTTTTTCCTCTAATTTCTAATTTTAATTTACTTTTAACATGATAAAAAAGACTATTTTTCATATCATTACCTCAATTCTATATTTTTTATATCTCCGGTAATTAATACTTCACTACTCATTAAACGTGACACTACTAGATTATCTCCTTTTACTACTAAGCAACCATCTTTGTGATATACCATAACTTTACTAGAATCAAAATGCCCAATTGTTTCATAATTAACTACATTTACTTTATGTTTATAAATTCTTATTTCTAAATCATCTTCTAGTAAAAAGCTTCTCAGTTTATTAATAGATTTCATAGTATCACCATTATAAATATATTTTTATACAAGAAAAAATAGACTTTAAAGTCTATTTAATCAATATTTATTAATTTAATTGTGATTTTGAGATGGTTATTACAGGACGAACGCCGTAGAAGCTATCATAGCCAACGTCCATATCTTCGTCAAAAGCACCAACATAGGCCACATACCAAGCGAGTGTAGTGCTAGACGTATCAATGGTTGATGTCCAATAACCAAATGCTATTGGTGTTTTTGTATAACTATATAGCCATGTTGGGAATCCTGAAGTTTTATTACCTGCAGCTTTATATATTTGATCATATGTTGGTAATGCGATTTGTGATTCTGTTAACTTTGTCCATCCTGAAGTTCTTTCTTTTAATGCTGCTTTTGCAGTCACAGCTTGTGCACTTGCATCTTCATCTTTATGATTACTTCCATCACTCGACCATGCAACCGTACTTCCTAAATTAAATCCTGCTATTAGTGATACATTATCTCCATTTGTTTCTAATACAAAGAATGTTTTTGATTCATTATCACCTAATTCACATGTATATGTTACTCCTGTAGTATACGCTCCTGATTCACTTGCTAATAATCCTACTTCTTGGCTTGTATATGATGATTCTTGACCGGGATTGCCAGAATTATAAACTAATGCAGATACTTTAGATGTGTTAGCTGTGCAAAGCGCAGTAGTTGTACTATTTCCTTTTTCTGTTGCTTCATATGTTTTCTTAGTAGAATTATATGAAACAGTATAATCTCCTATTGTCA
>OLGM01000395.1_pt1 | contig 28969 bp, 20 predicted proteins | sample 1606001 | NCBI WGS metagenome assembly OLGM01 (sample SAMN03283294) | human gut metagenome | biome: human-associated habitat; material: feces | host: Homo sapiens | place: Peru | collected 2012
TTAAAACAATGAAGGTAACAAACGACGATCTCTCTCTAGTCTCACAGGTGGCTGGGCTTCATGACAAAGCGGCTTTCAATGAGCTTGTCAGGAAGTATCAGTCGCCTATAAGACGATTCTTCCTCCACCAGACTTTGGGAGACGAGCAGCTGAGCGACGACCTCGCGCAGGACACCTTCATTAAGGCTTACACCAACATACACCAGTTTAAGGGTACGGCAGCGTTCTCCACTTGGCTGTATCGTATAGCCTGCAACGTGCTCTACGACCATCACCGCCGACAACGTCCCACCACCGATACGGACTGTCCGGCTGTGGCTAACCGATGCGCCGCCAACAGCGAACAAGGCATGAAGATGGACGTTTACGGAGCGCTCGCCAGACTTGCCGACAAGGAACGCACCTGCGTGACGCTGCAACTCGTCGACGGCTATCCCATAGAACGCATAGCCGAGATAACGGGAATGGCGGTCGGCACCGTCAAGTCGCACATATTCAGAGGCAAGCAGAAGCTGACAATGTTCCTAAAACAAAATGGATATTAACTATGACTGAAAAAAAGAACATAATAAGTAATAATGGTGCTGTCGACGAAGAACTCCTCAAGAAGTTCTTTGCCGACAGTGTGCGTATGCGTATAGACGACAACGGATTCGCAGAGCGTGTGATGCAGAGGTTGCCGGAGGAGGTTGACGCGCGCTGCTACAGAATGTATAATCTGTGGACGGCTGTCATGGCAGCGGCATGCGTAGTGGTGTTCTTCCTCGTTGACGGCTTCGACATTCTCAAGACTCGCATCGTCAGCATGACGGCAAGTATGCTCTTCTCCATGTCAGACAGCATACACAACACCCTCTCACACATATCCCTACCAACGACAATGAGCGCAAGCATCACCCCTTACACTCCGTTAGTGGTAACACTTGCGCTCATAATTATAGGAAGCATGATTCTTCGTGACTTGAAAGAATCAGCTTAACATTTTTATTAAAAGACAACGCTTAGTCGTCCATCAACTTGCGGTAACGTCCCTTCTTGATGTCTTCATTGCCGAGACGACGTGCCTTGTTGATTTCGTAGTCAGAATAGCTGCCCTCGAAGAAGAACACCTCTCCGTTGCCCTCGAAGGCAAGGATGTGCGTACAGATACGGTCGAGGAACCAACGGTCGTGGCTGATAACCACTGCACAACCGGCGAAGCTCTCAAGACCTTCCTCAAGCGCACGCAGCGTGTTGACGTCGATGTCGTTGGTGGGCTCGTCGAGGAGAAGCACGTTGCCCTCCTGCTTCAGAGCGAGAGCCAGCTGCAAGCGGTTGCGCTCACCACCTGAAAGGTTCTCACACAACTTGCTCTGGTCTGTTCCGGCAAAATTGAAGCGTGAGATATAGGCACGGGCGTTGACGTCGCGACCGCCAAGGCGCATTGTCTCGTTGCCCTGCGAGATGGTCTCATACACTGACTTCTTCGGATCGATGTCCTTATGCTGCTGGTCAACGTAGGCAAGCTTAACTGTCTCGCCCACCTCAAACGTACCGCCGTCAACCTTCTCCAGTCCCATGATAAGGCGGAAGAGAGTGGTCTTACCGGCACCGTTAGGACCGATGACGCCCACAATGCCGTTAGGCGGAAGCATGAAGTTGAGGTCGTTGAAGAGCACCTTGTCGCCGAAAGCCTTCTGCACGTGCTGCGCCTCAATCACCTTATTGCCGAGACGTGGACCGTTCGGGATAAATATCTCGAGCTTCTCCTCACGCTCCTTCTGCTCCTCACCGAGCATCTGCTCGTATGCGTTAAGACGTGCCTTACCCTTTGCCTGACGTGCCTTCGGAGCCATGTGTGCCCATTCAAGCTCGCGTTCGAGAGCCTTACGGCGCTTGGAAGCCTGCTTCTCCTCCTGCATCATGCGCTTGGTCTTCTGGTCGAGCCATGACGAATAGTTGCCATGCCAAGGTATTCCCTCACCGCGGTCGAGCTCAAGAATCCACTCGCTTACATCGTCAAGGAAGTAACGGTCGTGCGTAACGGCGATTACCGTTCCCTCGTACTGCTGCAAGTGCTGCTCCAACCAGTCGATGCTCTCGGCGTCAAGGTGGTTGGTAGGCTCGTCGAGGAGGAGCACGTCGGGCTTCTGAAGGAGCAGACGGCACAATGCCACACGGCGGCGCTCACCGCCAGAGAGGTGCGTAACGGGGAGTTCGCCCTTCGGACAGCGCAATGCTGCCATAGCACGGTCGAGCTTAGAGTCCATGTTCCATGCGTCTGTAGCGTCGATGATGTCCTGCACCTCAGCCTGACGCTGCATGAGACGGTCCATCTTGTCCGGGTCGCCATAATACTCCTCAAGGCCGAACTTGGCATTGATTTCCTCGTATTCCTTCAATGCGTCATAAGCCTGCTTAACGCCTTCCATGACATTCTCTTTCACAGTCTTCGTCTCGTCGAGCGGCGGATCCTGCGGCAGGTAGCCGACAGTATAGCCCGGACTCCAGACCACCTCGCCGCTTGTGGGCTGCTCGAGGCCTGCGATAATCTTCATAAGAGTGGACTTACCGGCTCCGTTAAGTCCGATGATGCCAATCTTGGCGCCATAGAAGAAGGACAGATAGATGTCCTTCAAAATCTGTTTGCGGTTTTGGGGGATAATCTTTGACACTCCCACCATGGAGAAGATAACCTTCTTGTCGTCTACTGTTGCCATTGTCGAAAATGTTGTTTATTCTATAGAGTTATTGTTGTTTTTATTAGTTTGTACTATCTTTGCAAAGATACAACAATTTTCTGACTTACCGACCATTTGATAAAATTCGTTCAAAAAACTTTGTAGACTGCAAAATTAATCGTACATTAGCATCTTGAAACCATAATGTACATAAAATTACTACACTATAAGATGAAGAAAATATTATTGTTAGGTTCGGGCGAACTGGGCAAGGAATTTGTCATCGCCGCCAAGCGTGCAGGACAGTATGTCATTGCATGCGACAAGTATGAGAACGCACCGGCAATGCAGGTTGCCGACGAGCATGAGGTTTTCAACATGCTGGACGGCGACGCACTTGCCGCTGTGGTGGAGCGTCACAAGCCGGACGTTATCGTACCAGAGATTGAAGCCATCCGAACCGAACGACTCTTCGACTTTGAGAAGATGGGCATTCAGGTGGTTCCGAGCGCACGCGCCGTCAACTTCACCATGAACCGCAAGGCCATCCGCGACCTCGCAGCAAAGGAATTGGGTCTGCGCACAGCCAAGTATTTCTATGCCACCACCCTGGAACAGCTCCTCGAGCACTCGAAGGAGATTGGTTTCCCGTGCGTGATAAAGCCGCTTATGTCGTCTTCAGGTCACGGACAGAGCATCGTCCGCGAAGCTTCTGAGCTGGAAAAGGCTTTCAATGACGCCATGGAAGGCAGCCGCGGCGACGTGAAGGAGATTATCATCGAGGAATTCATCCACTTCGATTCGGAGTTTACTCTCCTTACCGTTACACAGAAAGACGGACCAACACTCTTCTGCCCGCCCATCGGACACGTACAGAAAGGCGGCGACTATCGCGAAAGCTGGCAGCCGTTCAGCATTCCCGAGGACGAACTGCTCAAGGCGCAGGACATGGCAGAGAAGGTGACACGCGCTCTTACCGGAGCCGGTCTGTGGGGTGTGGAGTTCTTCCTCACGAAGCAGGGCGAGGTGATCTTCTCCGAACTTTCGCCGCGTCCGCACGACACGGGCATGGTGACACTCGGTCATACCACCAACCTTTCAGAGTTTGAGCTTCACTTCCGTGCCGTTATGGGACTGCCCATCGCCGGCATCCACCTCGAGCATGCAGGCGCAAGCGCCGTGATTCTCTCACCGGTGGAGTCGAACGATCCGCTGCCTTACAACCTCGTGGAGGCTCTCAAGGAAGACCATACACGCATCCGCATCTTCGGAAAGCCCGAGGCACACGTCGGCAGACGAATGGGCGTGACGCTCTGCTACGGCGAACCTGACGCTGACACCACCGCCCTGCGCGACAAGGCTAAGCGTCTGGCTGCTACAGTACTGGGCACCGATCCGTACATGGAGAAGTAAAAAGCATGCAGGAAACGACATTACGACAAGACAATACGAACAGGATTCGCACGCTTCAGGCGGCGCGTTTCCTGTTTATTCTTCTTATATATCTGAGCCACAGCGTGGAACCGCTCGCCCACTCGCCCTTTGATTTCGGAGGGGAAGGCGGCGTGGCGTTTTTCTTCGTGCTCAGCGGTTTTGTCCTCTCATACGGCTACGGTCCGAGAGTAAGCAGAGGCGAGTTCGACGGGAAGCGCTTCTTCTGGAAGCATTTCTGGCATCTCTATCCGCTCCACCTGCTGTTCTTCTCAGCCACAGTGGCATTGGACTATAGGCTTGGCGTCAGCTACGACGCATTGCAGATAACGACAAGCCTTCTGCTCGTCCAGACATGGATACCGTCTGACCATACGCTGTTCGTGGCTAACGGTGTGTCGTGGTTTCTCTGCGATACGCTCTTCTGCTACATCGTGTTCGCATGGCTCTATAAATGGCTCACAAGCATAAGGACGAGCCGCCTCGCAATAGGCATGACAGTGCTTGCCGCAGTGTACGCTTGCCTGGCATTGCAGATGCCGGACAAGATGACCAACTGCACGCTCTACTCCAATCCGCTGCTCCGCGCCATCGACTTCTCTTTGGGCATCATCGCCTACCGCTTTTACAAGACCAGCCCAAGCGTAAGGAAGCTGCCGAGACTGTTCCCTTACGTGGACGTGGCTCTGCTTCTGGCTGTGTACGCCCTGTATCAGATAATGTGCCCGCAGATAAGATGCTCCATGCTGTTCTGGCCCGTAATGCCATTGATAGTGGTGAGACTGACGGCGGCTGACGCTTCGGAAGGTTGGGCAACAAGGCTTCTACAGTCAAAGCCGATGAACTGGCTCGGATCAGTAAGCTTCGAGATTTTCATCGCGCATCTCCTCGTAATACGCATCGTACAGCACGTAATAGGTTATGACGGGTCGGAGAAACTGGCTGCCATCAATCTTGCCGTGTCCATCGTAAGCACCATTCTCGTGGCGGAAGCCCTAAGGAGATGGTTCGTTAAACCGGTCACTGATGTAATAAACCGCCGTTTATTACGTTAAATATATATTACATCACACACAACTATATATCCAAAATGGAAACATCAGAACGCACCCTCATCGACCTACCGAAAATATTCGACATCCGCGGCAACCTTACCGTGGCGGAAAGTCTGCACCATGTGCCTTTCGACATTAAACGCGTATACTGGACATACGACATTCCTGCGGGCGAAAGCCGCGGCGGTCATGCACATAAAGAATGCCGCGAATTTATCATTGCCGTGAGCGGATCGTTCAGCGTGACACTCGACAACGGACACGAGAAGGAGACCTTCCATCTCAATCACCCTTGGCAGGGACTGCTTGTAGAGACCGGAATATGGCGTACGCTCGAAGATTTCTCATCGGGTTCGGTGTGCCTCGTTCTCGCAAGCGAGGAGTTTCTCGAAGCTGACTACATCAGAGAGTACGACGACTTTGTAAGATATATACAAAATAAGAAAGAAGAAAAGAAATAATGATAGAACTCGTCAATCTTAAGCGCATCACCGCCTTGCATGCCGAAAGCATCAGGCAGGCACTCACTGACGTGGCGGACAGCGGATGGTTTCTGAAGGGAAACGCCACCAAACGCTTTGAGCAGGAATATGCCAACTATACAGGCACCCGTCATTGCGTGGCTTGCGGCAACGGTCTGGACGCACTTACGCTCATCATGCGTGCCTACATAGAGATGGGCAGACTGAAGGAGGGCGACGAGGTGATTGTGCCTGCCAACACATACATCGCCTCCATCATTGCCGTTTCGAGATGCAGGCTGAAGCCGGTACTGGTGGAACCGAGACGCGAAACACTGCAGATTGACGACAGCCTCATCGAGGATGCCATCACGAAGCGCACTCGTGCCGTCATGATAGTACACATGTACGGCAGATGCGCATTCACTGACCGCACAGGCGACATCTGCCGACGCCATAATCTGCTGCTCATTGAGGACAACGCCCAGGCTCATGGTTGTCGCTTCGGCGATAAGAAGACGGGAGCTTTGGGCGATGCCGCCGGACACAGCTTCTATCCAACGAAGAACCTCGGAGCACTTGGCGACGGTGGAGCCGTTACGACGGACGACGCCGAACTGGCTGATATGGTAAGGGCATTGGGCAACTATGGTTCGGAACGCAAGTACGTATTCTCGCACAAAGGAGTCAACTCGCGCATGGACGAGCTTCAGGCTGCTGTGCTCTTGGTTAAGCTGCCATTCCTTGACGAGGAGAACGAGAGGCGACGCAGCAACGCCCGCTTCTACATTGACAATATAAAGAACCGACAGGTCAGTCTGCCTACCGACGACTTTTGGCAGAACAGCGTGTTCCATATCTTTCCGCTTATGTGCAAACAGAGGGACAAGCTGCAGGAATATCTGAAAGCCAACGGGGTGCAGACAGATGTCCACTACCCCATCCCGCCACATCATCAGCGGGCTTATGAGGAGCTGCGCTCCCTCCATCTGCCCATTACGGAGGCCATACACTTGGAGGAACTTAGCATTCCTGTTTCGCAAGTGGTGACTGACGAGGAAAGGGAATGCGTGGCTAAACTGATTAACGACTTCAGGATATAGCAACAATATTGTAAAGCAAAACCAACTGGAATATTAAGAAATGACCATTCAGGAAGTATCGGCACAGGAATATACGAATGCCATTGAGCATCATCCGCACATCTTCAACACCGCCGCCTTCAGCGAAATAAACCGACATAAGACTGACGCAGTAAGGTATCTGCTCTTTGCTGACGGCGGAAAGACGAGGTTCGGGATGGTGCTTGGCGAACGCGGAGGAAAGCTGCTCTCGCCTTTCTCGGCGCCTTTCGGAGGATTCTCCGCCAACAAGCAGCAAAGGCTCGACACCATTGAGGAGGCTGTAAAGGCTCTCGCTGAATACGCCAAAAGCATCGGCAAGCCCATATACATCGTCCTTCCGCCAGCATTCTATGCTCCGACGCTCATCAATTCCTGCGTGAACATTCTCTCACGCCACGCCAAACTGGAATACATTGACCTCAACTTCTTCTTCCCGCTCGACAAGATGAAGGGGTATGAGGAGGGTCTTGAGAAGAGCGCACGAAAGAATCTGAAGAGAGGAATGAGTGCCGGATTCGAGTTCGTAGCCATCCAACGTGACGACACAGAAGGACTCCGCCGGGCATACAGCGTGATAAAAGCCAACCGTGAGGAGCATGACTATAGGTTGAGCATGACGCTGGATGACGTGGAAAAGACGGTTCGCACGGTTCCTGCCGACTTCTTCCTTCTGCAATATGAGGGAAAGGACGTGGCGGCAGCGCAGATATTCCACGTAGCGGAGGGCATTGCGCAGGTGATTTATTGGGGTGATCTGCGTGCCTATTCTCATCTTCGCCCGATGAACTATTTCGCCTACCGACTCTTCATGCACTACCAGCGCGAAGGACTACGCATCCTTGACATCGGCCCGTCCACCATGGACGGCACGCCTAACTATGGTCTGTGCGACTTCAAGACAGCCATAGGATGCGAGATAACCCCTAAATTTGCCTTCATGATAAAGGGAGAAGAGAAACAAGAAGAAGATAATTAACAACAAGAAGAAACAAAAAGGATACATTATATGATAGTCTGCATCGCCGAGAAACCAAGCGTGGCAAAGGACATAGCACGCATACTTGGTGCCACAAGCGCCCACAACGGATATATGGAGGGCAACGGATACCAGGTGACGTGGACCTTCGGTCATCTCTGCACGCTGAAGGAGCCAAACGACTATACCGACTTATGGAAGCACTGGAGCCTCTCCGCTCTGCCTATGATACCGCCACGATTCGGAATAAAACTCATTGATGATGACGGCATCAAGCGCCAGTTTGCCGTAATAGAAAAACTAATGCAGTCGGCTGACAGCATCGTCAACTGCGGTGACGCCGGCCAGGAGGGTGAACTCATACAGCGTTGGGTGATGCAGAAGGCTGGAGCGAAGTGCCCGGTAAAGCGTCTTTGGATTTCGTCAATGACGGACGAGGCGATAAGGGAGGGATTCAGCAAGCTGAAAGACCAGAGCGAATACCAGCCTCTTTACATTGCCGGACTGAGCCGTGCCATCGGCGACTGGATTCTCGGCATGAACGCCACCCGCCTCTACACGCTGAAGTACGGACAGAACCGTCAGGTGCTGTCCATCGGTCGTGTGCAGACGCCGACGCTTGCGCTTATCGTAAACCGTCAGAAGGAGATTGATTCGTTCGAGCCGGAACCTTACTGGGTGCTTGCCACTGTATATCGTGACACCACCTTTACAGCCACAAAGGGAAAGTTTACGACGAAGGAGGAAGGAGAGGCAGCGTTCTCAACCATCGCCGACAAGCCGTTCACGGTCACTGCCGTGCAGAAGAAGAACGGTATGGAAGCACCTCCACGACTCTTCGACCTTACGTCGCTGCAGGTGGAATGCAACCGTAAGTTCTCATACAGCGCTGAGACAACGCTTAAGATAATACAGGGTCTTTACGAGCGCAAGCTCACCACTTACCCCCGTGTGGACACGCAATACCTCAGCGACGACATCTATCCCAAGTGTCCGTCCATCCTCTCCGGCATAAGCAAGCAGTACGGACCGCTCATGCAGCCGCTTATGGGAAAGAAGCTGACGAAGTCGAAGCGCGTCTTCGACACGTCCAAGGTGACCGACCACCACGCCATCATCCCGACCGGCGTGCCTGCCACAAGCCTTACCGACCTTGAGCGAAACGTCTACGACCTGATAGCCCGCCGCTTCATTGCCGTGTTCTATCCTGACTGCAAGTTCTCCACCACAACGGTATTAGGAAACGTGGAGGACATCGAGTTTAAGGTTAACGGAAAGGAAATCCTCTCTCCGGGATGGCGAGCCGTATACGCACAGCCAACAAGCCAAGCTGCAACGCCAACGCCTAACGCCACTTCTGAGGACGACGACCATAACAAGGGCGACGAGGAACGCACGCTGCCCACGTTCGTCAAGGGAGAAAGCGGACCGCATACGCCGACGCTTTCAGAAAAGTGGACCACTCCACCGAAGTATTACACCGAAGCAACTCTCCTGCGTGCGATGGAGACAGCGGGTAAGTTTGTGGAGGACGAGACGCTGCGTGCCGCACTGAAGGAAAACGGCATCGGACGCCCGTCGTCAAGAGCAGGAATCATAGAGACTCTCTTCAAGAGACACTATATACGCCGCGAACGCAAGAATCTGGTGGCTACAGCAACGGGAATAGAACTCATTGACATCATCCATGAGGAACTTCTAAAGAGCTGTGAGCTTACGGGCATTTGGGAGAAGCGTCTGCGCGACATCGAGCACAAGAAGGACGACGCTGCCGACTTCATCAACGGACTGAAGCAGCAGGTGACCGAAATTGTAAACGATGTGCTACGCGACAATACCAACCGACGTGTGACCATACTGACTGACGAGGATCTGAAGAAGAAAAAGAAGACCACAAAGAAGAAGACAACGACAGCCAAGGCGGACAACAAGAAGACTGACGATTCCATTATCGGAACGACATGCCCAATCTGCGGCAAGGGAACGATAATAAAGGGCAAGACGGCTTATGGCTGCAGCAACTGGCGCAACGGATGCACATACCGCGTTGACTTCAACAAATAACCCGACCGCCGCCGCACTATAAACAAGCAAAAACATCCAACACGTGAAAAGACCATACATTCCATTCACAGCTCTCTGCCTTCTCGTCATCATCGCCATGACCATGACGGGATGCGGAGCAGACAAGAACCTCAAGAAGGGCGAGAAATATCTTGCCATCGGCGAGTATTACGACGCTGCAATACAGTTTAAGCAAGCCTACTCAAGGACTTCGCCTAAGGAACGCGAGCGCCGTGGACAGATTGCGCTCAAGATTGCATACTGCAACGAGCGCATCAATGCTTCGCAGAAGGCTATGGCTGCCTACAGCAACGCCATCCGCTACAAGCAGGCGTCCACAATGGACCGCCTCGCCTACGCACGCCAGCTGCTTAGGAACGGATCGTACAAGCAGGCTGAGACTTTGTTCAAGGAAGTGGTGGATTCGCTTTCGGCAGGTGCAGACCTGCAGACCGAGAAGAAGAAGACACTCGGACGCTCGTCGGCTGCATTGCCCACAGCATTATCGCACGACGCTGCCATGACGCTGGCACGCAACGGTCTGGTTTCGGCGCAGAACGCACCGACATGGAAGAAGGAAGGTTCGCGCTATACGGTCAAGCGCATGGACATATTCAATTCGCGCCGAGCTGACTACTCACCTGTGCTTGCAGGCGACCAGTATGACCAGCTCTACTTCACCTCCACCCGTAATGATGCGCAGGGCAACGAGCTTAGCGGCATAACCGGAGCTAAGCCTGCCGACATCTTCGTGTCTGAAAAGGACGAGAAGGGACGCTGGCAGAAGCCTGAGGCTGTAACGGGAGGCGTAAACACTGACTATGACGAAGGAGCTTGCGCCATGTCGCCCGACCAACGTACTATGTATCTTACGCAATGTGCCACCGATCCCACTTATCCCCGTTACGCACAGATTGTGACATCATCACGATCGGACGCAGCATGGGGAAAAGCCAACGAACTGAAGGTTACGGGCGATACGCTCTCAAGCTACGCCCACCCTGCCGTTTCGCCCGACGGACAATGGCTCTACTTTACGTCGGACATGCCTGGTGGCATGGGAGGGCTTGACATCTGGAGAGCACGCATCACAGCAGCAGGACTTGGTGGTGTGGAGAATCTTGGTGCGCCCATCAACACGCCGGGCAACGAGATGTTTCCGACATTCCGTCCCAACGGCGACCTCTATTTCTCAAGTGACGGTCATCCCGGCATGGGAGGACTCGACATATTCATCGCCTCCGTCGGCAAGGACGGCAAGTACCATGTGTCGCACCCCGGCTATCCGCTAAATTCGCAGGGCGACGACTTCGGCATGACGTTCGAGGGAGTGCACAACCGTGGCTTCTTCTCTTCTAACCGTAACGACGGCAGAGGATGGGACCATATCTACAGCTTTGAGAACCCGGAAATAATACAGAGCGTGAAGGGATGGGTGTATGAGCAGGACGGCTACGAATTGCCAGCCGCCCTCGTCTACGTTGTCGGATCTGACGGCACCAACAAGAAAATAAGCGTAAAGGGTGACGGTTCGTTCGACTATGTACTGACACCGGGCGTCGACTATATTCTGCTCGGAACCTGCAAGGGATTCCTTAACCATAAGGAGGAGATAAGAGTGGAGAAGTCGGACAAGTCGGAAGAACACGTACTGCAGTTCCCACTCGCCTCGATAACAGCTCCTGTGCTCATTGACAACATCTTCTACGACTTCGATAAGGCTACGCTCCGTCCCGAATCCACTGTGGCTTTGGACGAGCTCGTGAAACTGCTGAACGAGAATCCCAACGTCACCATTGAGTTGTCGGCACACTGCGACTATAAGGGATCTGCAGAATACAACAAGCTGCTCTCGCAACGTCGTGCCGAAGCGGTGGTGGAATATCTCACGGCAAAGGGCATTTCGCGCGACCGCCTCTCGCCTGTCGGCTACGGAAAGGAGAAGCCGAAGACCATAAAGAAGAAGCTAACCGAGAAATATCCTTGGCTGAAAGAGAACGACGTGCTGTCGGAGGAATTTATCCTTAAGCTCGACAAGGACAAGCAGGAGGTATGCAATCAGCTGAACCGCCGCACCGAATTTATCGTCCTCCGAACCACATACGGAATGTTCGACAAGGACGGCAAGCTGAAGGAGAAACCGAAGTCAGCGACCAAGAAGAATGACGATGGCTTCGACGACTTCGATGACAGCAAGAAGGAAGAAAAGGAAGACTTCGATTTCTTTATCGAGTAGACTATTTCATTATTCTTCAGCCTTCACTTTATCGCTGCTGAAGGCATATATCTATACACAAGGACATGTTCTGCATTGATGCGGAGTATGTCCTTGTTTTTTTATGTTCCGTTTTTTTATTAGTTTATACAGTTGCCGAGAGACATATAGCAAACATCAAAAAACTTGTAGCAATAAGTGCCATCCATTCATTCGTTTTCATAAGTTCTATGGTTTTATGTTTTTTTCTGGATGCAAAATTAGCAAGATGGAATGAAAACGTAATGGTAAGATTCCCTAATGGTTGATAGGAAAATCCCTATTTCGTTTACGCCTAAAAACAAAACGGGAGCTACGAGTTTAGCATTGCGCCTTGCTCGTAACTCCTGTTATTTTATTTATCCCTGACTAAGGAACGCGTCCTTTCGGCTTAATAGCCGAAGATTTCTTCTGTTGACACCCGCTTGATGGTTCCGAGTTTCTCGAGAGCCTTCATGTCGAGATTCTTCTCATCACCGAGGATGATGTAGCGCCAAGTCTTGCCGGCGAAGTTGTTCTTCTCGAAGTTCACCACATCCTTCAAAGTGAGGTTGGGCAGTGCATCGTAGATGTTGCGACGGATGTCATAATTGATGCCGCGCTCCATGTTGCTGAGGTAAGAGAAGATGATGCCTGTCTTGGTGATTCGCTCAGAAGCGATGCGCTTGATAGTTGCCTGCTTAGCCAGCTCGAAAGCCTGCTCAGACTGCGGGAGGGTGTCGATGATGTCGTTGAACACGCGGATGCAGTCGCTCATCTTGTCGTTCTGAGAGATGATGTAAGTCATGGCGTAGTCGGTGTCGCGCTGGCGATTCGGTGTAGAATAGTCAGCATAAGCGCTGTATGCCAGTCCGCGGCTCTCGCGAAGCTCCTGGAATACCACACCGTTCATGCCACCACCGAAGTACTCGTTGAAGACTGTGATGACGGGCTGCTCAGCCGGATTCCATTTCTTACCGTCATTGCTATACTGCATCATATAGATGTTCTTGGCGTCATACGGAGCCAGGAGCACCTCTGTCTGAGGAGTCTGCTGCTTGGTGTAATACTTGGCGGCAGGTGCGTCCTGCAGTTTCTTAGCCACAGCATGACCCTTGTCGATAGTGGCGATAAGCTGCTTCAGCTCCATCGGACCATAATAGATGACACTGTGCTTATAGTTCTTCAGAGAAGCGATGAGGTCTACAAGCTGCTGCGGATCCTTCTGCTCCAGCTCTGTGCTGCTGGGCACGTTGCGGAAAGCGTTGTACGGTCCGTACATACCGTAGGTCTGAAGAGCCTGGAAGTTGGTCTTCTGGTCGAGCTTGTTGTCCTTGCGCGACTTCAGCGTTGTGCTCACGAAGCGGTCGTAAGCCTCACGGTCAGCCTTGGCGTGGTTGATGACGTTCTCCATGAGAGCCATTGCCTCCTTCATGTTCTCGCCCAGACCGCTGAGTAAGATATACATCTTGGAGTTGCTTACAGAGATGCCGTAGTTGCAGCCCAACTCATAGAAGCGCTCCTTCACCTCCTTGGCAGACATCTTGTCTGTGCCGAGCAGGTCGAAGTATTCCTGTGCGTAAGGCAACCACTTGTTGCTCTCCTCACCGAACTCGAAGCGATAATAGAGGTCGAACAGTTCGTTCTGCTTGTTCTGGATATAGTAAACCGGCAGTTTACGCTTGGTCTGTGCACGCTGGAAGTCCTTGTCGTAGTCGAGGAAGCGCGGCTGTATAGGCGTAACCTCCGACTCGGTTATCTCCTTCACGAATGCGCTCTGGAGGTTGCGGTTAGAGGGGATGGGAGTAATCTGCGGCTTATCAATCTTCTTCTGCGTCGTGTCCTCACCCATGCGCTTGTAAACGATAGCATAACCGTCCGTGAAGTGCTTGTTCATGAAGTCGACAATCTGCTGCTTGGTCATGGCGTTGATGCGGTCGAACTTCTCCACCTCTGTCTGCCATGGACGTCCGTTGACGAATGTCTGGACGAAGACGTTGGCACGGCTGCTGTTGCTGTCAAGCGAACGGAGGAAGTTGAGCTTGAGGTTGTTCTTCACCGAGCTGAGGAGCTTTTCGCTGAAGTCGCCACGCTTGAGCTTGTTGATTTCTGCGAGGAGGATGTCCTTCACAGCCTCAAGAGTCTGACCCTCATTGGGCTGACCCACCATCACAAACTGCGAATAGTCGCGCATGTCAATGCATCCAGCACCTGCTCCGAGGCAGAGCATAGGCTGATTGACGTCGAGGTCGAGTAGACCGGCTGTGCCGTTGTTGAGCATATAAGTAATGACGTTGAGCGTGTCGTTCTGCAATGAAGCAGCACCGTCCATCTTCCATCCCAGCATCACCTGCTCAGCCTCCTTGCCCACAACCGTGGTGTCCGTAGGAGCTGTCAGCGTGCGAACCGGTGCAAACTCAGGATATGTGACCTTGCGGCTCGGACGCCAAGCGCCGAAGTAGCGGTCGATGGTGGCTACCACCTGCTCTGGGTCGAAGTCGCCCGCCATACAGATAGCCACGTTGTTGGGCACGTAGTACTGGCGGAAGTAGTTCTTTATGTTCGTGATTGACGGATTCTTAAGATGCTCCTGTGTGCCGATGGTGGTCTGTGTGCCGTACGGGTGTGTGGGGAAGAGCTTTGATCCGAGAGCGTTCCATACCTTGTCGCCGTCGTTAGAGAGGTGGATGTTATATTCCTCATACACAGCCTCAAGCTCAGTATGGAAACCGCGGATAACCATATTCTGGAAGCGGTCAGCCTGGATGCGTGCCCAGTTGTCCACCTCGTTGGCGGGGATGTCCTCCACGTAGCACGTCACGTCGTTGCTGGTGTAGGCGTTGGTGCCGTTGGCACCGATGCTCGACATCAGCTTGTCATACTCGTTGGGGATGAAGTACTGTGCTGCAATCTGCGACACCGAGTCTATTTCATGATAGAGGCGCTTACGCTCTGTCGGGTCTGTCACGGTGCGATAATGCTCGTAACGGCGCTCTATGTCGTCAAGGTAAGGCTTCTCCTTGGCTGCGTCCGTCGTACCGAAAACATTCGATCCCTTAAACATCAGGTGCTCAAGGTAATGTGCAAGACCCGTTGTCTCGGCAGGGTCGTTGCGCGAACCGGTGCGCACGGCGATGTAAGTCTGGATGCGCGGCTGCTCCTTGTTGACAGACAGATAAATCTTCAGTCCGTTCGGCAGGGTGTAGATGCGTGTCTGCATCGGGTCGCCCTTCACGGTCTCGTAGTCGTAGGCAGAAGCCTGACCACAGAATCCTAAGGATAGGATTGAGGCAAGAATAATAGATTTGAATTTCATCTTTTAAATGTTATTTAATAGACTGTTTATTACATCTTTATATATTACATATACAGTTTCTGGTTCTCGAAGTCCACTTCCTTGTCCAGCTGGTCGTTGAAGTTTCGGAATACCTCTTCTTCCACGTCGCCCAGTCGATATTCCTTGGCAGCGTCCTTCTTTATTTCGGCTATCCATGCGCGGCGTGCCGTGATGTAGTCGCTCTTGACGCGCTCCACATTCTCCTCAGTAAGCGATGTGAATCCGTAATAGTCCAGAATCATGCGGTATGACCATGCCCAACGATATTCGGAGTAATTGGCGTTTATCTCCTCGAATCGTTCGATGAGGTCGTGCGTGGTTTCTATTTCACCGGAGATTATGTCGTCGATGATGCGCTGCTCTTCCGACACGGGCAGGAGCAGTCCGGAGATGTCTGTCCACGGACCTGTGCCAACGGTGGTGGTTGGCTCAACGGGGGCGTGGCGTTTGAGCACGGCTCCCATATAGATGCGTAGGGCGATGTCGTAATACTTGATACCCTTTCTTAGCGACGAGTTCTTGATGACATATTCATGATAATTGTATGTGGAGACGTCCTCGCCGGATGCGTCACGCAGGTCTTCCAGAATCTTCTTTCCGCGCAGAATCTCACCCACGGTGAACGGTGACAGCCAGTCGAAGTTGACCACACTCTTGCGTGCTCCAGCCGGACGCTTGTCACGCTTGGGCCACTTGCGAATGTCGCGATAGAGTCCCACGGTGGTGAGGTTTCTGCCCGGCACCAGATACATCACGTCGTTGTAGGCGATGAGATATGAGAACGGCAGGGAGCGCGTGTCAGGATGATACATCAGCTTGCCGAAGCACACCGAGAACGCTCCGATGTGCGCCGGCATGAGTATGTAGGCACCGCTGGCCGTCTTCGATCCTCGCTCAAGCGTACCGTAGTGCATCGGTCCCATCTTGTAAGCGTGGTTGGAGAAGTTGGTGGCAGAACCCGCATTGTAGAACGAGAACTGTCCGCCGATAAGCAGCGAACTCTTGTGATGAGATGCCGTGAACGGACCGCAGAAAGCGGCACACGCCTCACCGTTCGACATATACGAGTTGGCGAAGAACACGCTGCTTGCCGCCGTGAAGCCGTTGCTCAGCTGGCAAGCCTCACCCACGTAGCAGTCCTGCATCTTCACGCTGTTGATGATGGACGATCCGTCGCTGATGATAGAGTTCTCGCAAATGACACCCGTGCCTATATACACCGAGGCGTCACGGTTGCTCATCAGCGTGCAGTCGCTCAGACGCGCCGCTCCCGAAATCTCGCAGTCATCATATATCACCGTATTGGTTATCTCCTTCGTATTGACAATCTTCACACGATTGCCGATGGTGGCTGTCTCCGGCGACGTGCGCTCTATCTCCTCACGCACGAGTCGGCGTATGGCGTCCTTGAGCGGACGGTTCTGGAAGTGCTTCACCATAAGGGCTGCCACCTGACTGGTCAGGCCCCGGAAGAGAATCAGATTGCCGTCGCCCACCTCGTTGAGGACAGAGATGAGGTTGCCCTCTCCATACGTGGCGCCGTCTGTGGTTTCCATGGTACATACATTGGTGATGATGCAGTCGTCACCGATGACATAATTATTTATAAATCCCGAAATGTTCTCTATAAGGCAGTTGTTGCCGATGGTCACGTTTCGCAGCGTGGCGTTGTTGATGCCAGAGTGTTTCATGAATCCGCGGCTCACCTCCACGTTGTTCGTGAACGTTCCGAGACGTATGTCGCCATAGAACATCACACGATGGAAGAAATTGGGCATGAAGTCTTCACTCACTTCTATGCGCGTCCAGTCTTCAGCCCAACATCCGTTGGCTTGAAGGGCTTTGATTTCGGGGTCGGTTAAATTTCTGTATGCCATATATAAACGATTTTGGTTCGTCTTACTCGTCTTCCACTACATCGTAAAGGAAGTCATTGTAGGGATATTTCTGTACGTGCAGCTCGCGCACTTTCCTGTAGATCACCTCACGGAACTCGTCGATGTTCTGCTTCTCCTTCGCAGAAATGAAGAGGCACTCGTCGTGCAGCTTCGCCATCCATGTGCGGCGCAGCTCGTCGAGGGTGATGTTTTCCTTGGTTGCAGGAGTGAGGTCGTCCTCCTCCTTCTCTGTCCACGTATAGTTGTCTATCTTGTTGAAGACTATCATGGACGGCTTGTCGGCACATCCGAGGTCCTTGAGCGTGTTCTCCACCACGTTTATCTGTTCCTCGAAGTCGGGGTGCGATATGTCGACGACGTGGAGCAGGAGGTCTGCCTCGCGCACCTCGTCCAGCGTAGACTTAAACGAGTCCACCAGGTCTGTGGGCAACTTGCGGATGAAGCCTACGGTGTCGGCAAGGAGGAACGGCAGATTCTCCACCACCACTTTCCTGACCGTGGTGTCCAGCGTGGCGAAGAGCTTGTTCTCGGCGAACACCTCACTCTTCGAGAGGAGGTTCATGATGGTAGACTTGCCCACGTTGGTGTATCCCACGAGTGCCACACGAATGAGGCGACCGCGGTTCTTGCGCTGCGTGGTCTTCTGCTTGTCAATCTCAAGGAGGCGCTGCTTGAGCAGCGTGATGCGGTTGAGGATGATACGGCGGTCCATCTCGAGCTGGGTCTCACCAGGTCCGCGCAGACCCACACTACCCTTTCCGCCACCCGAACCGGAGCCACCGCCCTGACGCTCGAGGTGAGTCCATAGGCGCTGCAGTCGGGGCAGCATATAGCGATATTGCGCCAGCTCCACCTGCGTTTTGGCTGCCGCTGTCTGGGCACGCATAGCGAAGATGTCGAGGATGAGCGAGGTGCGGTCCAATATCTTCACGCCCAGCACCTTCTCAATGTTTCGTATCTGCTTGGCAGAAAGCTCGTCGTCGAAGATAACCATACCCACGGGGCGTTCGGCGTCTTCCTCGTCAGCGATGTACTGACGAATTTCCTCCAGCTTTCCTGAACCTACGTATGTAACCTGGCTCGGGCCTCCGACGCGTTGCGTGAATCTCTTGACCGTCACCGCTCCCGCCGTATCAGCGAGAAACTCCAGCTCGTCCAGATATTCCTTCGTCTTTTCCTCGTCCTGCTCCTTCGTGATGAGTCCGACGAGAATGGCGGTCTCCGCCTTTACTTCTGATATTACAAATTCTTTCATCAAAAAAAATCAAATACTTTTATTCAGATTACAAATTTACACATTTTTGAGTTAAGAATATTGTTTTAGGTAGGTCTTTTTATCTTTACATTTATATAACGCTTTGTAAACGCACACAAAAATTACAAAGAATGTAAAAAAAAGAGTGAGTTTCGTTGAAAAGTTGTAATTTTGTCCTCTGTTTCACTTAGACTTTGATTATCGTATCCAACGTACATATATGACATTACACATTAAGCCCACATTGTTGTTATGCACCCTCACCCTGATGCCGTCACTTGCCAGCGCACAATACGCATGGCAAGAAGAGGAACGTGAGGCGTCAAAGCCACACTTCGGCAGCGACATCACTTACACCGTAGAGGCGCAAGGATCCGCATCGAAGGGCAAGACTCCGCTTTGGCTCAACGCCAACAAGCACGGACTCAGCTCGCTGGAGGAAGCCAACGGACATATGAGGGCAAGCATACAGCGCTCCGTCGGAGCCGACTCAATAAGACGATGGGCAGTGGGCTACGGCGCAGACATCGTGGTGCCGGCTAATTACACCAGCCACTTCATCGTACAGCAGGCTTATGCTGAGGTGAGATGGCTGCACGGCATGCTCAGCGTCGGAGCCAAGGAACGTCCTATGGAGCTTAAGAACCAGACGCTGAGCAGCGGTTCGCAGACCTTAGGAATAAATGCGCGCCCCGTGCCGCAGGTAAGGCTGGCGCTGCCAGAATACTGGACCGTGCCGCTCACACGCGGCTGGCTTCACCTAAAAGGACACATAGCATACGGCATCATGACGGACAACTCGTGGCAGCACCAATTCACCAACCGACAGTCGCGCTATGCAGACGACGTGCTATACCACTCGAAGGCGGGATACCTAAAGATCGGAAACGAAGACTCGTTCTTCCCCATCAGCATCGAGATGGGACTGGAGATGGCGGCGCAGTTCGGCGGCAAGCCATACACAATGGTGGACGGCGAGATGAAACGAATCAAGACAGGATCATCTCTGAAAGACTTCTTCGACGTCTTTATCCCTGGTGGCTCGGACGAGACGGACGGACTATACACCAACAAGGAGGGCAACCAGCTCGGCTCGTGGCTTATGCGCGTCAACTACGACACAGAGGAATGGCGTGCATCGGTGTATGCCGACCACTTCTTCGAAGACCACAGCCAGATGTTCTTCCTTGACTATAACGGATACGGCTCGGGCAAGGACTGGAACAGCTGGAAGCACAACCGCTACTTCCTTTACGATCTGAAGGACATCATGCTCGGAGCGGAGGTGAACATCAAGTACGGCACATGGCTGAGGAACATCGTCTTCGAATATCTCTATACGAAATACCAAAGCGGTCCGTACAACCACGACCGCACGCAGAACATCAGCGACCATATAGCTGGCATCGACAACTATTACAATCACTCCACGTATACCGGTTGGCAACACTGGGGACAAGTGATCGGCAATCCGCTCTACCGCTCCCCCATCTACAACACCGACGGACTGATACGCGTGGAGAACAACCGCTTCATGGCGTTCCATCTCGGAGTGGACGGAGCACCTACGGACCGTCTCGCCTACCGCGTCCTCGCCACATACCAGTCAGGACTGGGCACGTACGACGATCCCTTCACAAAGCCTCATCATAATGTCAGCTTCCTCACCGAAGCCACATACCACCTCAACAACGGATGGGACGTACGAGCAGCATACGCCATGGACTTCGGATCCAACCTGATGCTCGGACATAACGCAGGAGGACAGATAACGGTAAGAAAGACAGGAATCCTTACAAAGCAAAAGAAAAGATATTAATTTTTAGTGATGACAATACGAAATAACAAACTGGCAGCCATCGCCGCCATACTGACAACAGCCCTGACCCTTGCTTCGTGCGAACTGGAGACAAGCGACAACGGAAAGTTCGACGGCTTCTGGCATCTCGAACGCGTAGACACGCTCGCCACCGGAGGAAGCCTCAACCTGCAGCAGAAGCGCATCTTCTGGGGAGTGCAGGCAAAGCTCATCAGCGCACGCGACATCGACAAGGACCAGAACCACGGCTATTATCTCCGCTTCCGACAGACCACGGACAGCATCATCACCCACACGCCCTATAAAGACAACTGGCATCAGGACAAGGGTGAAGACGGCGGCGACCTCCCCATCGTCGACCCTGCCCTGCTCGCCCCATACGGCATCAACAACCTGGAAGAACCCTTCCTCAAGGAACGACTCAACGGCAGCTCAATGGTGCTGAAGTCAAAGACCCTAAGGCTTTACTTCAAGAGATTCTGATATTTTGTCTAAACGAATAAGGGGACTTGCTGACTAATCAGATTGATTGTCAGCAAGTCCCCTTTTTTCTTTAATATCTTACCATGCTCTTATTAAGAGTATTCCTCAATTTCCTCCTTGGCAATACCCGTGGCTTTCGAAATGTCTTCTATAGACATTCCCATACGCAACAAGTTGCGTGCCACCTCTTTACGGCCTTCCGCCATACCTTCTTTACGGCCTTCCGCCCTGCCTTCCTCCATGCTTCTTTTGTTGGAGTCGACAAACAGCAGACGTTCGGCACCAAGCTTGTCCCAAAAGTCATCGTATGCAAGGAGTTCGTCTTTTGTCATAGCTGATTCTTCCACAGCCTTCAGAGCCTTGGAGGTCTCGGGATTGTCAAGCAGTTCTTGCGGCACTTCCTTTGTATGCTCATCTATCTCCGTCAGGAATCTGAGCCAAAGCACAGCCATCTTCTTTTCCATGACGGAGTGTGCCTGGAATTTTGGAAGCTCCACGAATGTGAAGTGCAGTCCGTTTATAATCTCGTCGCTATGCAGCTCATGCACAACATTATAGTTATGTATAAACTCATCGGGATATTCCTTCATGAAAGTCTCGTTGACAAGGTTGAGCGAGTAGACTGGTTGAAGGAACTCATACTTGCGCTTCTTGTCTAACTGGCGCACGAAAACCTTGGAATCTTTATACAATACACTCTGCCTAAGAGTCTCAAACCAAAGTATATTCACTTCCACAATAAACTATCTGTTCTTCACGTCACGACACCTCACGTCCACAATACTGTTCTTGCCCACGTAAGTGTCGGGCACCAGTTCGGGCGACAGATACTCCACGCTCTCTATCTGCTCGTCATCTGCCAATGGCAGCAGGGCATTAAGCAAGCTGATGAGCAAGTCCTTATGCTCACCGAATATCTTCTTGAATGTAAGGTCGGCTTTGGGGTCAAGATATCTCATGAGTGGAATTGTGTTAACGGTTTGACAATATTAATATGTAGCAAATTTACAAATAATAATCGAGATACATTATCTGAAAAACCGGAAAAATATCGCTCAAGAATAAATTAAGATTTGGATGAAAATATTTATAATAAAAGGCTCACCCAAGAAATTCATGGGTGAGCCTTTTACTAATGATTTTATTATTCTTCAACAATCTTTCCGAAATTCTTCCAATATATTGCTGACATATATTTCTCCTTACTGCCTTTAGGAACATACAATGTACTTTTGCTGCGGTCTGCTTCTGTATCTGGATTCAAGATAGGTGGTGTTGCTAAAGCTATATGCAGGTTATTTACTCGGAGACCTTTAAGGGCATTGGATGACAGATAGGCTGTATTCGGAATAAAGAGTCTATTCATGGTGCCACCCGTGTTAAATGCTTCGTCACCTATATAACGGAGCTTGGAATCTGCCGGAATAACAATCTCTTCTATCTTGGAAGAGCATGCGAATGCCTCGTTGCCTATGCGCTCTACACTGGCAGGAAGGACAACTGTCTTGAGATTTTTACAGTCTGCAAAAGCCTCATAGTTAATAGTCTTGATGCCTTTGGGAAGTGACAGGCTCGACAAATGGGAGCCGAAGAATAGTCTTGAGTCAATATTGCACTCTTGGTCATAGCTTGAGAAATCGCACGCCGACATAGTCAGCGTATCAAGAGACAGCCGGCTTATTTTAGCTGCATATTCAACGTCTTGTGGTGCTGCGAAGCCTACCAAGGAAAGACTTCTCAACCTTGTTAGATTTTCTTCTTCCTTTCCCAATAAAACATTCAGTCTTTCTGAGAACATTCCAAATTCGATAGTCTCAGATGCATTCAGTGTACGTGGTTCCTGTCTCACCTCGACGATTGACTTTTTATTATGAAGACTGTCACCGCTAATGTCAAGGAAGGCACGTCTTCCCAAACCTGTGTTAAGTTGGGCTATAAAGGGGAATTCAAACGTCTGACCTTCGTTACACGTCACAACCTTATAAATGCTACCCATCCAACTTGTGTCCACGGGTTTGGTGTTGTCGCCAGAGCCAGTGACAAACATAGTCTTGTTGATGGCAAATGAAGTATTGGCTTTAACTGGGACAACAAAGCTACCGCCCGTATTCTTAACGTAGACAATACTGTCCTTGAAATATGCCAGTTTGTATGGGTCTTGATTTACCTTTATGATGTAGTTGCCTCGTAATGAGGAAATGTTCACCATAGCTTCTCTGGAGAAAAGAGAAGTGTCGGAAGGAGCACATTGAATGCGGATACCGTCAGCTCCGCTAACAGAGTCGGTACATTCCGTAGCAGAACACCATTTGCCGCTACCGGATGAATAGTTGATGTCAACACCTAAACCGCTATCCTTAAGAAAGACAACAACGGTGTCTACACCGTCCGGTCCGATATTGAGACCGTCGGCAAGGATCTTTTCTGTCGCTGGATTTATCGTCTCTTCCTCATTTTCCTTACATGAGGAAATGGCAAGTACAGCCAAAGCAAAGAATAAAATAAGCTTAATCTTCATAATTCGATAATTTTGTTTTCGGTTGCAAATTTACGGTGAATCTTAAGGATGCCCAACTAAAAGGAGTCTAATTCGTATTTTGGTATAATGTGGTGTAAGTGTTTGAACTTCAAGATATTCTGTTTTGTTTTGTCTTAATGGCGGGTCTAAAAAGTATTTGAAGTGAAGTTTAATACCTCTCAATAAACTCTTTTGTTGACATTTTACTGTTTTGTAGTCCTAATTTTTTCTTGAAGAGAAACATTCTCTGTTTTACGGATTTCTCTTCAATGTTATATATTAAGGCAATACTCTTGTATGGGAGTTTCAGTTTTACCAACATTAGAAACTGAAGGTCCTTTGTTGTTAACTCTGGAAAGCCGTCCTTTATCTTTACAACAAAGTCATTATCCGTACTGTTTAAGAATATTTCTATCTCCTCCCAGTCATCCTTAGAAAGTAATAGCAGTTTATGCTTAGATTGATTTAGTGACTGAAGTCTCTGGATAATACCAATCTTACTTAACAGGAATTTTCTCATGGTGGTTATCTGTATCTCTTTATGTTCGATTTCCATATTGTGTAACTTCACTCCTTTTTCATATTTCTCATTCATCTGTTTCTTTTTCTGAAAGAAGATGAAGCTCATAAGCAGGATGATGATTAATGCTGAGACAGCTATGAGTAAAATTACATACGATTTCCACTTGCTCTCACTTAAAGCCTTGGCTTTGGCAATCTCTTTCTGAAGCATAAGTGAATAATATGTATTTCTGGTTTTTAAATTCTCTGAGTTTTTCTTGTCAAGATAGAAATCCGTTGAGTCAGCTAATGATTCTGCATTGGCCAAGTCAGATTCTTTTATAGCAATGTCTCTCTTTAAAGAATAGTAAGCACAACTGTCATTGATGTTTAAGGGTAAGGCTTCAGACAGTTTCCGCTTAGCTTGGGTTAAGGAGTCTGCCAAGACGTAAAATTGAGATAGAGCAAAGATTTTTGAGAAATCGTCTTTGTTATTATATCTCAGGGATTCTGATGTGGCTTTCAGTGCCAACGTAATATTACCTCCTAACGCATAGAAGGAAGCCAAGTCTTGATATGAGTTAGAGATAGTAACGGAATCTTTCGACTGTATAGCATATCTTATCGCCTTTCTTGCAAGTGATATACAGATGTTAGGATTGTCATCTTTATAACTTATACATTCTGCAAGATTCAAAAGATAATATGCCTTATTGGACAACTTTGAACCTTTCAGATTATTATATATAGAATTTGCAGCTTTCGCACATAACATCGCCTTGTCTGGGTCATACTCTCTTAAAATTAACGATTGTTGAAACAGTGATAAGCACTGTGTGTCATAGTCGTGTTTTCTTTTTGCCATCACTATTGATTTTCTGAAACACTGAAGTGCTTTTTCGCTACTGTCATTGAGTGCATAATATTTCCCCATATAATACTGACTCTTGGCATATAGAGAATCTTCCGGTCTATTATAATAATATGTATAAGCCGTTCTTATAAGAGAATCATTGTCTATATCAATACCGGTTTTGTCTTGTGCCATTGTATAAGCAAGCGAATACATAGCCATGTCCAAATCTGACAACATTGATTGGTCTATTTTGTTAAGTTGTATGAGGGCACTGTCTGGTCTGCCGTTCTCTGCAAGAGAAAGCGCTACAGGGATTCGTTTATCATGATTGCTTTGGCATGATGATATTAATACTGTAACGAATAAAACAAGGTATATAATGTTCCTTTTCATTAATATTGCTTTTAATCATGCAAAGTTACGGCTAAAATTTTATTTTTCTTTTATGATGATGTCTAAATTCTATTCTTGATAAAAACTGGAGAAAACACTAATAGCGAGAAATATTTTGCCATATCAGTAATTTGTTTTATCTTTACACCGTTGGATTATAGAACAAAAGACGCTTATGAAGAACAGGAAATATCCTCTTGGAATACAGACCTTCGAAAACATCATTAAGGGACAGTATGTGTACGTGGACAAGACGGCGCTGGCTTATGAACTGGCGAATGAGAACAAATATTGCTTTCTGAGTCGACCGAGACGATTCGGAAAGTCTTTGCTTGTCACTACGCTTCAGGCTTATTTCGAAGGAAGAAAAGAACTGTTCGGAGGATTGGCAATGGAAAAACTGGAAACGGAATGGAACGAACATCCCGTCATACACCTCGACATAAGTAAAGGCAAGTTCTATGATCTGACATCCTTACATGCCACACTCAATAGTATGCTGGCGGAATACGAGACGAAGTATTCGCTCAATGCGGAATTTTCGAAAGCGTATAACGTCAGACTGCAGAACATCATCGAGGCTGCCTATGCCCAAACTGGCAAAGAGGTGGTGGTGCTCATTGACGAATACGACGCGCCAATGCACGACTCGATGAAAGACAAGGAACTGCAATGTCAGATCAGAAATATAATGCGCAACTTCATCAGTCCGTTGAAGGGTGAGGAGAAATACTTGCGTTTCGTGTTTCTGACGGGCATCTCCAAGTTCAGCCAGCTTAGCATCTTCAGCGAACTGAACAATATCACGAACATCAGCATGCAGGACAAGTATAGCGCCATCTGCGGTGTCAGCGAGAACGAGCTCCTCAGCTTGTTCAAGGACGATATACGTGATTTGGCTGAGAACAACGATATGACGTACGATGAGGCTCTGGCAGAGCTTAAGCACCATTACGACGGCTATCATTTCAGCGGAAACGGCGAGGACATATACAATCCGTACAGCCTGTTCTGCACTTTAGACAGCAATGACTTCGGCGACTATTGGTTCTCCACCGGCACACCGACCTTCCTCATCGAGCTGTTGCAGGAGAAGCATCTGGACATGCTCGACCTGGACGATATCATAGCAACAGCTGACCGCTTTGACACTCCAACGGAGAACATCACCGACCCCGTGCCGGTGCTCTATCAAAGCGGATATCTCACCATTAAGGGATATAACCGCAAAAGCAAGATATTCAAGCTCGGTTTCCCGAATTCGGAGGTAAAGCAAGGCTTTTCCAACAGTCTGTTCCGCTATTATGCACCGGACAACATGGGGGACAAGGATGCCCTGTATGCTGCTTACTACAATTGCCTTGTAGAGCATGACGATATGGACACCTTTATCTCTCACTTGCAGACTTTCTACAAGAAATTCCCATACACATTGGTAAACAATAACGAGCGCCATTATCAAGCCGTACTCTACACTTGCCTACTGATGGTTGGTGCGGATGTTCGTGCTGAAGTGCCCACAGCCGATGGCCGTATAGACATGGTGGTCTATACCAAGAACAGCATCTATATTCTGGAACTGAAATACGAGCAAAGCGCTGATGTGGCAATGGAGCAAATCAACAAGAAGGATTATGCCGCAGCTTTTGCCGGGGATGGAAGGAAGATATATAAGGTCGGAATAAACTTCTCGGCAGACAGAAGGAACATAGAGTCGTGGGCTACATATCCTTCATCGACAGCCCGATAAGTTTCACCTCTTTGTATTTGGCAAATTCGCGGCGTATGGTCTCGAACTTTTCTTTCAGGACATGCTCCTTATATCTCTCTGGATTGCGCTTCACCTCAGCCACAAGAGCCGTACGGTCTATGTCGTTTAGGGCGATGAGGTCTATCTCGTTGTTGCCTTGACGATCCCAATAATTGCCGACCGCCGTTACGCGTTCCTCCTCTGCTATGCGCTGACGGAAATACTGCTCAAGCACCAAGCCGGTATAGTCACAATAGTCGCGCTGTACGATTTCGAGCAACAGGTCGTTTCGCTCCATCTCTATGATGTTCTGGTTGGGCAGTATGAAGCGAAACCAGAAACGGAAGAAACAGTCGTCCATAGTCCAGCGGATATTTCGGTTGCCAGGCTTGCTGAACATCGGCAGCAGACGGTTTATGTAGTTGTAGTCCTCATGGAGATTCTTCAGGTACGTGCCGGTATTCTTGCCGATGATATTGTCTATCTGATTCTGCACGGTCATGCCTCCTGCAATCAGCTGCAGTATGCTGAGATAATTGGAATAGTCTCTGCCAAACTCTGCCATTATCAGCTCTATGCCTTCGCTGAGGAAGGGGCTGCCCGTGGCTGTCACCCATTCGAGCATTTGGTCCTTGGTGGTCGCTCCTGCATCCATCAACTGACTGATATACTTTGCCACACCACCGGTGAGCATATACAGACACAGCAAGTCCTCTGATGTGTAGTCAGGATTGTAGTCGCGCAATATCTCCTTTATGACAGCAATGCGGAACGGACGCAACCGTATCTCACAGTCCTTGCGACCGTAGAGCGGCTCGTCGTCGTTATCGAAAATCTTGTGCATCATGCTGAAGATGCTGCCGCAGGCTATAAGATTCACGTGGGTGGACGTATGATAACGGTCCCATATATCCTGTATGTGGCTGGGAATGGCAGGATTGACCTTCAGCAAATTCTGAAACTCGTCAAGCACAAGAGTGAAGTGATTGTCGCGACCGTACTGCATCAATGTCTCGAAAAACTGTGCGAACGATTCCATACGACCATATATCTGCAGTCCGAGAGCTTCTGCCGCCATACGCTGAAACTTCTCGACAAGCACATGCTCATTGTCCTTCGATACATACAGATAAAGCATACGCTGCTCTTTCTGGGTACGCAGCAACAAGGCTGTCTTGCCGATACGCCGTCTGCCCATCATCACAGTGAAGAACGACTTCTGTTCGCTCTTCTCCCAATTGCGTCGTAATATCTGCAGTTCCTTTTCTCTGTCGTAAAACTTCATAAGTAAAAGTGTATTTTAATTTAACCGCCATTAATTTAATGGCCATTACAATAGTAAGAACAAACGCAAAGATAGTGATTTTTATATAACGAATAAAGGATTTCGGTAAGTTTTTAAACGGAGGCGAAACTCGCCGACAACGAAAAGAGCGCCAGCGTTGCTTTCGCAACACTGACGCTCTTGATTGTTATAGCCGGTCCTAGAAGCCGGCTAAGTAAAGGGATGAGCTTATCGCTTCAGGTTCGGGTTACGCTCTGCCTCTGTAGGAGGATAGATGTGATAGACAGACTTGTCGCCTCTCCATGCACCCTTAGCCTGCATGTTCTCAGGAAGAACGAGGTCCTGCTTGAGTTTGTACTCGAAAGGATTGCCCTTTGCGTCGACAGAGTGTGTAAGAGTGCCGGCAGGAACGAGGACGTCGCTCTGAGGACCAACGCGGTAATCGAACACTTCCTTCAGACGGTTCATACGGAACTCGTCCTCACGGCAGGTTACCATACCGAGTACGTTACCAGCCACCTCATATCTTTGCTCGTTGTAAGCAGCCTCAGCAAGCTGGTCGTTAGACATACCGTCGATGGCTGTCACGGCAGCAGCGTCGCTGTAAGCACGTGCACGTACCTGCTTGAGAGCCTCCTTAGCCTCAGCGATGTACTTGCCTGAACGTGCCGAAGCCTCAGCAAACCAGCAGAGCACCTCTGCGTAGCGGATGAGCTGGTGGCGCTTGCCAAGAGTCATGCCGGCATAGATAGGCTTGGTGCAGTCGAAGTCGATTTTCTGAGCAGCACCCTTATCGTCAGCATTCACTGAGAAGCCGGTGAACATCGGGCGGTAGTCAGAGAATACGGCATTGGTCTTGTCCTTACCGTC
>OLGM01000397.1_pt1 | contig 28853 bp, 35 predicted proteins | sample 1606001 | NCBI WGS metagenome assembly OLGM01 (sample SAMN03283294) | human gut metagenome | biome: human-associated habitat; material: feces | host: Homo sapiens | place: Peru | collected 2012
AAGTCTAGTTGCCTTCTCTATATCAAATTTATTTATTTTTTTATTTAGTAATAAAATGTGTGTGTGTGTGTGTACAACGCCAAGGCTTTCAGCGATTTTCTCGTTCATACTTACTCTTTCTCCTTTGTTTTTGTTCATTTCAAAATTATTTTACCATACAGATTTAACAAATTTCAAGACCTTTTTAAAACTTTTTCATGCTTTTTTCAATTTCTGCCAAAGCTCTATCTGCTAAGGCTTGATATCTTTCTTGTTTATCTCTTATTTTTTGTGGTAATTCCGGTAAAATTCCAAAGTTTGCATTCATTGGTTGGAATTTTGCATTTTCTGTACTGATATAATCTGCAAGTTTCCCTATTACCGTTTCTTCCGGGAAAATTTGCTTTGGTTTTCCTAATATTTGGTTTGCAACATTTATTCCTGCTACTAATCCAGATGAAATCGACTCTACATAGCCTTCAACTCCTGTTATTTGTCCTGCAAAGTATATATTATTATTTTGTTTTAAATTGTATGTTCTATCTAGCAATAGGCTTGAATTTATATATGTATTTCTGTGCATTACACCATATTTTACAAATTCGGCATTTTTTAGTCCTGGAATTTTGCTAAACACTCTTTTTTGTTCTCCAAATTTTAAATTGGTTTGAAATCCTACCATATTAAATAATGTACCTTCTTTGTTATCTTGCCTTAATTGAACAATTGCATATGGTCTTTTGCCTGTTCTTGGATCTGTAAAGCCAACTGGTTTTAGTGGGCCATATCTTAATGTGTCTTCACCTCTTTTGGCCATTATTTCAATTGGCATACAGCTTTCGAAAATTTCTCTTTTTTCAAAATTGTGCAATGTTACAACTTCTGCATTTACAAGTTCATTATAAAATTCTTTGTATTCTTGTTCATTCATAGGCAAATTGATATAATTGCTATCTCCTTTGCCATACCTATCTCCCCAAAATGCAATTTGCATATCTATTGTTTCTTTTTCTATAATAGGAGCTGCTGCATCAAAGAAATATAGCTTATCTTGTCCTGTTAAACTCGCAATTTGCTTAGACAAACTTTCAGATGTTAAAGGACCTGTTGCTATTATTACAATTTTATCTTTTGGAATTTCTGTTATTTCCTCATTTATTACTTCTATATTTTCTATTTCTTTTATTTTTTTAGTTACAGCTTCTGCAAATTTTTCTCTATCTACTGCCAATGCCTGTCCTGCTGGTACAGAATTTTCGTCAGCAGTTTTAATAAGCAATGAATCTAATCTTCTAAGTTCTTCTTTCAAAAGTCCACAAGCATTAGTGATAGCATTTGATTTAAATGAATTACTACATACTATTTCAGCTAAATTTTCATTAGAATGAGCAGGAGAAAACTTTTTAGGTTTCATTTCATATAATTTTACTTTTATTCCTCTTTTAGCAACTTGATAAGCAGCCTCGCATCCGGCCAAACCTCCACCTATAACAATAACTTCGTCCATTTTTATGCTTTCTCCTTTTTAGGTTTATTCCAAGAGATATAATCACAACTACCTGGGTTATTTTCGCAAATATAGTAGTTTCTTTTCTTTTTAGTCTTACGAATTTGCACTTTCCCTCCACATTTAGGGCAAGGAACATCTATGGTTTCTACAAAAGGCTTAGCATTTTTACACTCTGGATATCCAGGACAAGCCAAAAATTTTCCATATCTACCATATTTAATAACCATCATTCTGCCACATTTATCGCAAGGAACATCTGAAACTTCGTCTTCTAATTTTACATGTTCTAATTCTTTTTCAACCTTTTCTACTATATTTTCAAAAGGGCCATAAAATTCCTCAATTACTTTTTTCCATTGTTCTTTTCCTTCTGCTATCTCGTCAAATTGGTCTTCCATTTTTGCTGTAAACTCAACATCTAAAACATCCTTAAAGTTTTCTACAAGTAGTTTATTTACAACTTTTCCAAGTTCAGTAGGATGCAATTGTTTTTGCTTTTTCTCTATATATCTTCTTTCTAGAATAGTTGTAATAGTTGGAGAATATGTACTTGGTCTACCTATTCCCTTTTCTTCCAAAGCTTTAACTAAACTTGCTTCTGTATATCTTGGTGGTGGTTCTGTAAAACTTTGCTTAGACTCAATTTTTTCTCTTTTCACTTCTTCATTAACTTCAAGTTCAGGCAAACTAATATATTTTTCTTCTTTTTCATTATCAACAGATTCAACATATAATGCCATAAATCCAGCGAATTTAAGTGTTTGGCCATTTGCTTTAAAATTATATTCGCCAGCTTTAATAGAAGCAGAAACTGTATCAAACACAGCAGAAGCCATTTGACTTGCTAAAAATCTGTTATATATCAATTTGTATAATTTGTACTCATCTGCTGTTAGCGACTCCTTTATCTTATCTGGCACTAAATCAGCATAAGTAGGTCTAATTGCCTCATGGGCATCTTGCGCATCAGCTTTTGTTTTATAAAAACGATTTTCATAATATTCGTTTCCATATTCTTTTTCAATTTGCTTTTTAGCAGACTCTCTTGCCTCAACAGAAATTCTTGTAGAATCAGTTCTCATATATGTTATAAGACCTATACTACCTCTTTCTGGTATTTTAATACCTTCATATAATCTTTGAGCAACAGACATTGTCTTTTTCAAAGTAAAACCAAGTTTCCTTGAAGCCTCTTGTTGCATTGTACTTGTTGTAAAAGGTGGTGCAGGACTTCTTTTTTTATCAGTTCTTTTAACATCTTCTACAATATATTTTTCATTTTCAATATCAGCTAAAATCTTATCAACATCTTCTTTTGAGTGCATCTCGATTTTTTTATTATTCTTGCCAGTAAGTTTAGCTTCAAAAGTTTTCTTTTTATTATCAACTTTTTTAGATAATTTAGCATATATATTCCAATATTCTTCTGGAACAAAATTATCAATTTCTTCTTCTCTATCTACAATCAATTTAACAGCCACAGACTGAACTCTACCTGCTGATAGTCCTCTTTTAACCTTTTTCCAAAGCACAGGGCTAATCTTATATCCAACAATTCTATCCAAAATTCTTCTAGCCTGTTGAGCATCAATCAAATCTTTATCAATCTTTCTTGGATTTTTTACAGCCTTTTGAACTGCCTCTTTTGTAATTTCATTAAAAGTAACTCTACAAACAGCATCCTCTGGAATATCCAAAATATATGCCAAATGCCAAGCAATAGCCTCTCCCTCACGGTCAGGGTCAGTTGCCAAATAAACTTTTTTAGCATTCTTCGCATCTTTTTTTAGTTCCTTAATCAAACTAGCCTTACCCCTAATATTAATATACTGAGGCTCAAAATCATTCTCAATATCAATACCCATCTTAGACTTAGGTAAATCTCTAATATGTCCCATAGAAGCCACAACCTTAGTGCTTCCACCCAAAAACTTCTTAATTGTATTAGCCTTAGCAGGGGACTCCACAATAATCAACTTATCCGCCATATCATTCTCCTATTTCAAAATTTACTATTTTTCAATTATACCCCAAAAAAAACAAGAAGTAAAGCCCCCTAAATAACTCAAATTTCCTCATTGACAAATATCAATAATTGTATTATTATTATACTTGCCTTTCAATTGTGAGAAAGGAGGCGAGTAATGTTCATTGAAATTATACTTAAAGCTATCGCTATTATAATTGATATTATACTTCTAGTAATAGAAATATATAAAAACTTACATAAATAGCGAGAACCCAGGAATTTGCCCTTCCTGGGTTTTTTAATGTCATTGAAATTATACTTTTTTCCGCCGTTGCAACTATTATACCATCAATTAAAATATATGTCAAATTTTTCTCCCCTAAGCCAACATATCCGCAATCACATACTCCAACGTAGTTGGCGTAACTGCATTATTTTTGAGCTTTTCCAAAATCTTATCCACTTTTTCCTCACTAGAAGTTAACATCTCTACTACACTATTCTCTTGCTTTATCTCATTATCCATATATTCTTTTTTTACTACTTCAATTCCATATTTAAAATTCTCATTTCCATTTGTTATCTTATAATACTCCAACTCCACATTATGATAAATCTTATTCTTCCTTAGCAACTCCTCCCTTAATAGTATTTCTCCATATAAATATCTTCCGTACGTCAAAATAAAACCCCCTTTTATTTTTGGTAATTTCTACTATATACTCTTTTTTTCATATGCGCAAGGAAAATCGTTCGCATGATTTTACAAGTTTGTTTACGATTTTCTCTTTTAACTCCTTGGTCGACAATTTTCTACATTTTTCTTACATCACGTCATAAAAACTTAAAATTCCAGAAATGTTTTTGTTATAAGTTTGTAACAAAAATAAATAAAAAAATAATAGCTTTATTATATATAATTTTATAATAAAGCTATTATTTTATGACTATTTTTGTGTGCATTTTTTTATTTCAGTATAAATTCTATCTTCAACATCATCTATGTTTATACTATTTGCTTTTTCTCCCATTTGTTTTAGCAAATCCTTATCTGTTATTACACTATTTATTTCTTGTTTTAATTTTTCTGCTGTCACATCATTATTTAAAACAATTCTCGCAGCTCCTATTTTTTCTAGTACTCTGGCATTTTTTTCTTGATGGTTTTGACTAACATTAGGAAGTGGAATAAATATTGCTGGTTTCCCAAGTTTTGCAATTTCGGTTATAGTTATTGCTCCACTTCTACAAATAAGTAAATCAGAAACATTCATTACTTCTTCCATATTGTATATATAAGGTAAAATATTAACATTATGAATTTTCCCAATATCTAAATCGCTTTGTTTTAGTTCGTTCCTTACTTCTTCATAATTTTTCTGTCCAACTGCCCATATTATTTGATAATTTAAAATCTGTTCATTTTTTATAAGTTCTACCATTGCGTCATTTATTTTTTTAGCGCCTTGACTTCCCCCGAACACTAGAACAACTGGTAATTCTGGATCTAGTTCCAGCTTTTCTTTTAAGAAATATTTTTCCATATCATTAATTTTTAATTTCTTAATTTTAGTTGGAGTTCCTGTTACAACAACTTTTTTTGCATTTTTCAAATTTTCTTTTGCTTCTTTAAATCCTACAAAAACCACATCTGTTTTCTTAGCCAGAATTTTTACAGCTAGCCCTGGAAATGAATTGCTTTCATGCAAAGCTGTTGGAATATGGCATTTTCTTGCAGCTGTTAGCACAGGTCCACAAATATATCCTCCTGTTCCTATTACAATATCTGGTTTAAAATCTTCTATTATTTGTTTTGCTTTTTTTACAGATTTTATAGTTTTTATTGTATGTTTTATATTTGTCATGTTTATTTTTTTGCTAAGTCCGTATGCTTCTATTGTTTTTAATTTATATCCTGCTCTTGGGACTAAATCCTTTTCTATTCCTCTATCTGTTCCTATAAATATTATTTCTGACTTTTCTTCTTCTTGAATTTTATTTGCAATTGCAATTCCTGGATTTATATGCCCACCAGTTCCTGCTGCTGCAATTATAACTTTCATTATTTTTCCCTCCATTGTATTTTTTTTACACTTTGCTGTTTGTTCTTGAAATATTCAGCAATACTCCGTACACCACAAAGCAATATAATAAGTGCTGTACCTCCATAACTAAAAAATGGAAGTGGCATACCTGTTACTGGTATACTTGCCGTTACAACTGCAATATTTATAATTGCCTGTAATCCTATCAAAGCAGTAATTCCAACTGCTAATAGGCTTCCAAACATATCTGGTGCTTTCATTGCAATTATTACTCCTCTCCATATAAATATTGCGAAAAGTAATATTACTACTGCACAACCTATAAAGCCTAATTCTTCTGCTAATATTGCGAAAATAAAGTCATTGTGTGGTTCTGGTATGTATAAATATTTTTGCTTGCTTTGTCCGAAGACCTGCTCCAAAAAGTCCTCCCGAACCTATTGCATATAAACTTTGTATTGACTGCCAGGCATCTCCTGTTGGGTCTGCCCAAGGATCTAGCCATGCTTGAATTCTATCCATTCTAAATCCTGCACCTTTTGTAAATAGGAATATAACTCCCATTATTCCTCCTGCAAGACCTACTGTTAAAAAGTGTGATATTTTACTTCCTGCAACTATCATCATTATCGATGTTACTGCTACTATTATTAATGTTGCACTAAAATGCTCTTGGAATAATACTAATATAAGCACTGCTGGTACTAAGTACATAAATGGTATAAAAAATCCATGAAAAATATTTTTTAGTTTATCTCTATTTTTCTCTAAATATGCAGCATAAAACACAATAAATCCTATTTTAGCAAGTTCTGATGGTTGAAATGTTGTAAAACCAAGATTTATCCATCTTTTAGCTCCGTCCAGATGATGTTCCGAATTAGTGGAACCATTGCAAGTAGCACTATTGAGCCTATGTATGCTACTTTATAAAAATGTTTGTAAATTCTGTAATCTATTTTAGATATAATAAACATTGCTACAAGCCCTATTACCGCTGATATTGCTTGTTTTTTTACATAAGTGTAACTGTCGCCTGTTTCGGAAAATGCTGATGGCGAGCTTGCTGATAAGACCATTATTATCCCTAGTGCTAATAGCAAAAGCACAGTTATACATAGAATAAAGTCTACCGGTTTTGCTTTATATTCTTCTTTTTTAGTGTTTGCCATCGTCCTCTCCTTTCTTTTAAACTGCATATAGTGCAATTATACAAGCAACTAATGTTACTACACTAAACACTGAAACGATTTTGTTTTCTTTCCAATTACACAATTCTAAATGATGGTGTATTGGTGCCATTTTAAATATTCTTCTTCCTGTTTTTCTGTAATATCCTACTTGTAGCATTACAGATATTGTTTCTAATGTTGGTATTATTGCCACTAATAACAATATTAAAGGCATTCTAAAATATAATGCTATACCGGCTACTACTCCACCCAGCAGTAGTGAACCTGTATCTCCCATTATTACTTTCGCAGTATGTAAGTTAAATAGTAAAAATCCTAAACAAGTTCCTACTACTACACTTCCAAATACAGTTACTTCTTTTATATCGAATATTATTGATATGACTGTTAAAAATGTCATTATTATTGCTGTTACACTTGTTGCTAATCCATCTATTCCATCTGTTAAATTTATAGCATTTGTTATTGCAAGTATTACAAATATTGCAAATGGTACATACACCCATACTGGCAATTCTATATATACTTTAAAAAATGGAATATACGTTGCTGTTCCAATTTTTAGTACATTTAATAAATAATATACATATATTACCGCTACCAATAGTAATCCCAACATTTTATATGCTGGTTTTAAGCCTACGGTATTTCTTAATACAACTTTTTTAAAATCGTCTATAAAGCCTACTGTTCCAAATCCTAATGCCATAAGTACAAGTGGAAATATTTTCATTGCCACATCTATATCTCTATGATAGTAATAGAGGAAACCACTCGCTGAGGTGAGTATAACACTTATCATTATAATTAGTCCACCCATTGTTGGAGTTCCTTCTTTTACTATATGTGATTGTGGTCCATCAGTTCTTTCTGTTTGACCCACTTTTAATCTTCTTAAAATAGGTATTATTATAATAGATTCTATAACAGTTATAGCAAAGGATAATAGCAATACTTTTACCTGAAAGTCCAAAAATCTCACTCCTCACTTTTACTTATAATTCTTCTATTACTTCTTTTACTATTACTCTCTCGTCAAAAGGATGTTTTACCCCTTTTATTTCTTGGTATGGTTCGTGTCCTTTTCCAGCTAAAACAATAACATCTGTTTTATTTGCCATTTTTATGGCTTCTTTTATTGCTTCTCTTCTGTTTTCTATACATACATATTTTCCATTTGTCTTTTTCATTCCTGTTTCTATTTCTTTTATTATTTCATCTGGTTTTTCTGTTCTCGGATTATCTGATGTAATTATTGAAAAATCAGCAATTCTTCCTGATATTTCTCCCATAATTGGTCTTTTCGTACTATCTCTATCTCCACCACATCCAAATACGGATATTAATCTTCCTCTTGTATACGCTTTTACCGCTGTTAATATGCTTTCCAAACTTTCTGGTGAATGAGCATAATCTATCATTATTGTTAGTCCTTTTTTGTTGTCTACAAGTTCACTTCTTCCTGGTACTCTAACTGCTAATAGAGCTTCTTTTATTTGGTCAGCATTAGCTCCAAATTCAGTAGCTACGCAAATTGCTGCTAGTGAATTATATACACTAAATCTTCCTGGTATTCCTGTTTTTACTCTTTCATTTTTTTCGCCTATTTTTACTTTAAAATCAACTGATGCACTTGTTACTGTAATATCTTTTGCAAGTACATTACATGGATTATCTATTCCATATGTTTTTATTTCGCAAGGTAAATCCATTTTTGTTAATTTTTGAACCTGTAAATCATCTCCATTTATGTAGGCTTTTTTGCACATACTAAACATTTTTAATTTTGAATTAAAGTAATCTTCCATATTTGGATGTTCTTTTGGACTTATATGGTCTCTTAAAAAGTTTGTAAATACTCCAACATCAAATTCTATTCCTGCAACTCTATCTAATTTTAAGCTTTGAGAAGATACTTCCATTACAACTACATCTACTTTTTCTTTTACCATTTGAGCAAATAATTTGTGAAGTTCTAGGCTATCAGGCGTTGTTCTATCGCTATCTTCTAGTTTTTTATCTCCTATATATTTAGCAATGGTTCCTATTAATCCTACTCTTTTGCCTTGTTTTTCTAATATAGATTTTATCATAAATGTTGTTGTTGTTTTACCTTTTGTTCCTGTAATTCCAACTATTTTTAGCTTTTTAGCTGGATTTTTATAAAAATTGCTTGCACATATTGCCAAACTATATCTTGTATTTGGAGCTACAATTAAAGTTACTCCTTCTGGCAATTTTATTTTCTTTAAGTCTGTTCCTTCCTCTACCATAATGGCAGTTGCGCCTTTTTCTATTGCATCTGCTATATATTTATGCCCGTCTGTATCAAATCCCTTTATTGCTACAAACATCGAATTTTCCTTTACTTTCCTTGAATCACTTTCTAATGATTTTATGTCTAAATCTAAATTACCTTTTGCTTTTAAACCTTGCAAGCCAGATAATATTTTTTTTAGTTCCATTCTTACATCTCCCAACTCATAGATTTTTACTTTTACATTATATAATTATTTTTTCTTTTTGTATATATTTATCGCATAATTTTACATTATTTTTTTAAATTTGCACCTCTACTTTGCTTCCTTTTATAACTTTTACTCCGTGGTTTTGGCAATTGTTCCATAATTATTTTTTCTTTAACATCATCTTCTTTTTCTTCTTTCAATATCAGTTCTAAGCCTAAATCCTTTAAAATACTTTTTGCTTCTTTTATTGTTTTATCTCTTAGCTCAGGAATTTCAACTTCTTCTAGCACATCTTCTTCTGTTTGATTATCCTTTTTCACTTCCAAATAAGCAAGCACATCTGTCAAAACCTTAGAAGCTACTGGTGCTGCTATGCCTCCTCCTTGGTGTATTTTGTCACTACAATTATGCCTCTTTTATCTTTTCAAAGATACTTGTTTTATTTTCCTCATCTATGTATTCTAAAATACTGTTTAATTCATTCATAAATTTAAAATGAATTGTAATTTTTTTATCTTCATGAATCTCTATGTAATCAATTAACTCTGTTATAACATCTCTGTCTAATTCTGTTATATTTTTATGTACTTTAAAATTTTCTATCCATTTACTATTTCCATTTATAATTTCTTCTTCTTTTTCTTTTTGTTTATCTAGATTTTTCATCATTTCTTTTATTCTATCAATATCCTGTTCATATTTTTGTTTATACTCCAAATACTCTTCTTTAGTTATATATTCATTTTTCCAATCTTCATATAAACATCTTTTTAAATTGCTTATTTTTTCTATTTCCTTTTCTTTTGTTCTTTTAATATTTTCCATATTTTCACGTGCTAATTTTTTAGTGTTTGATTTATTAATCTGCTCTAATATTTTTTCAGTATCAACAAGTAATTCTATATGTAATTTAATAGCTGTAAGCACTGCATTTTCTAATTCTTCCACTTTTATAGTATGTTTTGTGCATAACTTATTTGATTTTTTTCTGTATGTACCACATATGTAATATTCATAAACAGTACCTCTTTTGTTTTTACAATATTTCTTATGCATCGCTCTTCCACAATCTGCACATTTTAGTATTCCAGCCCACATACTTAGTTTTCCACTATTTTGTACCCTAGCATCAACTTTTCTCATACCTTGTGCTTTTTCAAATAATTCTTTATCTATAATTGCCTCATGCATATTTTTTACTGTAATCCATTCTTCTTCTGGTACTTGTTCTACTTTATGAACTTTATAGCTTTTTACTCTCCTTTTGCCTTGCGTAATATTTCCTATATAAATATCATTTTTTAAGATATTTCTGACAGTTGATGGACACCATGAATAATCTTCTTGCATTATTTGAAAATTATTATAGTTTTGATTTAACTTCTTCTTTTTATAGCCTGTTGGATTTAAGACGCCCATATCATTTAGTTTATGACATATACTTAAATTTCCTAATCCTTCATTTACTTTCCATTCAAAAATTTTTCTTACAATTTCGGCTGATTCCTTATCTATAATTAACTTATGATTATCTTCTGGATTCTTTATATATCCATATGATGGAAAAGCTCCCACAAATTCTCCGTTTCTTTTTTCTTCCATTTAGTGCGGACCTTATTTTTATTGATGTATCTCTACAATATTCATCGTTTATTAAATTCTTAAATGGAACTAATATTGTATTCGTACTTGTAGGATTTTTAAAGCTGTCTACACTATCATTTATGGCAATAAATCTAATATTAAATAAAGGAAATATTTGCTCTATATAATTTCCAACTTCTATATAGTTTCTTCCAAGTCTTGATAAGTCTTTAACTAGAACACAATTAATATTTCCTTTTCTCATATCTTCTAGCAATCTTTGAAATCCAGGTCTATTAAAGTCTGTTCCTGTATAACCATCATCAATATAAGTATCATAGACAATCAAATCATCATGTTCTTCAATAAATTCATTTAACAACGCCTTTTGACTTGTAATACTATTGCTTTCTTGCTTGTTTTCTCCGTTGTCGCTATCTTCTTGTGAAAGTCTTATATATACTGCGACTGACCAGTTTTTTGTTTCTTTTGTGTTTGAATTTTCTGAAGAATATTTTGATTTTCGACCAGCCATTAATTTTTTACCTCCCTTCTTTTATAGTGTAACGTGTTCAATTAGAAAAATCAGCCCAATTTGCTTTTTTGTTTTAAAATATTTATCATGCATTCATTAATTTTTTTATCATTTTCAGAATATTTAAATTCGACAGTCATATTTCCAACTTGCAATTGATATAAGTTTTTATTATTAACTAAACATTCAAATTTTTGTTTCATATTTCAATTACCTCTTTTATTTTTGATATTTAAGTTTATTATGTTGAGAAAAATTTTATTACTTTTTTCTCTTTACTAGGTAAATGCCACTTAAAACTAAAAAACCGGAAATTTTCAAAAAATTTTTTATTTTTTTATAAATTTGCAAAAAAATAACTAGATATTAGTTGTTTTACTAATTTCTAGTTATTTTTATTACTTGTATATCTTATTATTTTAAATAAACACTCTTGCCAAATTTATTAACATTTTAATAAATTTATTCAAAAGAGGTGATTATTTCTAACCACCTCCCAGTTCGACATCAGTTGATGTCATAGTCGAGGAATTAGTCCGCTGTTTTGTAGGTTTCCTTAACGGAAGTTACATCAGCATTCTGATCCTGACAACCTTTGCAGTTTACTCCACCGCCCTGACATAAGCTTGCACATCTACATGTGCTCGCAAAAGACATAGGCTTAACCATGGAGTCTGCAACCTTTTTGGTGTCAACACACTTCATAACCTTTACCTCCTTTTGATGAAAAAATATAATGTTAAGGTTATATATTAACTTAGGAAAAACCTAAGATAACCTTCTCAAATTTGAGAAATGTTGACAAGCATATTATTTGTTTAGCGATTATCATTCTATCATATTTTCTAAATTATGTCAAGTATTTTATTGTGGTTTTTATAAAAAACTCTAAAAAACACTATAATAAAAATCAAGATATAATCAAAAAACAAGCTTTCTTGACAAATTATGTAAATTACATTATAATATATATACATCTTTGTAGAAGATGAGATATTATAAACCAGTGTAAAAAATAACTATAACATCTAGGAGGTACACATTATGAAACTTTCAAAATTTTTTACAGTTGTTCAGATTGAGGACGATGTTTTTGCTGTCTACAATCGACTTGTTATGGATGTAGTATTTGTAACAAGAGAAGAATTGACTAAAATTCAGAATCTTCATTTTGAAACCAAGCTACTCAAAAGCAAAGGAATCTATGTAGAAAATGATTCTACAGACGAATTAGCTTATGAAAGACTGAAGGAACAGTACTTTAAAGAAAGTACAAACTTGCATATTATGTATTTGATTTTAACAACAAGTTGTAACCTTGCATGTAAATATTGTTATATAGAAAACAATGTTTGCAACAACAAAATTGAGCATAATATGTCAGAGGCAACAGCACACCTTGCAATTGAAAGATATATTGAACATTTAAAAAATGTTGGTTTAAAAGAGGCTGAAATCATTCTTTATGGTGGTGAGCCACTTACAAACTGGAGCTGTGTCAAAGAAATTGCAAAGTATACAAAAAAAATGACTGAGAATACTGGAATCAATGTAGTTGTTTCTATGGTTACTAATGGAACATTACTTGACGAGGAAAAAGCAAACTTTATTGCTGAATATAGCATAAAAGTTGGAATTTCTATTGATGGTCCAAAGGAGATTAATGACGAAAATAGAATCTATCGTGCTTCAGATAAAAGTGTTTATGATAGAGTCTTACATACAGTTGATCTTCTTAATTCAAAGGGAATTGATTTTGGTTTTTCGATTACACTTTCAGATACCTTTATAAAAAATAAGGAAGATGTAATTGAATGGCTGAAAAATATGAAGGTAAATGGAATTGCATATAACCTTTATCATTTTTCTACCGATGACGGCTGTTGGAAAAAAACATATGAAAATCAGAGCGATTTCTTGATTGAATCCTTTGAAAAATTATATGTTGCAAAAGGTCTTGTTGAAGATCGTCAGTTCAGAAAGTTGGAAAGCTTTAAAGATTCAAGATTTAAGTTTTCTGATTGTGCGTCCGTTGGATGCAACCAGATAACCGTGAGACCAGATGGAATTTTAAGTATTTGCCATTGCTATTCTAAAACAGATAAATATGTAATTGGCAATATCTATGATATGACATTTGATGAAGCTGTTAAAAGCCAAGAAGCAACTTTTTGGAAGTACCGATCTCCTATTTTTAATGAAGAATGTCTTCAGTGTGAAGGAATTTTCATTTGTGGCGGAGGATGTCCTGCTCAAGGAGAAGCTTTATTTGGAGGCAGAAAAGAAATTGATAAACCATTCTGCATTCATACGAAGAAAAGCTTGGTATGGTTGTTAAAAAAGCTTTACGAAAATTCGTAACTTTTTACAAGTATCTACAAGAAATAAGGAAGTCTTTATAGGCTTCCTTATTCCATTTTTAATTTCATAGTATATTTTTCTATCTCAAAACCATTGTTTTTATATAAATTAAAAGCATCTACATTTTCTGAACATACAGTAAGTTCAAGATTATCAATTTTTTGTTTCATACACCATTGTTTAAAATTATTTATTAATAAATTTGCTAATCCTTTTTTTCTATGATTTTTGGAAACATATAACGCATCTAATATAGCTTTTTTATCTATATATACTAATGAATCGATTATATATCCAAAAAGAAAAGCAACAATCTCATTATTTAGCGTAGCAACCAACAAAATGGAATTATTTTGTCTATTTTGATAGTAATTATTTACAACATAATTTTCATTTATATTTTCATCATATTGTTTTTCATCTATTATTAATTTATTTAATAATTTATTAGCATAATCTATTTCATCTTCTTTAATTTCTCTTATTATATAATCTGTATTTTTCATTTAATTCTACCTCCAAATGTATTTTATCATTTATTACTAATGTGGTCAAGAAAAAACTAGAACATACAATTGTACATTCTAGCCTTTTCTTTATATGCGGTTTAATATTAATTCTTTATGAAAAGAAAGAAATGATAAACTCTTTTGTAGCTTCACTTCAAAAGAAAGTTGCTGATTGTATATATTTTTTATACAGTCAATTAAATTAACACCGTTAATTTTAATTTGATAGAATTCATCATAAGCTTTAATTGTACTATGAGTTTTGCTTTCAAATAAATTATTTCTTAAAATAATATCAATAAGCAATTCGCTTAAAATCCATTCTAAATTTGGATATTCAAATTTATCAAAAGAATAATTTGGATTTATTTCTAATAATTTTTGAAAAAAAACAAAGTGACAGCTCTCATGCAATAAGACCTCTAAAAAATTTTCAATATAAGATGGAATATAAAATGAGTTATTTATAATCCATCTAGGGCAAAATGCAACATTTCCTACCTTTACTGTAATGCAAGTATTTTTCCAATAAGTTTCAAATTTTCCTGCAATTACAATAAGTAACTCGATAATATCAGAAGTTACCATATTTTGAAAATTCTTAATTTTCTGTTCAATACTTTGTAAGTTGTTGTCAAAATCTTCTTTCAAATATGTATAACAAAAATTGTAAATATCTATATAATTAGAGTCTTTGCTAAATTGATTCAGTAATTTAGGATATTTATCAAATAATGTTATATTAATTAACGAGTGCTCACACATAGAAGTGTATAAAAAATCAGAGAGTAATTCTATTTCTTCTTCATACCGCATAGATTGAAATACAATAGTTGGGCGTTGTTTATTACTCATAATGATATACCTTTACCTTTCTAAATTTTGTAACTTAATTGTACTAAATTTTTATCAAAAAGTCAATTTATGTAAATGTATTTTATAATATTTATTTTATAAAATACGAATAAATCAAATTTTAACTTGATTTTTTATGCCTATATCTTTTACATAGTGCACGAATATGTGTCTAACACACACTCCTAAAACACTAAAAGGAAAAGCCTTTAACTTGTCAGATTTTCAAAAAAATGTCAGATTTTTGTCTGACATTTTATATAAGTACATTTTGTAATATTTTCTTACTCTCTGTATGTCTTTATGATTTTTGGACATATTGTCCAAATTACTAATTCATCTGCTTTGCTATAAATAAAATTATTATATTTTGCTAGTTCTATAAAGCTATCTGTATTAGGTTCCTTATATCTATTTTTTAATTCACCTATAATAGAATCTTTTAAATAATTAAATTCTTCATCTTTTAATTTTAAAAAATCATTTATTTCTCCATTCATTATCAGTTCTTGATACGTTATCGTTTTATATTCTTCTAAATACTTACTATATAAAATTCCATATTTACTTAACATTTTTACCTTCTAAACATTCAATAATTAAATTTATTCCATCCATAAATCCACATTATAAAACTTCTCGTTTTCGTAGCCACCAATATTTACTAATTTGTTGCAATGTTTGTCTATTTTTTCTAATATCCTTTCCTTGTCATTTTCTTTAGCTATTTTAGATATTTCATTTTCTATTTTTGGATAGGTATCTTCTCCTTTTGTTATTTTTGATATTTTCTTTTTATCGACATCATTTAGTATATATAAATCTTCTGCTCTATTATTATACCAAGAGTCAACAACAGATTTCTCTTGAAATGATTTTAATTCTTCATTATTTAGCATTTTTTATATCTCCTTACACTTAATTTTTTATATTTACAACCTCATTTCATTCGGTTGCATAAGTTATTTGTAACTCACCTTGTTCGAACAACTAACTTAATTCTAACGTGCTCAATTTATAAAGTCTGCCCATTTTCAAAATTTTGTACTTTTTTCTCGTAGTGCAAGAATAGATGTATTACATCGCTCCATAAAACATTAGAAAGCAAAGCTTTCTAGTAGTATTACTTTAAAAAAAATGTATTACAAAAAGGCATACATTTTTTATAATATATTTTTATTGATATAGCCTTACTCTTTGTAAGATTATATCAATTGTGAACAACTTGTACACCTTTTGCTTTTATAATTAACTATTTATTTATAAATCATAAACTCTTTTTTGCTATATGCCTTTACTCTCTGTAAGGATATATTCAATTAGGACAGGTTGTCCTAATTGCCTTTAATAATATTCTTTAATTTAAATTTTTCCTGTGTGTGTTATTATTTATTATTATTACTTATTATTTGTGTTAATTTTTTTAACATACTGTAATCGAAATCTTCAACGTCTAGTTGTTTAAAATACGAATTACTAATTGTTCATCTCGTGGATTACTGAGTTTTTCAGTACTTTAAGCAACTTTTCTTCATTAATTTTATAATAAGTCTTTGGTGGAATATCTATATGTTTTACATTTAAAATTCCTGCTGTTTGTAAAATTGATGTTGCTTTTCTTTGTTTATATGGACTTAATTTTGTACTGTTTTCTATGCTCTCTTTCGTCGCAAAAAAGTAACCGAATTTTAATTCATTTCTTTTTCTAAAATAATTCATTCTCCCATATAATTCGCCTAACATTACAGCTGAATTCACTCCAAATTTAGTTATCAAATCTCTGTTAGTCATTATAAAATTTGTACCAATAATATTTTCTTTTGACATAGCATGTACTCCTTTTATATTTTTAAATAGAAAATAATTCTGAAATCACTTTCTCTTTGATTTAATTGTTTAATTTTAACCTAAATTGTAATACTTTTTGAATGTTGCTTAAAATGTAGCGACAAAATGAACCACGCACCTCCTTGGTGTCCGCCTTCTCCTGTTGGATTATATAGAGTTATTAAAATTACAAGTTCTGGATCTGTTATTGGGGCTACTCCCATAAATGATGCTATGAATTTGTTGGTGTTTACGCCATCTTCTGATGTACCTGTTTTTCCTCCAACATTGTAGCCTTTTACTTGTGCTCCTCTTCCTGTTCCTTGGCTTACTACTGAGCCCATCATATCTAATACTTTTTTAGAGGTTTCTTCTGATATAACTCTTCCAAATTCTTGTACTGGATATTCTGTTATTTCTCCTGTTTGTGAATTTATGCTTTTTTTGACTAATCTCGGAACCAATTTTATTCCATTGTTTGCAATTGCACTTACTGCTGTTACCATTTGTATTGGTGTTACTTTAAATCTTTGCCCAAAGGCTATTGTTGCAAGTTCTACTGGTCCTACTTTTGCTTTATCCAAAAATATGCTATTTGCTTCACCAGGAAGCATTATTCCTGTTTTTTCTAGTAATCCGAATCTTTGTAAATATTCATAATATTTGTCTTTTCCAATTTTCTGGCCCAATCCAATAAATACTGGATTGCAAGAATTCATTAAGGCTTTTCTTAAACTTTCTGGGCCGTGTGGTCTATAATATCTCCAACATTTTATTTTTACTCCTGCAATTTCAATATACCCAACGCAACAAAATTCTCCTTCTTTGTCTGTTGTAGTTATTCCTTCTTCTAATGCAGCTGATGCTGTTACTAATTTGAAAACCGAACCAGGTTCATATGGATCTGCAATAGCCTTATTTCTCCACATTCTTTGTAGACTTGATGTTCTATCTGTTTTACTCATTGTATCCCAAGTATTTTTTAATTCTTCATTGTTTATCTCATATGGACTATTCAAATTATAGCCAGGATATGTAGCCATAGCAAGTATATCGCCGGTTTTGGGATTCATTATAATTATATTTCCACCATCTGTGCACACATTATCTATACAGGCTTCTTTTAAATATTTTTCTACAATTGATTGAATATTAAAATCAATTGATAATATTAAATCTTCGCCATTTACAGCCTCAACATATTCCTCTTTTTCACCTCCAATTTCCCCGTCCTTTTGCATCTGTTCTTTTTAATATTTTTCCTTTTGTTCCTTTTAGTAATTCTTCATATTTAGATTCAATTCCATCTAGTCCCTGATTATCACTTCCGCAAAATCCTATTATGTGTGAAGCTAAACTTCCATATGGATAATATCTTTTTGAGTCTTCGTCTATATTTACTCCTTTGGTTATATTGTTATCCTCTAACCATTTTCTTAAAGTGTCTGTTTTTTCCTTATCGCATTTTGTAACAATTGTTTCTATTGAACTTCTTTTATTAACTTTTTTTGCAACTTTTTCATAATCTAAATCGAAAATATTGCAAAAAGCATTTATTAAATCTTCTTTTTTTTCTTTCTCAATATTTACAGGATTTATTGTAACAGTTTCAACTGAGGCACTTGTTGCAAGCACTATTTTCCCCGTAGAATCATATATTGTACCTCTTTTAGGATTAATTTTTCTATCTAATGTTTGCTGTTCATATGCTCCAAGTTTTAATCTATTTCCTTCTATAAATTGAATATATGCTATTCTTATTGTTAGCCCAAGTAATATAAGTCCTGCAATGATTATTATATATAACATCCTCTTTTTGACCTTTATGTTAGAAAAAATCATATTTGCCTCCAAAATAAAAATAAATTCACTAATAAATTTTATTAGTGAATTTATTTTTTATTCTATGTTATTAAAATATGTTTTTTATATAATTTATTATTTTTTGAATAATATTTTCATTATCATTCATTTTAATTTCTTCTATTGCACCTTCTATGTGGTCTTCTTTTGGTAATGAAATGTAGCGAGTTTGGTTACTTGTTGCTTTTTGCATACCCAATTGTTCTCTTGCTATTTTTTCTAGATCATTTAAATTTAAGCTATTTTCTATGTTTACTTCTAATTGTTCATTTTCTTTTTGAATAAGTGCCAATTCTTCTTGTGATTGTTTTAGTTCAGAAAAGCTTTCATTTATTTGTGAATTTCTATAACTTATTGCAAATAATATCACAAAACTTATTGCTAAATATAAAATGCATTTTGTCTTTCCTTTTTTGGCTTTGTTTTTCTTTACTTCTTGTTTTTGTTCTTTTTTGTTTTCAGTATTTTTTAATGTTGAACTTTTTTTCTTTTGAATAGGATTTTGTTTTTCATATGGAATATAGTCCGGTTTTAATTTTCTTGGACTTGTTTCATAAACATATCTATTATAGTTTTTATTACCAGACAATTATTCCACCTCCTATTTATATTCTTTCAAAAATTCTAAGTTTTGCACTTTTGCTTCTACTATTATTTTCACATTCTTCTTCTGTTGGTAATATTGGTTTTTTATTTATTATTATTCCTAATTGTTTTTTATTGCATACACAATATGGCAATTCCTTCGGACAAGTACAATTTCCTAATGCATCTACATATGCTTTTTTTACTGCTCTATCTTCCAATGAATGGAATGTTATTATGCATAGCCTTCCACCTGGATTTAAAGCATTTATAGAATTTATTACAGTATTATATAATGGTTCAATTTCATTATTTACCTCAATTCTAATTGCTTGAAATGTTCTTTTGGCAGGATGTCCTTCTTTGTGTTTTGCAAATTGTGGCATTGCATTTTCTATAATATCTACCAGTTGTTTTGTTGTTTCTATTTCTTGTTTTGCTCGTTCCTCACAAATTTTTCTTGCAATTTGTCTTGAAAACTTTTCTTCTCCATATTCATAAATAATTCTAGCAAGTTCTTCTTCTTTATAATTATTTATTACATATTTAGCAGTTAAAACTTGGTTTTTATCCATTCTCATATCAAGTGGAGCATCTTTCATATAGCTAAAACCTCTGTTTTTTTCATCAATTTGATATGAAGAAACTCCTAAATCTAGTAAAATTCCATCAACACCTGGTATTTGCATTTCTTCTAAAATTTGTTTTATATTATCATGATTGTCTTTTATATATCTGATATTGTTAAATTCTTTTAATCTTTCTTTTGCTACATTCAAGGCCTCTATATCTCTATCAATTCCAATTAGCATTCCTGTTCCTTGCAATTTTTTAGCAATTTCTTTGCTATGACCAGCTCCACCAAGAGTTCCATCTACATATATTTTTCCGTGGTCTTATATTTAAGCCTTCAATGCATTCATTTAACAGTACCGATTTGTGATTAAATTCCATTTCTTATCCCACTCTCGTTTTAGAGTAATATAGCACAAACAGTTGGTAAGAATAAGATACCAACTGCTGTACTTACTTTTTTTAAATTTCTTTTGTGGTTTAATAAATCTTTTGTACCTTTTTAAATTTTCTTATGTAATATATATAATTTTACTTTTGTAAATTATATCCTATTATCTTATGTTTGGTTATAAATTCTTTTGTATCTTGGTCACTTTATCCTAAGCATCCTTTAATACATTTTTTCTTTTGTTTCTTATTATTTATCATTAGTAAAATTTATATAAACTTATTTAAAAGTTATATACCTAAGAAATCCATTTTTTCTGCAATTTCGTCAGCAGAAATGTTTTCGTCGCTATTGTGTTTTGTCCATTTTTCTTTGTTCCATAGCTCTATTCTATTTCCTACTCCTATTACAACAACTTCTTTATCCATAGAAGCATATTCTCTTAGGTTAGATGCTACTAAAAATCTGCCTTGCTTGTCCATTTCACATTCGGTTGCACCTGATAGGAAAAATCTTACGAAGTCTCTGGCATTCTTGTTTGTAAGTGGAAGCGTTTTTAATTTTTCTTCAAAGTTTGCCCATTCGTTTTGTGAAAATCCAAATAAACATCCGTCTAAACCTTTTGTTAATATGAATTTTTCTCCCATATCTTCTCTAAGTTTAGCTGGCATTATAACTCTGCCCTTTACATCTAGCGAATGTTCATATTCACCAATAAGCACTTTGCTTCACCTCACTTCACTTTCTCACCACTTTGTGCCACTTTTCTCCACTTCAATTAGATTTTAATACAACATTTTATATTTTGCAATAGTTTTTTGAAATTTTTTTAAAATTTTTTCAAATTTATTTTTTTGTAATATTTTCCTTGTTACTCTAAGGTTTTATTGATTTTCGCAAGCAATTTTATCTGATGTTTTCGTAAAATTTTTGCATTACAACCTTGTGGGGTTAGTAGTTTTGCTCAATTATTTGTTATACTTTTAATAATAATAGGCATCCTATTTATAAAAATATAATTTTTGGAGGTAGTTATGACGATTTCTGATGCAATCACGGAAAGATTAAAGAAACTTTGTCGTGAGCGAAAAATAACCATCAACAAATTAGCGGTTACTTGTGGAATAACCCAATCTACGCTTGAAAATATCGTCTCTGGGCATAGTAAAAACCCCAAAATCTCAACTATTGTCAGAGTATGTGTAGGACTAAACATATCATTAAAGGATTTCTTTAATGACCCTGTTTTTTCAAAATTTGAAAAAGTAGATTCATAATTTGAGATGCTATTATTAAAATAAAAAGAAGATAGTTTAGCTATCTTCTTTTTATTTTAATATCCATATTTCTTCAAATGCTCCCAAGGCACTTTTTGTTTTTCTTCTTCTGCCTGTTCATCCTCTTTTTCTTTATCTTGTTTAGCCTTTTTGGTGTTCTCGTCTTTTATTTTTTCTTGATTTACAATTTTGTTTCCTTTTATTTCTTCTTCTCTGTATGCCTTTACTTCGTCAATAGTGTCTTCGTTCTCTCTTTTTTCCATAATCTTGTCTGCTTCTCTATTAGTTGGCCATTGATGGCTAGTAGTCATTTCAGTTGCGATATATTCTCCTGTATTTTTTTCTCTTCTTAATTCTTTAAATTCAATTGGTCTAAATTCCTTAATATTAGCAGCAAAGCTGTATTCGTTGTTTCCCTTTATTTTTAAAACTCCACCAATATTGCCAAGGCTTTTTCTTTCTACATTTTGGCCTTGTGACTCAATATCAATTGTGCTTTTTTGCTCAACAGCTTGTGATGGCAAAACAGTATCTAATTGCTTAAACTTTCCAGTTTTAATATCTTGACCTATTACTTTAAACTCATTTGTACTACCAATATATACAATAGAAACCCAACCTTTAAAATCAGTACGAGCCTCTGGAACTAATTTGTAAAATTCCTTGTCTTTAATTTCACTACTGCTTCTAATATCATCAGGATTTACATCCAAGTCTTCTCCCATTTTGGCGATTTTTTCTTCTTGGTTTTCTGGAACTTCGGCATCTTTTTGCTTTTCTTCTTTCTTATCCTTGTTTTCCACCTTAATTCCTGCTTTTTCTAAACTATGTTCTTTTTCTTCTTCATTCTTTTCCTTATCCTCTTGACTTTTCTCTACAATATCCATCTTCATTTTACGTTTATCAAAGCCAATTTTATCATAAAACTCCTTAGGCATCTTCTCTAACTTAGCCTTATATTCATCAGTAAACTCAATCTCGCCATTTTCATTACAATTAGCAATACGTTCACCCTTTTTATTATAAATCTCATAAAGCAAAACATCTTTATCGTCCTTCTTTTCGGACTTCACAATAGCAAAAACATCCTTCTCAGAAAACTTATAGAAATCCTTCTCTTCCTTCAAAAACTCAAATTCCTCATAATACAAAATATCCTCAATTTTCTTCTCCGCATCCTCACTTTGCGAACTATTATATATCTCATTAGCAACCCTAATCTTCTCTTCATCCTCCATAAACTCACTCCCTTATTTATTATTCCTCCATGTAAAATCTTGAATATCGCTACTTGTTTTATTTTTCTCTTTCTTTTATAAGTATAACACATTTTTTACAAATTTGCTATTTTTTATAGTAAATTATCTACCTCATATGATTAATCCGCCCAGTAAGGAACGGATTTTTAATATAATATTCCTTTTCTATTTGTCGCTAGGCAATTTCGTAAGTATATGCTCAACAAGATGTGTCCCCAATGAGTCATTTTGACTCAAAAGGAAACGTCCCCTGTGGTTGGTGCATATAATGTTGTATGGAGGGAAGGTTTTATGGCTAAGATTTTGGTTTATAATAATAGTTCTAATCGTATGGAGGTTTATTATAAGGGAGAGAATGAGTGGATGCCTTATAATACTAATGGAACTCTTAAAGTTAAGGAGTTTAGGGGAAGCAGTCAATCTAATATTTTGTGGACTGATAGGAATACTATGCTGGCTTGGAATTCTTTTAGATATATTTATGGAAAGCCAATTCCTGTTGGCTATGCTTTTAAGAGAACCTATGAAGCTGGTCATAGTGGGCAGTCGCAACATTACGCTGGTGTCGCCTTTGATTTGGGACAAAGATTGAGTAATAGTGAAAGAAATAATTTAAGAAATACTGCTGTTTCCTCAGGTGTTTGGTCTTATGTTGAACCAGCTGTGCTTACTCCAACTTGGGTTCACGTCGACCGAAGGAATTGGAATTCGGCTTGTACTAGCGGTGGATATCCTTTGGTAAAACGTGGTAGCAGAGGCGTGTACGTTTTGGTGGCACAAGACTCTTTAAATACACTTGGATATAGAACTGGACGGTTTGGATGGGATTTTTGGAGTTCAAACTCAAAATGCAGTTGTGGCATTTCAAAAAAGTGTTGGGCTTTCTGCTGATGGTATAGTTGGTTGCAACACTTGGCGTTCTCTACAAGAGGCAGTTATTGGAACAGGCAAAACTTCAACTACGATTAACTAAATTATACGCAAATTAAAAAACTTCATATACTTAATTTGTATATAAAGTTTTTTAATTTTTTTGTTGCTCTACGGCTTTTACAATTACTCTATGTTTGCTATCATCTGTACAAGTAATAAGTGTTATTTCTTTTTTACCGTTTGTATGTTGATTTGTACATTCAACATCTGTTGGGGCTACTACATATTTATCATAAACCTCATATGTAACAGTTCTTCCTTTTGTGTCCGAAATTTCTATTGTATCTCCATTTTCTAATTTAGGCACTTTGCTAAAAAATTTTTCATTTCTGTAATTGTGTCCTACTATACAAAAATTTCCAATTTCATTTGGTTCTGCTCCCCAAAATTTACAAGGAGATATTTTCATTAATTCAGGTAAAATACTTGAATGTGTTTGTGATAAAACTGGATATGTTAAATCTATTTTAGGAATATGTATTTTAGCAATTGTTGTGTATTCTGTTCCGTCACTTGCAGTATATACTGTGGTATCAATCCCAACTTCTGTTGCTAAATCGTCTATATTAACTTCTTCTTGACTATTTTGTTCTGTTTGGTCTAATACTACAATTATTACATTGTCTTCTTTTCTCATTGTGGAATCTGTATTTTGCTCTACAAGTGGTTGTGCAGAATCCATATCTGCTAAAAACATTTGCGATACTTGTTCGTCTCTATCTCTTTCATATGAAGCATATATGCAGTAGGTGGTTAATATTATTACTGCCAAAACAGAAAAAGCAAAATTGAATTTGTATGCTTTCTTTTTTCTCTTAAATTCTGGTGTAATAAATACTTTGTCTGTTACTAGAATTTGATTCATTATATTCCTCCTACATTTATACTATATTATACCATTTAACTGGTCTTCTACGCAATAGAAATTATTGTAATATTTTGTTTATTTTAAATCAATATCTAGTTCTACTGGACAATGGTCGCTTCCCATTATTTCAGAATGAATTTTTGCATCTTCTATTTTTGCCTTTAATTGGTTTGATACTAGAAAATAGTCAATTCTCCAACCAATATTTTTTTCTCTGGCCTTCATCATATATGACCACCATGTATAGCAATTTTCTTTATCTGGATATAAATATCTAAAACTATCTGTAAAACCAGAATTTAACAATTCTGTTAATTTTGCTCTTTCTTCGTCTGTGAAACCTGCATTTCCTCTGTTAGTTTTTGGATTTTTTAGGTCAATTTCATTATGTGCAACATTTAAATCTCCACATAAAATTACTGGTTTTATTCTATCTAATTCGTTTAAATATTTTCTAAAATCATCTTCCCAAACTTGTCTATATTCTAGCCTTGTTAATTCTCTTTGAGAATTTGGAGTATATACATTTACCATATAAAATTTTTCAAATTCCAATGTTATAACTCTTCCTTCTTGGTCATGTTCCTCAATGCCTATTCCATATTTTACGCTTAATGGCTTTATTTTGGTAAAAATTGCAGTTCCTGAATACCCTTTTCTTACAGCACTATTAAAAAATTTAGTATAGCCTTCAAAATCTATATCCAATTGACCTTCTTGCATTTTTGTTTCTTGAATGCAAAAAATATCAGCATTTATTTCTTCAAAAAAATCTTTAAAACCTTTATTGCAAACAGCTCTTAGCCCATTTACATTCCACGAAATCAATTTCATTTTTCCTACCTCCTAAGTCTTGAATATTATATAGCTTCAATAGTAAAATAGCAAGATATTTTTAGTATTCAATAGCCTGTTTTATGTGGTTAATTTGTGTTCTTTTGTTTTTGTAATATATCTCTATTACATCAAATCTTATATAATATTTGTACAAATTATTAATATGTACATAATATTCAGTTGCTCTTTTTATATGTTTTTGTTTTGGAGTATTTACCGCTTCTGCTGGATTTCCATAATTTATATTTGTTCTTGTTTTCACCTCTATAAATACAATTTCATTTTTATCTTTTGCAATTATATCTATTTCGCCTTGCTTGCATCTAAAATTCCTTTCTATTATTTGGTAATTTTCTTTTTTTAGGTAATTTTCTGCTATATTTTCCCCATCTTGTCCTATTTCTTGTTTATAACTCATTTACAGTTCCGCCTTTTCATAGTAATTTCCTGGTAGAGATTTTATATATCCTTCTAGTTCCATAAGCATTAAATTGGCATTTATACTGCTTATGTCTGTTTTTAGTTTTTTACATATTACATTTACATTCATTGGTTCGTCTTCTAGAACTTCGTATATAGGCAAATATTCGGCAGGAATTTTTACTGCATTGTTTTCTGCTTTTCTTTCAACTTTTATTGCATTTAGTATGTCGTCTATATTAGTTACTAAACTTGCACCTTCTTTTATCAATTGATTAGTGCCTACTCCATTTTTTCTTTCTAAATTACTAGGAATACAAAAAACTTTTCTGCCTTGACTTTGAGCTAGTTTAGCAGTTATGCTAGTTCCGCTTCTGTATACTGCTTCAATTACCAATACACCTTTTGAAAGACCACTTACAATACGATTTCTTTTAGGGAAATTCTCTGAATTTGGCTTTACATCTGGTTCATATTCCGTAATTATAGCTCCATCATTTTCAATTATTTGTTTAAATAATTCTTTATTTTCTTCTGGATAAATATTGTTAAATCCACTTCCTAAAACAGCAATAGTTTTTCCCCCTACACTTAAAGCTCCTTTGTGTGCAAACCCATCTATTCCCACAGCCATTCCGCTTATTATTGTAAGACCTTGTTTAGCTAATTCTTTTGAAAATTTTGTTGCATATTTTTCTCCATACTCGGTATTACATCTAGAACCAATTACGGCAATTCCATCACTTTGTAATATCTTTTCATTTCCCACTAAAAAAATTTTATTCGGTGGATTTTTTATTTCTTTTAATTGATTCGGATATTTTTTGTCTTCTATTTTTATTTCTTTTATCTCCATTTTTCACCTTTTAAAAATATTTTCTATCTAAACTTCTATACTGTATTGCTTCTGCAATATGTTGTGATTTTATATTTTCGCTTTTTTCCAAATCAGCAATGGTTCTTGCTACTTTTAGAATTCTTCCATAGGCACGAGCACTAAGTCCTAATTTTTCAAAAGCGTTTTGCAATATTTTATGAGATACACTATCTAATTTGCAGTATTTCTCTATCAAACTTGGCGTTAATTCTGCATTTGAATATAAATTATATTCTTTATATCTATTTATTTGAAGTTTTCTAGCTTCATTTACTCTTTTTTTGATTTCACTTGAACTTTCTATTTTTACATCTTCTTGCAATTTTTGATATTTTACTGGCGTTACTTCTATATGAATATCTATTCTATCTAATAATGGGCCACTTATTTTTCCCATATATTTTGCAATAGACTGGGGCGAACAAGTACATTCTTTATCCTTAGAGCCATAATATCCGCAGGCACAAGGATTCATACTTGCAATAAGCATAAAATTACAGGGATATTCCAAACTTGAATTTACTCTACTTATTGTTACTAATCTATCTTCTAGTGGTGTTCTCAATACTTCCAGAGTATTTTTATTAAATTCTGGCAATTCATCTAAAAATAACACTCCCGAATGAGCCAAACTTATTTCTCCGTGGCTTTGGTATTTTCCCTCCACCCACAAGAGCAACACGAGATATAGTATGATGTGGCGCTCTAAACGGTCTTGTAAATACTAATGAATTTTCATTCAAAACACCTGCAATACTATGAATTTTACTCACTTCTAATGCTTCTTCAAAACTCAAATCAGGTAATATTGAAGGCAATCTTCTAGCAAGCATCGTTTTGCCAGAGCCCGGCGAACCAATCAAAATGCAGTTGTGTCCGACCAGCAGCCGCAATTTCCAATGCTCTTTTTACATTTTCTTGCCCCTTTACTTCGGCAAAATCCATATTATATTTGCATTGTTCTACTAGCATATTTTCAATATTTATCGGCTCTGTTTTTATGTTTTCTTGTTTTAGCAAAAACTTAATGGTTTGCTCTAAACTTTTTACTCCTATAACCTCTAATCCTTGTACAACACTTGCTTCTTTCGCATTTTGTATTGGCAATATAGCTGTTTTTATGCCCAATTTCAATGCCTCAATACACATTGGTAATACTCCATTGATTTTGTTTAAACTTCCATCAAGAGAAAGCTCTCCCATAAAAATGGTATCTTGAATATTTATATCATTCAAATTTTCAGTAGCCATTAAAATTCCTATTGCAATTGGCAAATCAAAAAATGAACCCTCTTTTCTTGTATTAGCAGGAGCTAAATTTACAGTTATTTTTCTACTAGGAAATTCTATCCCAGAATTTTTAATAGCTGTTCTCACTCTTTCTTTTGACTCTCTAACAGAAGCATCTGGCAAACCTACAATCTCCCAATGAGGCAAACCACTTGCCACATCTATTTGCACATCTACCAAATAGCCATTAAGTCCGTTTAAAGCCATACTTTTCACTATTGATAACATATTAAATTCCTTCCTATGATTTATTTGGCTGAATAAGCCTGATTAAATAAGTTAAAATATAAGAGGAAACATTTTCGATATATTTCCTCCACCCCATGTTTCTCAAAGATTTCTGATACATTAAAGAAACTATAATAATTATACACAATCCCCAAAACCATTGCAAGAACTTTTCATCGCAAGTTTCGACATGGTTCGACACATTTCGACATATGGAATTATAACTTATTTTTGTATGAGATTTTTACTTTTATAATTATAATTTTATCATTTTTACCATAGAGTTTAATTCTTTCAAACTCAATCCTGTACACTTCATAATAATTTCTTTTTGCACATTACATCTAAGCAAATTTTTAGCAGTTTCTCTTTTTCCTCTTTTGCTTCCTCTTCTTTCTCCGATTTTTTCTCCACGTTCCTTTCCCTCAGCATATGCCGTTGCCTCGTCAAATTCGGCTTTTTCTCTCAATTCTTGCAGTCTTTCTCTTTCAGCTTCTCCTGTTAAGTATTTTCTTTTTTCCTCTGCCTTTGCTATTATTTTATTTTTTTCTGTTACCATTTGCAACAACTCCTTCTTTTTATTATCTATAAAAATCAACCATTGATCTAATTTATTA
>OLGM01000401.1_pt1 | contig 28702 bp, 27 predicted proteins | sample 1606001 | NCBI WGS metagenome assembly OLGM01 (sample SAMN03283294) | human gut metagenome | biome: human-associated habitat; material: feces | host: Homo sapiens | place: Peru | collected 2012
TACTGCAAATTGTGTTCAAAGAACGAATATACAAAATCTGAAAGCAATTCACAACCTATCTCGCTGCCATCAGAGGCCTCCGCCCATTGTGTTCAAAGAACGAATATACAAAATCTGAAAGCAATTCACAACTTTTTGTTGACAGTGCAAAGGTACTGCAAATTGTGTTCAAAGAACGAATATACAAAATCTGAAAGCAATTCACAACTGTTGGAGCCAACCCTACTACGGAGCCTCGATTGTGTTCAAAGAACGAATATACAAAATCTGAAAGCAATTCACAACTTGACATGTTGTGTAGGTCCTTTCTCCATTATTGTGTTCAAAGAACGAATATACAAAATCTGAAAGCAATTCACAACTAAATTACGCATCATAGATAATACCCGTTAATTGTGTTCAAAGAACGAATATACAAAATCTGAAAGCAATTCACAACTTAGCCGCCAAGATACTCGAGACTTACGCAATTGTGTTCAAAGAACGAATATACAAAATCTGAAAGCAATTCACAACACAACATCCCAATTGTCCCTAATTGTACGGATTGTGTTCAAAGAACGAATATACAAAATCTGAAAGCAATTCACAACTGCTATTCCAAGTCCCATAAAGGACTTTTGATTGTGTTCAAAGAACGAATATACAAAATCTGAAAGCAATTCACAACATTTGTTTCAGAATTACAAAGTTGTTGCATATTGTGTTCAAAGAACGAATATACAAAATCTGAAAGCAATTCACAACTCATTCTTGAAGTGCCTTGTTTAACTGGTTCCAATTATCGGAGCCAGGGACAGCGCGTTCAAGTGCAGTTCGTGTGGCGGTGATTTGATGCTTAAGCTCTTTCATCGTCTTGCTTGTAAGAGGAACTGTTTCTTGAAGGGACTTGAATTCAGACTGGCATTTCTTCAGTGAAGCCTGCTGAACTTCCAAAGACTTGCTCAAATCTTGATATTCTTGACTGGCTTTCTTTCCCGCCACTTCAAAAGCGGTCATCTTTTTCCGTGTCTCTTCAATTGCGGTTGTTGTGTTGTTTATTTGCCTTTCAAGTTCAAGCAACTGTTTCCTGCCGCCATCCCCGTTGACAATCAGGTTCAGCCGAAGATCCTCATCCGTAATTCTTTTAGCCATAATCTTATACGATTTATAGCGCAAAAATAGCCGCATTTCTGCGGCTGTAAAGGACAATATGAGTCAATGACAAGAGTCCTGATTATGGTTAAAACAAAGGGCTGGCTTAATGGAATATGTCGATTATCATTGTGACAACACAGAAAAGCAGGATTACCCCTCCTAACAAGAAAAGAATATTGGTCCAAATCTCTTTTCTAGTAAGTTTCTTACGTTTGTCGGCAAATTCCAAAATAGGACCGCCAATAGAGCCGATGATCATCATCAAGACCCACCCGACAAGCACCAAAGCCCCGACAATAAGCCCGATAACGATGACAGCACCCAGCAGCCAACTCAAATCTCCGAACGCCACAAGAATATTATTGTAAGAAGGCATATAGCATTAATCTTATACTGTCAACACTTTCTGTTCCAAATATAATGATTGTGTGGCTTCGATGTTTCCGATCCTGAACTTGAAAGTGTATGCTCCTGGTTTTTCAAAGACTTGATTATTTATGGCAACAGTAAAATCGAACGCTTTCTCCTGATTATTATGCAGTGGATCATCGATCTTGAATTTGCCATCTATCGGCTTCATGATGGATTTTCCGTCAGGATCGCTGACAGTAAACTCGAAAACGCCCTCGCAAGGTTCTACTGATGTTACCCTTGCTACGACAAACAGCGCCGGTGAATATTTAAGGGGGAATCTCTCGGCGATAATCTTGTTGAACGTTCCAATGATATTCAATTTACCACCATTGCTTTGGGCATAGTCGCATAGTGTGAAAATAGGTATTCTCATATTTATTGATTGCTATTCTGGTTCAACGATTTCCGCTCATTCGCGGCTATGGCTTTTTGCAGGCAAGCCAAGGGAGTAGAGATAGTTGCGATTGTATGGTTGTGTGTCGAAGCGAAATTGGCACCGTGGCGATGAGACGCACCCTCGTCCGGTTTGACGGTTATTCTTCTTACGCAATCCACATACACCTTCATCCCGTCGCATTGGATTTTATCTCCCACTGTTCTATGGTAGCCCTTGGTGGCTTCAATTATTTCAGGATCTTCGGGAACGGTATGAGCTTTACTTATGGTGGCGTTACTGTTACGGTCAGAAGAATAACGGTACATATTCTTCTTAACGGCGGCAAGTTTGACAATTGAACCGGGAACCCACTTCCTTACTTGAATATCAACGCTGTCACCTTCGATGGTCTCTCCGTATTCTATAAAAGTGCCCATTTATTTCAGGATATACTTTTTCACCTCATTCTCATCAAAAGAAAACAGTACAGACAAATCATCCGTATCGGACACATCCAAGATGTTCTCCGCCAAAAGCGAAGCTGCCTTGATGTCCCATTCTGTTGGCTTAATATTGCATTGAATCACGAACTCGTTTCCCCTTTCTGAAATCGCCTTGTCGAAATCCTCATCAGAGATATCCCCGGAAGCCAACTGTTCGTTCAGGCGGGAGAAATTACGTTCTCTCGTCCTGTTATTGATGGCATTCGTCACTAATTCAATAAATCTGCGCGGGATTGAACCATCCAGCCAATTCTGTAAGGTTGGATGGTTAGAGTGGCCGGTGAAATAGATATCTTCATCTTTTTTCATCGCCACATATTGAGTGTTGGCATCCGCATAGAATGAATAAGAGACAGAATCTCCGACTGTCGAAGTGGCGCTTGTTGTCTGAATATCAGAAGTATTTAATATTTCGTTCATTTGCCCGTATTGCGTTTGTATTGCATTTGTCTTTGCAAATAAACAACTTTCCGGCCAAATAATCAAGACTTCCCGCCTGATTTTCACTTCGTTCGCCCAAGTTCCGATTCCCGAATCCAGGCGATGACATCCTCCGTGAACTCGTACATCAGACGCTCGGCGATGGAGGCGAAAGCACCGAAGACATAGCGATTGTGGATCTTGCGGTTGCTCTTGACGGACTTGCCGCCACGCTGGAGACGCTTCATATCCAAAAAACGCTCGTAGGCCACGTGCATTGTGTTCAAAGAACGAATATACAAAATCTGAAAGCAATTCACAACAGGATCAATCACAATGTCAATTTTTCATTTCAGCTGCTTGGCTTTTTCAACTCTATAAATAAACGTAAAATTTCTATTGATAAATCTTGTAATTATTAGAAATATTACTACCTTCGCAATACCAAACAATATGCGATATGAAGTACGATGAATTTCACGACCTTGTTAAGGGGGAATGGCTGGGAAAGGCTAAGGCAGTCTGGAAGCCACGTGATCTACAGAAAGGGAAGCCGGACTTACCCAGTTCCCTACCACAAAGGGAAAGAGTTAGGCAAGGGGCTTGAAAACAAGATGAAAAAGGATATGGGGCTGAAATAAGCCCCATATCACAACGATAAAAGAATTGAGTTATGGTTATAGAAGCGGTTATCGAAAGAGCTACGGACGGAACTTTCAACGTCTATTGCAGCAAGGAAATATTCTCTGGAGCCGGCGACACCATCGAGGAGGCCAAGGCCGATATGATGCAGCAGATCAAGTTCTACAAGGAGACTGCGATCGCGGAGGGATTCAAGTACCCCGCCTTTCTTGACGGGGAATATTCCTTCTCCTACAAGATTGACGCGGTCTCGTTGATGCAGTACTATGTCAATTCGGGTATCCTCTCATTGGCCGGCCTCGAAAAACTAACAGGCATCAACCAAAAGCAGCTTTGGGGATACATCAACGGAACCAAGCCACGGAAAGCTCAGGAGGAAAGAATCGAATCCGGATTCCGGGCGTTGGACAAAGACCTGAACGCCATATTCGCGTAATTGTTTGGTAGCATTACTTAGTATGGTGCGGCCCTGGGAGCTTCTTCCAGGGCTTTTCTTTTGGGTAAGGGCCAATGAAGAGGGTTAATCTTCGTCCGCCCTTACGATTTTTATTGGAGGGAAGTGGGTATAACGGGGATTTTAAGGGGCAATGGCGGAAGATCCGTCCTGATGAGGATGCCTCTCGGAGCGCCGTGGTCAAGAGGGGTGAGGTCGATGGCCTTTGAATATGAACGAGTCACAGACGCGGACTTAGGATAGGTCTTGCCGGCGGCCTGAAGGGCGGCGCGGAGCATCGTCTCGTTCTCGTCCCCAAGTTGATAGCCGTCAAACGGATTGTCATCAGCCTGAACGTCCACCGGGATACCGTCCGGAATCGAGGCATTGCGGCCGTTGCAGTCAGCGAACTTGCTGATCATCACGTACATTCCCCAATCCTGGATCAGTGAATAATCATACCTGCTGCTGTAGAATTGATCCGGAGCCAACAAGATTCCGGCGCAATACTTCCCATAGGTTCGTTGACCGACAAGCTCAACATCCATATAAGGCTTCAGACCTACAATCAACCCTTCCGAAGCCGAGGCCGTGCCACCGGTCACGATGACATAAACCTTGGATATTCCCGGATTGGCGTCCGACACATCTATTTTCAACTTCTGCGAACTGATTTCATGAACTGTTGAGAAATAAGTGTTAGTGTCCTCCCCTTGCTTCTTCCAGGCCTCGGCGAGAATGGAATTATACACCTCTGTCTGGAATATATCCCCGGCCAGGACATTTGCCATCGGTGCTATCATCGATGCCAACACATTCTCGGTGAAAGCGTAGCCACCGCCGTTATACCTCAAATCAAGGATAAGTTCATCAATATTCTCGGACTTGAAGCGTCTGAACACATCCGGCAGCGTCTGAGAGGAATTGAGGTCAAACGCGGAATAGGCCAGATAGCCGATTTTCTTTCCCGCGACATCGAACGTCTTGTCCACCAGAACAGGATCCTCGTACATATCCACCGCCTTCAGGCTCACAGTCCTGACATCACCACTGATGTTGCCGTTCCCATCCAGGGCAGTAACTCCCAAATTTATTGAATATGAATTGAAAGCATCATAAATATTTTCCTTTGTTATAGCCTTGCCGTCAAGAGTGATGATTATGTCACCTCGCCTAAGTCCCGCCTTATGGGCAGGTCCACCGTTGCTGACACAGCTCACCACAAGGAAATATTCCCCAGGCTTGTTGGTAATCCTCCCTGCCTGAAGATCATACCCGTAAGTGATCCCAAGCCCTTGCACAGAATTCCGGAATGACTTGAGGTCATCCGTCAGGACAGTCCAACGGTCCACTTCCTTGCCTCCCTCATGATAGCGAATGCCTTTCACCACTTCCATCGGCATTCTGCAAGTGTCCGGATCCAGCCTCGCCAAATCCTTTTCAATCTCCTCATTCCAAAGGTAATACGTTTCCAGCACATCGATCGCGTACTGATCCGCCTTCGCGATTTCATGCGTGGGAGCATTTTCTCTCTTATCCGCATCAGTCTCCACGCAGCCCGAAAGCCACAGCATCGCCGCGGCAAGCACCACTGCGGTCCCGCACATATTCCATGTCTTCATATTCATTGTCATTCAGAATAATCTAACGTTTCAGATCGTGCCACTACATTGGACACTACAGTACAAAGATATTCAATTTTATTTCTCTTTCGTTTCTTTGTTGTATCTTTGATTCAATAATTTGACTTTTCGGTGATGATCGGGATTTTTGATTCGGGGTCGGGCGGGCTGTCCGTGCTGCGGGAGGTGCTGAAGCTTCTTCCGGGGGAAAAGTTTGTCTATTACGCGGACAACGCCAACTGCCCGTACGGAGAAAAGACTCCTGAGTTCATCCAAAGCCGATGCAGAGCGATCACTGAATATCTCCTCTCGCGGGGAGCGCGAATCATCGTGGTGGCGTGCAACACTGCCACAGCGGCGGCGATCACCACTTTAAGAAATGAATATCCCGTCAAATTCATCGGAATGGAGCCGGCGGTGAAGCCGGCCGCGCTCAGTTCTAAGACAGGAGTGATCGGTGTGCTGGCGACGGCAGGAACGCTGAAAGGGTCCAAATACCTGACCACCAAGGGGATCTACGAGGATGACGTAGAGATTGTCGAGCACGTGGGGCAAGGGTTTGTGGAGTTGGTGGAGAATGGGATTCTGGACGGACCACATGCGGAGGAGACGGTGCGGAAGAGCCTCCGACCGCTGCTGGATGCGGGTGCGGACAGGATTGTGCTGGGTTGTACGCACTATCCGTTCCTGAGGAATGTCATCCAGAGGATTGCGGGGCCTGATGTGCAGATCATCGATCCGGCACCGGCGGTGGCCAAGCATCTGATTGAGGTGATGAAAGAGGAAGGGCTGCTCGCCTCGGACGATGTGGCTTCGACAGGCTCGGTGCCCCATCCAGACATCGAACTCGTCACATCCGGTGACAACACCTCAGCCAAACGGATTCTCAGCATGGTTCTTGAAGAGAACAAGGTCCGCCAAGGCAAACAATAACCCTCCGGCAATCAGACAACAGGGAAAAATGGCTCCGGCCAAAACATCTAAAGATATGGAATCAAACAACGGAATCGAGGTCAAAGACTTCGCCTACTGCTCAGACAAGTACCAGTACACGATGGGCAAATCCTTCTACGAGACAGGCAGAAAGGATGTCATCGCGGTCTTCAACATGTTCTACAGAAAAGCACCGGAGAACAACAACTGGGCGGTCGTGAGCGGCATCGAGGAAGCCATAGAATGCATCCGGAACATCGGCAAGGCCGAACCGGAATTTTACGAGAAGTTCCTTCCGGGTGATGAATATGCCGAATTCCGCAAGTACCTGTCAACGTTGAGGTTCACAGGCAATGTCTATGCGATGCGCGAGGGCGAGATCGCTTTCCCGAACCAACCGATCATCACAGTGGAGGCTCCGCTGATCGAAGCCCAGATCCTTGAGACTCCCCTCCTCTGCATAATGAACCACCAGATGGCCGTGGCCACAAAGGCCTCAAGGGTCTGCCGCGCCACCAACCGTCCTGTCAGCGAGTTCGGATCACGGCGCGCTCACGGCCCGTGGGCTGCCACTTACGGAGCGAAGGCCGCGATCATAGCCGGATGCGCCAGCACCTCAAATATCCTGACCGGAGTCCTCAACGGAGTGCCTTCCACCGGCACGATGGCCCACAGCTTCGTCACCTCCTACGGCAGCACAGTCGAAGGCGAGCACAAAGCCTTCGTGGACTACATCAACACCCACCGAGGCGAGAACCTCATCCTGCTCATAGACACCTACGACACCCTTAAATGCGGCATTCTGAACGCGATACGCTCTTTCAAGGAATGCGGCATCGACAATGAATATCCCAACGGCTACGGTGTGCGCCTTGACAGTGGCGACCTCGCCTATCTCTCAGTCAAAGTCCGCAGGATCCTTGACAACCACGGACTTACGGGCTGCAAGATCTTCGCCACCAACTCCCTTGACGAATATCTCATCTCGGATCTTGAGCGCCAGGGAGCCTGCATAGACTCCTACGGAGTCGGTGACGCCATCGCCACCAGCAAGGCCGCCCCATGCTTCGGCAACGTGTACAAGCTCGTCCAGATAGACGGCCGTCCGGTCCTGAAACGTTCCGAGGACAGAATCAAACTGATCAACCCGGGATTCCAGATCACCTACAGAATCACGAAGAAAGACCCTGATCTCGGTGACATCTACAAAGCCGACGTGACCTGTCTGCGAGGAGACACCCTCTCCCAAAGGATCGAGACCGGCGAGACCTTCACCATCTACGACGAGCAGGACCGCTACAAGTACAAGATATTCCAGTCCGGTGAATATTCCTGGAGGCCACTTCAGCATCAGGTGATCAAGGACGGTGAGAGATGCGCCGAAAGCCACACCCTGCAAGAGAAAAAGGCCTTCTACAACAACACCTTGTCACATTTCAGTCCGTCCGAGAGACGCCTCATCAACCCGCACTACTACAAGGTTGACATCTCAGACGACCTCCTGAACACCAAACTCGAGATCCTCGACACCCTCAACAAAGAGATCGAGGCGTTCAGCATTGACTGATGGCCCAGCCATTGTGTCATCGACGACCAGAACACCACCCTCGAGACCAGGCTGGAGGCCATCGGGGCCGCCGTCAAGGGAATGCCTGACTACGGCAGCAAGTTCGATCTCATCGTGGCGTCCCTCGACGCGATCAAGGGGCAGGCCGAGGCTCTCGGCACCGACCAGGCCGGCATCGCCTCGAAGATAGCCGGCGTGACCGACGCCATCAACGACCTCGTCGACGAAGTGAACAGCGGCAACACCAGCGCCGCCGGACACAGGACATGACAAAGAGAGGGTGACTAAAGTCGAAAGACTGATAGCCACCCTTTTTTGCGTACCGTAAGCGGATTGTCGGTACTGCTTAGTAACATGAAAAAATAAGTTGCCTCAGATAAAATTATCGAGGATAGATCTATTTTCCAAGGCCACTAAGCAATCCTAAATAGTACCAAGCTGATTTTAGGCTTACTTAGAACATGAAGCCGAACGAGACGTTGATGAGATTTAGGCTGGTGCGGTCGGCGAGGTTGGTCAGGGACGGGTGGTAGGCGAATTCCAGGAAGTACCTGTTGTAGACGGCCTTGACGCCTAACTGGGCGCAGAGCTGGAAGCGGTTGTCGGCGGACTTGCCGTTGTCTGACTTGAACCAGTCGCTGGTGACGCCCTCGTACTTGCTTTGACCCAGGATGTGCGCTGTCAGGTTGAGGCCGGCGAACGGGAGAAGCTGGATCTGCCCGAGGTCGAGCTGGTACATCAAACTGACCGGAACAATCGCGGAGACGAGTGTGGAATTATGGTCGCCGAACACCGCCATCGCATCCACACCATATTCATAGAAGAAAGGCAACTCGCCGGGGAGCGGTCTCGCCTGCGAGACACCTATGGAGAGGCCGTTCATGTTTTCCGTGACAGGCGATCTGCCCGATTTCATCTCGATCGCGGCATTTGAATAGGACACCTTGAAGAAAGTCTGCTGTGCGGAAATTGTCCCGCAGATGGTCATCGCGGCGATGACCGCAAGTAGTTTGATGTGCTTCATAAAACTGTTTGTATTTAATGTCAAAATTATGATAAGTCAGCCACTTCCCTTCCGATTCTGCCTGTGGGCGGGCAAAATGGAGCGGATGCTACAAATATAAGAATATTTTCGGGCTTGGCAGCATGGTATAGAGAATGTTTCGACAATGAAACCCGAAAAGATGAGGGCAGATCTTAGCTGCAGCCCGAAAAGGATTTTCCCTATCCGGATTTTTCACGTTACAAAAATCCGGATAGGGAAAATCCTTTTCGGGTCTCACACTAAGGTGAGTACTACTTGCTCAGTTCGGAGGCGTGAGAGAGGAGATATTCCTCAGCCTCGATGTTCCATAGTCCGTTGTGAGCCTTGCAGAGGCGGTCAAGCTCGGCATAGACAGGGTTGGTCCTGCCTTTCTCCTCGAAGTCGGTGATGGCGGTAAGCGGCATCTCTATGTGGGTATAGATCAGCTTCTTGCCACCTTTGATCGACGGGAGGTTCAGTGTGGTCTCAGGGACTACGTTGAGGCCGCCGATGTGGGTCACCAGACCGGCTGGGTCAAGGCCTTCGCTCATCATCTTGAGGGCTTCCTTCATATCATCGGTGTTGCCACCGCTGGTGCCTACGACGTGGGTGGAGGCATAGTGGACATTGTAGAAGTTGAACGGAGCCTTGAAATCGGAGCGGCCAGGGCCGGAGAAGAAATTCAGGCAGCCATCCTGTCCGAGGATGTCGTCTCCCTGCTCGACAACCGCGGGAACCGGAGCCATCACGATGACCTCATCGTAGCCGGTTCCACCGGAAATCTCACGCAGCACATCGACCGGATTCTCGACAGTGCCGGTGTTCACATAGCGGAGATCGATGCCACGGGAAGCGGCGAACTCCTTGGTGTAGAGCATCGCGGCACGGTCAAGACGGGTCTGATCAATGTCCGTCACAACGAAAAGGGACGGCCTTCTGTCCTCACGGCGGAGCACATAGTTGATCATCGCGAGTCCCATCGGGCCGACACCGGCCAGAAGTGCCATCTTGCCACCGTCCTTGATCTCCATCTGGTGAACATACGAACCCGGATGGGTGTGATAGCAGGCGTGCATCGCGCCGATCACGCAAGCCAGAGGCTCGCTCAATGATGCCGGATAGAATCCCGGACCATTGTAATGAAGGAGGCAGCCCATCTCCATCACATCGGAAGGGATGATGATGTAGGTGGCGTCACCTCCGGCGTAGCGATAGGAATATCCAGGCGCGGACAGCAGACCGGCTGGGCCGCCCTCGTAGTTAAGGGCCGGCTGGATTGAGAACTTGTCCCCAGGCTTGAATTGATCCTTCCACTTGGAGCCGACCTCTATGATCTCGCCGGCGAACTCGTGGCCGATGATCGTAGGATTTTCGGCGATGTCGTCCGGGACTCTCTTGTGGTCAGCCCCCTGGTGTGAAGACTTGTAGGAAGACATGCAAAGGCTGTCGCTGACAACCTTCGCGAGGATCTCGTCATCCTTCATCCCGGGGAGTTCAAACTCCTCGAGACGAAGGTCTTCCTTACCATATAATCTAACAGCTTTTGTAAGCATGGCCGTACCTTTTACACACCCTTCTTCGCGCGGATGACCTGCTCAGCGGTGGTCTGGTTGCTTACCGGAACATAGTCCTTCAGAGGGACGATCTTCTCGTTGATGGCATCCAGGAACCAGGACGGCTGAGGGAAGAACGCCTCCTCAAGCTCGTGGCAAGGGGTGATCCAGTTGCGGGAGCCGAGCACGACCGGAGCTGCGTCGAGGTCGTCAAAGGCCATCTCGGTGATGTTGGCGGCGATGTCATTGAGGTAGGAGCCACGGGCGCAGGCGTCGCCGGCGATGACGATGCGGCCGGTCTTCTTCACGGACGCAAGCACCTTCTCGTAGTTGAACGGCACGAGAGAGCGGGCATCGATGACCTCAGCCTCCATACCATACTTTTCCTTAAGAATATCAGCGGCCTCAAGAGCGCGGTACAAAGTGGCGCCGATAGTAAGGATGGTGATGTCCTTACCGGCCCTCTTGACATCCGGCTCACCGATCGGAATCTCATAATATTCCTCAGGCACACCGCCTTCGTGGAACATCTCGCCCTTGTCGTAAATCCTCTGACTCTCAAAGAATATGACTGGGTCGGTACCCTGAAGCGCGGCGTTCATCAAGCCCTTCGCGTCATACGGAGTGACAGGGAAGCAGACCTTGAGTCCAGGAATATGGCAGCACAACGAAGTCCAGTCCTGAGAGTGCTGGGCACCGTACTTCGAGCCGACGGACACACGGACCACAACCGGCATCTTCAGGATGTTGCCGGACATCGCCTGCCACTTAGGAAGCTGATTGAATATCTCGTCTCCGCAGCAGCCGAGGAAGTCGCAGTACATGATCTCAGGGATCACACGGCCGCCACACATAGCGTAACCGATGGCTGTCCCGATGATCGCGGCCTCGGCGATCGGAGAATTGAACAAGCGATGGTAAGGCAGAGCCTCGGTCAGTCCTCTATAGACAGCGAAAGCGCCACCCCACTCACGGTTCTCCTCACCGTAAGCGACCAGAGAGGCATCCTTGTAGAAGCGGTCGGCGACGGCCTCGAATATTCCGTCCCTGATGTTGTAGGTCTTCATCTTGCTGGCAGGCTTGCCGTCCTTGTCAAGATAGAACCTGGACTTGCCGGCGATCTGCTTGACGCGAGGATTCTCCTCCAGCGGCATATTCACATCCGGTTTCGCGTCGCTGAGGGAGTCGATGCTCTGGTTGGAGAACATCATATCACCAAGGAGCTCACTTTCCTTCACGAGATCCATGCGAGGGGAAAGTTCGGTGTCGATGGCAAGCTTGTAGCATTCGAATATGTTGGTGTCAACCTCCTTGCAGATAGCGTCGAGAGCGGCCTGATCAGCCACCCCGGCCTCTTTCAGTCTCTCACCGAACGCCAAGATGCAATCTTCCTTCTCCCAGGCCTCGATCTCCTCCTTTGTACGGTAAGACGACTGGTCGCTCGGAGAGTGTCCGCTGTAACGGTAGGTGACAACGTCCAGAAGAGCAGGACCCTTCTTCTCAAGAAGGTAGGCTTTCTTGCGGTTGAAAGCGTCGATGACCGCGAGAGGATTGTAACCGTCAACTCTTTCGGCATCCATGGCGTCGGCCTTGAAGCCGGCTCCCAGGCGTGCAGGGAACACATAGCCCATGGTCTCGCCCCTGGTCTGTCCACCCATGGCGTACTGGTTGTCCATCACGTTGAACAGGACTGGCAGCCCGCCCTTCATGTCGCCTTCCCAGAGTGTGTTGAACTGATCCATCGAGGCGAATGTCATGCCTTCGAGGACTGGTCCTCTGGCCATCGCGCCGTCACCGAGGTTGGCAACGACGATGCCCTTCTTGCGGTTGACCTTCTTGTAAAGGGCCGCACCCACGGCGATCGATCCGGAACCGCCGACGATGGCGTTGTTAGGATAGATTCCGAAAGGTGTGAAGAATGTGTGCATTGATCCGCCCAGACCCTTGTTGAAACCGGTCGTGCGGGCGAAGATCTCGGCCATCGCACCGTAGAGCAGGAAGCGGATTCCGAGCTCCTTGGTGTCATCGCCGTCGTAAGCCTTCTTTGCCACGTTGAGGGTGGCACCACCCCAGAACTCCTCCATAACCTTCTTCAGCTCATCCTCAGGAAGGATCTGAATGGAGCGGAGTCCCTTGGCGAGAATCTCACCGTGTGAACGGTGTGAACCGAAGATAAAGTCATCGGTGTCAAGGCAGTAGGCCATACCGACAGCGGCGGCCTCCTGACCTGCGGAAAGGTGGGCAGGGCCAGGGTTATTGTAAGCGACTCCGTTGTAGCCACCCGTGGTCTTGACCAGATTCAGCATAGTCTCGAACTCGCGGATGTAGGACATATCGCGGTAGATGCGGAGAAGATCCTCCTTTGTGAAATTGCCTTCCTTAAGTTCTTCCTTGACGGTCTTGTTGTACGTCATCACCGGAATCTTCGGAAGCTCAAGTTCGTGATCCTGAGGACGCAGGGTCTCGTTAGGATCGATGTAAAGCGCTTTTGGCATATCAGTATATTCTTAATTGTTTTTCGTCATTATTTTTAGCGACAATTTGTGGTCATTACGTTTACCAGCAAATCATTTTATTTCAACGCGAACGCTGTCTCCTTGATAATCTCGGAAACAGTCGGGTGCGGGAACACAACCTCCTTGAGCTGCTCGAGGGTCATCTCCGACTCGATGGCGATGCAGGCGCTGTGGATGATCTCCGAGCAAGGGTTGCCGAGCATGTGGACTCCGAGGACCTCGTGGTACTTCTTGCCGACGATGATCTTGCATATTCCCTCGCCGCCCTCGTTCTCGGCGACGAAGCGGCCGGCGTAGGCCATAGGAAGCTTGACGACCGAATATTCCTTGCCGGAAGCCTCGGCCTGCTCCTCGGTGAGTCCGACTCCGGCGACCTCAGGGTTGGTATAGACGATTCCAGGGATGGCGTCGTAGCGCATATGATCTTCCTTTCCAAGAATATTGTTGACCGCGACCTCGCCCTCGCGGCTCGCCGTGTGGGCCAGCATAGAGAAGCCGGTCACGTCGCCGGCGGCATAGACTCCTGGAATATTCGTGCGCATCCTGCTGTCCACCTTGATTCCGCAAGGTTTTCCGCCACGGTTCAGGAGCATCTCGACTCCAAGGTTCTCAAGGCCGAATCCCGTGATGTTGGCACGGCGGCCCACAGAGACGAGAATCTTGTCCCCGCCGACCCTCTGGGTGTTGCCCTCCGGATCCTCATAGACAACGGTGTTGCCCTCGATTCCGGTGACCTTGCACTTGAGGCAGAAGTTCACGCCACGTTTGGTGTAGATCTTCTGAAGCATAGCGCTGATCTCATCGTCAAGAGGTCCGAGAATCTTAGGAAGCATCTCAACCACAGTCACTTTCGTACCGAGAGTGCTATAGAAAGCCGCGAACTCCATTCCGATGACACCTCCACCGATGACAACGAGCTCGGACGGACGCTCTTTCAGAGAAAGGATCTCACGGTTGGTGACGATAACGTCTCCGGCCTCCTTCAGACCCGGGAACGGAGGCACGGCGGCCTCTGAACCGGTGCAGATGAGGATGTTCCTTGCGGCGTAGGTCTGGTCGGCGGCTGTGATCTTGATGCCTTCCGCGTCACGGCCCTGGATCATAGCCTCGGCGGCCACGACCTCGACATTGTTGGACTTCATCGCCAGTTTGACACCACCTACGAGTTTCTTCACGACCTTGTCCTTACGGGCGACGATCTTTGAATAATCGAACGTAGGTTCTTTCACATAGACCCCGTAGTGGTCACCTGTGAGGGCGTAGTTATAGACCTTTGCGCTGTAAAGGAGCGTCTTGGTCGGGATGCAGCCCTCGTTGAGGCAGACACCTCCGAGAGACTTTCTTTCAAAAAGGACAACCTTAAGGCCGGCGGCTCCGGCTCTTTCAGCGGCCACGTAACCACCCGGGCCACCGCCTATTACCGCTAAATCGTACATATTCGTAAATATTTTAGAATTCAACTTCAAGATTCTCAATCTCAACGGCGACCTGCTTGAGGAAACGGGTAGCCTCGCCGCCGTCAAGAGCCCTGTGGTCGTAGGTCAGGGAAAGACCGAGATAAGGGACGAACGCATAGACTCCGGCGCCCAGATCCTTCGGACGAGGGACGATCGTGCCGACTCCGAGGATCGCGCTCTGAGGCACGTTGATGACAGGTGTGAACCACTCGACTCCGAAACCTCCGAGATTGGAGACCGTGAATGAGGCACCCTCGGCGGAAAGCAGGTCAGGATTGATCGAGCCCTTCTTGCAGTCCTCAGCGACCTTCTTCAGAGCCTTGCTCAAGCCGATGATATTCAGGTCCTCCGCGTGCTTCACGCAAGGCACCATCAGTCCGCGCTCCGTGTCAACGGCGCAACCAAGATTGACGACATTGAATATCCTCATAGCGTCACCGAGGCAGTGCGAGTTGACCTTAGGGAATTTCTTCAGAGCCTTGATGACGGCGTAGCAGACGAAATCATTGATCGTGATGTTCACGTCGATCTTTCCTTCCTCAAGGGCCTTCTTCGCCTTCTTGCGGAGAGCCTGGACACGGCGTGCGTCAGCACCGAGCATATGGGTGAGCTGGGCCGTGTTCTGGAGGGAGTTGTACATCGACTTGGCGATGAGCTTGCGCATGTTGGACATCTTCTCGACCTTGAACTCCTCGCCTTCTCCGGCAAGGTTCTCGGTGTGGGTAGGTTTCCAGACCTTGAGGTCGGAGCCCTTGACCATTCCGCCGATTCCGGAGCCTGCGGCAGGAGCCAGGAGACCTCCGTCGGCCATCATAGCCTTGGCGAGTCCGGATTTCGGAGCGCCCTGTGCGGCTATGACGTCACGTTCGATTATGCGGCCGTGAGGGCCTGTGCCGGCTACCTGGGCGGTGTCCACGCCTTTTTCGGCGGCCAATTTGCGGGCTCTTGGGGAGACGGGGGCGTTGGCGGCAACGGTTCCGGTCGCCGAGCTTGCCGAAGCGCCCGGTGTCGCTGCCGCGGTCACTTCGATGGCTGGTGAGCCTTGTCGAGCCACTGGCTCTGCGACCGCATTTGCCGGCTCCGTGGCCGGTGATGTTGGCTCCGCGCCCGAAGCGGCAGATACGCCAGTCCCCGAAGGAGCATATTCAGAGAAAGATTCCCCCGGTTCGCCGATGACCATCACGTTGGTCAGGCAAGGGATCTCGTCGTTATCGTTGAAGAAGCAGGCAAGGACGGTGCCTTCGACCTTGGCGTCCTCGTCAAAGGATGCCTTGTCGGTCTCATAGCTGAAAAGGACATCGCCGACGGCGACTTTGTCCCCCACCTTTTTCTTGAATTCAGTGACAATGCAACTTTCTACGGATTGCCCTTGTTTGGGCATAATAACTACGTGTGCCATTAACTATAATGATTATTAATTTCTCTAAGCCGGATGCCGTTTGGATTTCGGGGAAATGGAAGCGGCACCACATACACACAAAGTTAAAATTTCTTCTTGACATAAAAAAGGATTATATTTGTACTCTACAAACGATTTAGCATATTTCAAATTCAAAATATCAAATAGAAAATGCAGTCAACAGAAGATCTGAAGAAGATTGCCTCCCAGGTAAGGAGGGACATCATCAGGATGGTCGTGAAGGCCAAGTCCGGACACCCGGGCGGATCCATGAGCAGCGCTGATTTTATGACAGCACTGTACTTCAATGTTATGGATCAGAACCCTGAAACTTGGACACGCGGTGGAAAGGATCAGGACATGTTCATCCTGTCGGCCGGACACCTCACCCCAATGTATTACTCAATCCTTTCGAGGGCAGGATATTTCCCGACCTCCGAGCTCGGCTCGTTCCGTAAGTTCGGAAGCCGCCTTCAGGGACACCCTTCAGTAAGGAAAGGCCTCCCTGGCGTGGCTCAGGCGGCCGGTTCCCTCGGACAGGGACTTTCAGTAGCGATAGGAGCGGCTCTCGCAAAGAAGGCTGACAACGACCCTCACTGCGTTTACGTTCTCTGCGGAGACGGCGAGACCGAGGAAGGACAGATCTGGGAGGCGGCGATGTTCGCAGCCCACCACAAGGCCGACAATCTGATCGCGATGACCGACTGGAACGGACAGCAGATCGACGGCACGACCGAGGATGTCGCCGGACTCGGTGACCTTGAGGCGAAATGGAAGGCTTTCGGATGGGAGGTCATCATCGCCGACGGACACGACATGGACAAGATCCTCGAGGCGTTCGCGCAGGCCAAGGCTGGTGTCGGAAACGGCAAGCCGAAGATGATCCTGTTCAAGACAGAGATGGGACACGGGGTTGATTTTATGGCGGGCACCCACAAATGGCACGGCAGCGTACCTTCAGAGGAGCAGTGCCAGAACGCCCTGAGCCAGCTTGAGGAAACATTGGGAGACTTTTAATTCACGAATATTATGAAGAAATATACAGATAAGGGTAAGAAAGACACCCGCAGCGGTTTCGGAGCCGGCCTTCTCGAAGCCGGAAAGGCTGACTCAAGAGTCGTGGCTTTGACCGCCGACCTCAAGGGCTCACTCAAGATGGACGCTTTCGCGGCCGAGTTTCCGGAGAGATATTACGAATGCGGCATCGCCGAGTCCAATATGATCGGCGTGGCCTCTGGAATGGCTCTCGCAGGCAAGATTCCGTTCGCGGGATCGTTCGCCGAATTCGTCACAGGACGTGTTTACGACCAGATCAGAATGGAGGTATGCTACGGTAAGACCAACGTCAAGATCGCTTCCTCACACGCCGGAATCACCCTCGGCGAGGACGGCGCCACCCACCAGACAATGGAGGACATCGCCCTGATGCGTGCCCTTCCGGAAATGGTTGTGATCAACCCTTGCGACTGGACACAGACAAAGAACGCGACGATCGCCGCGGCCAAATACGATGGTCCTGTCTATCTGCGTTTCGGCCGTCCTAAGGTTGCCGACTTCACACCAGACGAGCCGTTCGAGATCGGAAAGGCATACGTGCTGAACGAGGGCAAGGACGTCACCCTCTTCGCGACAGGCCACATGGTTTGGGAGGCCCTTCAGGCAGCCGAAGCTCTTGAGGCAGAGGGAATCTGCGCCGAGGTTATCAATGTGGCGACCATCAAGCCACTTGACACCAAGACAGTCATCGCCTCCGCCATCAAGACCGGAGCCGTGGTTGTCGCCGAGGAGCACAACATGGCCGGAGGCCTTGGCGAACTGATCGCCGGAGTGCTCGCCGCCACATCCCCTAAGCCTATTGAATATGTCAACGGACGTGACGAGTTCGGCCAGAGCGGAACTCCGTCCGAGCTTCTCGCCGCTTACGGAATGGACGCCGCCCACATCGTCGAGGCCGCCAGAAAAGTTCTGGAAAGGAAATAAGAAACAGAAATATTCATAAAAAACAGAAAAAAGTTAGGAGACATTTACGTTTCTTAACTTTTTTTCTGTTTACTATGCCTATATTGCCGCCCATGAACACGGCAGCCATAAGGAATATCCACGGTCCTTTTCCTGAATATTCAAAATGCCTGCGGCAAATGACAATAAACTATGAAAATCAAAGAGATCTGCGTGGACGAGAGGCCACGGGAAAAGATGCTCGCCAAAGGAGCGGACGCGATGAGCAACGCTGAATTGCTCGCCATTCTGATCGGATCAGGGACGCAGAAAGAGAATGTCCTTGAGGTGGCCAACAGGCTTCTGGCCGAAGGCAAAGGCAAGTTGTCGATGATAGCCGACATGGACGCCAGACGAATGAAGGAGATAGGAGGTATCGGCAGTGTCCGGTATGCGGCCATCGCCGCCGCCTTCGAGCTCGGGAAAAGATGCTGCCTGGAGGATCCCGGAATAGAAAAGGTTCCCTTGACCGATGCCGAGATTGTGTACAGGATGATGCTCCCCCGCCTCAAAGGGTTGGATCACGAGGAATTCTGGGTAATTCTTCTGAACAGGGCCAACTACATCATCCACAAGGAGATGATAAGCCTTGGAGGAATATCCTCAACTGTGGTTGATTCCAAGTTGGTGGTCAGGATGGCTCTGGACAAACGGGCCAGCGGCCTGATCATGGTGCATAACCACCCGTCCGGGAATCCTCGGCCAGGGCACAACGACCTGACCGAAACCGAACGCATGAAAAAAGCGGCGAACACTTTCGACATCGCCCTCCTTGACCACATCATCATCTGTGACGACTGCTATTTCAGTTTCGCTGACGACAAAGTGACAGTGGCGGAAAGAAAAAATTTGCTGCTCTGAAAATAAATCCTTACTTTTGATTTTCGGAAATCAATTTCGAAAAACCAATGAAAGTCATCAATCTTGGCGAGGCCGACTCGGTCCTCAACAACATCATCGCGCAGATGCGTGACAAAACCGTTCAGAAAGACAGCCTCCGTTTCCGTTACAACCTTGAAAGGTTGGGGCATATCTTCGCCTACGAGTTAAGCAAGGTGCTGGACTACAGTCCCAAGGATGTCATCACTCCGCTCGCCACGGCAAGGGTTCGCACCAGTGACGCAAAGATTGTGGTTTCCACGATCCTTCGCGCCGGTCTGCCTCTCCATAAAGGTATCCTTGACGTTTTCGACAACGCGGAGAATGCGTTCGTCGCCGCGTTCAGAAAGTATGACAAGGGGGACGAGTTCCACATCAATGTGGAGTATTGCACCTGTCCTGACCTGACGGGAAAGACGCTCATCATAGCCGACACGATGCTCGCGACTGGAGCGTCAATCGAAATTGCCTACCACAAGCTGATTGATGAGGGAGGAGAGCCGGTTCACACGCACTTCGTCTGCCCTATCGCCAGCATCTACGCCATCGAGTTTCTTCAGAGGCATCTTCCTGAAAACACGACACTTTGGACCGCCGCCGTTGATGAGGAACTGACCAGCCACTCCTACATCGTCCCAGGCCTTGGCGACGCAGGCGATCTCGCCTACGGAGCAAAGCTGTAAGCAGCTTTGCTCTATATCTTTCACCCCCAGTCCCTTCGGGACAGCCCCGGTGGGGCATTGGGGAGCGGTCTCCCCAAACCCCTTGCGTCGCTACGCTCCGTAGTCCATTAAAGTTCTTTCAATACTATGGGGAGAAGGTCCTGTGCGAAGAGCGTCAGACGAAAAAAGATTCCGCAACCATTCACCCGGATAGGGCGCGAAGCGTAGGTTGCGGAATCTTTTTTGTCTGACGCGGCCTGACCTAAATCCTTGCCGGTCACTTCGACGGGCTCAGCGACCACGGCGACATATTCAGTTACAATTACAGTTCCTTTCTGAGCCGAGCCTTAGGAATGTCAAGCTGGTCACGGTACTTGGCGATCGTGCGGCGAGCGACCTTATAGCCACGCTTGTTCATCTCGGCCACCAACTGATCATCTGTCAGAGGCTTACGCTTGTCCTCAGCATCCACACACTCCCGCAAAGCCTTCTTCAACTCACGAGTGGACACCTCCTCGCCATCCTGGTTCTCAAGCCCCTCCGAAAAGAAATACTTCAACGGATAGATTCCGAAATGTGTCTCGATGTACTTGCTGTTCACAACCCTTGAGATCGTCGAGATGTCAAAGCCGGTCCTCTCTGCTATATCCTTCAGGACCATCGGCTTGAGATGAGACTCGTCCCCGTCCATGAAATAGTCATGCTGGTACTCGATTATGGCCTTCATCGTGCTCTCCAACGTGTTGTAGCGCTGCTTGAGAGCCTCCACAAACCACTTTGCCGAATCCAGCTTCTGCTTCACAAACGTGGCCGCCTCCTTCTTCTGCCTGTCCGAAGACCCCTGCGCCTCCGCGAGAAGCTCGGCGTACTTGCGATTCACACGGATTTCAGGAATATTGAAACGAGGCATCGACAGTTTCAACTCTCCGTCCACAATGTCCAGCACGAAATCCGGCACAATCTGCTGAGCCTGATCGTTGTAGGAATCATCAATCTGGCCTCCCGGAGCCGGGTTCAGTTTGACGATCTTAGCCATGACGGCCTTCATCTCCTCCTCGCTCAGTCCAAGTTTCGTGATGATCTTCTGGAAATGCCTGTTTGAGAACTCCGCGAAATAGTCAGTGAGAATGCTCTCGGCGGTCTGCACAGTCTTCGTCTGCTTCTGAGCCCTCAGCTGAAGGAGCAGGCACTCGCGCAGATCCCTTGCTCCGACCCCTGCCGGCTCGAACTCCTGAATCACCTTCAACATATTCAAGACCTCCTCCGGGCTGGATTCGATGTTCGCCCTGAAAGCAAGATCATCCACTATGCTGTCTATGTCCCTGCGAAGATAGCCGTCACTGTCAAGGCTTCCTATTATGAATGCAGCGACATCATGCGCATGCTTTGACAGATTCCGGTAGCCAAGCTGTTCCATCAGGCTCTGCGTGAAACTCTCCTTGACAGAGAACGTGTTGTACTGAGGACGCTCGTCCTTACCATAGTTGTTCACATGAAGCTTGTACGCGGGAATCGGATCGTTCTCGTCGATCTCATCGATGGAGATGTCCTTAGGCTCATCATTGTCCTCGTTCTTTTCCGGAGCCGGAGAATCGTCAAGCACCGGATTGTCCTCCAACTCAGACTTGACCTTCTGCTCCAGTTCCTGAATCGGCAGCTCGATGAGCTTGATCGTCTGAATCTGAAGCGGGGAAAGTTTCTGAGTCTGTTTGAGTTCTAGTCCTTGCTTGAGCATAGTTTATTCCTGATTAACGGTCTCGACTGTGTAGGAATGGAACCGGTCAACCACAGGATAACCGATTGTCTCCCTTACTATGAAAGCGGTCGGGAAAGCCCCTTTGACCTGCTGAAGAAGCCGCATGGCCTCGGACTTGGTGCGGAAATCCCCGACTGTCACCCTGAAGAAAGGATTGGAATATGTCCGATAGGCCGAAACGCCGGGGAACATCCCCTTGAAACGCTCCAAAGCCGCTTCGGAATCATTCCTCGAAGTCTGCTTGTTGTCATTGAATATCCGGACTCTGAATCCGGTGGAAGTCCTTGAGGAATTAGCGGCCACATGGGACTCGAAAGCGTTCAGAATGCGCTGAGACTGATGCACGGTCACCTTTGAATCCCCTCCGCCATAACCGGAAAGGAGGTTGAATATATTCTTTCCCACCAATGTGGAGTCCATCGCCGCGCTTTGCCGATAGATGACGGAATCACGCTTCTCGGTTGTGCCTTGGGCAAGGGCCGTCGACACGGAGGCGAGAAGGAACAATGTGATCGCCAGGATTTTACGAACCGGAATATTCATAAATCTATTCAGTCATTTGATTAAGGTCGATATTCTTGAATTTCAAGGTGGTGCCCGCTCCGCTCTTGAGTTTAACGGTCGCGGTCACATCCGTGGTGAAGCCCTCCAGACTGCCCTTCTTCACGATCTGCATCAGTTTCATAAGGCTCACGCCATCGTTCAGGGTCGCCGTGCAAGGCAGGTCATAGACCTTCGAGCATTTCTTGTCCACGCTGATCGTGTCCGCCGTGTAGGTCGCGAAATCCTCTCCGTTGTACTTCACTGTCCCGCTGACATCCATCACCTTGAACGCGAATGTCGGATTGTCAATCCCGACCGCGAGCACCGCGTCTATCGAACGCAGGCCTTTCAATGAATATGACTCCAGGCCGCACGAGGTCACCTTTATGTCTTTGACCTTGGACAGACCGGAGCATCCGGAAAGGATGGCACAGGCCAGCGAAACGATGAGAATGCCGAATATTGTTTTCTTGAATGTCTTCATCTTGTCAACACTGTTTCCACAAAGATAATGAAAAATCCATAATAAGCATTATCGAATGGATTTGCCAGAATAGCCATACTTCCATAAAAAACATGCCACGATGGATTTGATGAACGTCATCAAGTCATTATTCAAGGATAATTATCTATCTTTGCGTCAAGACAGTTATTACGAATGAGCAAGAAGATTTACATAGAGACTTACGGTTGCCAGATGAATGTCGGCGATTCGGAGGTGATTTTCTCGATTCTCGGGAAAGAGGGGTATGAACGGACTGAGTCAATGGACGACGCGGACGTGATTCTCGCGAACACGTGCTCGGTCAGGGACAACGCCGAGCAAAGGATATGGGGGCGCATCGAGGTGTTCCACAAACAGAAGGAAAAAAGATCCGGCGTCGTGGTGGGGATTGTCGGATGCATGGCCGAAAGGCTGAAAGACAAGCTGTTGGACACGCACAAAGTGGACCTTGTCGCCGGTCCGGACTCCTACAGGACGCTTCCGACGCTGCTCCGGGACATCGCGCCGGACAAGCCGCAGATCAACGTGATGCTCTCACACGAAGAGACTTACGCCGACATCGTGCCGGTCAGGACAGACAGGAACGGGGTCTCAGCGTTCATCTCGATCATGAGGGGATGCAACAATGTCTGCTCGTATTGCGTGGTTCCTTACACCAGGGGCGCGGAAAGAAGCCGAGATCCTCAAACCATTGTGGATGAGGCCCGTGACGTTTTCAGCAAAGGGTACAAGGAAGTCACCCTGCTCGGTCAGAACGTGGATTCCTACAACTGGAAACCGGCGGAGGGGGAAGGATGTGACTTTCCGGAACTGTTGGAGATGGTCGCCCGGATCAGCCCTGAGCTGAGAGTGCGTTTCGCCACCAATCATCCCAAGGACATCAGTGACGAGTTGATCGAGACGATGGCAAGGTACGACAACATCTGCAATCATATTCATCTGCCGGTCCAGTCGGGCAGCGACAGGCTTTTGGAGAAGATGAGGAGACGCTACACCGCCGAGTGGTATCTTGAGCGTGTGGCGATGATCCGGGAGGTTCTGCCGGGCTGCGGAATCACCACGGACGTGATCGCCGGATTCTGCTCCGAGACAGAGGAGGACCATCAGCAGACACTTGAACTGTTCCGTAAGGTCGGGTTCGACTACGCCTATATGTTCTACTACTCCGAGAGACCGGGGACACTCGCCGCAAGGCATTATCCTGACGATGTTCCGCTCGATGTCAAGACCAGAAGGCTGAACGAGATCATCGCCCTGCAGAGCGAGCTGAGCCTGAAGAGCAACCAGAATGACATCGGCAAGACTTTCAGGGTTCTTGTGGAAGGGCCGTCAAAGAAGAATCCTGAAGAGATCTGCGGCCGCTCCGGCAGCAACAAGATGTGCGTATTCCCGGGCAAGGGACACAAGGCCGGAGATTATGTGGATGTCAAGGTGCTCTCCTGCACATCGGCGACCTTGATCGGTAAACTGGCTTAACGGCGGTCTATGTTGCAGTGGATTCTCACGGTGTTATACATACTCCTGATTCTCAGCGTCTTCACAATCATATTGGTTGACCGGGGAGATTCAGGAAGGAAGTTCGCGTGGCTGCTCGTCATCGCCGTGCTTCCTGTGGTCGGACTGGTCCTCTACCTGATGTTCGGCATCAACTACCGGCATCACTGGATCTTCAACCGCCGGCATCAAAGGTACAGGGACATATTCGAGGCCGGAACCACTCCGGAACTGAACAGAATCCTCTTCGGTCACGACAACGAATCAGCCATCCGTGAGGAGTTCCGGCCGCTGGCGAAACTTCTCGGGGCGGAAAGCTACCCGTCTGTCACGTCAGGCAACGATGTGGAGATCATCACGAGCGGACAGCGGAAGTTCGACCTGCTCCGCGAGGACATTCTGGCGGCCAAAGATTCAATCCACATTGAATATTTCCATTTCGGCAACGACAAGGGCAGCAAGACGATCAAGCGACTTCTGATGCAGAAGGCAAGGGAAGGGGTCAAGGTTCGTTTTCTGTACGAGAACATCGCCAATTTCCCGATAGCTTCGGCCTACTACAACAACATGAGGAAAGCCGGGGTCGAGGTTGTGAAGTTCACCAACCCAAGGATGCACGTCCTGGATCTGGCCACGAAACTCAATTACCGGAACCACAGGAAGATCGTGGTGATCGACGGGAATATCGGCTACACGGGAGGGATGAATATAAACGATCATTATTTCCGTCAGTGGAGGGACACGCACATGCGCATAACGGGCGACGCCGTGGCCGTTCTCCAGTACACTTTTCTGGACTCCTGGTTGACAGGCGGCGGGACGATCGACAAGGAGATGATCGAGTTTTACCCGATGGCGAAGAAGACGGTCACTGAGCCTGTCGAAGTGACCGCGCGGGAACACAAAGCATTGAACAGTGTCGCTTCGACAGGCTCAGCGACCAGGGAAACAGGATCAGCGACCGGAGATAACGATCTGTCAACCGAACAAGAAATAGACTTCCGGGCAACCCACCAGACGCTCAGGAACAAACTGGTTCAGATCGTCCCTGACGAGCCGGACCTTCCACTGCCGATCCTCCAGCTGAGTTACGAATGGGCTCTCCAGCACGCCCAGAAGTACATCTACCTTCAGACTCCGTACTTCGTTCCCACAGAGCCGGTTATGGACGCTCTCAAAACCGCGGCCCTATGCGGGGTCGATGTCCGTCTGATGCTCCCGGAAGTGGCCGACAACCTGCTGATGCGTCCCGCCAACAGAGCCTACTACGAAGAGGCCCTGCAAGCCGGAGTAAGAATATTCCTGCGAAAGGGAGAGTTCATTCACGCAAAGACCTTTGTCTGTGACGATTACCTCTCCAGCATCGGCTCAGCGAATCTGGACTTCCGCAGTTTCGCCATCAACTACGAGGTCAACTCCTACATCTACGATGAGGAGACCGCCCTGATGAACAAAGGAATATTCATGTACGACCTCAGGCAATGCCATGAGTTGACTTTGGAGGAATGGAACGCCCGTCCGTGGTACTGCCGGATCCTTGAAAGCTTCATCCGACTTTTCGCGCCTCTTCTGTAGAAATCGCTTCCACAACCCGGAAATCCTGTATATATCCGATCACTAAAACTGAAAATCAGAGTAGATCGACCAGTGATCCGAATAATACTCGATCGCCGGATCGTACTGAGCCTTCACCACCCGATATGTCAGGATTCGCAAGCCTTTGCCCTTTGAGAACCAAATGTGGTCAATGTAGGAGCCACTGTTGCCATAGCCGTTGTTCGTGGCCTCATCCTGAGTGTCCTGAGCCGCGTCCTTGGCAAGATTGTAAGAATCCCTGATGGAGTCAAACACGACCGAATTGGCCGCGGCGTTCCAATCCGCAGTCAGAAGGACAGGAAGATCCTCGGTATTGTACATCTTCACCCGCTCCATAATCAGTTTCATCTCAGCTGATCTGACATCGTTGTCCTTCGTGTCAAGATGAGTGTTGAGATGGAATATTCTCCGTCCGTTATCCTTCAGCTCAAACTCCGCCCATGTCGCCTGACGTTTGTACTGAGCGCCGAGAGCGGGAGCCTTTATCGGCTCATCCGGAGTCTCGGACAATGAGAAAACGCCCCAGCGGACAAGGCTTACGGCATCCGTGCGGAAGAATATTCCCACGGCCTGTCCAAGCTCGACCTCCTCGTTGGTGTCCTTTGGAGACGGATTATCGCTCCAATCGCTCATAACCTTGCCCACACAGTCATAGCCCAGAGGAGCCAGCTGATCCTTAAGATAATTCCATTGCGAGAGGTAAGCCTCCTGCGTGCCGATGATGTCAGGCTGAATGTCCTTGTACATCGCCACCAAGGCCGAGCGACGGTTCTCCCATCGCCTAGGGCTGTCCAAAGGCTCGCCGGAGTCTCCAGTCCAGACTCTTATGTTGCTGGACATCAGGCGGAACTGCTGCATCGCGCCTATCGAGACCTTCATTCTGCCTATCTCTGCCCGCTCAAGGCCACGTATCAGGTATATTCTGTAGGTCTCCTCATAGACGAAATTGTCGGGGAGGGTGACGCTGATGCCGTCGGTGGTGATGTCGCCCTCCTCCAGAATGGCCTGGAACCTGTACTCGGCGTCCAGCGTCTCGAAGATCAGAGCGTCACCAGCACTGAATCCCTGACCTTGGATGTTCAACCTCTCTCCGGACTGCACGGTCGTGTCTTCCATCCTAAGGTTGTAAGGGAGGATGAATCCATCATCGTCCTTGCACCCGTGCAGCAATGCGGAAACCGCAAGTAGCATAATTCCCGCCATTATATTCAAAAATTTCCTCATAGCCAATCCTATTTGTAGTGTTCCGGGTTCTCGTCCTGCCATTCGTTCACTCCGTCACGGATGCGGTTCCTGAAAGTCAGGGTGTCTGTCACGACCGACTTGGTCCCGTCCGCGTTTGCGAAGCTGTAGTTCAGGAATATCTTTCTGTCTTGCAGCAACTTGGCATTATTGTACCCCGAACCGAGATCCTCTATCGCCACGGCATCGGCGGAAGCGAGGGTGATTTTGCCGTCACTGAAGGTGATCCTGACAGAACCTGCTCCTTTCCCACGGTAATTTGTCTTTACAGCATCAGGAGCAACCGTGCTGAGGGTATAGACCTCGTGTGTCTTCTCATCCGAAGGAATGGATGTCGGATAGACATCAGTGTCTATCACATTGCCGGAAGCGTCGGTCACAACGGTCTTTCCACCGTGGTACCAATTGCCGAAAAGCATATTCTCGTACCTGAGGGCGATGATCTCGTATGAACGGGAAAGAAGGACTGTGTCCACATCGGCGGATGTCAGACGGAAGCCGATGGCATAGTACGGATGACTGCCTGCTCCCGGAAGCGCAAGGAACGCTGCCGAATCAGCCTTGACAGTGATTGTGCCGGTGTGATTCCCTTTCTTTATCCGGAAGCGCTCTCCCTCCGGAATCTTCACCGCGCTCATAGGAAGCGGAGTGAAAGCCTTGATGCCGCTTAACTGAACAGCGTTCTTGACATAGTCCTGACTCACAGAGCCGACCGTCGTCCGGCCGCTCATCTCCGAAAAGGCGTTGAACGGCGTCTCGGCGTCCGGCACGAAGAACCGGAGATCCTCGGTTATCAGATTGTCGTCAAACTCATACCAGATGTCACGGTCATATTCATTCTTCATCACTCCCCCGAGGACAGCGCCGATCTTGAACTGCATTCCCTCTCCCACCACGAAGGTACGAAGGTCGTACTGGTAGGCAAGGTAGGCTCCGCTGTAATCAAAGTCCTGGACATAATCCTTGTAGCAGCCGGTCAGCGACAAAGCCACGGCGACTGACGACAGCAGGATGCATATTTTCTTGATATTCTTCATATTACTGTTTCTTTAATGTATTAACGCCAGTTGTCCCATCCCTCATTCTGTACCATTCCGGTCTTCGCCGCGTCGTAGTAGGGAATCGGTAGCCAGCGGGAATTGAACTTGCGGGTCTCGACAGTCTCATAAGTGATGGACGATCCGTCAAAGACAGGTTTCTTCACCTCAACATTTATGTTCTTCTGCCAGTCTGCGTCGGTAGACCATCTCCTGAGATCCCAGAAACGCTGGCCCTCGAAACATAGCTCGATGTGCCTCTCGTTCCTCACAAGAGCGTCGAAAGCGTCCTTGCCCTTTGAGGCAACCTCATCAAGATAAGGGTCTGATACAGACCCAAGACCGGCGAGGCCATCGTTTGTCGGACGGTTACGCAGATAGGCCAAAGCCTCTTTCGCGGTGTGGCCGAATATCTCTGTCTCAGGGCCTGCGGTCTGGTTCGCGGCTTCCGCGAACACAAGGCACATCTGCGCCCATCTGAAGAAGAAGACCGAGCGAGGCTGCGTGTTGACCTTGTCATCATTCTTGTTCCATTCCTGGTTCACAAATTTTTTGACATAATAGTTTGTCAAAGTGTTGCCGACTCCACCGGCCTCGTCCTTGCCGCCCACGGACATGTCGAAGGTGTACATCGTCTCATTGCTGGACGGACGCACCACCTTGGCTCCATTGTAGTTGACGGTACTGTAGAAACGAGGGTCACGGCCGGAATACGGGTCGGCGGGATCATAGCCGGAACGCGGATCATCAATAGGATAGCCATTCGCCATCGGGAAAGCGTCCACAAGGTTCTGGGTCGCGCCGACGGAACCGCTGCCACGGAATCCCTGCGGATAGAAAAGATTCTCCATACTTGAGTTCGTCGTCCAGCTGGAAGAGAATATGATCTCCTGAGAGTTAGGCCAGAGCCAATCGAATTTCAGGGAAGGGTTGAAGCCGTTCGGCTGCGCTCCGTCCCTCAACAATTTGAAATCCATCACCTCGGCGGCGTACT
>OLGM01000404.1_pt1 | contig 28636 bp, 22 predicted proteins | sample 1606001 | NCBI WGS metagenome assembly OLGM01 (sample SAMN03283294) | human gut metagenome | biome: human-associated habitat; material: feces | host: Homo sapiens | place: Peru | collected 2012
AAAAAGAAAATAAGTCTGTAAGCGATTTTTTTGCTTACAAACTTATTATACGAGAGGGCGTAAATGTGAATGCATTTACGCCCTTTCGCTTCTATATTTGAGGACCTTTCATCTTAACTATAGCAAACCTCTTAAATAATGCAGTCCCTTTACAGCGGTGATAAAATATAGTGTAGGAAATGATAGTATGCTACACAATGAAGCTAGAAAACTGGTATTGGAGGCCTGGGATAAAACTCATAATGCCAGGGAAATTGCAAAATATTTTTCAGTAAATGAAAGCACCGTATACCGCCTTATAGAAGAGCATGCACGCACTGGCAGTTATGAGACCAGAACGCAGCTGAGAGGCCGGAAAACAATTCTTACAGAAAAACAGCACCACGATATTCTGGAACTTGTACAAGAACAACCAGATATCACGATGAAGGAATTTGCGAGAAACATCAAAACGGAAGCAGAGTTTCCGAACTCGCAGAGGAATATGCTTTATCGGAAAAGAGCATTCAGCGGATCCTGCGCTGCACAGCAGCAGACGGAAAAAATACGGACTGAATACAAAAACGGAAAGACAGCCATGGAAGAACCCCCGGGCTGTCTTTTGTATTTCTGTTGCTTTTTTTTCGTTTTTCCTTGCATTTCAGAAAGATGCTGTTATAATAAGGGAAAGTGAATAAATATACATCACATGAGGAGAGAAGGAGATTATTATGAAAATGAATTTTGCAAAAAAAGCAACAGCACTTGCAATGTCCGTTTTGTTTGCTGTTTCGATGGCAGGATGCGGAAGTTCTGCATCTACCGCAAAGAAAGTAGAAGTAACATCCGTAGAGGATCTGGCAGATCTGAAGATTGGTGTACAGACCGGAACAACAGGTGATTCTCAGGCGAGCGATGCCGTTAATGCAGATTCCCAGATGCAGCGTTACAACAAAGGCGCCGATGCTATTCAGGCACTGAAAAACGGAAAGATTGACTGTGTTGTCATCGATTCCCTGCCGGCAGAAAAATTCGTTGCAGCAAACGATGATCTGAAAATTGTAGAAGGCATTTTTGATACCGAAGAGTACGCGATGTGCTTCAAAAAAGGAAATGAGTTAAGAGACGAGTTCAACACTGCATTGGCAGAGCTGAAAGAGGACGGAACTCTTGATGAGATCATGAGCAACTACATTGGTGATGAAGTCGGCCAGCATCCGTATGAGTCCCCGGCAGATGTGGACCGTTCCAACGGAACGCTTACCATGGCAACCAACGCTGAGTTCGAGCCGTGGGAGTACAAAGAGGGAACCGATATCGTTGGTATCGATGCTGATATTTCCCAGGCGATCTGTGACAAGCTTGGCTATGAGCTGAAAATTGAGGATATGGCATTTGAAACTATCCTTGCATCCGTCAACAGCGGAAAAGCAGATTTCGGCGCAGCCGGAATGACCGTTACTCCGGAGCGTGAGGAGAGTGTTGATTTCACCGATACTTACGCAAATGCAACGCAGGTTGTTATTGTAAGAAAGTAACCTAATAAGAGGAAAAAGAGCGGCTGTCCGCCAGGCAAAATGGTGCAGCCGCTCTTTTTGCAGGAAATGAAACCACAAAGGAGAGATGTATTCTATGGAAAATTTACAGCATCAGTTTAACCGCTACTTTGTAGACAACGGTGCTACAGAGTGGTGGCTGACCGGTCTGAAGACGACGCTGCTTGTCACGGTAATTGCACTGTGCATCGGTGTTGTGCTCGGACTTCTCATCGCGCTGATCCGTTCGACACACGAGCAGACCGGTAAATTAAAACTTTTGAACATTGTGGCACGCGTCTATCTGACGATTATCCGCGGAACGCCGTCCATGATTCAGATTCTGTTTTTCTATTCCGTTATTTTTGCAACTGTAAACCTGAACAATATCGTGATCGGCGGAATTGCATTCGGTATTAACTCTGGTGCGTACGTTGCCGAGATCTTCCGTTCCGGAATTATGTCTGTGGATAAAGGACAGACGGAAGCGGGACGAAGCCTTGGTTTAAATTCGGCACAGACCATGCGTCTGATTATCATTCCGCAGGCGTTTAAAAATGTTCTTCCGGCGCTGATCAACGAGATGATCGTGCTGTTGAAAGAGACCGCCATCATCGGCTATATTGGAACCATCGATATTACAAAAGCAGCAACCCTGGTACAGAGCCGTACGTACGATGCGCTGGTTCCGCTTCTCTCCGCAGCGATCTTTTATCTGATTCTTGTTATGATTCTGACCTATTTCATGGGCAAACTGGAAAGGAGACTGCGTAAGAGTGACCACTAACGAAAAAGTATTAATTAAAGTTGAAAATCTGCAGAAGAGCTTCGAGGATAATAAAGTTTTAGACGGAATCAGCACAGAGATCCGTCAGGGAGAAGTTGTCGCCGTTATCGGTCCTTCCGGTTCCGGAAAATCGACGTTTCTGCGCTCCTTAAACCGTCTGGAAATTCCAACCGGCGGAAAAATTTACTTCGAGGGCGTTGACATCACGGCGCCGGAAACTGACATTGACCATGTGCGTCAGAAGATCGGAATGGTATTCCAGCAGTTCAATCTGTTTCCGCACAAAACCGTTAAGGAAAATATCTTGCTCGCTCCGGTGACGTTAAAACTGATGACACCGGAAGAAGCAGAGAAAAAAGCGATGGAGCTTCTGACCCGTGTCGGACTGCCGGACAAAGCAGATGCCTATCCGGGAAGCCTTTCCGGCGGACAGAAGCAGCGAATCGCCATCGCGCGCGCCCTTGCGATGAATCCGGATGTCATGCTGTTTGACGAACCGACTTCTGCACTCGATCCGGAGATGGTAGGAGAGGTTCTGGAAATTATGAAAGAGCTTGCCGAATCGGGCATGACCATGGTCGTTGTTACACACGAGATGGGTTTTGCCAGAGAGGTGGCAACCCGCGTCGTCTTTATCAACGAGGGAAATATTCAGGAGGAGAATACGCCGCAGGAATTCTTCGCAAATCCGCAGCACCCGCGCCTGAGAGAATTTTTATCGAAAGTATTATAAGGAAAAGAAATGAGAAAAACCGATGTTCTGTGAAAATAACACGCACAGAACATCGGTTTTTTGATGTTATAGAAAGAACTTATTTGGAAATCGGGCGGGTAGCTTCTTTCAGCCACTCTTTTTCGTCCCCTTCCAGATAAGGAGAAATCTTCTCATACACTTCTTTGTGGTAATTATTCAGCAGCTCGACATCTTTCTCCGTCATATACTGCGTATCGATACCGTCGAGGTCGATCGGAACCATGGTAACGAACTCAAAGCGCATGAACTGGCCATACATGTTCTTTTCTGCTTTGCGGCAGAGCATGAGGTTCTCGGTACGGATACCGTGGCTTCCTTCAATATAGATACCTGGTTCGTCGGAGGTCAGCATGCCTTCCTCGAGAACGGCATTTTCCATGCGCTCCGGAACCATTTTCCAGCGGAAACCGTTTGGACGCTCATGGACATTTAAGAGATAGCCGACGCCGTGGCCGGTTCCGTGATTGAAGTCAAGACCTCTCTCCCAGAATGCCTGTCTTGCGAGGTAATCGAGGTTGATGCCGATGCATCCATGGAGAAATTTTGCGTTTCCAAGACGCAGGGTTCCCATCGCGGTGATGGTGAAATGCTCTTTTTCTTCCTCAGTCAGCGGTCCGACAACAATGGTTCGTGTGATATCGGTTGTTCCTTCATAATACTGTCCGCCGGAATCCACGAGGTACATGCCTTTTGGCTGTAGAACGGAGAAATCTTCTTTCGTTGCCTGATAATGGCACATAGCGGCATTCGGGCCGTAAGCGGAGATGGTTCCGAAACTCGGCTCAATGTAGCCTTCCTGCTCTTTTCGGAAGGATTCCAGTTTCTCTGCAACGGAAACTTCGTCCATCGGGATTTTGCCGATGTTTTTCTTTAACCAGTAAACGAAACGGGTTACAGCAACGCCGTCTTTGACGTGGGCTTTGCGGATATTTTCCATCTCAACTGGTGTTTTCAATGCCTTTAAGGAAGAAGCCGGGTTCATCACATTGACAATCGTGTTTTCGCCCATGACGCTCTGGCAGATCGTGTAGTTGACTTTGGCTTTCTCCAGAAGAATCGTTTTTCCTGTGATGCCGGCAGTGAAATCATAGACAGCATCGTATGGATGAATCGAAATACCAAGACCGGCAAGATACTGTTTTACTTCATCATTTAAAGTTGCTTCCTGAATAAACAGATGGCCTTCGGTTTCGGTCAGAATGAGGTAGGAGAGGACAACCGGATTGCACGGAATATCGTTTCCGCGGATGTTCAGCATCCAGGCGATATCGTCGAGTGCGGTCAGGATATGCACCTCGGCACCGTTCTCTTTCATCTTTTCGCGGACTTTTGCAAGACGGTCAGCAGCGGACTCGCCGGTATATTTGGAATCAAGAATCCATACCGGTTCTGCAGAAAGTGCTGGGCGGTCGGACCAGATTTCACCGATCAGGTCACTTCGATAGGAGAGAAAACGCTCCGGAAGTGTCTTTTCCAGTGTCTCACCGAGCATCTCATTGACAACGCGGCCGTCGAAACCGATGGTCATGCCTTCTTTTGTATTTGCCTGCAGGTATTCCTCTACGGTCGGAACACCTTCCTGGCCCATTTTCATTAAAGTAACGCCGGTTCCGGCAAGCTCTTTGGCTGCCTGTACGAAGTAGCGGCCGTCGGTCCAGAGGCACGCTTCATCCTGGGTAATAACGGCGGTTCCGGCAGAACCGGTAAAGCCTGTGATATACGTTCTTGCTTTAAAGTAAGTTCCTACATATTCAGATTCATGGTAATCGGCGGTCGGAACCAGATAAGCGTCCACGCCGTAGGCTCTCATTTTTTCGCGGAGAGCAGCTAATCTTTCTGGTATCATAATTTTTTCCTCATCTTTCTTTTCGAAAAATACTGCCGGCATTTTTTTTCAGGATGCCGACATTTTTATTCTATCACATTTTCCAGATCTGTCAAAGTGATGATTGAGAATTTGTCTCACTGTTTCCGAAATTTTCTAAAATCGTTTCGCATTTGGAGATTTTTCCTATTTTTCAAGAGCTTTTTTGTACCATTTTGGTTAAAAAAGCAGTAAGATAAAAATAAAGTGAAAAGCGTGGTGAAACTACGCGAAAAAGCAGAAACTATGAAGAAAGGGGGACATACTGTAATGCATACAATATGTCTGAAAGACAACTGGACATTAACTGTCCTCGGAAAAAATGTTTACGATATTCCGGAAACTCCAATTGAAACGAAGGTACCGTCTACCGTTTACGGCACCCTTCTTGAGAAAGGCCTGATCCCGGATCCGTTTTATCGTGACAATGAGCTCGATGCACTGAAATTGATGGAGAACGATTTCGCATACGAGACAACGATCGTGATCAGTGAGGAAGACAGAAAAGCGGACCGTCTGTTTTTACACTTCGACGGAATTGATACCATCGCAGATGTTTATCTGAACGGAGAGAAAATCGGCTCCGCAGACAACATGAACCGTGTCTGGGAGTATGATATTACCGATCTTGTTGCAGGTGATGCAGCCGATACCGTATATCAGGTAAAAGTGGTTCTGCATTCCCCGACAAAATTCATCGCAGAAGAAGAAGCAAAATGCCCGGTTGGAGCAGCATCCGATGCAATGCCGGGATTCCCGCATATTCGTAAAGCAGCCTGCATGTACGGCTGGGACTGGGGTCCGCGTCTTCCAGATGCAGGACTGTTCCGTGAGGCTTCTGTTCTCGCAGTAAAAACTGCCCGTCTGGCACAGGTATTTGTAGGACAGGAGCATCATGTAACTGGAAAAACCGTTCATGGAAATGTGGTTGACTTCGTCCGCCTGACCGCAGATGCTGAAATCGAGTGGATGCCGGGTGTAACCGACGGTAAAGCAAAGATCGTAATGACCGTTACTTCCCCGGATGGAAAAACCGTTCTGACCGCAGAAAGCGGCACAATGGATCCGCTGACCAATTCTGCACCGGCAAAGAATCTGACCGGACTTACCTGTGATCTTCGCAGCAACCATGTACAGGCTTCCCTTACCGTAGAAAATCCGGAGCTGTGGTGGCCGAACGGCTATGGTGCACAGGCACTGTATCAGGTAAAGGTGGAGCTCGTTGCAGACGATATCCTGGATACCTGGGAGAAGAAGATGGGTCTTCGTACCATCACCGTAAATACTGACGTGATGGAAGATGAAGTCTTTGATGAGCACATGACCGGCCAGTCACCGGATTACGATGACGGCGACAACATGATCATGACCAGCGGTGAGAAAAAAATCATCATCACCGATAAACCTGCAAAGACCGTAAAGGGCCGTAACTTTGCGTATGAAATCAACGGACTGCAGATCTTTGCGATGGGCGCTGACTACATTCCGGAGGACAATATCTTAACCCGTCAGACGAGAGAGCGTACCGATCTGCTGCTGAAATCCGCACAGGAGGCAAACTTCAACTCCCTGCGTGTATGGGGCGGCGGATACTTCCTCGATGACTTTTTCTATGATGTCTGCGATGAGAGAGGACTCCTCATCTGGCATGACTTCATGTTTGCCTGCGCATCCTACGAGCTGACAGATGACTTCGAAGAGAATATCTCCGCAGAGATCCGTCAGAATATGCGCAGACTCCGTTCCCATGCAAGTATTGCTCTGTGGTGCGGAAACAACGAGATGGAAACCCAGTACGAAATGCTGGCATGGCAGAAATCTAAGAAACAGACGTATGATTACATCCATCTGTATGAGTACATCATTCCGAAAATCGTCAAAGAAGAGGATCCGGAGAAATTCTACTGGCCGTCATCCCCGTCTTCAGGCGGAAATTACGAAAACAGCAATGCAGAGAACGTCGGCGATACCCATTACTGGGGTGTATGGCACGGAAGCGAGCCGTTCACCGCTTATCGTTCCCACCATTACCGTTTCCTGTCCGAGTTCGGATTCCAGTCCTTCCCGGCACTGCAGACTGTAAAACGGTTTACTGAAGACGGCGACCGCAACATCTTCTCCCGTGTCATGGAAATGCACCAGAGAAATACGGCTGCCAACGGAAAGATCCTGAACTATATTTCACAGACCTATCTGTATCCGAAGAATTTCGACGAGCTTCTGTACTGCTCACAGCTTCTTCAGGCCGATGCGATCCGCTACGGTGTTGAACATTTCCGCCGCTTCCGCGGTACCTGCATGGGTGCTGTTGTATGGCAGCTGAACGATATCTGGCCGGTAGCATCCTGGGCAAGCGTGGACTACTATGGAAACTGGAAAGCCCTGCAGTACGCAGAGAAGAAGATGTTTGCACCGGTCCTGCTTTCCTGCGAGGAGCACGGAGAGATCGATCAGAAACCGTTTGTCAACACACTGCCGCATCCGATTGATGTCAGTGCAGACCTTCATGTTGCCAATGAGACCGGTGAGCCGATCGTCGGAACCGTAAAATGGTCCCTGTGCCGTCCGGATTCTTCCGTAGTCAAAGAGGGAGCCTTCGAGGTGAATGCACCGGCTTACGGCGGACAGTGGATGCCGCATCTTGATTTCAACGATCAGGATCCGCTGGAAGTTCATCTGACCTATGAGCTGGTTGTTGACGGAAACGTAGTATCTTCCGGATCAACTCTGTTCTGCGCACCGAAGCATTACCATTTTGCAGATCCGAAGCTTTCTGTATCAGTAGACGGCGATACCGTAACTGTAACCGCAGAGAACTTTGCAAAATCTGTCAGCGTAGAGACTGAGAACGGTGTGCTTCGTCTGGACGATAACTTTGTAGATATGGAAGCCGGAACAAAGACCTTCCGCATTCTGCCGACCGCAGACTTCACCGCAGAGGGAATCGGCGTATCGGGCGCATACCGCGTAAGAAGTGTTTATGAGACTGCAGAGAGATAAGGAAAAAGTTTAAAGAAATACATAAAAAAGAAAGAGCGTGCAGCAAATGCCTGTGCGCTCTTTCTCTGAAAAATTTCGAAAACAGATGATCGTTACCGTCCAAGCTGGAGTTTTCGTGCCTGCTTCGGCGTGACGCCTTTCAGTTTTTTGTAGCAGCGGATAAAGTAACTGCAGTCCGTATAACCGACCTCCCGCGCGATAAACGAGATGTCGTGGCTGGAAAACAAAAGCATATTTTCGGCTGCATTGATCCGGGTTGCTGTAATGTATTCCTTGCAGGTCATATTGTACCGGCGGTAGAAATTCATGGAAAAGGTGGAGTGCGACATATTGCACATCGCGGCCAGTTTTTCTACGGTCAGCTCCTCAAAGTAGTGGGAATCGATGTATTCGGAAATCAGGTCAAACCCGATTTCATAAGAAGGATGAACGCCGGGAGCCAGAAAGAAATCACCATTTTTCTGCCAGATCCGCGCAAACTTGGTGACGATTTTCCGAAGATCGGCAGTTAATACCATCGAATAACCGAATTCTTTATTCTGATATTCGGAAAGAACATCGGAAAAAAGCGGAAAAAGATTCATTTGGGCCGTCTGTTCCGGAGAAAAGATACAGGGACAGCGGTAGGCGTGAATCCCATGCAGCATGGCGCGCAGATCGATTTCATCCGTTTTGCAGGACGGCAGAAGATTGGGATCGAATTTGATCACATCGTACTGAACCGGAGAAGAACCTCTCGCAAGAGCGATGGAGTGGACGCATTTGGGCGGAAAAAGAATGACAGCGCCCTTCGTGCAGGTGGATATGACATTGTCAAGGGAAACTTCGATTTCGCCTTTGCGGACGTAGAGAAGTTCTACATAATAATGCCAGTGCGCCGGAATCGGCAGGAGGTCGCGGGTACTGTCAGAAAGAAAAGCCTCGTAGGGGGAAGCAATTGGATCGATGTATTCGTATAAGTTGTTCATGCCAGTGATGTTAAAAACCTTTCGTCTGAGTTACGTTCTATTATAACCGCATTTTGCAGTACTGACAAGACGACGGGAAACGATGAAGAGGAAATACTAAAAGAGAAAGGACAGGTTACAAAAAAATACCATGCAGAACACAACAAATGATATGACAAGAGGGAACAGCATGAAACTGATTTTTCAGTTTTTTCTGCCCATTCTGATCGGAAATCTGTTCCAGCAGCTTTACAGCTTCGTGGATTCCATGGTTGTCGGAAAAGGAATCGGAGATACGGCGCTTGCTGCGGTTGGAAATACGAGCTCCGTCCATTTTCTGATTATCGGCTTTGCCGTCGGACTGACGGGGGGTCTTGGCATCTGCATTTCGCATTCTTTTGGCGCAAATGATACGAAAAAGCTGCGGAAAGAAATTGCCATGTCGGTCTATATCTGCCTTGCCATCGGAATTGTGATCACAACGTTTAGCCTGATTCTGATGCGTCGGCTTTTCTTGTTTTTACAGACGCCGGAAGATATGATGACCGATACACTCGTCTATTTTGGAACGATTCTTGCGGGAAGTACGATTACGATTTTAAATAACTTTGTGATGACACTGTTGCGTTCCGTTGGAAACAGCAAGGTACCGCTTGTTTCCATGGTGATTTCCGCATTTGTCAATATTTTCCTGGATCTCCTGTTCGTTTTTCCGATGAAAATGGGGGTTTTCGGTGCAGCGTTTGCAACTGTGCTTGCACAGGCAGTTTCGGCATTGTACTGCTTCTGGCATATCCGCCGTGCACCGGAACTGATTCCACAGAAAAAGGACTGGAAAATAAACGGTTCTATCTTATGGACGTTGACCGGAAAGGGGCTTCCTGTTGCCGTGATGAACTCGGTCACTGCCATCGGAGGTATGGTTCTTCAGGTATTTGTCAATCAGATGGGAACCGCGTATGTGGCAGCGTATGCGGCCTGTATGAAGGTCTGCGGTCTCTTTGAGCAGCCCGGAATTACAGTCGGACTGGCGCTTTTGACATTTACGGGACAGAACTATGGTGCAACAAAATACGGCCGGATCAAAAGCGGTGTATGCGCAGGCATTATCTTATCCGTTCTTGTTAATCTGCCATTTGCCGCACTGGAAATTTTTACTCCGAAATTCCTGGCTTCACTGATGCTGAATGATCCGACGATCATTTCCTATACCTGCATCTTTCTTCCGATCACCGGAATCGCATTGTTTCCGCTTGGATGGCTCTTTGTATTTCGGAACGCCTGTCAGGGTATGGGAAAAACGGTATTGCCAATGATTTCCGGTGTCCTTGAGGTTGTGATGCGTGTTGGTGTTATTCAGATTGCCGTTCCGCGCTTTGCATTCCGCGGTGTGGCATTTGCCGAAATTTCTGCCTGGATCGGTGCGGGTGTCATGCTGATGGTGACATATCTGGTCTATCAGATGCGGTTGTCGAAAGGATTGTCAAAATAAATTCTCAAATCATAAAAATCCCGGATAGCCGGTATTCCTGCGGTAAAAGCAGAAACCGGATATCCGGGATTCTTTTTAGTTATGTTTGTTTTCTACCGGTGTTCCCATATAATAAAAACCGCGGCACTCATCCAGATATACATTCTGCAGCGTGCCGATCAGGGAAGCATCACCTTTGAAATGAACGAGCGTATTGTTACTCATACGGCCGGTCACAAGGGACGGATCCTGTTCATTGATGCTCTCGACGAGAACTTCCTGAACTGTGTGGGTATGTCTTGCCGTTACCTCACGGGAGATTTCCTGTACTTCAGCAAGAAGACGGTCGAAACGGTCCTTCACAACATCGGCCGGAATCTGATCCTCCATAGCGGCAGCCGGTGTTCCTGTTCTTCTGGAATACTGGAAGGTAAAGGCGCTGTCGTAGCGGACCTTACGTACCACATCCATCGTTTCGAGGAAATCTTCCTCTGTCTCGCCAGGGAAACCGACGATGATATCGGTTGTCAGGGAGACATCCGGTACTTTCGCGCGGATGCGGTCAACAAGGTCAAGATACTGCTCTTTCGTGTAGCGGCGGTTCATCAGCTTTAAGATGCGGCTGCTTCCGGACTGGAGCGGGAGATGAAGATGGAGGCAGACCTTTTCGCAGTCGCGCATCGCATCGATCAGCTCCTCAGAGAGATCCTTCGGGTGGGAGGTCATGAAACGGATGCGTTTCAGACCTTCGATTTTATTAACCTCGCGCAGAAGCTGGGCAAATGTCATCGGCTCCTCGAGATTCTTTCCGTAAGAGTTGACGTTCTGACCGAGCAGCATGATCTCCACAACGCCGTCTGCAACGAGACGTTTGATCTCTGCAACGATTTCCGCCGGCTTCCGGCTGCGCTCGCGGCCGCGCACATACGGTACGATACAGTAGCTGCAGAAGTTGTTGCAGCCGAACATGATATTGACGCCGGATTTGAACGGATATTTCCGGTCAACCGGAAGATTTTCCACGATTTTGTCGGTATCTTTCCAGATATCGATCACCATGCGGTCCTCGGTCATACAGCGGACAAGGTATTCAGCGAAGCGGTAGATATTGTGGGTTCCGAAAATCAGGTTGACGAAATGATAGCTTTTTTTGAGCTTTTCGACAACGAGCGGCTCCTGCATCATGCATCCGCAGAGGGAGATGATCATGCCCGGATTTTTCTTTTTGTATTTGCCAAGCTGTCCGAGACGGCCGTAGACGCGGAGATTGGCGTTTTCACGGACGGTACAGGTATTGTAAACGACAAAGTCAGCATCCTCGGTCTCCACAATGTGGTAACCGACGGTTTCCAGGATTCCCTCGAGCTTTTCAGAATCGCGGGCGTTCATCTGGCAGCCGAATGTTGTGATACAGGCAGTCAGGAATTCTTTGCCGTTCTTTTTCGCGCGTTCCGGGACGAGCTGCTGTTTTAAGAGCGCCATAAAGTAATACTGGCGCTGCGGTTCTGCTTCCGGGGCCGGGAGTGTGATATCAACGTCCATCAGGTCGATGCCGGAAACCTCTGCATCCGGAATCGTTCTAAGATCTATTTTCATAGTTGCTGTTCCTCTTTTCTGGGTAGTAAAAATCATGGCAGAATGCCGAGAAAAAAGACCCGTCGCATCGGATCTTATCTGTCTGTTATTTTATCGTATCTGTGGGAAAATAGCAAGGAAAAAAGGTGCTGCAATCGAAACAGAACAGCAAACCGAAAATTTTACGGTTTTTCAAAATTATAACAAAATTTCAGAACCAATTCTTGACAAATGACAAAAATCGCGCTAAAATTACAGCCGTCGTGTAAGATAAATTCTGGGAAGAGAAAAAGTAAATGCGGAAAAAGCGTTTGCAGAGAGCTGTCGGAGAAGGTGCGAGACAGCAGCGTGTCCGGATTGAACATCATCTCGGAGAAGGGAAACCCAAAGAACTGTTTTTATTTAAGATAAAGACAGGATTCCAGTAGGTTTTCACGGGAGTTTCCCGTTACAGAAACCGCGTATGCTTGTGCGTTGTATTCGTACTTGTTTCAAAGGAGAGACAAGGGTGGTTTGCGGAAAAAATATGGTCCGTCCCTGGTTATCGTGGGGCGGCTTTTTTTATGCAGAAACACCGGTAATACAACCTGGCAAGAAACAAATCCTGCTGCAAAACACGCGCAGACAGGAAAAGGGAGGAAACGTATGAAAGTGTACAAAAAAATCATGAACGGCGTGGCATTTGTCGAGAAATTGATTCTTGTGCTGTCCACGATCCTGATTGTTGTGCTTACGGTCGGAAATGTCCTGTCCCGTAAGATTCTGCATCAATCCTGGTCATTTACCGAGGAACTCGTCGTTGCGGTATTTGTCCTGATTACACTTCTCGCTGCAGCGCTCGCTGCCCGTGACGGAGAGCTGGTCAATCTTTCTTTACTGCCGGACCGTCTTTCAGAAAAAGCGAGAAGAATTCTGCTGGTGGTCAACACGGCTTTCAGTGTTGCATTTACCGCAGTCCTGTTTAAATACGGCATGGACAAGGTTCTGACCCAGTTAGCCAACGGAAAGAGAACCTTCGTGCTGAACTGGCCGGAATGGATTTTCTGGTCCTTCGTACCGATCGGAGCCGCCTGCATGACGCTCCACATGATCGAGTATCTGATTGATACCTTTGTAAAAGCGAAAGAGGAGGGAGAAGAAAAATGATCAGTGCAATTCTTTTTATTTCATTCTTTATTTTCCTGATCATTGGTATTCCGATCGGCATCTGCCTCGGTTTATCCTCGATCTGCGCAATTTTGTATTCCGGCACATCGCTGACGATCGTTGCCACCAACATGTATTCCGGCATCAGCAAATTCCTGCTGCTTGCTATTCCGTTCTTTGTCCTGTCCGGAAACATCATGGCAAAAGCGGGTATCTCCAAGCGGCTGATCCGTTTCGTTGATACGTGTGTCGGCCACAAAAAGGGCGGTATCGCCATCGTGTGCGTTATCGTTGCCTGCTTCTTCGGCGCCATTTCCGGTTCCGGTCCAGCTACCGTTGCAGCTCTTGGTATGGTTCTGATTCCTGCCATGATCGAGCGCGGCGGCTTCTCCGCACCGTTTGCCACAGCGCTGATGGCGACATCGAGTTCGATCGCAATCGTCATTCCGCCGAGTATCGCATTCGTTGTTTACGCATCCATCACCGGCGTATCCATTGCAGATATGTTCACCGCAGGTATCGTTCCTGGTATCCTGATGGGTGTTGCTCTTGTAATCGTTGTTCTTCTTGAGGCAAAGAAACACAACATTCAGCCGACGCAGAAGAAGGCAACGGCAAAAGAGAGATGGGATGCCTTCAAAGATGCATTCTGGGGATTCCTGATGCCGGTTATCATCCTTGGCGGTATCTACGGAAGTATTTTCACTCCGACCGAGGCAGCAGCCGTTTCTGTTGTGTACGGTCTGTTCGTCGGAATCTTTATCTACAAAGAAATCAAAATCAAAGACCTGTGGGATCTGATGGTAGACTCCGCGAAGACCACCGGCGGCATCATGCTGATCGTAGCAAGTGCTTCCCTGTTCTCGTTTGTCTGCACCAAATTCGGTATCGCGCAGGCAGCTTCCGATCTGCTGGGAAGTGTTGCACATAACCAGTTTACATTCCTGCTGATCGTCAACATCATTTTCCTGATCGCAGGATGCTTTATCGATGCAAACTCTGCCATGTACATCTTCATTCCGATCATGCTTCCGGTCTGCAAGACACTTGGCTATGATGTCGTTGCATTCGGTATTGTGGCAACGGTCAACCTGGCCATCGGACAGGTAACTCCGCCGGTAGGCGTCAACCTGTTTGTTGCTATTTCTGTCAAACTGAAAAAAGGAATGGAAGTTACGATCCAGCAGATCTCAAAGGCCGTTATGCCGATGATTGCTGCATCCGTTGCTGTACTTCTGCTGATCACCTACGTTCCGCAGATTTCCACGTTCCTTCCGAAAGCTCTCGCAGGAAAAGATGGTTCCTACAGCGGTACGGTAGCTGCTGCCACGAATTCCGATGCGTCCGGAGATGACAGCCAGACCAGTACCAGCGGGGATAATGGAAACAGCGAAGATTACAATGATATCGCAGATTACAGCGATCTTGACTGGCCGGAGCAGACATGGAACTTCACCTGCTCGACCACCGAAACCAGTACCTGGGCAGAGGGCGGACGCAAGTTCGGCGAGCTCATGGAAAAAGCAACCGGCGGAAAGATCAAAGTCAACGTTTACGCCGCAGACCAGCTGACCAACGGAAATCAGTCCGAGGGTATCCAGGCGCTGATGAACGGAGATCCGGTACAGATTTCCATGCACAGCAACCTGATCTACTCTGCCTTTGACCCGAGATTCAACGTTGTTTCCCTTCCGTTCCTGTTCGACTCTGTAGAGGATGCGGATGCCAAACTCGACGGCGAGGCCGGTGAGAAATTAAAAGAGATCCTTTCCGAGTATAACCTGCACTGCATGGGAATCGCGGAGAACGGTTTCCGTCAGCTGACGAACAGCAAGCAGGGAGTAACATCTGTCGATGACATGAAGAACCTGAAAATCCGTGTGGCAGGAAGCAACCTTTTAATGGAATGCTACAAACGCTGGGGTGCTGACGCGACCAATATGAACTGGTCCGAGACATACACCGCGCTGCAGCAGAAGACCGTTGAGGGACAAGAGAATCCGCTTCCGGCAATCGACGCAGCAAGTGTACAGGAAGTACAGCCGTACTGCTCGATGTGGAATGCAATTTACGACTGCCTGTTCTTCTGTATCAACGGAGATATTTACAATTCTCTGACACCGGAACAGCAGAAGGTTGTCGATGAGGCAGGCCAGAAGGCTGTGGATTACGAGCGTGCGATCAACCGCGCCGGTGACGATGAGATCATGGACCGCTGGCAGAATGAGAACGGTGTCAAGATCACCAAATATGAGGATATGGATATTGATTCTTTCAAACAGGCAGTTGACGGTGTGGATGAATGGTATCAGAGCGAACTGGAGAGCCAGGGCTATGAAGATGCCAAGGATCTGATTGAAACCTTTACGAAGGAAGATACTTCTTCTGCATCGAAGTATGACGTAGAAGACAGAAGCGACCTTGACTGGCCGGAGCAGACATGGAACTTTACCTGCTCGACCACCGAGACCAGTACCTGGGCAGAGGGCGGACGCAAGTTCGGTGAGCTTATGGAAAAAGCGACTGGCGGCAAAATCAAAGTTAATGTTTACGCTGCAGACCAGCTGACCAACGGAAACCAGTCCGAAGGTATTCAGGCGCTGATCGACGGCGACCCGGTACAGATCTCGATGCACAGCAACCTGATCTACTCTGCCTTTGACCCGAGATTCAACGTGGTATCTCTTCCGTTCCTGTTTGACTCCGTAGAAGATGCGGATGCAAAACTCGACGGCGAGGCTGGTGAAAAATTAAAAGAGATCCTCGACGAGTACGGCCTGCACTGCATGGGAATCGCGGAGAACGGTTTCCGTCAGCTGACGAACAGCAAGCAGGAAGTGAAATCTGTCGATGATATCAAGAATCTGAAAATCCGTGTGGCAGGAAGCAACCTGCTGATGGAATGCTATAAACGCTGGGGCGCTGATGCGACCAACATGAACTGGTCCGAGACATATACTGCATTGCAGCAGAAGACCGTTGAGGGACAGGAGAATCCGCTTCCGGCAATCGATGCAGCCAGTGTACAGGAAGTACAGCCGTACTGCTCCATGTGGAATGCGATCTACGACTGCCTGTTCTTCTGCATCAACGGCGATATCTACGACAGCATGACACCGGAGCAGCAGGAAGTGATCGATGAGTGCGGCCGCCTCGCAACCGAGTACGAGCGCGAGATCAACCGCGCCGGCGACGACGAAATCATGGACCGCTGGCAGAACGAGAACGGCGTAACCATTACAAACTACGACGATATGGATATTGATTCCTTCAAAGAAGCAGTGGACGGCGTAGACGAGTGGTACCAGAACGAACTCGAAAGCCAGGGTTATGAGGACACGAAAGATTTGATTGATACCTTTATAAAATAAGAATATGCAAAGTGGAAAATCCATCCGTATGGCGGGTGGATTTTTCCGCTTTTATGGCGTATACTGGAGAGAGTTTGAAAAAGAAACGGAGAGAAGCGAATGGAAGACGGAAGGACAGCAAAAGTAAATATCGACGATTGGGCGTTTATCCCGATGATTCCGTTCGGGCTTCTGGCGGGATACTGGGGAACGATGGAAGTGCGGATCACGGCGCTTGCAGAAGAAGGCTTTCAGATCCGTCTTGCGCGTACGGCATCCGAAGCACAGAAACAGGAGATGCTGGAACTGGCGTTTTATGATTATGATACAACATCGTACCATCGGCTTCCTATCTGCGATGCACGCCTGGTGCGTGAAAAACAGGAGCAGTTTTTTACAGTTTATACGTTTACAACAGAACTGGAAGCATACCGCAGAGAGGTACAGCGCCTTGCGATGCAATACAGCCGCTATATCCGCTGGAAGACGGAAGGTGACGACGCAGTGCTCGCGGAGGAGATGACGGGATATCCGGCCAGGGAGGATGCGCAGCACTTTGAAAGTCTGGAAGAACAGAAACAGGTGTGGTTTGCGATGATCCAGGAGAATACATTTGAGGAGATCCGGCGCGGAGCCTGGGAAGGAAATCCGTTGGTGAAACCAGAACTGGCACTGGAGATTGACTGCCCCGCATGGTATGAAAAATATCTGGAACTGGATGCAGCCGCCTTTTTTACGATGTATTTTCGGAAAAATCAAATCACGCCAGCGCTGGATTTTCAGCCGGACCGCCTGTATTTCGGAAATGCCTTCTGCCCGCATCTGTTTCCGTCAGAGCGTATCCTGCAAAAACTGATTGAAAAAGCCTGCCGGGAGCATTTCGCTGTGACACTTGTCTTTCCCATCCTGCAAGAGAGAAAACGCCATGAGACAGAATACCTGCTGGAAATGCTGGATAACTGGTGCAGACAGCATCAGGAGAAACTGGAAATCGTCGTAAATGACTGGGGAACAGCAGCTTTGGCGGCAGAACGGAAAAATTTTATGGTCTGCCTTGGCATTCTGCTGAACAAGCGAAAAAAAGATTCACGCATGAAGTATAAGCAGGGAAATGACGCGTTGTTTCGTAAAAACAGTCTGAATGCAGAGTTCTATCGAACGTATTTAAAAGAAAACTTTGGAATCGATCGGTACGAGTGGGAGAGCTTCGGCTTCCCACAGATATTTCCTTCAGGGGAAAACAGTCTGCATTTCCCGTTTTACCAGACCAATACCTCACAGCACTGTACGCTGTACGCGGAATGTGTCAATGGAAACCGGGGCGCACAGGAGCAGGTGACGGACTGCCTACGGTACTGTGAACGGCAGGCATTTCTTTATCCGAAGCATCTGCAGATGATGGGACGATACAATTCTCTTTTTGCGTTGGCCCCCGCGCTGTTCCAGAATCCGGCGGAAATGGGACGGGCATATGCAGCACATGGAGTGAAACGGTTTGTCCTGAATCTGCTGTAGGAATGTGCTGATGGGAACGAAAAAAGATGCTGCATTTCCAGAGAGGAAGCAGGGAGATCATAAGAGAAAACAGGAGAGGAAGACGAAAACATGAAAATTACAGCAGGACTTGGATCCGTGGACGATTATATCCGCTATGTGAAAGCCGGTGCGGACGAGCTTTTCTGCGGTTACGTTCCGTTTTCCTGGGCAGAGAAATACGGCACGGTCATGGCGCTGAACCGGAGAGAAGTGCTGAGTTATAATGTACAGATCGGGTCATACAGTGAGCTGGAAATCTTATCGGAGATGGTTCGCCGTTATCAAAAGCCGGTTCATCTGACCTTTAATTCCCTGTACTATCTCCCGGAACAGTACGCCGAAATCACCGGAATCATCCAGAAGTGCCGTCGGATCGGTTTCGAGAGCTATATCATTGCGGATCCCGCGCTCCTTGTCTATCTGCGGGAACACGGCATCGACTGTGAGGTGCATCTAAGCGGCGATCTGGGAACCGTGAATACAGTGATGACCGACGTTTTTGCAAAGCTTACCCCGAAGCGCATCATCTTTCAGCGGAAAAATACGATTGCGGAAATGCAGGAAGTGATTCGCCATATCCGTACGGAACATAAGGCGCAGACCATTACAGAGTTTGAAGCGTTTGCCCTCAATGAAATGTGCCAGTTCAGCGGCGCGTTCTGCAATTCGCTGCACTGCGATGAGATGGGATACCTGTGCCGCGTGCCGTACTGGAAAAGACCGGTCGGGAAAAAAATACCGGAACCGTCCGTGAAAGGGACAGTCCCGGGAGAAATTATGGTGGAAGAAGGAGAGGATCTCGGCGATGAGAGCGGCTATCTCTGCGGAGAAAGCGGCTGCGGACTCTGTGCGTTAAAGCAGTTATCCAATGCGGGAATCACACATTTAAAGCTCGTCGGACGCGGAAACTATGCCGACTTTATGGAACGCGACATCCGGAATCTGCGCTGGGCACTCGATATTCTTGATACGGCCAAAAGTGATGCAGAATATCGAAGGAAGATGAAAACCGAACTCTTTCCGAAGGGCTGCGGTCATCTCTGTTACTACCGTTGATGCTTCTTTTCTGGGAAATTTCTGTAGGTTCCGGCATGCCTGCGAAAATCGGCGTTTTGCACACAAACTTTAGTTAGAAGTGTATTCCGATTGTTCTTATTGACTAAATATTCCCTTTGGGAATACAATGTAGAAAAGACAAAAAGGAGGGATACCACATGCAGGCACTTTCAAAGAAAAAAACCGGTGATATCTGTACCATCAAATGGATGTTTGGAATCCCTGAAATTCTGGATTTTCTGCGGAGCCGCAAAATCGAAGAGGGCAGCACCATACAGGTCATCCAGAAAATGGACGGCGGATTAATCCTCGGCATGGACGGAAAGCGAATCGCACTGTGCGACGAAGCAGCAGACCGGATTCAGGTGTGAAATCGAATCTGCCCGGCAAATAGAAAACGAGCGGAACTTTGAAAAAAGGATCCGCTCGTTTTCTATTTACAGAAATCGTCCGATGAGAACTTCCGCGCCGCCGATAACGGCAGCGAGAGGAATACTTGATACAGGACAAAGGAAGAACCAGCATGTTGAAAAAAATGTCGATGCAGCATAAAGCGTCACCAGCAGTGCAGAAATACTTCGCAGATTTTTTGCGCAGAACCGTTGCGGAGCAGACATCAGTTAGGGTAAAATAGAGCAGATCTTAAGAAAAAAGGAAGTTAGAAATTTATGACATTACTAGAAATGATACAAAAAGAAAACGCTGCTGCTTTCACACATGGCGGAAAATTTCATGCGGATGATGTGTTTTCTGCCGCACTGCTTCTGCATTTCAACCCGAAGCTTACGATTCAGCGCGGAAACCGTGTGCCGGAGGAGTTTGACGGGATTGTTTTTGACATTGGAAGAGGGGAGTATGATCATCACCAGAAAGACAGCCGCATCCGGGGGAACGGAGTGCCGTACGCGGCGTTCGGCCTTTTGTGGGAGGCGCTTGGTACAGAAATTTTAAGCCCCAGGATGGCAGAATGCTTTGATGAGAAATTTGTACAGCCGCTCGACAACAATGATAATACGGGTGAAAAGAACGAGCTTGCCAGCCTGATCGGCATGTTCAATCCTGTGTGGGATGACAGCCGCGGAAGTGATGCTGCTTTCTTTGAAGCGGTAATGTTTGCCGGCCGGATTTTGGAGCATAAATGGAAACGTTTCCGCGCGGATGAGCGGGTGGAGCAGCAGTTTGCGGAACTTCTCAGCGCACATCGGGAGCGGATCGCCGCAGAGGAAAAGACGGAAACGATGGATGAAAAGATTCTGGTTCTTTCCGGGTTTTTCCCATGCCAGAAGCAGCTCTCCGCGACGGAAATCGCTTTTCTGGTCTTTCCGTCCAACCGCGGCGGCTACTGTGTTCAGCCGGTGAGAAAAGAAAACTCGTCTAATTATAAGTATGAATTTCCGGAAAACTGGCTTGGGCTGGAAAATGAAGCTCTGCAGGAAGTGACAGGTCTTGCGGGTGCATCCTTCTGTCACAAAGGGGGATTCCTTCTCACTACAGAGACACTTGCCGATGCCGTCTCTGCCTGCCGTATCAGCCTTATGGGATCGCCGAAAGCGCCGGTTGTGCTCTGCGTCGGCACGGATACAGAGGACGAGCTGATCCATCAGATGCCGGGCATGGAGAACGCCGAGATAGTTCATAAACCGATGCCTGCCAGACCGGAACTGATGATCGAGGGCAGTTACGCGGAATCAGTGCTTGAAAAGACGGAATGGAAGACACTGCTGCGTGAATACATTTCCGATCTTTTGAAAGAAAAACCAGAAGCAGTGTGCATCGGCGGCGATCTCTTTGCGGCTTATCCGGTCATGCATCAGCTTCGGAAGAAACATATTCCGGTTCTGACCGCATCGGAGCAGAACGGAAAGCGGATTCTGGTCCGCATTCCGTCCGGTTTCTGAAAAATTACAGATAATCTCTCTCAATTTCGCGCGTTAAACAGAAAAATTCCTCAATATATAATTTGTTTCTTTGCATCTGCTGCTATCTGTGGTACAATATAGAAAATACGTGAAATTTTGGAACAATGGAAAAGAATGATAGTATTTTTTCGTTTAACTTCGAAAAAACAGGCCAGACTTCACAGGAACGATACAATTTTGTAATCCGAAATCCGAATGGCCTGGTTATAAGAAATCGACAAACAGCAGAGAGGAGAGGGCAATAAATATGATTTCAAAGAAAAAATTTGGCACAACAGTAACAGCGTTCGGTGTGGCAGCTGGAATGCTTCTCGGTTCGGCGGCACCGGCTCATGCGGAGGAGACGGCGAAAACGGTGCAGGAAACGCAGAAAGAACAGGCAGATGCACCGTCCACACAGAGTGAAACGGAAAATGAGAACGCAGAAAAAACGATTGCTCCGGCAGAAGAGACTGAGAAACCGGGGGAAGAAACAGCAGCATCATCAGATGAGACTGCAGCTTCCACGGAAGATCCGGAAACACCAGATCCTGCTGAGGATCCAACTCCTGGCGAGACACCGGAAGATCCGACTCCGAGTGAGACGCCGGAGTCAACGCCAAGTGAAACACCGACACCAACTCCGAGCGAAACGCCGGAACCGTCTGTGACCCCGGAGCCAAGCGAAACACCGACGCCAGCCCCGTCCGAGACACCGGCGCCGACAGAGACTCCGGTTCCAACTGAGACACCAACACCAACGCCGACCGAAACGCCAAAGAGCGATGAAACACAGGCGGATGACTGGATTCAGACGATTGATTATGGAAAATATATCAGCGCCATGAAAAAAGATCTCCGTGCAGGCTTTGCACAGATCGATAAAACATACGCCTACGCCAAGGTCGACACGAAGTTAAATGTCCGTGAGAGCGGTTCCACCAGTGCACGGATCGTCGGAACCCTTCCGGCAAAAGCACTCTGCTTTGTGATTGCTGATGCAGATCAGAAATGGGTTTACATCGAGTCCGGTGATGTCCGCGGTTTTGTCCGTACGGATTATCTGCAGCAGGGAAAGGAAGCCCTGGAATATGTGACCAGCACCGGAGAAGACCAGATGAAACTGGCAGATCAGGTGATTGATCCATCTGCAAATGAAGCATTTAACTATAAGAAAGAGACTGTATATGAAGTAAAAACTTCAACCGGAAACGGTATCATTACATTTGCAAAACAGTTTGTGGGCAGACCGTATGTCTGGGGCGGAAACTCTCTGACGGACGGCATTGACTGCTCCCACTTTGTATGGCAGATTCTGACCCGCTGCGGCGCATACGATGGTGAATATACAACATCCGATGGCTGGCGCAGTCTTGGAACCGAGGTTACAAGCCTCGATGAAGCGCGTGCAGGCGATGTCATCTGCTATAACGGCCATGTCGCACTGTACGACGGCGAGGGAAAAATCGTGGAGGCACTGAACGAAAACGCAGGCATCACCTGCAACCGCCCGGTAGACTGCGACACGATTCTGACGATCCGCCGCTTTGCAGCCGATGATGAAATCGGCGGAACAAACGCCGAAAAGATCTGGAATTACTTCCTGATGCACGGCTTCACAAAAGAAGGAGCTGCAGGAATCATGGGAAATATTGCAAACGAGGCATCTACAGACCTCAATCCGACACTGCTTGAGTACGGCTCCACCAGCCGCACGAGCCTCAGCGGAGAGCAGTACACCAATCTTGTCGATGCCGGAATCATCTCACGAGATGAAGTCATCCGCAGCGCCCGCTTCGGCCTTTACAGCGGCGGAAGATACGGCTACGGTCTCTGCGGATTCACGGATCCGACCATCAAAGAGTATCTGTGCCGCTATACCATCGACCTCGGAAAGAGTCTCGGAAGCCTGTCCGGACAGCTCGACAGTCTGCTCGCTTATCTGAACGATTACAATCCGAATCTTCTGGACCGCCTGAAAAACGCAGAAGATGTCGACACAGCAGCGACATCTTTTATGCGCGAATACGAAAAATGTGCAAATCAGGGTACGCAGCAGAAACTCCGCACAACAGCAGCAGAGCAGATCTACAATGTGATGGAATCGTACGATTCACCGGTGGATGTGGAATAAAAGGACAAAAAATTTATCAATAAGAAAGTGCCTGTCAGGCTGAAAAACACTGACAGGCACTTTCTTTACGATTGATTATTTTTCCTGTGAATCCAGAATAATTTTCCTGCAGTCCAGAAGAGACGGGCTCACATGATCACAGATCGACGCGAGTTCTTCCGTATACGGTGTCAGATCCGGGATCATGCAGGAGACAGCGCCGGAGGCGCGGGCAGCTTTGAGACCGTTGATGCTGTCCTCGGCTACCATGCATTCTGTAATCGGAATCTGCAGAAGAGAAGCGGCCTTTAAGAAAATCTCCGGGTCCGGTTTGCTGTTTACGACTTCATCTCCACAGACGGAGGCATCGATATACCGGTCAATGCCGGACTGCTTCCAGTAGCCTTCAGCAACGCTCCGTGTTGTAGATGTGGCAATAGCAATTTTGATCGAATGCTCTTTCAGCCAGGAAAGAAACTCGTGAAGTCCCGGCTTTTCCGGGACGCCGTTGCGCTGAATATAATCATTCAGATACGCCGAACGGATGGCGCGCCCCTCATCGTACGTCACCTTTCCGTGAAACCATTCCTCAAACAGCTTTCTGCTCCGAAAAAGTGCACTGCCACGCATCTGTGCGAGATGTTCTTCCGTGAGCGTAAAATTTAGTTCACGGGAAGCTTTAAGCCAGCCCTCTTTCATTACAATTTCGGTGTCAAACAGAACACCATCCATATCAAATAATACTGCCTTTATCATAAAAGATTCCTCCCAGAGAGTAAAAGGAAACAGGCGGTTTTCCTTTACTCTGTACTCTGATTTTTTTAAACTATCTTCAGTATACGAAAAATTTTGAAAAAAGACAAGTACATGACTGGATCCATGTATATTACAATCACACTTGACTTCAAGTAAGCTTAAAGTGCTATTCTGATAAAAAAGGACAAATCAGGAGGAATAACAGAATGGAAAAGTCAACGGTTTATTTTACCGACTTTCGATGTCCGGTGGGAACGAGTCAGCTCGACAAGCTGAAAAAGCTCTGTATCGCTGCAGGCATCAAGGACATTGATATGGAGGGAAAATTCGTTGCAATCAAAATGCACTTCGGCGAACTGGGAAATATGGCATTTCTTCGTCCGAATTATGCGAAAGTGGTTGCAGATCTCTGTAAAGAGCAGGGAGGTCTTCCGTTCCTGACGGACTGCAATACGTTATATCCGGGCAGCAGAAAAAATGCCCTGGAGCATCTTGACTGCGCGAATCTGAATGGATTCAATACCATTACCACAGGATGCCAGATTATCATCGGAGATGGACTGCGAGGAACCGATGAAATCGAAGTTCCGGTTGTCAACGGAGAATATTGCAAAACAGCATTGATTGGCCATGCAATCATGGACGCGGATATCTTTATCAGTCTGAGCCATTTCAAAGGCCATGAGGCAACGGGCTTTGGCGGTGCACTGAAAAATATCGGTATGGGATGCGGAAGCCGCGCCGGAAAGATGCAGCAGCATGCCAGTGGAAAACCGGCAATCAATACGGATGTCTGTCGTGGCTGCCACCGCTGCGCAAAAGAATGCGGAAGCGATGCGATTTCCTATGTAGATAAAAAAGCAGTCATTGACTATGATAAATGCAAAGGCTGCGGCCGCTGTATCGGTGCCTGCAGCTTTGATGCGGTATATAATCCAAACAGCAGTGCAAACGAGCTTCTCGACCGGAAAATGGCGGAGTATGCACAGGCTGTCTGCCATGGACGTCCGTGCTTCCATATCTCTCTGGTACAGGATATCAGCCCGAACTGTGACTGTCATGGGGAGAACGATGCTCCGATTCTGCCGGATATCGGAATGTTTGCAAGCTTCGACCCGGTTGCACTTGATCAGGCGTGCGCCGATGCCTGCCTGAGTGCAACACCGATCGAAAACAGTCAGCTTGGCGAGCACCTTGCAGAGCCGGGATGGCACTGTCACCACGACCATTTCAAGGATTCCAACCCGAACATTGAATGGCAGGCAACCCTCGACCAGGCAGAGAAAATCGGTCTTGGTACGAGACAGTATGAACTGAAACGTGTAAAATGATGCGCGAAAAGCTCCAGCTTCCCGGATGAAAAATCAGCGAGAAGCTGGAGCTTTTTACGATCAGATTTTTGCATTGCTTTTTGGGTCTGCTATTGTTTTATCCGTCTTATATCATCTCCAAAAACGCCTTATGAATCCGCACATCCGGGTCGAGTTCCGGGTGGAAGGAGAAGGCCATCTGGCTTTTGTATTTTACACCGACAATCCGTTCTTCCACAACGGCGAGTACTTCCACGCCGTCCTCCACAGATGCGATATACGGCGCACGGATAAACGTCATCGGCACTGTTCCGATTCCTGTAACCGGTGCTTCTGTGTGGAAGCTGCCTAACTGGCGGCCGTAGGCGTTCCGCCTGATGCACATCGGAATCGTGCCGAAATACTGCTCCGGCTGTCCCTTGATCTGTCCGTCGATCGTTTCGGCCAGAAGAATCGCACCGGCGCAGGTCGCGAGAACCGGCATGCCGTTTTCAATCTGGCTCTTAATGGTATCGAACATGCCAAGCTCTTTTAAAAGCTTTCCCTGAACGGTACTCTCGCCGCCCGGCAGTACAAGTGCATCGTAAGGCTCGGCAAGATCGCGGGCCTGCCGCAGTTCGATGCATTCGGCGCCAAGCTGCTCTAATACTTTTTCATGTTCTGCAAACGCACCCTGCAGTGCAAGCACTCCAATTTTCATTATTTTCCTCTTTCTGCCATCAGTAAGGCGATTTCCTGTTCGTTGATACCGACCATAGCTTCGCCGAGATCAGCGGAGAGTTCTGCGATCAGTTTGGCATCGGTGTAGTTGGTAACGGCTTTTACGATGGAAGCGGCACGTTTTGCCGGGTTGCCGGATTTGAAGATACCGGATCCGACGAAGACGCCTTCTGCTCCAAGCTGCATCATCAGCGCCGCATCGGCAGGTGTTGCCACACCGCCGGCTGCAAAGTTGACAACCGGGAGACGGCCGTTGTCATGAACATACTGCACAAGATCGTATGGAACCTGCAGGACTTTGGCTGCCTCAAACAGCTCATCCTCACGCATCGAGGTCAGTTTCTGGATTTCACTGTTCATTTTTCTCATATGGCGGACCGCCTGTACGATATCGCCGGTTCCCGGCTCACCTTTGGTACGGATCATGGATGCTCCCTCATTGATCCGGCGAAGTGCCTCACCGAGATCTTTTGCACCGCAGACAAAGGGTACTTTAAAATTGCGTTTATTGATATGGTAGACATCATCCGCCGGGGAGAGAACCTCACTCTCGTCGATGTAGTCGATTTCGATGGCTTCAAGAACCTGTGCCTCTACAAAGTGGCCGATGCGGCATTTTGCCATAACCGGAATGGAAACGGCTTCCTGAATGCCGCGGATCATCTTCGGATCACTCATACGGGAAACGCCGCCGGCGGCACGGATGTCTGCCGGAATCCGCTCCAGTGCCATAACGGCACAGGCACCAGCTTCTTCTGCAATATGCGCCTGCTCCGGAGTGGTAACGTCCATGATAACGCCGCCTTTTAACATCTGTGCCAGTTCTTTGTTCAGTTTGTATCTCTCGTTTACTGCTGTCATAATAATCTCCTCCGTGTCTGAAAAAATTTAGTTTCTGTTTTGGCTTTACTTTTGCTCTGCCTCACAGTATACTGGTAAAGTGACTATAAAAAAATTGCCAAAACAAATATATTCAGTAAGGTCAGATGAGAGGAGAACGGTCGGATGCTGACGTATAATTTTGCGAATATAGGGTCAGAGTCCCTGTATGAATATTTATATAAATGTATCAAAAATGACATATTGCTGGGAAACATCCGCCCTGGAGAGAAGCTGCCGTCGAAACGGACGTTCGCAAAAAATCTGGGCATCAGTGTGATTACCGTCGAGAATGCTTATGCGCAGCTTGTTGCGGAAGGCTATCTGTATTCCATGCCAAAGCGCGGCTTTTATGCGGCCGATCTGGAAATTGAGGATTCCATGCGGGATGCTGTTCCGAAAGAGATCCTGCAGGTGGCAAACGGGGAAACTTCCTATTTTGCGGATTTTTCCAGCAATCAGACGGACAGCGAGATTTTTCCGTTCACAATCTGGACGCGGACGGTGCGTGCTGTTCTGAATGATAATCGGATCCAGCTCATGATCAATTCCCCGTGCGCCGGGATTTTAAAGCTGCGCAGTGCGATTGCCAGGTATCTGCGTGAGTTTCGTGGAATGCAGGTGCTGCCGGAGCAGATTATTGTCGGCGCAGGAACGGAGTATCTGCATAACCTTTTGATCCAGCTTCTCGGGAATGATCTTGTTTATGGAGTAGAGAATCCCGGGTATCATAAAATTGCGCGGATTTATGAGAGTATGAAGGTGCGGTACGAGCCAGTGCCGCTCGACCAGGACGGTGTTTCAGTGCAGGAGCTGGAAAAAAGATCGGTTGATATTATTCATACCTCTCCGTCCCATCACTTTCCAACCGGGACAGTCATGCCGGTCAGCCGCCGTTATGAACTGCTCGGCTGGGCGGCAAAATCGGATCATCACTATATCATTGAGGACGATTACGACAGCGAGCTGCGCCTCGGCGGAAAGCCGTTTCCAACGCTGCAGAGCATCGATGTATCGGACAAGGTCATCTATATGAATACGTTTACGAAAACACTTGCCTCCACGGTACGGATCAGCTATATGGTGCTGCCACAGACACTGGCAGAGAAATTTTACCGTGAGCTGTCGTTTTATTCGTGTACCGTTTCCAACTTTGAGCAGTACACACTGGCAGAGTTTATTGAGAACGGCAGTTTCGAAAAACATATCAACCGGCTGCGGAACTATTATCAGAACAAACGAGATCTGATTTTACAGGCGCTTGAAAAGAAGCCGCTCGGTGATTACGTAACCATCGAAGAGGAAGAAGCCGGCGTCCATTTCCTGATGCATCTTTGCACCGATCAAAAAGAAGAGGAGATCGTCACGCAGGCGAAATCCCGCGGCGTAAAATTAAAACCGCTCTCCGGCTATTACGCGGATGCGGCGGAGGCGGCAAAGCAGGAAAATACGTATGTCATGAATTATTCCTCCATTGATCCGGCAGCAATGGAGCGGGCAGCGGGAGTGCTGCTTCATATTCTGCAGATACCTGGCAGATGATCTGCGAAACGAAAAGAATCGGAAGGATTGGGTGGCCGGATGCAGAGAATGACAGACACTGTTTCCAAAATGGACATGTCTGCGCATCCCCAAGTTACTGAACTGATAGAATGGAGAAAAGCATATGACGAATCGTGAAATGATGGAACTTGCCATGAGGCAGTCTGCAGAAGATATGGGGTGCCGCGTGGAAGATTTCAAGGCGGACAAAAATGTTGTTGTTCCCATAAAATTAGGAAAGAAGGCCCGCAAATATTTGAAAGAGCCTATTACCTGCAATCTGGTTTCCTATGGAAATAATATCATGGCGGCTTCCATACCTGAGACTATGGATCTGGTATCTGCGTATGTAGACAAATTCGAATTGAACAAAATCGCTGCGCGATGGCCTGCTAAGGCTGTGGCATAGCGATTTTCT